>Ga0123337_10006883_pt1 | contig 10735 bp, 10 predicted proteins | sample frozenSSSSmetaG_FD_89792 | JGI IMG/M metagenome (GOLD analysis project Ga0123337, IMG submission 89792) | Glacier valley bacterial and archeal communities from Borup Fiord, Nunavut, Canada, to study Microbial Dark Matter (Phase II) -... | ecosystem: Environmental > Aquatic > Freshwater > Ice >...
ACCCATGAGGCTTTTAACAGAAAGGGATTTGCTCAGGGTGCTGTACTTGCAGCAGAGTGGGTTAGTAATAAGGCAGGTGTATATTCAATGCGCGATCTGCTCGGTTTTATAACCGAAAAAAAGCAATAATAGCATGACTTTTGATACTTTTTTCAGGTATTCAGAGTTAGCTAAAAATAGATTCAGGTAAGTAGCTGCCATTTTTAACTGTGCGTATTAGATTAAATGAGTCTGTAAGTTTTCTCTATCCTTAAGCCTGATAGCAAACTGAACAGAATTAAATTAAAATCATAACTTCGAGATTACATTTAAACAGAATCACCGGCATGTTTTGACTGCTCATTTTTGTTTGAGGGTCAATTTCGGTTGCAGTGATTAACAAACAGCCAAATCGTATATTTAGTAGCTTCTAAACATTTAACTGAATACCACAATTCATCATTTAATACGACATGTCTCTACTTCCTTTTAGAATATTTAATCACCGTAAAGATGGCTATGCCGTACCTGTTGACGGTAAGCCCCAGACGGCTGTCAGGAAGAAAAAAAGTGCAGGTCGGGAATGGTTTGATGCAATCATTTTTGCTGTCATTGCAGCTACCCTGATCAGAACTCTTTTTATTGAAGCTTATACTATTCCGACTGCGTCAATGGAAAGATCGCTGCTGGTGGGTGATTACCTGTTTGTAAGTAAAATTAACTATGGTCCCCGCACTCCAATAACACCAATTGCTTTTCCTTTTGCGCATCATACTATGCCACTTGGTTTAGGTAAAGCGTATTGGGACGGTGTGCAGTTACCCTATTTCAGACTTCCAGGTTTGCAAAGCGTAAAGAAAAATGATGTAGTGGTTTTTAACTGGCCTGCTGACACGGTCGATCACCGGCCCGTTGATAAAAAAGAGAATTATATTAAAAGATGTCAGGGTGCACCAGGTGATACGTTAAGCATTGTCAGCGCCCAGGTATTTATTAATGGCAAGGCTGCAGAAAATCCACCTCAAGGCCAGTCAACCTATATCGTAAAAACAGACGGTACAGAGTTTAACCCGAAAACCATGCTTGAGCTGGGTATAGTTGGTGCAGAGAGTCCGTCAGCTGATGGCACGTATGTTTTATTTTTAACTCCAGAGAATCTTGCCAAAATTTCGCATTTCAGCAGTGTCAAGTCTGTGACCCCAAGAAATGAGGGTAAAGGTGAATTCGATGCCTTGCAGCCTACTTTTCCTGGTGATTCTTACCATAAATGGAATGCCGATTTCTACGGGCCAATCATAATTCCTAAAAGAGGTATGGTCATGAAACTTGATTCAGGTAATATTGCAATTTATGCCAGGGCAATTAAGGAATATGAAAAAAACAAACTTGAAATTAAAGGCAATGATATTTTTATCAATGGCATTAAAACCAATTCTTATACTTTCAAGCTTGATTATTACTGGATGATGGGTGATAACAGGCATGACTCACTCGATTCCCGCTACTGGGGCTTTGTACCTGAGGACCACATTGTTGGTAAGGCCTTGTTCGTATGGTGGTCTTTTGCAAAAGAAGGTTCCGGATTTAATTCAATCCGCTGGAATAGAATATTCAGAGGTATAAATTAAATTTCCCTTTCGGGAATGCGTTCAGTAAAGAGGAATATGATTACGTTATTCCTCTTTTTGTTATTCGCTACAATTCGTCTGAGACTTTTATAGTACATAAACATAAAGTCGAGTGCGACCGGGGCTATCAAACAGATATTGTTTGATAGCCCCGGATAAACGTATTCTATTTAAAGTTTATACCCATTTCACTGCCGAGCTTTGTCAGTTCATCATATACATATGGTAAAAGAGGGATACCATTCAATTCACGGTCTTTCTGGGCCATGGCTTCGGGCTGGCCAGGAATGATGACAGCTGGGCCACCCGCGGCTGGTTTTGCCTCTTTAAATCGCCTTATCCAGAAATCCATATTATTTTTAAAATCCAGGGTTGGTCTAAAGGCATCAATTTTCATTGCACCGAAAAAATGACCAATTCCTAAACCTACCGGGTTGGTTGGGGGTTCAAGAAATGCGACAAATGGAGGTACCCATGGTCCGTAATTCGCCCCTGACAATACCCCACTCAAAATATCGACCGTTGCTGCCAGGCCAAACCCCTTATGGCTACCATGATCACGGTCACTGCCTAGGGGTAATAATGAACCTCCAGCCTTTAAAATATGAGGATCAGTAGATGAACCACCAGTTTTATCTTGTACCCAGCCTTCTGGTATTTGTTTATCTTGAAACTGGGCTAGTTCGAGCTTCCCGTTTGCAGCAGCCGAAGTGGCCATATCTACAACTACAGGATCCTCGTTACCTGATGGAAAAGCATAACATATCGGGTTTGTACCGAGCATTCGTTCGATAGAAAAGGTGGGTGCTACAAGTGGGCTGGCATTGGTCATGGCAACACCAATCATGTCATGTTCAAGAGCCATCATGGCATGAAAAGCGCCGATTCCGAAATGATTTGAATTTCTGACAGCTACCCATCCAGTGCCATAAATTCTGGCCTTTTCAATGGCAATAGCCATAGCTTTAGGGCCAATGACCAAACCCAGGCCAGCATCGCCATCGACTGTTGCAGTTGAAGGCATCTCATGAACGATCTTAAAATCAGGGTTGGCATTGATGCGTTTTTTGCGCCATAACCTTACATAACCTGGCAAACGGGCAACTCCATGTGAATCAATTCCTCTTAGATCAGCACTTAATAAAACAGAAGCCGCAAGTAAGACATCTTTTGCAGGCACTTCCATTTTTGTAAAGACCTGCAAGACGAAGTCTTTTAACTTATCATGTGAAATTATGACTGACATAGAAATATGTTTTTTGAAATCAGAGGTTTATTACAGTCATTTGCTTGCCAAATGGGTCAAAGCTCTCTAACAAGGTTTCAAATAAAGTATGGCCATAACGGGCATAATAGGGAAGGAAGTTTTCAACCCTTTCCTGTAGTGTATGATTTGGAAAAAGCTTTTGGTTGATCTTGAATATCTGAGACATTTCAGTATCAAATTTATCTTTCTCGGCTTTAAGCATTTTGCCTTCAAGTGCTTCGATCATATTTCGGGTACGGGCATAAATAGCTCTCGTGCTTTCTCCCAGTGTACTGTCTACTGCAAATGCCTTACTTTCTATGGCTCCCAGTATTTCTTTCAATGCCGTTAACTCTTTATTCAGATCAAGTTCTTTGGTCGAAGATCTTAAAACATAAAGTTTGACCAGTTCACGGGGATCTTTGAAAAGATCGATTGTTTGAAATCCAAGCTGATCGGTACGCTTTCTGCTTATTTCATCGACAAGCAGGGCAGAATTTCGCAACAGCAGTATTGGAAAAGGGATTTGATACTTAAGAAAGGTGGTTTTTAAACTTAGCCAATAACTTACTTCAGCTCCCCCGCCGATATAGGCAAGGTTTGGTAAGATGACCTCCTGATAAATAGGTCGCATAATTACATTCGGACTAAACCGCTCTGGGAATTGCCTGATTTCAGTTCTTAATTCATCACTGGAATAACGCAATGTAGTATTAAGTACTTTAAAGCCCTCACCTTCACGGATTATCCGTTCCCGGGAATTCTTCTGTAAATAGAAAAAGTTAATTTCCCGGGGATGTACCTGTACGTGATAACCGAGTGATTCCAACTTTTTATTGCTGGCACTTACCAGTATATTACTATGCTGTTGAAAGATATCCTGCTCGATGATAGAGGCAAATTCATTTTTAAGACTTGCATTATCGGCATCAAGAATTATCAGACCATAACTACCAAATAGTTCGTTATAGAGATAACGGGTTGCATCGGCAAGATTAGTGTTTTTCAGATAGGCATCTCGGCACATTTGCTCAAGGTCATGCAGGTAGGGGTTTAAGCCAAGTGATGAGAGAACATGACCCAGAGCTGGCTGAATGCTTTTAATATCAAGGCGCCCGACAGCGCCTCCCTGATCCTGATTCCAGGTTATTGGTTTATCACCGACATTCAGGTGATTGATTTCAGCAAAATCATGATCTTCTGTTGCCATCCAAAAAACAGGCATTACACGGATATCTGGATGGGCGCTACTAAGTTTTTTAGCCAGGGCAATGGTACCCAGTATTTTATAAATGGTGTACAGGGGGCCGGTAAATATATTTAACTGATGCCCTGTTGTAACGGTATAGGAATCGGCTGAATTTAATGACCTGATATTTTCTTTTACCAGATCGTTAACCTTACCACCGCTATTTTCTATTCGCTGATATTGTTCTTTAAGAACATTTACCAGCACACTACGATTCGTACTTTTTGTTTTCTGCTGTGCCAGAACCGATTCTACCGAATTTAAAACAGGGGGCTTGCCATAAAACTCATCAAGAGCTTTGGCACCTACAAGGTAATCAAGAACAGTTTGAGAAAAATAACCAGTGTCATGGTAATCTACGTATTCAGTAAACATCGACTGCAATCTTTGAAAAATGAACAAATTAGCTAAAAAAATAGGAAAGTCTGAAATAGCCAGCCTTAAACAGGAATACCATAAAGATCAAAATCTTCAGCTTTCTCAACTAATATCGTATAAAATTCACCTGTTCTCAAGGAATGTTCACGGGCATCGATCAATACTTCGTTGTCAACTTCAGGTGAATCAAACTCGGTTCGACCAATAAAATAGGTTCCTTCTTTACGATCTATTAAAACCTTACAGGTTGTACCGACCTTTGCCTGATTCTTTTCAAATGAAATCAGCTGCTGTACTTCCATTAATTCTTCTGCACGCTGTTGTTTCACCTCAGCCGGTACATTATCTACAAGGGTATAAGCATGGGTCTGTTCTTCATGAGAATAGGTGAACACTCCCAGGCGGTCAAACCGCTGTGTGATGATAAATTCTTTTAATTCCTGAAAATCTTCGTCAGTTTCACCAGGATACCCACTGATCAGGGTAGTTCTTAGTGCTATTCCCGGAACCGCAGCTCTGATTTCGTCTAAAAGCTCGACGGTGCGTCTCTTGCTTATGCCGCGTCTCATTGATTTCAGCATGGGGTCTGAAATATGCTGTAATGGCATATCCAGGTATGAGCAGATCTGAGGGCACTCGTTCATAACTTCTAAAACATCCATCGGAAATTGTGAGGGATAGGCATATTGTAATCTGATCCACTCAATGCCTTCAACCGCTGCAAGCTGTCTTAGTAGAGGAGCAAGCTGTCGCTCTTTATTAATATCAATACCATAGAAGGTCAGATCCTGTGCGATAAGAATAAGCTCTTTAACTCCGCCTTTTGCCAGCTTTGTGGCTTCAAGAATCAGTCCTTCAATAGTTCTGCTTTTATGGGTACCCCGCATTAAGGGTATCGCACAAAATGAACAGGGCCGGTCACAACCTTCGGCAATTTTTAAAAATGCATAATGATTTGGTGTCGTCAGCAACCGTTCACCTAGAAGCTCATGCTGGTAGTCAGCCTTTAAGAACTTTAACAGGCGTGGTAGATCGGTAGTTCCAAAATAGGCATCTACGTTGGGTATCTCACGCTCCAGATCAGGTTTGTATCGCTGAGACAGACAGCCTGTAACGATCAGGGTATCAACTTTACCTTCTTCTTTTAACCTGCTGTATTCAAGAATGGTATTGATAGACTCTTCTTTAGCATTATCGATAAATCCACAGGTATTGATGATTACAACTTCTTCACGACCTGAGGTTTTCTCATGAGTAACTTCAAATTTATTATGTTTCAACTGTCCCATCAATACTTCTGTATCAACCAGGTTTTTTGAACATCCAAGGGTGATTATATTTACCCGGGGCCTTAAAATACTTTTCGTTCTCATTCTTGTCTTGTTCCAGCTGCTCCGATGCCGAAAAATGCATTTACAAAACTGATACGATCAAACAGTTGTAAATCATTTATTCCTTCACCTACTCCTATATATTTAACAGGCACTTTAAATTCATCTGATATGCCAATTACTACCCCACCTTTTGCCGTGCCATCGAGTTTGGTAACTGCCAGCGCATTTACATTGGTTGCGGCTGTAAACTGCCGTGCCTGTTCAATAGCATTCTGCCCTGTGCTTGCATCCAAAACAAGTAATATCTCATGTGGGGCATCAGGTACCAGCTTTGCCATGACCTGTTTGATCTTAGTCAATTCATTCATCAAACCAATTTTATTATGAAGTCTACCTGCTGTATCAATGATACAGATATCTTCTTTACCAGCAATTGCTGAACTCAGAGTGTCATAGGCAACAGATGCAGGATCTGAACCTGTTTGCTGAGAAACAACTCTGGCCCCGATACGCTGACCCCAGATAGTAAGCTGTTCAGCGGCTGCGGCTCTGAATGTATCACCAGCACCTAAGACCACGGTTTTGCCCGATTGTATAAATTTATGGGCCAGTTTACCAATAGTAGTTGTTTTACCCACTCCGTTTACCCCGACAACAAGTATAACATAGGGCACTGGCTGAATGTCTTTCAATGTATTCTGAAAGTTACCACTCTGATTCTCTTCAAGAAGAGCAGCAATTTCTTCCTTCAGGATGTCTTGTAACTGATCAGCGTTGAGGTATTTATCCTGGCTAACTCTTTTTTCAATACGGCCAATAATTTTTATTGTCGTTTGTACACCTACGTCAGCACCAATAAGTATTTCTTCCAGGTTATCTAAAACCTCTTCATCAACGGTTGATTTACCGACAAGTGAACGGCTGAGTTTTGAAAAGAGTGAGCTTTTTGATTTTTCAAGACTTTTATCAAGCTGTGCCCGCTCCTGTATTATTTCAACAGGTTTAATACTTTTAAAGAAATCAAACAGTCCCATTCTACCGAAGCTTAAAAAAATGTCTAAAAATAAGAAAGTCCTGTTTTGAAACAGGACTTTTAAGGTAATTCTTCAATAAAGGGGAATTTGCAATTTCTTATTTCCCAGAAATTGCATCCTTGATATGGTCGTTATGCACAACCGATTCCTTGAAAGAGTAAGCTCCCGTTTTTGGTGACTTAGTAGCCACAATAACCTTTGAGTATTCTTTTCCTTTACCGTCTTTAAGTGTCGCGATTGATTTCTTTGCCATTGTATAGTTTATTTACCAAGCCACACTTACAAGTCTGACTCTGAAAATTATTTTATTTCTTTATGAACAGTTACTTTACGCATAATAGGATTGAATTTGTTCATTTCTAACCGCTCAGTTGTGTTTTTCTTATTCTTAGTAGTTATATACCTGGAAACTCCTGGTAACCCACTTTCTTTATGCTCGGTACATTCTAAAATAACCTGCACTCTATTTCCCTTTTTTGCCATGAGTCTTTAGTATTTAAATAAACCCTTTCTTCAGAAATTTAGCTATAGAAGCAGATATCCCATTTTTGTTAATGGTTCTGATTGCTGAGGTAGATACCTTCAGTGTAATCCATCTGTTTTCATCCGGTAAAAAAAAACGTTTAGTTTTCAAATTCGGATAGAACATTCTTTTCGTCTTGGTATTGGAATTGGATACACTGTATCCGTTCATTGCTGACTTTCCTGTAAGATCACAAACTCTTGACATGAAGGGTAATTTTTAATTTGATTAAATAGTTTGCAAATATCAGCTAAAAATTTGTTAGTTCAAATAGTATTTCAAAAATATTTCTGAATTGTCAGCATAAGCCATGCTCAGCAGATGCTTGAAGTAGCATTTTAATGCTGTACAAGAATAATCACAAATTTACTCTAAAATCAAGAAAGCAATCTGACTAAACTAGAACCAAATTTATTTTATCTTAAAATTCAACCCGCGATTAGTTAATCGAATTAAAACAACCAGCTAAAGCCTGATAAAACCATTTGTAGCATATGTTTTTCATTTAAAGGCCGATAAAATTCCATAAAATTGTATTACCAACGATCAATCTATTGTAATGAAATCTACCATCTCAACTATTGAAGAGTATCATGAAGCCTATGCCATGAGTGTAAATCAGCCCGAAGAATTCTGGGCTGAAATCGCCAGTGAATTTTACTGGCGTAAGAAGTGGGATACTGTTCTTGAATGGAATTTTACTGAACCTAAAATTAAATGGTTTCAGGGCGCCAAACTTAATATCACAGAGAATTGTCTTGACCGGCATCTGGCTGATAAAGGTGATGTACCTGCATTTATCTGGGAACCTAATGATCCGACTGATGCCGCTATAACCTATACCTACAAAACTTTACATGAGCATGTATGCCGTTTCGGTAATGTGCTGAGAAAAAATGGAGTTAAAAAAGGTGACCGTATTTGTATTTACATGCCTATGGTACCTGAACTGGCTATTGCAGTGCTTGCCTGTGCCAGGGTCGGGGCGGTACATAGCGTAGTTTTCGGCGGGTTTTCTGCCCGTTCTATTGCAGACAGAATTAAGGACGCTGAATGCTCAGTTGTTATTACTGCTGATGGGGGCAAAAGAGGTAATAAAGAGATTCCATTAAAAAATACCATGGACGATGCACTTGTTGCCTGTGATTCAGTCAAAAAAGTTATTGTTCTCACCCATACCCGTACACCTGTCTCAATGATTAAGGGTAGAGATGTCTGGTGGGAAGATGAAGTTAAGCATGTAAGTGCCGATTGCCCCGCTGAGGAAATGGATGCTGAAGATATGCTGTTCATACTTTATACTTCAGGGTCTACGGGTAAACCAAAGGGAGTGGTTCATACCTGTGGTGGTTATATGGTCTATGTGACCTATACTTTTAAAACTGCTTTTCAATATAAACCAGGAGAAATATTCTTCTGTACAGCTGATATAGGCTGGATTACCGGTCACTCTTATATTATTTATGGACCACTGGCCTCAGGTGCCACGGCTTTAATGTTTGAAGGAATTCCAACTTACCCAAATGCCGGTCGGTTCTGGGATATTGTTGAACGCCATAAAGTAAATATTCTTTATACAGCCCCAACAGCCATACGTTCATTGATGGCTGCGGGTGATGAATTTGTTAAATCAAAAGAGCTTGGTTCGATCACCAAGCTAGGCTCAGTTGGTGAACCGTTGAATGAAGAGGCCTGGCATTGGTTCGACCAGAAAATAGGCAAGGGCAAATGCCCGATTGTTGATACCTGGTGGCAGACCGAAACTGGTGGATTTATGATTTCACCTATTGCCAATATAACCCCTCTTAAGCCGTCATTTCCAACTTTACCTCTACCCGGAGTGCAACTCGAACTGGTTGATGAAATGGGTAAATTACTTGAGGGCAGCAATGTTTCGGGAAATTTATGCATAAAATTCCCATGGCCAGGTATGGTACGAACTACCTATGGTGATCATGAAAGGTTTCGAACCATCTACTTTACAACCTATCCGGGCCGCTATTTTACGGGTGATGGAGCCATGCGTGACAGTGATGGCTATTACCGCATTACTGGGCGGGTTGATGATGTGCTCAATGTCTCAGGTCACCGCATTGGTACTGCAGAAGTTGAAAATGCGATCAATATGCACAATGGAATAGTTGAATCAGCTGTGGTTGGTTATCCGCATCCTATAAAAGGTCAGGGAATTTATGCTTTCGTAATTGCAGAAAAGCAAAATACCCTGCCTGAGCAGCTCAAGCGTGATATGCTTGAAACAGTTAGCCGCATTATTGGGGCGATCGCTAAACCTGATCAGATTCAGTTTGTAACGGGATTGCCTAAAACACGTTCAGGAAAAATAATGCGCCGTATTCTGCGTAAAATTGCAGAAGGAGAATCAGAGAACCTTGGAGACATCTCAACATTGCAGGATCCTGCAGTAGTTGAGGATATAATCGCAGGGGCGCTGATTCAGAAGCAAAATTAGTAGATGGAAGATACAAGACCAATAATATTAGTAGTTAACGATGACGGAATAACAGCAAGAGGAATTAAATTCTTAATTGAAGTTGCTTCACAAATCGGTAAAGTTGTTGTTGTTGCTCCCGATAGCCCTCAATCGGCTATGGGGCATGCAATAACAATCTCAAAACCCCTGCGCCTTGATAAAGTTGAACTTTACCAGGATATAGATATGTACCAGTGTTCAGGTACACCTGTTGACTGCGTGAAGCTTGCCGTCAATCAGGTTTTACATCGCAAGCCTGATTTATGTATTTCGGGTATCAATCATGGTTTGAACAATTCAATTAATGTACTTTATTCTGGTACAATGTCAGCTGCTATGGAAGGGGCAATTGAAGGTATTCCTTCAATTGGGTTTTCACTGGATGATTATACGGCCCAGGCAGATTTTACACATTGTCTGCCATTTGTCAAGGATATCTGCTTGCAGGTATTATCAAACGGACTACCAGAGGGAGTCTTGTTAAATGTCAATTTCCCAAATATTAAAAATATTAAGGGATTGAAAATCTGTCGTCAGGCCAAGGCAAAGTGGAAAGAGGAATTCGACGAACGCCTTGATCCAAACAAGCGTAAATATTATTGGCTGACGGGTGTATTTCAATTGATGGATGAAGGAGAAGATACCGATGTATGGGCACTGAAAAACGGTTATGGATCAATTGTACCAGTTCAGTTTGATCTTACCGCCCATCATGCTATGGCTGATTTAAATAACTGGGTTTTTTAATCCTGATCACACTTCTAAAACTCAGCAATACTACGAATCAAGAACTATAAGAATGAGACGAGCCTCAGATTTTTATCATCCGGGGCTCTGTTCGTGAATATTTTCTGGTCGGTCAGGGATATCAGG
>Ga0123337_10006886_pt1 | contig 10732 bp, 8 predicted proteins | sample frozenSSSSmetaG_FD_89792 | JGI IMG/M metagenome (GOLD analysis project Ga0123337, IMG submission 89792) | Glacier valley bacterial and archeal communities from Borup Fiord, Nunavut, Canada, to study Microbial Dark Matter (Phase II) -... | ecosystem: Environmental > Aquatic > Freshwater > Ice >...
GACATCCTGGCCCGCAACCAGACCTTCCTGGGCGATCCGGGGGCCTACAAGACCATCGAGGCCCGCATCGCCGCCGCCACCCCAGCCGACCTGACCGGGGCCGGCAAGCGCTGGCTGACCGATGGCGGCTTCGTGCTGAACCTGACGCCGTTCCCGGCCTACACCACCACGCCTGGCGTCGACCGCAGCAAGGTGCCCGCCGACGCCGCCAGCGTCGAGACCCGCTTCGACAAGATCCAGCGCGCCACTCTGTCGAACGGCATGAAGGTGATGCTGGCCGAACGCCACGACACCCCGATCGTGCAGATGAACGCCATCTTCCGGGTCGGCCCCTCGGCCCAGGACAAGCCGGGCCTGCCCGGTATGACCATGGCCATGCTCGACGAGGGCACCGCCACCCGCGACGCCCAGGCCATCAGCCAGGCCCTCGAGGAGAACGGCGCCCAGATGTCGCTCGGCGGCGGCACGCTGTTCGCCACGGCCGGCGTCTCGGCCCTCAAGGCGCGCTTGGACCCGACCCTGGATCTGTTCGCCGACGTGCTGCTGAACCCGGCCTTCCGCGACGCTGACCTGGACCGGATCAAGAAGCTGGAACTGGCCAGCCTGCAGCAGGTCCGCCAGGATCCCGGCAGCGTCGCCAGCCGCGTCGCCGGCCAGCTGGTCTACGGCCCCGAGCATCCGTTCGGCCGCCTGACAACCGAAGCCTCGATCAACAGCCAGACCCCGGCCGAGATGAAGGCCTGGCACGCGGCCTATATGCGCCCGCAGGCCGCCACCCTGGTGGTGGTCGGCGACACCACCCTGGCCGAACTGCTGCCCAAGCTGGAGGCCCGCTTCGGGGCCTGGAAGCCCAGCGCCCCGCCCGCGCCCCTGGTGCTGCCGGCCCCGTCCACGGCTAAGCCGGCGGTCTATCTGATCGACAAGCCCGGCGCCTCGCAGTCGGTGATCATGGCCACGGCCATCGCGCCCGAACGGGTCGACGCCGACGAGCCGGCGGTCGAGTTGACCAACCGGGTGTTCGGCGGGGCCTTCGTCTCGCGCATCAACATGAACCTGCGCGAGGACAAGCACTGGTCGTACGGCGCGCGCAGCGGCGTCAGCGGCTCGCTCGGTCCGCGCCAGTTCTCGACCACGGCCCCGGTCCAGACCGACAAGACCAAGGAGTCGATGATCGAGATGCGCAAGGAGCTGACCGAGCTGGTCGGCGCGCGTCCGGTCACCGCCGACGAGCTAGCCAAGGCCCAGAGCGGCCTGACCGACTCGCTGCCTGGTCGCTGGGAGGCCGCCGCGGCGGTGCAGGGCTCGATGTCGCAGATCGTGACGCTGGGTCTGCCGGACGACTACTTCAACACCTATGCCGGCCGCATCCGCGCCGCCGGCCTGGCCGACAGCGCCCGCGTCGCCGCCCAGATCGTGCGTCCGTCCGACATGGTCTGGGTGGTGGTCGGAGACCGCGCCAAGATCGAAAAGGACATCCGCGACCTGAAGTTCGGCGACGTGATTGTCGTCGATGCGGACGGCAAGCCGGTTCAGTAGGCGAAATCCCCCTTCCCCCTCGATGGGGGAAGGGCCGGGGATGGGGGTGATGCCGCGCGTCAGCTGGCGAGGCCGTGGCGGCCTCCAGGAGATTTATGGATCAGCGAGTGCCGGGCGCCCGGCTTTGGGAAAGAAACCCATCCTCGATTCCGATCCGTCGCGGTCCTAGTGAACAAAGTCGCCGCGTTGGCTTTCCAGCACAGGTCCGTTCTTGCGCTATGCAGCCAGCGCCCACCGAAGCCTCTTGGAGAACACGCCTGAGGGTTGTGTCAACTCGCCGCCAGAGCATGGCGGCTCTTAGGATAGTAGTCGCGCTCGCGCACCGCAACATCTAGGCCCAACGCCTCGACCAGGTGCTCGGTTTCCCGGCCGATCAGATCGTCCATGTCCTTGAGCCGCTCGCCCGCCAGACCCAGGGTGGCGCGCTCTAGCGCCATGATCATGGGCTTGATGACATTTTCGATGAACCGCGACGCCGCCGCTCGCTTCATGCCAAAAATCTCCAGGAACACCATCAGGTCATCGAGGGTGATCGCATCGGGGTGATCGGCCGCGCCGATATTGAATGACAGTTGGTCATTGAAATCCAGATTCATGCGACTGGGCAGCAGATCGTACAGCGGCGTTAGGGTCGGGGCCCGGCCGTGCCGATAAAGCAGGCCGTGATTCTTGGCGTGGTTGTCGGTGTTGCCAATCAGGAGATTGAAGATTGTCGCCGATAGAAAGGCCGTGCGCGAGAGGGCCGGCACCTCTGTCTGATCGAGAATGCGAGCGATGGCTTCAGCATCGAACCTACGCCCTGGCGCTCCGTTGCGCTGATACTTCAGGCTAGCGGGCAACCCCAGGGCCTGGGCGAAATCCTCCTGGTGAAGGCGATAGACCACTCCGTCGCGCACCACGCGGTCGAAACGCGTGATCAATAGAGCCTCCACCCCGTCAATGACGATGGCCTCCGGGATTGACACGTTCAGACCCAGAGCGGCCGCCAACCTCGCAGCGGCGGCTTCCAGACGGGCGTCACGGCTCAGGCGCGTCTCTGGCACCTTCAAAATGTGGGTCGTGGGCACCTTGCGCCCGGGCTTCGGCTTGGCGAAGCCTTCCGGAGTGTGGGTCAACGCTATCTTGCGCTGGACCCCGGCGACCGGCGATGGATCGGCTATCGTGTCGGGAAGGCGCTGTCGCTCGGCGAGACTGCGGGCGACTTCCGCTATCGCGCCTGGCGCCAGTAATTCGTAGTCTTCCGACAACACGCCCGGGACCTTGATCGGATCGGCGCCGATGGGGAGGCAGGAAATCGAGCCCGAGCAGTCAGCCCCCAGATGGCTCAAAAGGCCGACGATATCGTCGCGCGCAAGTCCCTCGCGGTCCATTACCCGTTGCATCTGATCGTTTTCAGGCAGCAGGTTGTCGAAAAAGGCCCGCGCCGTTACGTCGCTGAAGCTGACTTGTTCGAGCGGCATGGATAGCGACAAGGGCGGGCCACCTGCGGCGATATAGTGGTCGTCGTAGGCGAAGCTGATGGCCCGCCCCTCGTCCGATGCCAGGTAGCCGGCGGGCAAGTCAAAGCCGTCCATGCGAACGATCAGCCCGATGGGGCCGCTCATCGGGGCGCTGCCATCAGATCCAGGCCGGCCGCGGCGCAGACGGCCATCACCTTGCCCAGTTCCAAAGTCGCCTTGCCGTTCTCCAGTTCGGAGACGAACCGGCGCCCAACTCCAGCAGCATCGGCGAAAGCCGCTTGGGTCAGACCCATCCCTTCGCGCGCTTGGCGGACCATTCTCCCCAGAGCTTCGGGCGACTTGATCGGCCGCAGAGCCTGCATGCGCGCTATAGGCGGTTCGCGCTGAGCGCCGCCCTCGGCCTGTCTGGGACTGTCGGCCACGCGCGGCGACGGAACAGTCACGGCGTAACGCTCGTCGGTCAGATGGCGCGTTGCGTCTAGGATGCTGCTTAGGGGCGAAGGGCTCGCCATCCTTAGTGCATCCGAGGCGCAGGCAGCGCCGATCGACGAGGGCGCGATAGCGCTCAATTGGCTCACGCCCAGATTCTTGAGAGCGTCGGTGACGGACGTGATGCCGCTCAGTTTCAGCGCGTCAGACGCGGCCGTGATCTTGCCGGTCGAAGCCGATAACGCCGACACGCCTTGCACCGCTTTCAGCACGTCACTGGCCAGTGAGCCACCCATGGTTCGCTTGAGGGCGTCAGCGGCGCTGACCTCTCCCGTTGCTGCGCGGATAGAGGCAAGCCTATTCTTGTGATCCTCGGCCACATCTTTTGCTCCCGTTCGGGAGCATAAATAGGTCACTTGAGGTGAATGTCAATTCTTGCTCCCGCTCGGGAGCGCCATTCGGCTCCCGAGCGGGAGCAAATGAATTCGAAAACGAAGCTTGTAGCAAATATGCTCCCGCACGGGACCACCTTGACCCAGCAAAACCTAAAGCCGCTTACGAGGCTCTAACGAACCCTGCCTGTGCTCGACTTCTAGAACCTTGGCCCGGACCTCCAACAGGTTGGACGAGCCTTCGAGGATGGCGACAGCCGCCTCTTCGGTTACGACCGCTCACCATCCATTGCTGACCTCGGCAGTGTCCGCAGCCGCTCTACCGCTCCTCGTCGAACCGGTTCGCCACCAGCTCCGTGAGCGCCTCGACGGCCGCTTCCGCCTCCGGCCCCTCAGCCGCGATGTCGATGGTCGAGCCGATGCCGGCGGCCAGCATCATCAGGCCCATGATCGAGCGGGCGTCGACGCTGGCGCCGTCGCGCGCGACGGTGACCTCGGCGTCGAAGCCCGAAGCCAGCTTGACGAACTTGGCCGACGCTCTGGCGTGCAGCCCACGTTCATTGACGATCTCGACCGTGCGCGCCGCCATGCGACTCATTTTTCTCCAGCCAGCACGTAGGAGGCCACGGAGATGTACTTGCGTCCAGCCTCCTGGGCGTGGGCCACGCAGGCCTGCAGGCCCTCGCGCTGACGCACGCTGGCCAGCTTGATCAGCATCGGCAGGTTCAGACCGGCGATGACCTCGGCCTTGGTCTGCTCCATCACCGAGATGGCCAGGTTGCTGGGCGTGCCGCCGAACATGTCGGTCAGCAGGATGACGCCGTCGCCGGCGTCGACCTCGGCGCAGGCCTTGAGGATGTCGGAGCGGCGGCGCTCCATGTCGTCTTCGGGACCGATACAGATGGCCTTCACCGCGCGTTGCGGTCCGACCACATGCTCCATGGCGGAGACGAACTCCTCCGCCAAACGCCCGTGCGTGACAATCACGAGCCCGATCATGGCTGATCTCTCAAACGGGATCCCCTAACCCGTGGCGGCTAGGGAGGCGCCGCGCGGGCCGTCTTGATACGCTCGTTAGCCGACGACTCCAAGATGCTCGATCATGTGGCGGATTTTCGCGGGCGCGGCGGGTTCCAGAGGCCACAGGTCGACGCTGGGCAGGGCGACTCCGGCCAGGGTCTCGCAGCGCGGATCCGGCAGGCGTTCCACCGCCTCGGGCCCTGCCACGCAACGGATCAGCAGGCTCACCCGGCACAGGGCGCGATAGGGTCTGGCCGTCACGCCCAGGCCGCGCACCTCGATCAGACCGGCCAGGGATTCGGGCGCGCGACCCCAGAGGGCCCCGCCGGACGCGAACAGAATCACCCGGTCGTCGGCCACCAGGCTGAAGCCCTGATCCAGGGACCGCAGCGCCAGGTCCGACTTGCCGATCCCCGACGGACCCTCGATCAGCACCCCGCGCCAGTCGCCGTCGACGCGGCGGGCGATCAGGCCGGCATGGCGAATCACTCGTGGCGTCCGGTCGCGTCGGGCAGGTCGACGATGAAGCGCGCGCCGATCACCTGGCCCGCCGCGTCCGTGCGGTTCTCGGCCCGGATATGGCCGCCGTCGGCCTCGACGATCTGGCGGGCGATCGACAGGCCCAGGCCCGAATTGCCGCCGAAGGCCCGGCCCTTGGGGCGCGAGGTGTAGAAGCGCTCGAAGATGGTCTCCAGGTTCTCGGGCGGCATGCCCGGACCGTCGTCCTCGACCACCACCCGGATCCGCCCGGCCTCGCGGGCCAGGCCGAGGCGCACGGCCCCGCCGGCCGGGCTGAACGAGCGGGCATTGTCGACCAGATTGCGGAACACCTGGCCGATCGGCGTCTCGCGCGCCATCACCCGGGCCTGAGGCGGGGCGGCGGGGTCGAGCAGCACCCGGACGCTGCCAGGCGCGTCGCCGGGGCGCAGCTGGGCCTCGTAGAGGTGGGCCACCTCGGTCAGCAGCAGGACCAGATCGACCGGCCGCGGCGCCTCGCGCGACAGTTCGGCGTCGAGCCGCGAGGCGTTGGAGATGTCGGTGACCAGCCGGTCCAGCCGGCTGACGTCCTGCTGCAGGATGGCCAGCAGCCGGGCCCGCGCCACCGGATCGCTGACCAGGTCCAGGGTCTCGATGGCCGAGCGGATCGAGGTCAGGGGATTCTTGATCTCGTGGGCCACGTCGGCGGCGAAGCGCTCGATGGCGTCCATCCGCTCCGACAGGCTGTGGGTCATCTCCTCCAGGGCCCGCGACAGGTCGCCCAGCTCGTCATTGCGCCGGGCGATGTCGGGCAGGGAGATGGCGCGGGCGCCCTCCAGCCGCACGCGGTCGGCGGCCCGGGCCATGCGCAGCACCGGCTGGGCGATCAGGCGGTTGAGCAGGAAGGACGACACCAGGGTGGTGGCGATGGCGATCAGCACGAAGGGCAGCAGGGCCTTGCGCTCGGCGGCGATGATCTCGTCGACGTCGCCGGCCTCCAGGGTCAGGACGCCGAGCACGGCGCGGACATGCTGGATGGGGATCGAGACCGACACCACCCGCTGACCGTTTTCCGCCCGCCGCGCGCCGGCGACCGTCTCGCCCCGCATGGCGCCGGCGACCTCCGCCGACAGGGCGGCCCGAGCCATGGCGAGGTCGGCCGGGCGGGCGAGGGGGTCCTGTCGCCCCAGGCCCAGGGTCGGCTGACCGGGCTTGCGGGCCGGGGGCAGCACCTTCCACTCGACCCGATCGGCGACGACATAGGAATCGGCCAGCAGGTTGCCCTGGGCGTCGAACAGCCGGGCCCGCTGCGAGCGCGGGATGAACAGCAGTTGCAGGATGTCGCTGGCCCGATCGGCTTCCAGCATCGGCTCGGGCTCGCCGACGGTGGCGGCCCGGTCGATGACATTGGCGATCAGCTCGCCCTGGGTGGTCAGGCTGTCGATCCGGGCGTTGACCAGGCCGCTGCGCAGCTCATTGAGGATCAAGGCCCCGCCCAGCAGGATCGCCAGGGCCAGGACATTGAGGCCAATGATCAGTCGGCCCAGCCGCGATCCGCGCGGCCAGGCCCACCGACGCCGCAGCGAACCGGGCTCAGGATTCGCGATAGCGGTAGCCGACGCCATACAGGGTTTCGATGGAATCGAATTCCGGGTCGACCTGGCGGAACTTCTTGCGCATCCGCTTGATGTGGCTGTCGATCGTGCGGTCGTCGACATAGACCTGATCGTCGTAGGCGGCGTCCATCAGGTTGTCGCGGCTCTTCACGAAGCCGGGTCGTTGGGCCAGGGACTGCAGCAGCAGGAACTCGGTGACCGTCAGGCGGACGGGCTTGCCTTCCCACAGGCTGTCATGGCGCGCCGAGTCGAGCGTCAGCTTGCCGCGCTTCATCACCTTGGAGCCGGGAGCGCCGGGGGCGATGCCCGAGGTGTCTTCCTCCTCCGGCCGGGCGCGGCGCAACACCGCCTTGACCCGTTCCAGCAGCAGGCGCTGGCTGAAGGGCTTGTGCATATAGTCGTCGGCCCCGAGGTTGAAGCCGAGGATCTCGTCGATCTCGTCGTCCTTCGAGGTCAGCATGATGACCGGGATCTCGGAGGTCTGGCGCAGGCGGCGCAGAACCTCCATGCCGTCCATGCGGGGCATCTTGACGTCCAGGATGACCAGGTCCGGGGCCTCGGCCTCGACGGCTTCAAGCCCGGAGGCGCCGTCATAATAGGCTTTGACCGTGTGGCCATGGCTCTCCAGAGCCAGGGAGACCGAGGCTACGATATTCTCGTCATCGTCGATGAGTGTGATGTCGGCCATAGAGCCGTCTGGTCCTTCCGTCACTTCGGCGCTGATCCTATCGATCAGCGCCGCTCCCTACAACGCGCGGGGCGGTCAAGCTTTCCAAGCCTTTTGCGGCTTCGACATGGCGCCATTGCGGCATCAGCCGAGGTCCAGCCGCCACGTCGGCAACCTGGCCTTAAGGTGTCACACGCCATAAGTGCGGCTCGGGGAGCATTTAGCCCATGAGCGACCAGACCCACTACGAACTCTTTGTGCGCCGCAAGCTCGGCGCGCAATGGACCCTTGAGATGGCCAGCGAGGTGCGCGCCAACGCCCTGCAGGCCGCCGAGGAAGTGCTGGTCTCCGGCCGCGCCATCGCCGTTCGCGTGACCAAGGAAACCCTGGATCCGGAAACGCGCGAGTATCGCTCGATCTCGATCTTCACCAAGGGTCAGGTCGACGGCGGCAAGGCCAAGAAGGAGGTCGAGAACCTCGACCCGCTCTGCGTCCAGCCGGCCGACCTCTATACCGCCCATGCGCGCGAACGGATCGGCCGCCTGCTGGAGGGCTGGCTGGCGCGCCACAACGCCACGCCGTTCGAGCTGCTGCATCGCCCTGACCTGGTCGAGCGGCTGGAAGCCTCCGGCACCGACCTGCAACACGCCCTGCAAAAGATCGCCATTCCCGAGGCTGAAGCCCGAGGCATGTCGGTTCACGAACTGATCCGCACCTTCCAGGGCCTGGTCGAGCGCTCGGTGGCCCAACTGATGAAGGCCGCCAAGAAGGGCCTGCTGCCCGATCTCGACAAGGAAGGCTTCGCCAGCGCGGCCGAGCGATTGGCGAGCGATCCCGACCGCGCCTTTCTGCTGGGCGCCGGCGTCGCCGCCTCGATCGCCCCGGCCACCACCTGGGCCGGCAAGATCGTCCGTCTGCTCGACCTGGCCGATGCGGCCCCCACCGAACCCAAGGCCCGCGCCGCGGCCCTTCACGCCCTCGAACAGCCTTTGGGCGAGATCATCGGGTCCAAGGCCGGCATGGCCGATCTGCTCAGCGGGGCCGAAGACCTGGGTTCGACCCTGGCGGCCATGACCCGCCTGGCCGGCGGGGCCCAGGTCGAGGTCCTGATCAAGGTCGAGCCGGGCGTGCGTCAGTGCATGCCGGAGCTCAGCGGGGCCGCCAAGCGGCTGGGCGTCTGGCTGGCCGGCAACGAATTTCCCAATGTGCGCGCCGCGATCGCCCGTCGGGTGCTCCAGGAGCTGAACGGCGTGCGCCGGCTCAAGCCCGCCGACGCCGACGCCGAGATCGAGTTCCTGCGCGCCCTGGCCATGAGCCTGACCGCCGCCGCCGGCCGCATCCTGCCGCCCGAGGACATCACCACCGCCTTCACGGTTCGCTCCAAGACCCTGCTCAACGGCGAGTTCATCGAGGCGCTTCTGGGCCGCGACCGCTCGGCCCGCGAAGAGATCCAGACTCTGATCCGGCTGGCCGAGAACGTCATGGGCGCGGTCAACAAGCGCCAGGCCGCCCGCTGGCTGGGCGCCAACATCACCGCCCTTCGTTTCGAGAAGGAAATCCGCCAGGGCCCGGACTCGCCGACGGCCAAACTGTCGGGCCTGGCCGCCCTTCAGAAGGCCCTGTCCCGTTCGGGGCTGGTGCGAGAAGACTATGAACCCTTGTGCCAGAAGCTGGGCGAGGTCGGCGGTCTGGTCGAGGCCGACAACCGCCTGCTGGCCATGCTGGTGCGCGCGCCCGCGCCCCTGGCCCAACGTCTGTCCCTGCTGATCCGGCTGGCCCAGGGCGAGGCGGGCCCGACCGGGCCCGTCGCCGACCGCGCCAAGCTGGAAGCGCTGAAACTGGCCCGCGCGCCGGAATCCCGAGACGCGCTCAAGGCCTCCCCCGAGACCATGGACCTGCTCAAGGGCCTGCTGGCGCAACAGCAAGCGGCGGCTTAGGGGGTCGCCTATCGATCCCCACGCGCGTGGCGATCGCCATGGCTCTACGCGAGACCGTGGGTTCGGCCGCCGGCCGCTTTAGCCCAGCGCCGACCTCAGCGCCTTGACCACCCGCGTCACATCCCCGTCGGCCATGCCCGGATAGAGCGGCAAGGTCAGGCAACGGTCGTACCAGGCCTCGGCGCCGGGCAGGTCGATCTGGCCGTAGCGCGCGCGGTAATAGGGCTGGCTGTGCACCGGGATGTAGTGGACCTGGCTGCCGATCCCTTGGGCCTTCAGGGCCTCGACCACGGCGCGGCGAGTGGTTCCGGCCGCCGGAAAATCGATCAGCACGGTCAGCAGGTGCAGGGCCGGGTCAGACCAGTCGGGGCGGGGCGCCAAACGCACCGTCGGGGCCAGGGAAGCAAGCTGGTCTTCATAGAGCGCCGTCAGCGCCCGACGCCGGGCCACGAAGCGGTCGAGCTTGGCCAGCTGCGACAGGCCCAGGGCGCACAGAACGTCGGGGATACGATAGTTGAAGCCGAGCTCGGGCATCTCGTACCACCAGGGATCGGCCCCCGGCGGACGCACCATGCCGTGGCCGCGCAGCGACCGGGCCCGGGCGGCGAGGCCCGGGTCATTGGTGGTCAGCATGCCGCCCTCGCCCGTGGCCAGGGTCTTGACCGGATGGAACGAGAAGCTGGCGAAGCTGGAATAGGCGCAGTCGCCAACCGGATGGTCGACGCCGTCGAAGCGGCCGATCGAGCCCAGGGCGTGGGGCGCGTCCTCTACCAGCACCGCCCCGGCCGCCTGGGCCATGGCCTTGAGGGTGGGCAGGTCGCAGACATCGCCGCGCAGATGCACCGGCAAGACCGCCCGCACGCGGCGTCCGTCCGCGCGCCGCAGCGCGTCGGCCAGGGTCTCGGGCGTCATCAGGCCGCTGTCGGGATCGACATCGGCGAACACCACCTCGGCCCCGACATAGCGGGCGCAGTTGGCGGTCGCCAGGAAGGTGACCGACGGGACGATACAGACATCGCCCTCGCCGATCCCCAGGGCCAGCATGGCCAGGTGCAGGGTGGCGGTGCCGTTGGCCACGGCGATCGCATGACGGGCCCCGACCTTGGCGGCGAAGGCGGTTTCGAAGGCCTCGACCGTCGGGCCGGTGGTCAGGAAGTCGCCGCGCAGGGCCTGCGCCACCGCCGCGACGTCATCATCC
>Ga0123337_10006889_pt1 | contig 10726 bp, 8 predicted proteins | sample frozenSSSSmetaG_FD_89792 | JGI IMG/M metagenome (GOLD analysis project Ga0123337, IMG submission 89792) | Glacier valley bacterial and archeal communities from Borup Fiord, Nunavut, Canada, to study Microbial Dark Matter (Phase II) -... | ecosystem: Environmental > Aquatic > Freshwater > Ice >...
AGACGTTACGCAGTTGCGCAAACCGGACGCCAAAAATGGCGTCCCTACGCAGACAGCGCGTGTTGTAGGGACGGCATTCTTGCCGTCCGCAAGCCTCAATCGCGTTCAACTGCGTAACGTCTAACGATGTAATCTATCAATGCTGACTTGCGCGCCGTTGCGCCAGTTCCTTATCGCTGAGGAGTTCGCCATCGTCACCAAGCGGAATACTGATCTCGCTTAACAAGTCCAGTTCTTCAAGACTGCGTTTTGGTTTTTCACCGCGCTTCGCTTTTTTCTCAAGCTGTAGTTCACCCTCTCGCGGCAACATGAATTGGCGGAAGGGTAGGGTAACGCCAAGAACGAAGGTCCCAACCCACGAAATTAACAGACAGAGGTTGAAAGTCGTTATAAAGTCAGGGCTAAATTGGAGTAATAATGCTGGAACCATCATCCCCGGCCAGAGCGCGAGCGCAAACTCTGCATGGTGGAGAAGCCGACGATAAATCCGGGAGTGTGCTGTCACATCTTCCAAGAGATAGTATTGGAGGACAATTCGCTGCTCTTCCGTTAAGCCGTAGGTATCTGCTGCATCGGAGACTTCCTCTTTTGTGATTGCCTGACGTGTGCCGAGGCGCGCACCGGAATTGAAGTAGGTGTATGCTGCGTGCGCGAAAAAGACGATGCTCCATAGGAACACTGTCCAATAAATCACTCCGTCGATTGCTCCCGGCTGTGAGCGGATGAGGTTGAGAAGGCCAAGTAATGAACTCCCAAAAGTGAACGCCACCGCATGGATGAAAAGCAATACAGGCCATTTGAGAATGCGTCGTGCGATACGCCTGTAAACTTTTTGCCGGATTTCTTGAAGCATGACGTGCTTTCTCCGTCGAAATTTTAAATCGCATCTGCAATTGTATACGCATGCATTATCGTTCGGTTTCTACTTACCTAAAGGTTATACGCGCTGAATGCGCTGTTCAAGCAGTACCCTTGAAGCCTATTCATTACCCACTGGCGTGTAAATCGGATACTCGACAGCAGGGATGATCAATGCCTCCAGAGGGCGATCCGCGCCACGAGCAGAGGATTTGAACCTGGCGCATGGAAGTAAATCCAACTGGTCCAAATACTCCGATTAATATCAAGATTGCGCGAGCGATGATACAATTCGCACATTCAGGGAAATTCACCGATGACCGACGCCAGACGGCAGCACATCAACCACGATCTACGAACCCCGCTGAACCATCTCATCGGCTACAGCGAACTACTTGCGGAAGAAGCCGCCGACAGGAGCCTGCCGACTGCGCTGGAACCGCTCAACCAGATTCGGCGGATCGGCAAGCAGCTTATCACGCGCCTTACGGAAGTTTTTGCGGACCGTAATGTGCCGCCCCATATTCCACTCTCCGACGCGCAGGAGGGGTTGATCGTGCAGGTCATGGAAATCAATTCATTGACCGGGCATTTATATCGCCTGCTGCCGGATGACCTCGCGCCCGATCTGGAAAAGCTGGATAAAGCCGTCGCGAACTTCACCGCGCTTGTAAGCCGCTTCTCGCTTCCACCTTCGGAAGACGATGTGCCGATGGTCGGGCTTCCTGTCTTCCCGGAGACCGACCCGGAAGCCCTGCACGGGATGCTGCTCGTAGTAGATGACATTGCGGACAATCGCGTGGTCCTCGGCCAGCTTCTACAACGGCAGGGATACACCATCCAGACGGCAGAGAACGGCCAGAAGGCGCTCGATATGGTGCTGCTCAATCCGCCCGATTTGGTGCTGCTCGATCTGATGATGCCCGTACTGGACGGCTACGAGACGCTGCGGCGGCTCAAGGGCGAGCGCAGGACGCGCCATATCCCTGTGCTGATTGTCTCCGCACTCGATGAGATGAACGGTGTCGTGCGCTGCATCGAAGCGGGCGCGGATGATTACCTGATGAAGCCATTCGACCCGGTGCTGCTCCGGGCGCGCGTCAATGCGGCGCTCGAACGAAAGCAAATGCGCGCAGCGGAAGTGGAATATCTGCAACAGGTCGCGCTGCTCACACACGCCGCGCGCACCCTCGAAATGGATACTTTCGAGCCGGAATTGCTGGCTCCGGTCGCCGCCCGTGAAGACGCGCTTGGCAACCTCGCGCGCGTGTTTATCCGTATGGCGCACGAGGTCTACACCCGTGAAGTGCGCCTGCGCGAGCAAGCCCCGGTGCTGCGCATCGCGGTCAATGAAGATCAGGCACAGGCGCAGATCGCCTCAATTATATCGACCGACTTCTTCATGCGTTTGAAGCAAAACACGCGACGACTCGGTTAGCACGTTAAACGTTTAACTACAGGGCGCATCGATGAACAACGTTTTGAATCCCGCCGTCCGCCTGATGAACCGCTTGCGCTATCCACAGAAATTTCTGCTGGTGGGGCTGCTGCTGATCGCGCCGCTGCTGATCGTGATGAACCAGTACCTCGCGACGACTGGCACGACGATTGCCTTCTCTGCGAAGGAGCGGGTCGGGCTGGAATATAGCGCCCCGGTCATGCGCTTTTTGCAACTTTTGCAGCAGCATCGCGGCCTATCGGCGGCAGGTGCGAACAGCGCGTGGCAGGGCATCGAAGCCGCAATGTTACGAATTGATCAGGTGGATGCGCGGCTTGGTGACACACTCAGCATTTCGAAGCAGTGGTCGGCGCTGAAAGCCGCATGGCAGACCCTCAAAGGGCGGCTTGGTGGCGTATCCGGGCAGGCCAGTTTCGACGCGCAGACAGGCTATATTCAGGATGTACTCAATTTCATCGTCGCGATTGGTAACGATTCCAACTTGATTCTGGACCCGGATATCGACAGCTACTATTACATGGACCTCGCCGTAAACAAGCTGCCGATCCTCTCAGAAGCGGTCGCACAGATACGCGGATACGGCTCCCTTATACAGGCGCGCGGTGCTGCTTCTGCGCAGGATCGAACGGTCCTCGGTTTCTACGCGAACCGTGCGCGAGTGGCGCTCGATGCGAGCCTGCGCAGCTTCAAGTATTCGCACGATTTCAACCCGGCGCTTGCGGCACGAATGACCGCCACTATGCTGCCTTTTCAGCAACGCATCAATGCTTTGTTGGATGAAGTCGAACGCAGCGACAGCGCAGACTCACTCGTGGAGAGCTATTCGACACGCGCCAGCGCCGCAGTGGACCAGGTGTTCAGCACCTATAGCCAGGTCACGCCGGAACTGGATCGCTTGATCCAGGAGCGGATCGACGGCTTCACAGCGCGGCGCATGTTAACGCTCGTTGTAGCGTCGCTGGCCTTCATTCTCGCCGCCTATTTGCTGCTCGGTTTCTGGCGGGCGGTGCGCGATACGATCACGCGCTTACAGAACTACACCAATCACCTCGTCGAGGGACAGATCGCGGATCAGATGGTCCTCGAAAACCGGGATGAACTGGCCGATATTGCAGTCGCGTTCAATAACATCGCGCACGAACTGCTCTCCGCGCGCGATCAGGCATTGGATGCGAACAAGGCGAAAAGCGCATTCCTTGCCAACATGAGCCACGAACTGCGCACCCCGCTCAACGCGATCATCGGCTATGCGGAATTGATCGAGGAAGAAGCCGCCGACAACGGCCACGACGAGTATCTCAACGATCTGAAAAAGATACAGACGCAAGGCCGCCATCTACTCGCGCTGATCAATGATATTCTGGACCTCTCGAAGGTCGAAGCAGGGCGCATGGATGTGTACATCGAAATGGTGGACATCCCGAAGATGGTTCACGACATCCAAACGGCGATAGTGCCGCTCACGCAAAGGAACAGCAACACGCTTGAAATCGATTGCCCGGCAGAGGTTGGCCAGATGCGAACCGACCTCACCAAAACCCGCCAGATTTTGCTTAACCTGCTTAGTAATTCGAGCAAGTTCACGCAGGCCGGCAAGGTTGCGTTGACGGTTCGCCGTGAGCTGAAAGACGGCGCGGATTGGCTCTCGTTCCGCGTCTCGGATAGCGGGATCGGGATGACGCCGGAACAGATCAGCAAGCTGTTTCAGGAATTCGCGCAGGCCGATTCATCGACCACGCGCAAATATGGCGGGACCGGCCTTGGACTCGCGATCTCGCGCCGCTTCGCGCAGATGATGTGCGGCGATATTACGGTTGAAAGCACCTACGGCGACGGCTCTTCGTTCACCCTGGCGCTGCCCGCTGCAACCAGCCGCACCGATGGCGCTGCGCCCGGCCAAACGCCCGCAGGGATGCAGAACGCGAGTACGATCCTCGTCATCGATGATGACCCGACCGCACGCGAAGTATTGACGCGCTTCCTCGTGCGGGAAGGCTACCGCGTCGAGCAGGCGACCGACGGCGTGAGCGGCATGGAGAAGGCGCGCATGCTGCACCCGGATGTGATAACGCTCGATGTGATCATGCCCGGAGTCGATGGCTGGACGGTCCTCTCGCAACTGAAAGCCGACCCGACGCTGGCTGATATTCCGGTGATCATGACCAGCATGATCAGCGAGAAAAATCTCGGCTACACGCTCGGCGCGGCAGAATATCTGGTCAAGCCTGTTGACCGCGACCGTCTGGTGAGCATCCTCGCACGCTACAAATCCAAAACGCCGTTCCATGCGCTGATCGTGGAAGACGACGCCGACCTGCGCGAGATGGTCCGGCGCGTCCTGACCAAAGAGGGTATCACCGTCACAGAGGCGGAAAACGGCAGGATCGGCCTGCGTCGGGTCATGGAAAAGAAACCGGATTTGATCTTCCTCGATCTGACGATGCCTGTCATGAACGGCTTCGACTTCCTGACAGAACTGCGCAAGGGAAAGGCGAGCGCGTCAATCCCGGTCGTCGTAATGACCGCAATGGACCTTTCGCCGGAACTGCACAATCAATTGAATGGTCAGGTACAATCTATCCTGCAAAAAGGCGCTTATCCGGGCGAGGCACTGCTCGCGGAACTGCGCAAGATGGTCGCGGCGCACACGCATCAACCAACACTGTAACGCTAGGAAATTCTGGAGATGTTATGCCTCGCATTCTGCTTGTGGAAGACAACCCCGACAATCGCGAAATGCTGATCCGCCGTCTGGAGCGGCGCGGCTATGAAGTCCTTGTTGCGGAAGATGGACAGCAGGGCGTGGACCTCGCCACCGCTCAACAGCCCGACTTAATTTTAATGGATATGTCGCTCCCGGTGATGGATGGGTATACCGCGACGGGCGTGATCAAGGGCAATCCGCGCACGCAGCACATCCCGGTTATCGGTCTTTCCGCGAATGCGATGCAGGGCGACGCCGAGCGCGGCCTAGCGGCGGGCTGCGACGATTATGATACCAAGCCCGTAGAGCTGCCACGCCTGCTTGAAAAAATGCAGGCGCTGCTCGGCAAGGAGCCCACGTAACATGGCAGTATTGGAGCAAAACATGCACGCGGCAATGCAAGGCAGCAGCCTCGGCTATCTGCTGATCGTGGATGACAACGAGATGAACCGTGATTTGATGTCGCGCCGCCTGCGCCGCGAAGGGTATGCGACAGATGTTGCCGAAGACGGTTATCGCGCGATGGAGATGATCCGGAAGAACGCCTACGATCTGATCCTGCTGGATATTATGATGCCCGGCCTGAGCGGGTTCGATATGCTGCCGATGATCCGCGCTCTGTACGATATTACCGAACTGCCCGTGATCATGGCGACGGCGAAGGACCAGAGCGAGGATATTGTCGAAGGGCTGCGGCTGGGCGCAAACGACTACGTTACCAAGCCGATTGATCACCCGGTCCTGCTCGCGCGCTTGCAGCTCCATCTCAAAATGCGGCAGCTTGCCAAACTCAAGGATGAATTCGTGCGGATTGCCAGCCACGACCTCAAGAATCCGCTTTCAACGGTGATGATGGCCGCGCACATTGTTCGCGAGCGTGTCCCACCGGGCAGCCTGATGCAGGAACAATTTCACCAGATGTTGACCTATATTACCCGCCACAGTGAGGAAATGCAGCGCATTATCTGCGACTTCCTTGATTTTCAGGCATTGGAAGACGGCGCGCTGAGTATCACGCCGGACGCTTTCGACCTATCGGAAGCGGCGCAGATGCTCCTACAGGAAAATTCAACCTACGCGGAGAGCAAACAGATCGCGCTGACCTCGCAGATCGATCCTACGCTGCCAGTGACTCAGGCCGATGGCGCGCGAATCAGGCAGGTCGGGCAAAACCTCGTCGGCAACGCGATCAAGTTCTGCCCGGAAGGTTCGACCGTGATCATCCGCACGCGGCGCGAAGGCCAGCAAGCTGTTTTCGAGGTTGTGGACGACGGACCGGGACTGACCGCCTCCGATTTTCAAAAGGTGTTCAACAAATATTCGCGCCTGAGCAACCAGCCAACAGGCGGTGAGAAGAGTTCCGGCCTCGGCCTCGCGATTTGCAAGCAGTTCATCGAACTGCACAGCGGGACGATTGGCGTCTTCAACAACCCGGAGCGCGGGGCGACGTTCTGGTTCAAACTGCCGCTTATTTAGCGCTAGTAGCCGCGTTTACGTTCCACGATGTTGAGCAGTTCGTCACCCGCGAGGAAGCGCTCCAGATTGGCCGCGAAGACTTCCGCCGCCGCCTCGTTGTAGTGGTCGGTGTTGCCCGCCAGGTGTGGGCTGATGATCACGTTCTCCATACCCCATAGCGGACTTGCCGCCGGGAGTGGTTCGGTCTCGAAGACATCCAGCGCCGCGCCCGCGATGGTTCCGCCTTGCAGCGCGCGGATCAACGCAGCTTCGTCGATCACATCGCCGCGCGCAATGTTGATCAGCACCGCCGATTTTTTCATCGCGGCAAATTCCGGTTCGCCGAACATCTTTTTGGTTGCAGATGAGGACGGGACCGTGATTTGTACATAATCACATTCAGCGAGCATCGGATGCAACGCTTCCGGCGGGTAGAGGCGGTCTGCGGCGGTCCCTTCCGGGTCGCCTGTCTCCGCGATGGTGTACTCGCCGTGCTGCTGCGGGTGTTTCACATCGCGCTTGGTGGCGAGGACTTCCATGCCGAGTGCTTTGGCAAGCCGCGCCGTCTCGCGCCCGATGCTGCCATAGCCGACGATACCCAACGTTTGCCCGCGTAGCTCGTGCGCCATGAAAATATCGTGCTGGTTTTCCGGCCATTCGGCTTTGTGCTGATAGCGCAGCAATAGCGGCAGCTTGAGCATGAAGGCGAGCATCATGCCAAGCGTATATTCCGCAATCTTCGGTGCGTGGATGCCGCTCGTCGTGGTCAGGGTGATGTCTTCCGAAGTGGAGAGTAGCGGCTGCGCGAGCAACCGTTCGACACCCGCCGAATGCGCCTGTATCCAGCGCAGACGGGGCGCGCTGTTCGGGTCCGGGACGACGCCTACGGTATACAGGATGTCGATTGTTTTCCAGAGATCGGTCGGGATTTCGCTGGCAGTCTTGACCGGCTTGCGTATAAATTTCAGCCGCGGCGAAATGCTTTTCAAACGATCCATGATCCCGTCAACGAAATTGACCGTGAGCAGGACGTTGATCAATTCCTGATTGCTCATCTTCTCTCCTTCGTGACGGCTGAATTAGCGGCGGCGGCGTAGCAGGAACCCACCAAGGACGACGCCTTGCAGCAACAGCGCGACCGGGATGATCGCGCTTGCAAATCCGTTTTGCGTGTCGTCGGCAGCGCGTCGAGGCAAATTATCAATGCGCGCTGAAGGTGTGGGCAACACCGCGATTGCTTGTAGCGTTGGCGTCGGGGTAGGCAGGTCCGTATTCTGTGCAGGGGTGACGGCTTGACTCGCCTGTTCCCCGGTCGCTGTCGGGAGCGCCGCAACCGCGAGCGGCGTATCGGCTTGCGGCGCAAGGTCGAAGATGAACGCAGTCGCGGTCGGGGCATCCGGTTCATCCGGGGCGTGCGTCTTCGATGGCACAGGCGTGAAGGTGAGCGTCGGCGGCGCGGAAGGTCCCGGCGTATTGGTCGGGATCGCGCTTGGCAGCGGACGCGCGCGCGTCTTCGTTGGGGCGGGGGGACCGCTGTTCACGACGTTGGCCGGATTTATGGGGGCTGGTGAATCCTCGACGCCTGCGGGAGCCGCCGCGACAGGTGCTCCCCCGCCGCCAAAATCAGTGGTGTAGAACGTGCCAAAGGGTCCGCGCACGACGCCGATGCCGATTTCGGAAAAGCCGGGGTTCGTCATCCCGGTATAATGTACAGGCGAATTGAGCCAGTAATTCCAGGCAATCGCGGCGGTTGCCATTGAGCCGCCATAGACGTTCTCGCCAACGTAACTGCCACCGTAGCCCGCCGCCGTGATGCGTGAGTGCGGCGTACTGCCATTCGCTTCGACATGCGGATCGGTCCGGCGATTGTTGGCAAGATAGGTACTATGCGCGGTTGCGGCAGCGGTGAGCGCCCCATTCATAGAGAGCGGCGGCAGCCCCTTCGAGGCGCGCAGGCCATTGATCTGCGCGAGGATCGTCCCGGCGTCATCCTGTGCGAAGACGGCGCGCAGCGGAACCGCGAACGCGCACAGCGACCCTAACGCAAGCACCAGCAATATAACTTTACGCATGGCGCGGTATTATAGCAGGGAAAAGCGGCGGATCAACGCGCCGTCAGTGAACGAACGATGAGATGCTTTACGGAACGCGCGGAAGAATGATCTCGAACGTGCTGCCTTCGCCCGGTACACTGTCAACTTCGATGCGCCCGTGATGCGCTTGAACAATCGTCCGGGCAATAGCCAGACCCAGGCCATTGCGTCGCTCCGTACGCGCCTCGTCGATGCGGTAAAGTGGGGTGAATACCTTATCGAGAGCATTTTTCCCGATGCCGATACCACTGTCTTGCACACGAATTTCAATCTCGTCCGCGTGTTGCGCAGAACTCACACGCACCCATCCTCCGGCCAGCGTGTATTGAATTGCGTTGTCGAGAATTTCACGCAACGCGCGCTGTAGATAATGCGGGTCGGCAGGGATGCTCAATTCCCCTTCAAAGGCAAGTTCATAGTGAATGTTTTTACCTGCACTCGCCGATTGGCTGGCAGCGATAACTTCTGTAAGCAGTTGTTTCAGGTCGGTGGCGACCCGTTCTAGCGTGAGGTCACTTTCCAGCGCAATAAACTCCAGCATCCGGTCGAGCATATGACTGATATAAGTGACCTGTTGATGGATACCAGCCGCCAGAGATTGCTTTTGCTCTGCACCCTGTGCGCGCTGGATCAGGTAATTATTCGTGTTGATGACCGAGAGTGGCGTTTTGAAATCATGCCCGACATTCGCGATGAACTGCCGGAGCATGTGTGTTCGTTCCTGTTCCAGGCATATGGCGAATGTCTGCGCCCGCGCCCGCGCAAGCTCGATCAGGTGTCCAACGGTGATCCCGTACAAACGGAGGAGTTCCGGTTCATAATTTTTCATCGGTTGTTTGCGCAGATAATTATCGGAAGTCAAAATTCCAATACACCGATCAGCGTGAAGCATCGGCGCGGAAATATGCCATCCGGATTCAATAATCTCGGACTTTTCGTTGTAAATCGGTGCGTCGTCGTGTGCCAGCGCTGCTTCCGTTTTGCCCCCGATAAAATCCATGATGTATGTGCCGTCATAGGACCAGCGCTGCTCGTGTTCAGCGCGCAACGTACCTTGCTCATCGATACCGTAGCTGCCCACCATTTCGCTACGCTCGGCGTCGAGAAACCACATGCCGATTCGGTCGAAGCCAAGACGCTCGACGCCGGCTTCAACAGCGTGTAAGCACAGCGCATCAAAGGGTTCAATGCGACTCAATTCAATCGTAATCTCATTCAGGATGCGCAGCTTTTGTTGAAATTTGAAACCATCATCTTCGCGCCGCTGCAATTCGTACCAGAGTCGGCGTTGAAGTGATTCGTCTTCCAGACGGTACTGTAGGACATTATGGGACAACAACCGCTTGTATACCTTCACCCGCAGTTGATGTCCCAGACGGTGGCGATAGACTGCTTCATAGACCTGTTCTTCGATGGAAGTTTCGACATAGGTTCGCGCAGGAGCGCTTGCAACTTGCAGTTTAGGAATCGAAATACGCAGAAGTTCGTCTTTGGAATAGCCAAGCAATTCCAGCGCAGCGGGAGTCGTATCGATAACGCGCAGCGTCAGCGGATCAACAGAAAGGATGCTTTGTCCCCCATAGCGCGCCATATCCTGTCCCTGCGCTGCATAGTCGATCAGGCGTTCAAGGCGGACGTATTCCGCTGCCATCAGTTCGAACTCTTGCAATTGCTGGTGCATGGCGTCGATTTCATAGCTCATCTGGATTGCTCGATGACAGTTAGGCGAGGGGCAGGCTGCCAGGCTTAAGTAGTGCGCTATGTCTGGCAACGGAGTTCACGACCCAGCGTGGGACTATAGCATGGAAAATCAGCGGATTAATGCGGTGGTGGTGAATGGGAGATGAGATCAAATCAGAACTTTTGCAGTTTGTTCAACCAATTCAGACGTTACGCAGTTAACAGGATTTCGGCGTCCGCTCTGCTCAACTGCGTAACATCTGTTATTTATTTTCCATGGACCGGGTTCAAAACCTCGGCCTCAAGGCGGACCGCTTCAGCGCGAAAACGGGGTAAAATCGAGGCGCGTATGGGACGGGCTAGATGGCCGATCAGGGCAAGGGGTCGGATACGGTGCAGGCTATTCAAGACCACTTTGGTGGGGGTCACCAAATAGCGCTACCCTGTGCGGCGGGGTGAGCTTGCAGAACGGACAGG
>Ga0123337_10006891_pt1 | contig 10725 bp, 13 predicted proteins | sample frozenSSSSmetaG_FD_89792 | JGI IMG/M metagenome (GOLD analysis project Ga0123337, IMG submission 89792) | Glacier valley bacterial and archeal communities from Borup Fiord, Nunavut, Canada, to study Microbial Dark Matter (Phase II) -... | ecosystem: Environmental > Aquatic > Freshwater > Ice >...
GATTGGTCATCATCACGACGGCCGTATCCGGTCCGATCGCTTTCTTGATCTCATCGACCGAGACGCGCCCGCGCGCATCGGATTTGAGCGAGACGACTTTGAAGCCGACCATCGCCGCTGAGGCGGGATTGGTGCCGTGAGCCGTATCGGGAACGATCACGGTCGTACGCGTGAGCGCTTGACCGTACTTCTTGAAATACTTCTTCGCGATCAAGAGCGCGGTCAGTTCGGCGTGTGCCCCGGCCGCGGGATTGAGCGAGAAAGCGGCCATCCCGAAGAGCGATGCGAGGCTGCGTTCGAGCTCCCACATCACCGCAAGCGCGCCTTGCGCGAGTTCGTCGGGAACCAACGGATGCAAGTCGCGGAGCGCCGGGAGATTCGCCATCGCGTCGTTGACGCGCGGGTTGTACTTCATCGTACACGACCCCAGCGGATAGAAGTTCGTATCGATGCTGAACGTCTTCTGTGAGAGCCGCGTGAAATGGCGCACGACATCGAGTTCGCTATTGTCGGGCAGCGGCAACTCGTCGCGCAGGGCATCCAACGGGAGAAAATCCGAAAGCGGCGCGCCTTCGGCGAAATAGTTGTTCGCCCGGCCGTCTTGACCGATGTCGAAAATCAGCGGGGTTTCAGTGAACGCCGGCAAGACTGCGAACCTCCGAGAGCGCGGTAACCAAATGAGCGATATCCGCATCCGTCGTGACTTCGGTCGCCGTCATCAATATCGTATCGTCGAGTTCGGGATACCAGCGGCCGAGATCCACGCCGCCGAGAATTCCCTTTGCTTGCAGGGCTTTGAGCACGTCTTTGGCGCTGCCGCCCGGAACGCGTACCGCAAACTCGTTGAAGTATGGAGCGGAGAAGCGTGTGGTGAACCCGTCAATTGCCGTCACGGCCTTCTCGAGTTCGCGCGAGCGCTTCAAATTTGCCGATGCGCAGTTGCGTAAGCCCGTCTTGCCCATCGCCGCAAGATAGATCGTCGCGACGAGCGCGCAGTGCGCTTGGTTCGTGCAAATGTTGGACGTCGCTTTTTCGCGACGGATGTGTTGCTCGCGCGCTTGCAAGGTGAGCACGTAGGCTTCTTTGCCGTCTTTATCGAGAGACTTGCCAACGAGGCGGCCGGGAATGCGGCGGAGATGCTCGGTCGTACACGCGATGAATCCGACGTACGGTCCGCCGTAAGCGAGCGAAACGCCGAAACTCTGGCCTTCACCGACCGCGATATCGACACCCCACGATGCGGGCGTCGACAGCGCCGCAAGCGAGAGGGCTTCGGCGACGACACCGATCACGAGCGTGCCGGTCGCTTTGATTTTCTCCGCCATGCCCACCGGTAAGGCATCGATCGCGCCGAATATGTTCGGCGTCTGGACGACGACGGCGGCGTACCGTTGATCCGCAAGCGCAGCATCGATCGTCGAAAGATCGGTCGTGCCGTCGGCCGCGTACGGCAGTTCATCGATGTCGAGGTCGAGACCATCGGCGTACGTCTTCAGGACGGCGCGGTAGTTCGGATGAACGGCCCGCGAGACCAAGACGGCTTTTCGGCCGGTCGCGTTCACCGCCATGATGGCACCTTCGGCGAGCGCCGTTGCGCCGTCGTATACCGAGGCATTCGCAACATCGAGACCCGTGAGGAGCGCGATGTAGCTCTGCCACTCGTAAATCGCCTGAAGGTACCCTTGCGAGACTTCCGCCTGGTACGGCGTATACGCTGTCAGGAATTCGCCGCGCATCGCGAGCGTCGCGATCACCGGCGGCACGTAGTGACGGTACGCCCCCGCGCCTAAGAACGAAACGTAGTCCGTCGCACCGACGCGCGAGGCAAAGCCCGCAAAACGCTGGGTGAGTTCGGATTCCGGCAGCGCCGGAGCGACTTCGAGCGGCGCCTTGATGGCGACGGCGTCGGGGACTTTGACCAGTTCGTCGAGCGACGAGGCGCCGACGACGCGAAGCATCGCCTCGATATCGCGCTGCGTGTGCGGAGTATACATGACCCTCAGTTAGACAGACGGCGGGAACGAAACCGTTTCAGGTTCCCGAAAGATAGGTGGAAATCCCTATTCTCACGAGCGGACGCTTGCGCTACACTTCAACGGCCATGGATGGATACGATCGCCTGGGACGGCGGGCGAAGGTAACCTACGATTTAAACCTCGCGCTCGGACAGCTTACACGCGAGGGCACAATTATGCCCATCAGCGACCGCGACTTCACGATCGTCGCCGCGCTTGCGATTCACGGCAAGCCCCTCCAGCCGGCGGATCTGGGAGCGATGGTGCTTCCGGGAATCGAGGAGCGGGTCGCGGTGAATGCGCTGAAGGTAAGCATCCACCGTCTGCGCACCCGCATCGGCGACCCCGAGATCATCCGGTATTCTCACGCCCGTGGAGGCTATTCGTTCGGCTCGATCGTCCGGGTGAATCACCCGGCCGAGAGCGACCCGGTATTGCTGAGCAAGTGAGCAACGTCGCCGCCTGCAGAAGCGACGTTGCGTCCTAGCGCTTAGGCCGAGGCGACGAGTTCTTCGTATTTCTCGGGTGAGAGCAGATTCTGATTCTGCGTCACGTCGGCAAGCTTTACTTTGAAGAGCCAGCCGGCGCTGAACGGCTCGCGGTTGACGAGTGCCGGATCCGCTTCGAGTTCGCCGTTCACTTCGACGACTTCACCGCCGACGGGCGTGAAGATATCCGAGACAGCTTTCACCGACTCGATTACGCCGATGTTACCGAACTGTTGGAGTTCGGCGCCAACGCGCGGCAGTTCGACGTAGACGATGTCGCCGAGCGAGTTCTGCGCGTATTCGGTGATGCCGACGGTTGCGACATCGCCTTCCATCTTCACCCATTCGTGTTCTTTGCTATAGAGAAGCCCGGCCGGCTGCGCCACGTGTATGTCTCCTTAAACTTTCGGTCGTTTGTAGAACGGTAGTTCGACGACGGTCGCGTCATGTCGTGTCCCGCGCACCTCGACGCTCAAGCGCGCACCGAGGGTTGCAGCGGCGGGGGGCACGAGCGCCGTCGCGATATTTTTTCCGAGGGATGGACCGAGCGACCCGCTCCGGATCTCTCCGACATCCACACCATCGTGGAAAACCCGATAGCCGGCGCGTGCCGGGACGCGGCCTTCGAGCACGAGACCCGCGATGCGCGGTAAGGCGGCATCGCGCTGCTGCCCTTCAAGAGCATCGCGGCCGAGAAACGCGGGCTTGGAGAGCTTGACGGCCCACCCTTGGCCGCCTTGAATCGGTCCGATTTCCTCGGTCATCTCGTGACCGTAGAGCGGCATCCCCGCCTCGAGACGCAGCACGTCGCGCGCCCCCAGGCCCGCCGGTTCGAGCCCGTGCGGTCGACCGGCGGCGAGAATCGCATCCCAAAGCGGCGTCGCCACATCGCCCTCGACGAAGAGTTCGAAGCCGTCTTCACCGGTATATCCCGTACGTGCGATCACGCCTTTGAATCCGCCGATCGTCGCCTCGGCGCACGTGTAATACTTCATCGGCGCGAGTTCGAGATCGACGACGAACCGTTGCAAGATCTCCACCGAGCGCGGGCCTTGAATGGCGATGAGCGCGCGCTTCCCGTGGTAGCTCCTCAGCGAGACATCCATCCCGCGATGTGCGTTGATGTGCTCCCACATCTTATCCGCGTTGCCCGCGTTGACGACGAGCAGCCAGCGATCCGGGAGACGATAGAAAATCACGTCGTCGTGCGCGCCGCCCGATGCGTTGCAAAAAATATTGTAGCGGGCTTGCAGCGGCTTCATGCTCTCGACGTTGTTGACCGTAAGCGTATCCGCCCACGCACCGACCCGTTCGCCGCGCAGTTCGAACTGCGCCATATGCGAGAGATCGAAGAGGCCCGCGCGTTTGCGCACGGCGTCGTGTTCGGCCAAAATCCCCGCGTATTGCACGGGCATTTCGAAGCCGCCGAACGGGACGATCTTTGCGCCGAGCGCGCGATGCGCCTCGAAGAGCGCGGTACGGCGGAGAATCGGTTCGCTAACCATGGATCTTCCTATTTCTTCGGCGGCGTATTGAGAAAATTGAGCGTTGCATGCGCGACTAGTCGATCGCCGCCGGTGATGCGAACCTCGCCGTAAACGATGCGCCGACCGGCCTTGAGAACCTGCGCTTCGGCGATGAGGTCGTGCGGCGGTCCGGCGGGTGCGAGGAAGTTGCACGAAAGTGCCGCGGTCGTCGTCTCTTGCTCGTGGCCGTAAATGGATGCGAGCGCAAGATAAAACGCCGAATCACAGAGCGCAACGATCGCACCGCCGTGAACGGCGCCCGTTCCGTTCGTAATCTCGCGCCGATACGGCATGCGCATGCGGGCCGTCCCCGCGCCGATCGACTCGAGTTCCAACCCGAGGAGCGCCACGAACGGCGCCCGCTCGCTTGACCAGCCAGCCAAGAGGGCGGCAGGATCGACGGTTACTTTTTCGCTCACTTGTGCCGAAATGGGAGAAAACACGGTGCGTAGTTCACACCGCGCGCAGTTCGCCATTCCCCCGCGTTTTGCATCCGGAGACCAGCTTGGTCAATCACCCCACACCCCTTGGAACGCTCACCGAGCGCGAGCGCGAAGTTGCCTATCTCGTCGCCGACGGGCTCAGCAACCGCGCGATCGCGGCATCTCTCGTCGTGAGCGCCCGGACGGTCGAACATCACGTGACGGCGATCCTACGCAAGCTGCAGGTTGGCAGACGCACGCAATTGGCGGTCTTGGTTACCGTTTCGCGCTAGGCGAAGACATCGCCGGACTTGGCCAGTTCGCGCCGCAGATAGAGCGGTAGACTGAAGAGGCGACGGTGCGTTTCGGAATCGTAAAAATAGTTCTCGCCGCGTAATTGCGCGACATATGCGTCGATTCGAGCCGGGTCGAGTGCCGCGACATCCGCGCGATCGCTGCACGCGATGAACGCCCAATCGTTATCGAACGCCGGAACGTGGGTGTAGAAACTGCGAACGTGCGCGAAATGGGAGCGCAGCGAACGCGCCATCTTTGCGTGCAGCGCCATATTGTGAAAGCCGGCGGTGCTTGCTTGCAGCACGTAGACGCCGCCGGGCACGAGGCGTGCTTTGATGTCGCGGAAGATTGCGCCGTTGAAGAGCGGGAACGACGGCGAATCGGGCAGCGGTTCGGTCAAATCGGAGATCACCGCCGCGTACGAACCCGTATCTTCTTGTAAGAACGCAAGCGCGTCGCCGATGATGACGCGGGCGCGCGGATCCTCAAAGGCGCCGTCGGCCCATTCGGCCAGATATTTTTTCGAGAGCTCGACGACGTCGCCATCGATATCGACCATCGTGCAGCGCCGCACGCCCGGATTGCGCAACACCTCACGCAGCGTGGCACCCTCACCGCCGCCCAAGATCAGGACTTCAGCGCGCGATTCGCACGCCGCGAGCGCCGGATGCACGAGCGACTCATGGTAGATTTTCTCGTCATGCTGCGAGCTCTGCGTGTCACCGTCGAGTACGAGCATTTTGCCGAAGGTCGGCGTGCGGATGACCGCGACCGACTGGAACGGCGTGGTTCCGGCGTAGTAGGTTTCGTCGATGGCGTGGTGGTGGAATTCGGTCGGGTTGAATTCCTCGACGTACCACTGCCAGTGTTCGGTTTTCGGCATAGCGACTCCGAGGGTTGGTCGCACGCCCGTAGGCACCTCTCGAACCGGAACGCCAGTCAAATCGGTCGGGAAATGCAAACGGCCGCTGCACGCGCAGCGGCCGTTCGTTTCTTATGACCAGAGCTTCGAAGACGTGCTCTACGCGGTCATTTTCTGGAATGTCTGCTCTTCGTGGTCGGCGGTTACGACGTGCGTGAACCGGCCGGCTCCCGCTTCGATTCCGCGTTTCACCTCCGTTGTGAGGATCGATTCTGCGCCGAGAATCTTGGCCGCGTATTCGCACGCTGCCCACGGATCGGTGTGGTCGCCACACGTGTAGAAATCCATCGCGGCATAACCGGCCTCGGGCCACGTATGGATCGAGAGGTGCGATTCCTGGATCACGACGACCCCGGAAACGCCGACCGGCTGGAAACGATGAAAGGCGGTCTCGATGACCGTCGCGTTGGCTTCACGGGCTGCGGAAATCATCATGGTGCGGACCGCTTCAATATCGGTCAACGCTGCCGGGTCGCATCCCGAGAGCTCGCAGACAATATGGGTACCGAGTGCTTTCAAAAAAAGGGCCTCCTTAGGGGCTACGCGGGGGAATCCCACCTCCAGGCTCGTCAGCGGACGCATGCGGTACATCGTCTCGTCCGTGACCTATCGACGAATGCTTGCTGGGATGTCCTTCGATCCATCCGAGCGACTCGTCGCACAGGCGCGTTGGGCGCGCCGTCCCTCTACCCGTCCCCGCCACAAACCCCGCGTTTTAAGCTCGGGGTTATGGCGAGTCCGACAAATATGATACCCCCTGCACCCCCCCCTGTAAAGTATTCTGGGCACATCGGGACCTTAATGTAGGCTTACTCTTTGGGAAGGGCTTTCAGAGCGGCAGCCGCGCGACGCTCGAACTCTCCAAACTTTTCGAGGAGCGCGGGATTCTCGCGCTCGGTCCAGGCGCGAATGTCGATAAAATCGACGTCACTCGCTTCATCGGACGCCACGGCAACGGCGGCGCCGAGCGCCGTGAAGTCATCCCAATAGTAAAAATGCGCGAGCCGATCGCGGACGCAATCGAAGCGCGTCAAGATGCGAATGCGGCTGGAGCCTCGCTCGAGGATTACGGTTTCGTGGATGTACTCGCGAGCGACCGCCAAGGGCCCCTTCGGAAAATCCACGGTAAACTCGGATTCCGAATGCGCGAATATCCGCGAACGGCCATAGCGACGAAAGCCGATACGGACAAGCGCGACAGCAACGTCATCGAGTCGATCGTCATCGGCGAGAATAAAGTCGGCTTCGTGAGACTGATAGGCCAGCGGTGCGTAGAGAGTCGCGGCGCTGCCGCCGGTCAGAACGCCCGATATGCCGGCGTCCTCGAGCGCGGCCGACACCGCAAAGCAGATATCGGCGAGCGTCGACTCCCGGGTAATCAAAGCGTCTTCTTGCGACGGCGGGGGCGCGTTCGTCGCGATTCTTTGAGCTGACGGTACTCGGGGTATCCCTCCGCCAGCCGCAAAAGCAGCGCCTTCAGCTCCGGAGCCGCCGGATACAACGGATTGAGGGTAACGGCCCGTACCACGTGCGGTCGGGTGGCGACAAGTCCGTCTTCCTCGACTTTATCGAGGGTTCGCTGAACGGACGAAATCGTCGATCCCACGTAGCGAGCCAGCTCGGCTGGATAAGTTTCCTCGAGGACGGCGATAAGGAGCAAGAGCGACGTTCGCATCTTGCTCCCGAAAAGAGCTGGAGCACGAAGATCCGGCGGGGAGTCGCTCAACGAAGGTGCACCAAGTGGTATAGCCATGTATTCCTCTCGGTATACCTTACTAGAGTTCTTGGTATCGTTCAAGATCGGCCGCTAGCAACAAACTGGGGCGGCGAAGGCAACGATTCGAAAAGCGTCCGGGTTAGATAATACAGATACCCCTGCACTATCTTGACATTGGTTCGCCAGCCGGATAGGCTTGAGGTCAAGGCCGTCCCGCCGGGCTGCCGCACTTATCATTGAGGTCGTCAAACCGTTTATGGCAATTGAAGTGAAGAATACGCCCCAGGATCTGATCGAGGATTACCGCCACGGTTTCCACGATTCCGAAGAAAAGTACGTCTTCAAGTCGGACAAGGGCCTCAATCGTGAGATCGTCGAGCGCATCAGTTCGATGAAAGGTGAGCCGGACTGGATGCTCCAGTTCCGTCTCAAGGCGCTCGAGACGTTCCGCTCCAAGGCGATGCCGCCGTGGGCCGATACGAAGCTCCTCGAAGAGATCGACTTCGACAACATTCACTATTTCGTGAAGTCGACCGACGGCACGGAGAAGTCGTGGGACGATGTGCCCGACGACATCAAGCGCACCTTCGATCGACTCGGCATTCCCGAGGCGGAGCGCAAGTTTCTCTCGGGCGTCTCGGCGCAATACGAATCGGAAGTCGTCTATCACTCGGTCCGCGAGGACCTCGAGAAAGAGGGCGTGCTGTTCTGCGACATGGACACCGCACTCAAGCAGTATCCCGAGATTCTCAAGAAATATTTCGCGACGGTGATTCCGCCGGGCGACAATAAGTTCGCCGCCCTCAACTCCTCGGTCTGGTCGGGCGGCTCGTTTGTCTACGTACCGCCCGGGGTTGAAGTGAAGACGCCGTTGCAAGCCTACTTCCGGATCAATACGGAAAACATGGGCCAGTTCGAGCGCACGCTGATCATCGCCGACAAAGGCTCGAAGGTTCACTACATCGAGGGTTGCACGGCGCCGAAATTCTCGACGGCATCGCTGCACTCAGCGGTCGTCGAACTGATCGCCATGGAAGGCGCGTCGATTCGCTACACGACCATCCAAAACTGGTATCGGAACATTTTCAATCTCGTCACTAAGCGTGCCGTCGCGTACAAGAACGCAACGGTCGAGTGGGTCGATGGCAACATCGGCTCGCGTCTGACGATGAAGTATCCCGCGATCTACTTGATGGGCGAAGGCGCGCGCGGCGAGATTCTCTCGGCTGCATTTGCGGGCGAAGGCCAGCATCAGGATGCCGGCGCGAAAGTCATCCACGCCGCGCCGAACACGACCTCGGTCGTCACGAACAAGTCGGTCTCCGCGCACGGCGGCAAGACGACGTACCGCGGTCTCGTGGAAATCTTCCCGGGTGCGGTCGGTGCGAAGACGCGCGTGAAGTGCGATGCGCTCATCATGGACGACATTTCGGCCAGCGACACCAAGCCGACGATGAAAGTCAACGAGCAGCGCTCGACCGTCGAGCACGAAGCCTCGGTTTCGAAAATCGGCGAAGAGCAACTCTTCTACGCGATGAGCCGCGGCTTGAGCGAAGCGGATGCAACGGCGATGATCGTCAACGGCTTCTTCGACTTCTTCGTGAAAGAACTGCCGATGGAATACGCCGTCGAACTCAATCGCTTGATCAAGATGGAAATGGAAGGCTCGGTCGGCTAAGCCAGCCTGGAAAAACCAAAAGATCGACCGTTCGCGGTCGATCTTTTTTTATGCGAGCCGGAGCAGGTGGACGAAGCCGTTCCCGATGACGGTATTGGAACGCGTAGACTTCATCTACTCGATGAAAATGGACAACGCATTCGCCTTCAAGCATGGATCGGACGTCCACAACCGATCGGTCGAGGTTGGCGACGCGATTTCGAACGTACCGCTCCCGACGTCTCGTCGGAATGCTCGACGCCGCCGGTCAGCCGATGAGCAGCGACGGGACATAGCGTGCAATCGGAGCTAATGACGGTGGGGCGATTCAAAACGCCCTAGCTGGGCGTCGTACCGGGCTCGGCTCCTTTGGCGATCGAATTCCTATGCGGGCGACGAGGGCGAGGAAGATTATGACGAGAGGCCGTGGGCGACCGCGGGGTTCACCGGAGCCATGATGGACGATGAAGATGCACGCATTTTGCAACTTCTCGACAACGTCGAAACACGCGCGGCAACGCTAGCCTGGATGCGCGGTGAAAATAGGAAACGCCGGCGAGAGGCAGCAGAAGAACGGTTTTCATGGACCACCGGACAACAATCGAATCCATGGCAAGAACGCAACCGTTCGCTTCCGGTATCTTTACCCTGGTACTCTTTGCGCTCGTCGCCGATCCGGCGGTTGCAGCCGATTGCCCGGGAGCGATCGCCGCGACGATGATCGATAAACTCGATTCCGCGAGTGCGACGGCCGGGCAAGTCTTTCGTTTTCGCACGACGGTCGCCGCGACCGTCGACAAGCGCGCGATTCCGGCGGGGTCGATCGGCGTAGGTGTGGTCCGCAACGTCGATCGCGCTGGGCGACGCGACCACGATGGGTCGCTCGCACTCGAAGTCCGGTACGTGACCGTTGGGAACGCAGTTGTGCCGGTGACGATGAACCCGCATCTCCCGGCCAGCTGGTCGCGTCGCGACTCGCTCATCGAGCGGGGCGCCGGTCGCATTCCGAATCCCGTCTCCGGTATCGTAATGACCGGCGTGAATATCTTGCGCTACGGCCAGAACGTCACGCTCGGACCGGGCTTCACGTTTACTATTCTTGCGATTCCATCGCTTGCAAGAAAGAGCGTCTGCCCGAACGCGTAACGAACATCAAGCGCGATGACAAATGAAACCAAAGGTGTCGCAAAACTCAGCGACATTGCCCCGGGTACGACAAAAAAAGTCACGGTTGGTACGACCGATGTGCTGCTCTGCAACGTGGCAGGCACGATTCACGCAATCGAAGATGTTTGTTCCCATGACGGTGGCGAACTCGATCAAGGCGAACTCGATGATTGCCGCATCATGTGCCCGCGTCACGGCGCATATTTCGACGTGACGACGGGCCAAGCGCTCACCTTACCGGCGATCCTCCCGATTCCAAGCTATCCGGTCACGATCGTCGGCGACGATATCCACGTCGCCGTGTAGTTTGGCTATTTGATGTCGAGCAATTCGACGTCGAAGAGCAAGGTCGCCCCGGGCGGAATGAGCCCATTGCCGACACCGCGGTCGCCGTAGCCGAGCCTCGCCGGAATAACAAGCTTCCGTCGGCCGCCTTTGCGCATCGTTCCCACGCCTTCGTCCCAACCGGGAATTACTTCACCGAGCCCGATTTTAAACGTGAACGGTTCGTTGC
>Ga0123337_10006894_pt1 | contig 10723 bp, 3 predicted proteins | sample frozenSSSSmetaG_FD_89792 | JGI IMG/M metagenome (GOLD analysis project Ga0123337, IMG submission 89792) | Glacier valley bacterial and archeal communities from Borup Fiord, Nunavut, Canada, to study Microbial Dark Matter (Phase II) -... | ecosystem: Environmental > Aquatic > Freshwater > Ice >...
CTTGGAATTTCCTTTGATATTTATCACCGCACCAGTGCATCCATTCATCATGAAACGGCGCAGGAATTTTTTACTGCCTTGAATGATAAAGGTGATCTGGAAGTGAAAGAAACGGAACAATATTTTGATGAGGAAGCCAATACATTTTTGGCGGATCGCTACATCATTGGCACCTGCCCTGTTTGTGGCAATGAAAATGCTTATGGTGATCAGTGTGAAAAATGTGGTACATCATTAAGTCCGGATGAACTGATTAACCCACGCAGTACTTTGAGTGGCAATGCACCGGTAAAAAAATCAACCAAACACTGGTACCTGCCATTAAACAGGCATGAGGAATTTTTACGCAAATGGATACTGGAAGATCATAAAAGCGACTGGAAGCCAAATGTGTTGGGACAGGTGAAAAGCTGGCTGGATATAGGTTTGCAACCAAGGGCGGTGACCAGGGATTTGGATTGGGGAATTGCGCTACCCGAAAACGTAGAAGGTGGCAAGGGCAAAGTATTGTATGTATGGTTTGATGCACCGATTGGTTACATCAGCGCCACCAAACAATGGGCCATTGACAACAACAAAGACTGGAAACCCTATTGGTACAATGAAGATACCAAGCTGGTACATTTTATAGGTAAGGATAATATTGTTTTTCATGCCATCATATTTCCGGTAATGCTAAAATTGCATGGCAACATTTTGCCGGAAAATGTACCAAGCAATGAGTTCATGAACCTGGAAGGTGATAAGATGAGTACCAGCCGGGGATGGAGTATTGAGATGGATGATTACATCAATGATTTTGTAAAGAAGGATAATGGTGGTGACCAGATGGTGGATGCATTGCGCTATTATTTAACGGCCATTGCACCCGAAACAAAAGACAGCGAATTTACCTGGAAAGGATTCCAGGATTCGGTGAAGGGTGAGCTGGTAGATGTGTTTGGCAATTTTGTAAACAGGGCTTTTGTACTGATGCATAAATTATGCAAAGGAAAAGTGCCGCCATTGCATGCGGATATTTTAGATGATGCAGACAAAACCTTATTTGCAGAAATTGCGAAATCAAAAATCACTATTGAAAGCTTAATTGAAACCTACAAGTTCAGGGATGCACAATATGAAGTGATAGACCTGGCAAGAAAAGGCAATAAATACATGCAGGATAAGCAACCATGGATTGTTGTAAAAACGTTGGAAGAAAATCCGGACGCTCAAAAATTAATTGATAACTGTCTGCACATTTGTCTGCAGCTGACGGCTAATCTTGCCGTGTTCATCAATCCGTTTCTTCCGTTTGCAGCACGTAAAATGTGCTACATGATGAAGGTGGTGGATAAAATGCTGGATTGGGAAAATGCCGGTAAATCGAAGTTGTTAAGTGTAGGGTATTCACTGAGAGAACCACAGTTGTTATTTAGAAAAATAGAGGATACTGAAGTAGCCGAACAGGTAGAAAAATTAAAAATTAAAAGTGCAGCAATAAAAATGGAAACAGAAAACAAACAGGCTGCTGAAAAAGCAATCGCTCCGGTGGAAGTAGTAACTACGGATAAGGCTCCATTAGCGGAGGGAGGCGGAAAGCCCGAAATCGTATTTGATGATTTTGCAAAAATTGATCTTAAAGTAGGTACCATTTTAACAGCCGAAAAAGTTGCCAAAGCAGATAAATTATTAAAGCTGGAAGTAGATATGGGAACCGAAACAAGAACGATTGTGAGTGGTATTGCAATGTATTTTGAACCTGCTGATATTGTTGGAAAACAGGTAGTGGTGGTGGCCAATCTTGCGTCACGAAAAATGAGAGGAATAGAAAGTAACGGTATGATTTTAATGGCAGAAGATAAAGCCGGTAAACTACATTTTGTAAGTCCGGCGAATGTGATTGATAGTGGCAGCGGTGTTAGCTAGGCGGCCCAACCACTCTGTATTGATGCAACAGACATGGAATGGTCAATTGTGAAAACTCAAAAGTTCATAATGGACCATTTCTTTTTTCCAGAAAGATTTGCTATTAATAGGTTATTCGTTAATCGGGAAATTGATGATAAGTGTGCAGCCATTACCCGGAGAAGTAATGATCTCAACTTTTCCGTTGTAGGCATCTACCCGGTTAAAAATATTGATGAAGCCAATGCCGCTTGCTTTTTGTTGCGATTTATCAAATCCAACTCCATTGTCGCTGATAATAAGCTCTACATTCTGATTGACTTCTTTCAGCGATATAATGGCTTCATGTGTTTCGGCATATTTCAGAATATTATTGCTTTGTTCCTGTATAATTCGGTAAACCATCAATTGTTGTTCGGCTGATAATTTTTCAACTACATCATTATTGATGTAGGAATGCAACTGAATGTCTTTTAAGAGCAGCATAGTGGCTGCAATATCAGCGATACTTTTTTGCAGACCAACATTTGTGATTAAAGTGGAAGTCAATTTTTTAGACAAGTTCCTGATTTCTTCCACCGCCATCAGCAAGTATTCATTTGCTTTTTCCAGCAGGTCATTGGGTTCTTCTTCCTTATTTTTTGCTACGCAGATATGGAGCTTTGCGCTCATGAGCAACTGGTTCACATTGTCGTGCAATTCACCGCTGATCCGGTTTCTTTCTTTTTCCTGGGCCTTAATGATGGCCTGGTTAATCATCTTTTGTTTTTGAACCTGTTCGTGCAATAGTTGCGCTTCCAGTTTTTTCCGTTCAGTAATATTTTGCATGGTCCCTATCACCCGGATAAGTTTGCTGTGTTCAAAAATTGCCTGTGCCTTATCCAGCAAATGGCGGAAACTGCCATCAGCTATTTGAAAACGGTATTCTATCTCCCAGTTAGTAACATTGTTTTCGATACAATGTTCAACATGTAGTTTTACCCTTTTCCTATCCTGTTCATGTATTTTATCAACAAACCATTCTATACTTGGAAGCGATTCCTCTTTCTTGTAGCCCGTAAAATCGTTGAAACGATCACTTCGATAAACAGATCCGTTTGTAATATCCAGATCCCAGATAGCGTCGGAACTGGCATTGACTGCAAAATGATATCGCTCATACATTTTGTCTATTTCCTTCAATTCATTTTCCACTAACAAAAGGTCATGTTCCTGTTGTATACTTTTCGAGATATTTTGGGCACTTATTAAGATAGTGTTGTTGATATCGCTTTCGTCTTTTATAAGGTTAGCACAAATACTAAATATTAATTTTTTAATGCCAAGTTTATAGATGATATCTCCTTTCCAGTACCCCGTAGCAAATAAATCTTTGATGGCATCCTTTCGGCTGGTACCAATCATTTCTGGTTGCACCAGGTCAAATAAATGTTTTCCCCTGGCTGCAATGATGTCGATGCCATATACCGAAGCAGCAATACTGTTGAAGCCTTTGATAATAAATTGGGGATCTGTAATGATTACTGCTTCAGGCAACGAGTCTTTTAACTCATTACGTATTGCCGATGATTTATAACTCACCGAAAGTTTTGCAGAAGAAGGAACACTTGTTTGGGTAGCAAGTTGATTCATGAATCTTGGATTTTAAAATCTATGCACTTAGTAAAGTGCATAAATCTTAGGTAAACATAATTTTTTATCATCGAAAATCAATGATTTTTAAATATTTGTTTTTGTAGGGGGGCGGGTTAATTACAGGTGTTCGTGTAATTTAGTGTAATAAACGTACTTCTACTCGCTTTAGTATGTGAATTCACTATGATGTTTTTACAGGGAGTAGGATGTTTATCAAACTAGGCAATTCTAAGCCGGTGGCCTTGTGTTGAATCCGGTGCAAAACTAAACTGTTTTTCTGCTCCCACTCACAAAATTAATTTACTTATTGCGGACGTTTTTTCCTTCTCAACAATATTTACCCGTTAATTATTATTGCTTTTGTAAAAAGTCTTAATTTCGATTCATAAATAGTTGTTTAACTAACTAATTTCATTGCTATGTCAAAAAGAATCATTAAAAAAATCGCTGTTTTAGGAAGTGGGGTAATGGGTAGCCGCATTGCTTGCCATTTTGCCGGAGTGGGCCTACAGGTGTTACTGCTGGATATTGCTCCTGCTGATGCCACCGGGCCAGCCCAGCGAAACAAAATAGTAGATGATGCATTGGCCGCAGCCCTAAAATCCAACCCATCTCCCGTGTTTACAAAAGATGTGGTAAAAAAAATAAAGACCGGCAATTTTACCGATCACATGAAAGATATCGCCACCTGCGATTGGGTGATAGAGGTAGTGGTAGAGCGACTGGATATCAAACAATCCGTTTTTACAGAGGTGGAGAAATATCGTAAACCGGGCACTTTAATTACTTCCAACACATCCGGTATTCCCATTCATATGATGACGGAGGGCAGGAGTGATGATTTTAAAAAGCATTTTTGCGGTACACATTTTTTTAATCCGCCCCGGTATTTAAGATTACTCGAAATTATTCCAACGCCGTTTACCGATGCTGAAGTGGTTAATTTTTTAATGGAGTACGGTAGTTTGCAATTGGGTAAAACAACGGTGCTTTGTAAAGACACACCTGCATTTATCGCCAATAGGGTCGGCGTTTTTGGCATGATGGCAATTATGAATACCATGGAAAAATTGCAGTTGAGCATTGATGAAATTGAAGCGTTGACTGGTCCAATTATCGGCAGACCAAAGTCAGCCACTTTTAGAACAGCCGATGTGGTGGGTATTGACACACTGGTAAAAGTTGCCAACGGAGTACACGATAATTGTCCGGCAGATGAAGCAAAAGAACAGTTTGTAATACCAGCCTGGCTTAATAAAATGGTAGAAAATAAATGGCTGGGTGATAAAACAAGCCAGGGCTTTTTTAAGAAAATGCCGCCAGGGCCAAAAGGCGAAAAGGAAATTTATGTATTGAACCTTGCCACTCTTGAATATGAGCCTCGTAAGAAGCCAAAATTTGCAACAGTAGAAACAGCTAAACCCATTGATGATTTAAAATCAAGGATCAAAGCACTTTGTGCCGGTACAGATAAGGCGGGGGAGTTTTACCGCCTGTTTCACTATAATTTATTTGCCTATATCTCACATCGCATTCCGGAAATTACCGATGAATTGTACCGGGTAGATGACGGCATGATGGCTGGCTTTGGCTGGGAGATCGGGGCCTTTGAAACCTGGGATGTATTGGGTGTTGCCAAAACAACTGAGGCCATGAAAGCGGCAGGTTTTAGTGTAGCTCCCTGGATAGACGAGATGTTGGCTAGCGGTGCTACCAGTTTTTATAAAGTAGAAAACGGAAAGCGTTTGTTCTATGATGTTAGCAGCAAAACTTACAAGGCAATGCCGGGTGGCGATGCGTTTATTGTGATGAAGAATTTTGCCGGAGAAACCGTTTGGAAAAATAGTGCCTGCAGAACTTATCACTTAGGTGATGATGTGCTTGGGCTGGAATGGTACACCAAAATGGGTAGCATTGGTGGCGAAGTGTTGGAAGGAATTCAAAAGTCAATTTCGCTGGCGGAAGATAAATATAAAGGTCTGGTAATTGCAAATGAAGGTGCCAACTTTAGCGCCGGTGCCAACGTAGGTATGATATTTATGCTGGCCATCGAGCAGGATTATGATGAGATTGACATGGCCATCCGCATGTTCCAGAATACGATGATGCGTTGCAGGTATTCAGCTATTCCGGTAGTAGTTGCACCGCACGGACTGGCGTTGGGTGGTGCCTGCGAAATGAGTTTGCATGCCGATAAAGTAATAGCCGCTGCCGAAACATACACCGGTTTGGTCGAAGTTGGAATAGGCGTAATTCCCGGCGGAGCCGGCACCAAAGAATTTGTATTGCGTGCCGCAGATGAGATGCATGATGGTGAAGTAGATACCATCACTTTACAAAATCGTTTCCTTACAATTGCCACCGCAAAAGTAGCCACCTCAGCGCACGAAGCTTATGATTTAGGTATTTACAGAAAGGGTAGAGATTTGATCAGCATCAATCCCGGCAGAAGAATAGCAGAAGGCAAACAGGCGGTGATTGACCTGTATGATGACGGCTATGTAATGCCGGTAGAACGCAGTGATATCAAGGTGTTGGGCCGTGGCGCCCTGGGTGCAATGCTGGCTGGTATCAATGGAATGCGCCTCGGAAATTACGCTACCGAACATGATGCCACCGTAGCAAAAAAACTTGCCTACGTGATGTGTGGCGGCGATTTAAGTGAACCGACATTGGTAAGTGAGCAATATTTATTGAATCTTGAAAGAGAAGCTTTTTTAAGTCTTTGCGGTGAAAAGAAAACACTGGAAAGAATACAAAGTATTTTAAAAAGTGGTAAGCCATTGAGAAACTAAAATGCCAGGCTCGGTCGGCAAAGCAGGTCAGACCGTGCTATCTTGCTGTTAAATAAAATTGAATACTTCTTCATGCAAATTGAAGCCAACTATTTGACCAGCAAATACCGCTAATTGAACTTCAGTGGCGACGCTCCGTTCAACATAATATCATTGGGGAACTTCAGCTTTAAGGTGGCAAGTTCCTGCACGTTCGGCACAGCAAATTTCAACACGGTCGGTACCGCAGGTCAGACCGTGCAGGAGTTTGAATAAGGGCTTGATAAACCGAATTTAAAAAAACTTGTAATGCCTTCGTTATAAAAAAACTCAAATGCTTTATCAAATTAAAACAACCGTTGCATTATAAATAAGTTGATCTTCACCCAATGAATAAATTTATGGGAGGGCTAACGCTGGGGATCATTTTAACGGCCGGTCTTTTTATTTACTTCAAACCTTTTCAAAAAAATACCATTACCTCAGCACCCTCCATTGTTGATACTACTGACGGTATTTTACCAACACCACTCATTCCTATCAGCCCGGATACCGCAATACCAGCAGCATTAATAGTAGCGTCAATCAATACCGGAAAAGTAAACAGAGACTCACTGGTGGCATTCGCCAAATCGTTATTAGGCACGCCATATTTGTATGGAAGCACTGATCCGTTAAAAGGGTTTGATTGTTCAGGATTCATCTCCCATGTATTCAATCATTTCAACATTACGGTGCCACGCTCTTCTTACGATTTTGCAAACCTCGGTAAAAAGAAAACATTGGCAACCTGCAAAACCGGCGACCTGCTGCTCTTTACCGGTACTGATCCAAATGAACGAACCATTGGTCATATTGGTATTGTATGTGAAACAGTCAATGGCATTCCTGCTTTTATACACAGCACAAGCGGAAAGGCTTATGGCGTCACGATCACTTCTATGGACAATCAATTTTACCAGGATCGATTGATGGCAGTTATTGATATTCTGTGATTTGATGTCAACAAAAATCATCTGGCGAACTAGGCAGCAAGATAAAAAGTGAAAGAATGGACGAAAATTTATGAGCATAATTCGAGAAGAGTAAGGTCATAATAACAAAGCAGGAATTCTTAAGAAAGAACTCCTGCCAATTACCGCTTTTCAAAAACTATTTTTGAAATTTCAGCATAGTTCCATCAGTTAATTTTACATAATATACACCCGCCGCCCAGTTGCTGATATCTACTCTTTGATTGGCAGTGTTTAATTGATGCCGGTGTAAAACTCGTCCGTAGCTATCTATAATGGTGGCAATGGTATTTAATAGTAACGCATCCCTTGTTTGAATGATGATGTAGTTAACAGCCGGAACAGGATACAAGCTAACTGTATGATTAGCTTTGATACTTACATTTATTATCTCGCTGTAAGTGATTCGGCCATTTTGATCTATTATTTTTATCCTGTAAAAAACTCTTTCTGTAAGAGCCGATGCATCTTTAAAATGATAGGTAAATGTAGTCAACGTGTTGGCAGTGGCAGTTCCTATTGCTTTGAAATTGTTTCCTGTTGCACTTCTTTCAATTTCATAACTGTCTATACCGGACTGCTCTACTACTTTCCATTGCAACAAAACCGTTTGATCGCTTTGGAGTGCACCAGTAAAACTTATCAATCTTACAGGCAAAGTGCCAGCCGAAGCGCTGCTTAAATAAAAGCCGCTAAAGCCGGTAACAGTAAAACTAACTTCCCAATAATTGGCTACGGCATTCCATACAATGCTATCATCAGCCGGGTTTATAATTTCTTCTGCCCCAGGATAATTGCCCGGCGCCGTACCGACACCATGAAATTGAATAATGCGTAAAGCATCTTTACCTCCAATATCTGTGGAATTAACGGGCAGGTCGCTATTAATATTATCATCACTGTTGTACTGTTCAAAATCGGCTTGCGAAAAATACAATGTCACTGTAGCGGTTGCTATTGCCCCATCATTTACTGGTTCTATATCTGTGTGCTTTCTGGCTAAAGTGCGGCCGTTATAATTTATTGCATTGGCACCAACAATTAGTTTTGTTTTTACTATTCCGTTTAATGGCTTGATACCAGATTGTTTTATGCTGGCAATAATTTGGTTAGTGCCGTTTAGCAGTGAAATATTTTGCCATTCAATATCCATGCTGTCTTCCACTGTAATGGGCGGTAGTACAAAAAAATCGTAAGGTTTAAAACTAAAAACTTCTTTACCACTGTTGCCATTTTCTGCCACAAAATAAATATCGCCATTGGCGTTTGTAATTTGTTCGGGGTCGCTGCTTTGCGGACCCGGGAAAAGATCGCCTACCATTACTGTGCCTGCTTCGGTGCCATCACTTTTCCAAAGCTCTCTGCCAGTCGTTGGAGTCGCTGCAGGAAAATATAAAAAACCATTGGCTTTTGTAATGTCGTAAAAGGGTACACCCAATAGCCCAATTCTTTCACCGGATTGCATGCCACTTTGTACACCAGGCGCAATATCTTTTACCAGTACCGTTCCGGCAGTGGTGCCATCTGTTTTCCAAAGCTCGTAACCAGTGGTTGGTTCAAAAGCAGAAAAATATAAAACACCATTAAAATTAATGAGGTTGCAGGGAGAAGAGGGATTGTTGCCTGCATTAATTTCTTTTATTTTAAAAGTACCTAACGTTGTTCCATCACTTTGCCATAGTTCATTATTAGTTCCAAAGCCATAATCGTCGGCTACAAAAAACAATTTATTACCTACGGCAGTTAAGAAATGCGGACTACTGCTTTGCGAAGCGGTGGTTATTATATCTTTTACTAAAACTGTTCCTGCTTCGGTACCATCAGTTTTCCATAATTCTCTGCCCACTGCTGATGTTGACAATGCCGAAAAAAACAACTCATTACCAACAACTGTAAGATAATTAGAGATACCACCACCGGCAACATTATTAAAAGCACTAACACTCCCCACCGCAATATCCTTTACCATCACGGTACCGGCAGCGGTGCCATCGCTTTTCCATAACTCAATACCATTGGTGCCATTATTGGCAACAAAATAAAGTTGGCCATTAAAATTTATCAATTGGCTGGGGACAGAGGGTGGAACGCCTGGCCGTATATCTTTTACCAGTACAGTACCAGCAGTGGTACCATCTGTTTTCCATAATTCATTCCCACTAGTGGCATCATCGGCATTAAAGTAAACAATGCCATTAACGCTACACAAATTTATGGGATACATATTCTTTACCAGTACCGTACCTGTTGCTGTGCCATCACTCTTCCACAACCCGGTGCCAATTGCAGCATTGTCGTACCCAAAATAAACATAACCGCCGGCATTTACTGCACCGCTGGGAAATTGGTTTGAAAACCCCGCCACTCCATCTAACTTAACCGTAGTTGCAGGTGTACCATAACTGCTGTATATGGAATGATTGGGGGCAATGTTATTTTTAGCAGCAAAAAATAACTGCCCATTGGCGTGGGCAAATTGTTCTGCTACATGCCCAAAACCTGCGAAACTATATAAAGAGGGAGGGTTATCAACTGCAATATTTTTTAACAGGTTTGTACCAGCGGTATTACCATTGCTTATCCATAGTTCAAAATTATTAGTAAGTAGGTCCTGGGCATAAAATACCACATTACCAGGCAAGGCAGTAACAGTTTTTAATAACAGGCAAAAGTTAAAATTCTTTATCAACACTGTTCCGGCGGCGGTACCATCACTTTTCCACAAGTCGTGGTCGTTGGCAATAAGAAATAAACTGCCATTGCAGTTAATCAGTTCAACAGGGTTTCCGCCAGGAAAACCGGAGCCCGGTACAATATCTTTCACCAATACTGTTCCTGCTTCGGTACCATCAGTTTTCCATAATTCTTTACCAGCAGCAACGGTATAGCCACTAAAAAATAAAGTGCCATTTACATTGGTAAGAGCCGTAGGTTTATTTGTAGTGGTATTTTCTGCTGAGGTAATATCTTTTACCATTACAGTGCCAGCTTCGGAACCATCACTTTTCCATAGTTCGCTTCCGTTTGCACCATCCCAGGCAGTAAAAAATAAAGTGCCATTTACATTGGTGAGTAAATCGGGTAAACTGTTTGGTGTACCCGGATAAATATCTTTCACCATTGTTGTTGTACTGCCATCCGTTTTCCACAACTCTGCGCCATTGGCATTATTTTGGCCCGAAAAATACATGGTAGAGCCAATTACTGTTAAATTATTGGCAGTAATGCTTACTATTAAGTCTGTTGTACCAGCGGCGTTAACCCTGTATACTGCAGGCTGGTTATTTACCACTTCGGTATAATACAGCAGGCCATTAAAATTAGTTAACGATAAAGGTGCCCCAATGTTAAATGCGCTCCAGATATTGATATTATTTACGAAAACAGTACCAGCTTCGGTACCGTCAGTTTTCC
>Ga0123337_10006895_pt1 | contig 10722 bp, 12 predicted proteins | sample frozenSSSSmetaG_FD_89792 | JGI IMG/M metagenome (GOLD analysis project Ga0123337, IMG submission 89792) | Glacier valley bacterial and archeal communities from Borup Fiord, Nunavut, Canada, to study Microbial Dark Matter (Phase II) -... | ecosystem: Environmental > Aquatic > Freshwater > Ice >...
AGCCTGAGCGCCGAGCGCATCCTGGTCCCGCGAGGCTAGGGCCCCCCGCTCCCGACGGGTGGGGGACGGTCAGCGCACCGTTCCCCACACGGCCGCGTGGTCGGTGCCGTCGAGGTGCACCGTACCGGCGGCGACGGTCGACAGCCCCCGGACGAGCACGTGGTCGAGCTGCACGAAGGGCGGCAGCGCGACGTCCTGGGGCCAGGTGCGCGTCCAGCCCGCTCCCGCATCACGGGTCACGTCGGCCATGCCCTCGGCAACCTCCCGGTAAGCGGGGTGGTCCACCGAGGCGTTGAAGTCACCGGCGAGCACGAGGGGCTCGTCGGTCGGCCAGGCCCGGCGGAAGTCGGCGAGCAGACGCAGGCTCGCTCGCCACGACGTCGGCCACCCCGTGGGTGGCAGGGGATGGATCGCCTTGATGACGAACGGTGCTCCCGGGCGCTCCACCCGCACCAGGGGCTGGCGGAACTCGAGCTGCAGACCACTGGCGCCCCCTCCTGTGCTCAACAGGTCGAGGGGGTAGCGGCTGCGGACCATGGTGCCCGACGCGTCGGCCTCAGGTGAGCCGGCGGCATACGGAAGGAGCTCGCGCAGCCCGGCGTCGTCGAGGCGGCTCAGGCCCTGTGGGGTGACCTCGACCAGGACGAGGACAGCCACCGACCGGGCGGTCGCCGCGGCCACGAGCTGGGTGGCGTCGGCCTGACCGAACTCGAGGTTGGAGGTCATGACGGTGACGTCGCCCGGCCCCGTCGGCACGGTGTGCGGCAGGAACGGGGCGGCGAGCAGACCGGCGCTCACCAAAGCGGGCACGGCGGCGACCAGGGCCAGCCGACGGTGGCGCCAGACACTCAGCAGGGTGACGACGACAACCGTCGCCTCGCAGATCGGGACGAGCGACTGCACCACCGCGAGCTCACGCTGGGCGAGGTCGGCCCAGCGGGTGGCCACACCGACGGTGGCCCCGGCCAGCGTGATCCCCAGCATCGTCCCGAGAGCCCGTCGGTAGGTCACCTGACGCTCAGGCCTCGATGACCACGGGGATGATCATGGGTCGACGGCGGATCTTGCCTCCGGCCCAGCCCCCGATGGTCCGGCGGATGACCTGCTGCAGCTGGTACTCGTCGCGCACCCCGTTGCCGGTGGCCTCGACGAGGGCCCGCTCGACCCGCGGGATGACCTCGTCGAAGATCGTCGGGTCCTCGGCGAACCCGCGAGCGGTGATCTCGGGCCCGGCGGCGATCTTGCCGGTGGCCCGGTCGATCACGGCGATGCAGGTGATGAAGCCTTCGTCCCGCAGGATTCGACGGTCCTTCAGCAGGGCCTCGGTGGTCCCGCCCACCGAGGAGCCGTCGACGTAGATGTACCCGCAGGACACCTCACCGACCTGGCTGGCCTGGCCGTCGACCAGGTCGACGACCCCACCGTCGGTGGTGACGATGACCCGCTCGCGCGGGATGCCGGTCTTGATGGCCAGCTCGGCGTTCGCCACGAGGTGACGCCACTCGCCGTGCACGGGCATGACGTTCCTGGGCCGCACGATGTTGTAGCAGTAGAGCAGCTCCCCCGCGCTGGCGTGGCCCGAGACGTGCACCTTAGCGTTGCCCTTGTGCACGACGTCGGCGCCGAGCATCATCAGGCCGTTGATGACGCGGTAGACGGCGTTCTCGTTACCCGGGATGAGCGAGCTGGCCATCAGGACGGTGTCGCCCTTGCCCACCTCGATGCGGTGGTCGCGGTTCGCCATGCGTGACAGGGCGGCCATGGGCTCGCCCTGGCTGCCGGTGCAGATGAGCACGACCTCGTCGTCGGGCAGGTTGTCGAGCTTCTTGACGTCGACGATCACGCCGTCGGGCACGTGGAGGTAGCCGAGCTCGGCGGCGATGCCCATGTTGCGCACCATGGAGCGACCGACCATCGCGACTTTGCGACCCGAATTCTCGGCGGCGTCGAGCACCTGCTGCACGCGGTGCACGTGCGAGGAGAAGCACGCGACGATGACCCGGCGCTGCGCGTTGCGGAAGACGGTGTCGATCGCGGGCGCGATGTCGCGCTCCGGCGTGGTGAAGCCGGGGACCTCGGCATTGGTCGAGTCGGTGAGGAAGAGGTCGACACCTTCCTCGCCGAGGCGGGCGAACGCCCGCAGGTCGGTGAGCCGCCCGTCGAGCGGCAGCTGGTCCATCTTGAAGTCGCCGGTATGCAGGATCGTGCCGGCCTCGGTGCGAACGAACACCGCGAGCGCGTCGGGGATGGAGTGGTTGACGGCGACGAACTCGAGGTCGAAGACCCCCAGCTGCTCACGCTGCCCCTCCTTGACGGTCAGGGTGTAGGGCTTGATGCGGTGTTCCTTGAGCTTGGCCTCGATGAGTGCGAGGGTCAGCTGGGAGCCGATGAGGGGGATGTCGGGCTTGCGCCGCAGCAGGAAGGGCACCGCGCCGATGTGGTCCTCGTGGCCGTGCGTCAGCACGATGGCTGCGATGTCGTCGAGGCGGTCGTCGAGGTAGGCGAAGTCGGGCAGGATCAGGTCGACGCCCGGGTGGTGGTCCTCGGGGAAGAGCACGCCGCAGTCGATCACCAGCAGGCGGCCCCGGGTCTCGAGGACCGTCATGTTGCGGCCCACCTCCCCCAGCCCGCCCAGTGCGATGACGCGTAGCCCGTTGTCCGGCAGGGCAGGCGGGGGCGGCGGGACGGGTGACGGGTCGACGGACGGGGTGGTGGTCACCGGACTCCTGTGAGTGAGAGGGCATCTCGCAGGAGGGCGAGGTGCTCGGGAGGCGACTCGACCAGGGGCAGGCGCACGGCGGCGGAGTCGATGATCCCGATCTCCGTCAGGGCCGCCTTGGCCATGATGGCCCCCTGCGAGGTGGTCATGATGGCGTCGACGACCGGCACCGAGCGCCGGTGGATCGCCACGGCCTCGACGAGGTCGCCGCGGTCGACGGCGGCGAGCATCGCGGCGTACTGCGCCCCGAGCAGGTGCGTGGCGACCCCGACGTATCCCACCGCCCCCTGGGTCAGGTGGGCCAGGGTGAGCACGTCGTCACCGGAGTAGTAGAGCAGGTCGGTGGCCGCGAGCACGTGGGTCGTGGCCCACAGGTCGCCCTTGGCGTCCTTGACGGCGAGGATGCGCGGGTGCTGCGCCAGACGCACGAGGCTGTCGGTGGTGATCGCGGTGCCGGTGCGGTGCGGCACGTCGTAGACCATGACGGGCAGGTCGGTGGCGTCGGCCACTGCCTCCATGTGGGCGACGAGACCGGGCTGGGTGGGCCGGTTGTAGTAGGGCGTCACCACGAGCAGCCCGTGCGCGCCGGCGCGCTCGGCCTGGCGGGCACACTCGACCGAGTGGGCGGTGTCGTTGCTCCCGGCCCCGGCCACGACGACCGCGCGGTCGCCCGCGACCTCCACCGCCGCCCGCAGCAGGGCGACCTTCTCGTCGTCGCTCGTCGTCGAGGCCTCACCCGTGGTGCCGTTGACGACGACGCCGTCGTGCCCGGTCGCGAGCAGGTGCTCGACCACGGCACGGAAACCGGGCAGGTCCACGCCGCCGTCGGCGTGCATCGGTGTGACGACAGCGGTCAGGGCGCGACCGAAGGGGGGCGACGAGGGCATGCGCACAGGTTATCGGGCCATCCGGCGTGCATCCGCGCCCGTCCGGCCGATGGGCGTGGCGCCCCGTACCGGCCCCGGACATGGGTCGTGGCGCTGCCCGCTCGGGGGTTCAGGCAGCGCCACGACTGCGGCCAGTGTGCCACGACCTCGGCCCAGAATGGAATCTGGCCCGCGAAATCAGTGGGCGTCGGGCGGCAAATGGCGTGGATGCGCTGGTCAAACCCGCATCCACACTGCGCAATCGGCGGAAGCCGCTGGGCAACAGGCCAAAGCGGTGAGGGGCTCTGCGGTGCTAGCGTTCCCAGCGTGCGCCAGTACCTCGACCTGCTCGACCGCGTGCTCACCGACGGGATCGAGAAGGGTGACCGCACGGGCACGGGCACCCTGAGCGTCTTCGGGCACCAGATGCGCTTCGACCTCGCCGACGGCTTCCCGGTCCTCACGACGAAACGGGTTCATCTGCGCTCGATCATCGGTGAGCTGCTCTGGTTCCTGCGCGGCGACACCAACGTGCGCTGGCTGCAGGAGCGCGGCATCACCATCTGGGACGAGTGGGCTGACGAGCACGGCGACCTCGGGCCCGTCTACGGGCACCAGTGGCGCTCGTGGCCGACCCCCGACGGTCGGCACGTCGACCAGATCGCCCGGGTCGTCGAGTCGATCCGCACCGACCCCGACTCCCGCCGCCACATCGTCTCCGCGTGGAACGTCGCCGACGTCGACGACATGGCGCTGCCCCCGTGCCACACCCTCTTCCAGTTCTACGTCACGCCGGCCCGTGACGGGCGGCGGGCCCGACTGTCCTGCCAGCTCTACCAGCGCTCGGCCGACGTCTTCCTCGGGGTGCCGTTCAACATCGCGTCGTACGCGCTGCTCACGATGATGGTCGCCCAGGTGTGCGACCTAGACCCCGGCGAGCTCGTCCACACCCTCGGCGACGCCCACCTCTACCTCAACCACCTCGAGCAGGCCCGCCTGCAGCTGACCCGGGATCCGCGCGAGCTGCCCCGCATGACCCTCGCGGCAGGCAAGAAGCTCGACGACTTCGACCTCCACGACTTCGAGCTGGTCGGCTACGACCCCCACCCGGGCATCAAGGCCCCCATCGCGGTCTGAGAGACGCCATGACCCAACCGACCCTCATCGCCGCCGTCGCCCGCAACGGGATCATCGGCGCCGGAAACCAGATGCCCTGGCACCTGCCGCAGGACTTCGCCTACTTCAAGCGCACGACCATGGGCCACACGCTGGTCATGGGGCGCAAGACATTCGACTCGATCGGGCGGGCGCTGCCAGGGCGGCGCACCATCGTGGTGACGCGGCAGATGGGGTGGCTGCACCCCGACGTCGAGACGGCCCACTCGCTCACCGACGCGCTGGCGCTCGCCGGCCCCACGGGCGAGCTCTTCGTCTGCGGTGGGGGCGAGATCTACGTGGCGGCGATGCCGCTCGCCGGGCGGTTGCTCGTCACCGAGGTCGACCAGTCGCCCCAGGGCGACGTACGCTTCCCGGCCATCGACATGGAGGTGTGGCGGGAGACCAGCCGCGAGACCCACGAGGGGTTCGCGTTCGTCGCGTACGAGCGTCGGCGGCGGGGCGTCGTCACCACCTGACTGCGGCACACGGCTTGTCGTCTCAGGAGGTCATGAGGGTGCGGGTCGGCCTGATCCGGCGCCCACGGCCACGACGTCAGGCGTCGTAGTCGAGGCGCACCCGGTCGGTGATGGGGTGCGACTGGCACGCGAGCACGATCCCGGCCGCCAGCTCCTCCGGCTCGAGGGCGTAGTTGCGGTCCATCGTCACCTCGCCCTCGACGACCCGGGCGCGGCAGGTGCCGCAGACCCCACCCGCGCAGCTGTACGGCGCGTCGGGCCGCACCCGCAACGTCGCGGCCAGCACGGACTCGTCCCGGCTCGGCATCGGGACCTCGGTCGTGCGCCCGTCGAGGGTCACCGTCACGACGGCCTGCGGAGGAGTCGAGCCATCGATGACCGCGCGCGGACGCGTCGGTGTCAACCCGTCGTCGACGTGGAAGATCTCGTGGTGCACGTGCTCCGAGGCGACTCCCCGCTCCCGCAGCAGCGCTTGGGCTCCGGTCACCAGGCCGAACGGCCCGCAGAGATACCACTCGTCGACGGACTCCACCGGGGCCAGTGCGTCGAGGATCCTGGTCAGCCGCTCGCGGTCGAGCCGGCCGTGGAAGAGCTCGACGTCGGGGGCCTCCCGCGAGAGCACGTGCACGAGCTGGAAGCGACCGGGGTAGGCGTTCTTGAGGTCCTCGAGCTCCTCGAGGAACATGATCGAGCTGGTGCGGCGGTTGCCGTAGAGCAGGGTCACCCGGCTGTGCGGCTCCTGCGCGAGCAGGGTCGAGACGATCGACAGCACCGGGGTGATCCCCGAGCCAGCGGCGACCGCGAGGTGGTGGCGGGCCGCGTCGGGCCGGGGCACGGCCGTGAAGGTGCCCATCGGGGTCATCACGTCGATCTCGTCGCCGGGCTGCACGGAGTCGTTGAGCCAGGTGGACATGCGCCCGCCCTCGAGGCGCGCCGCCGCGATGCGCAGGTGCTGGCCCCCGCCCAGCCGGTTGGGGGGCAGCGGCGCGACGCAGATCGAGTACGACTGGCGCACCTCCTCGCCGCCGATGGTGGCGCGCAGGGTGAGGTGCTGGCCGGGCTCGAAGCCGTAGGCGTCCCAGAGGTGGCGGGGGACGCTGAACCGCACCGCGACCGAGTCGTCGGTGAGCCGCTCGACGTCGTTGACGGGCAGGGGGTGGAAGGCCGCCCGGGTGCGGGCAGGCTTGGTGATCAACGGCATTCGCGTCCTCAGATGGCCTTGAACTCGTCGAACGGCTCGCGGCAGGTGAGACACCGGCGGAGCGCCTTGCACGCGGTCGACCCGAAGTGGGCGACCTCCTGGGTGTCGTCGGACCCGCATTGGGGGCAGGTGACGACGCGCTCGCGCAGGGTCAGCGTGACGGGCCCACCGACCGGCCTGCCCGCCGACCCCGGAGGGGCGATCCCGAACTCCCGCAACCGGTCTCGGCCACGGTCGCTCATCCAGTCGGTGGTCCAGGGTGGCGACAGGCGCAAGGTGACCACCGGGTGCCAGCCCTGACGCCGACACACGTGCTCGACGTGGCTGCGGATGACGTCCATGGCGGGGCAGCCGGAGTAGGTCGGGGTGATCGTCACCCGGGCCTCACCACTCGCCTCGTCGAGCACGACCTCGCGCAGGATGCCGAGGTCGGCGATGCTCACGACGGGCACCTCGGGGTCGGGCACCTCGCGCAGCGCGGCGTCGAGCACGGCAGCGGGGGTCCGGGTCTCGGCGAGACGGGTCACCACGACGCACCCGGGTGCGAGCGGGCGATGTGCTGCAGCTCGGCCAACAGCGAGCCCATCGGTCGCGAGTGGACCCCCTGCCGACCTCCACGGGCGCGCCACGGGCCCGGACCCGGGAGCGTGAGCCCCGCCGTGGTGAGGACACGCTCGACGGCCGCCACGGCATATTGGCGGGTCTCAGAGGGCAGCGGTCCGCGCACCTCGAAGGCGACGGCGAGGCTCGCCGGGTCGTCGTCGAAGAGCTCCTCGACGTAGGGCGCCACCCGCTCGAGCGCCGCCTGCATACGCTGGTGCGACTCGTCGGTGCCGTCACCGAGGCGCACGACCCACTGGGCGGCGTGGTCGAGGTGGTAGCTGACCTCCTTGGCGCCCTTGCCCATGACCCCGTCGAGCACCGGGTCGCCCGACCCGGCGACCAGCACCTGCACGCGGGCCGCGGAGAACCACAGCAGCCGGGCCATCTCGTCGGCGAAGTCACCCCGCGGCTGCTCGACCAGCGCTACGTTGCGCCAGTCGCGCTCGTCGCGCAGCATCGCGTAGTCGTCCTCGCCGCGCCTGCTGCCGTCGAGCTCGCCGACGCGCGGGTAGAGCGCGCGGGCCTGGCCGAGCAGGTCGAGGGAGATGTTGGCCAGGGCCATGTCCTCCTCGATCTGCGGGGCGTGGGTCAGCCACTCCCCCAGCCGCTGCGCGTAGACCATCGCGTCGTCGGCGAGGCCGAGCAGGTAGGCGGCAGAGTCCTGGTCGGCGGTGGGCGCCGTGCCACCGGTGCGGTAGGCGCTCACAGGTACTCGACGTCGTCGGGCACGTCGTAGAACGACGGGTGGCGGTAGACCTTGTCGGCGGCCGGGTCGAAGAAGCTGTCCTTCTCACCCGGGCTGCTCGCGGTGATGTCGTCGGAGCGCACGACCCAGAGCGATACCCCCTCCTGCCGCCTCGTGTAGAGGTCGCGGGCGTTCCGCAGCGCCATCGTCGCGTCGGGCGCGTGGAGCGAGCCGACGTGCACGTGCGACAAGCCCCGCTTGGCCCGGACGAAGACCTCGAAGAGCGGCCAGCTGCGCTCGCTCACGCGGCGGGCTCCTTCTGCCGGCCCGCGCGGGCCTGCTTCGCGGCGAACGCCGTCGCGGCCTCCCTCACCCAGGCCCCCTTCTCGTGGGCGCCGCGCCGGTGGGCCAGGCGCTCGGCGTTGCACGGGCCGTCGCCGGAGAGCACCCGGCGGAAGTCGGCCCAGTCGATGGCACCGAAGTCCCAGTGACCCCGCTGCTCGTTCCACCGCAGGTCGGCGTCGGGCAGGGTGAGCCCGAGCCGGTCGGCCTGCTTGACCATGGTGTCGACGAAGCGTTGGCGCAGCTCGTCGTTGCTGAAGCGCTTGATCCCCCAGGCCATCGACTGCTCGGTGTGACCACCACCGCCGGCGGCCTCGCCCGTGTCGTGGGGGCCGAACATCATCAGCGACGGCCACCACCAGCGGTCGACGGCGTCCTGGGCCATGGCCCGCTGCGCGTCGGTGCCGCGGGTGAGGGTCCACAGGATCTCGAACCCCTGCCGCTGGTGGAACGACTCCTCCTTGCAGACGCGGATCATCGCGCGGGCGTACGGGCCGTAGGAGCAGCGGCAGAGCGGCACCTGGTTCATGATCGCGGCGCCGTCGACGAGCCACCCGATGGTGCCGCAGTCGGCCCAGGTCAGGGTGGGGTAGTTGAAGATCGAGGAGTACTTCTGCCGGCCCTCGTGCAGCTGGTCGAGCAGCTCCGCCCGGTCGACCCCGAGGGTCTCGGCCGCGCTGTAGAGGTAAAGACCGTGGCCGGCCTCGTCCTGGACCTTGGCGATGAGGATGGCCTTGCGACGCAGCGACGGGGCGCGGGTGATCCACGCGCCCTCGGGCTGCATACCGATGATCTCGGAGTGCGCGTGCTGCGCGATCTGGCGCACCAGCGTGCGGCGGTAGGCGTCCGGCATCTCGTCACGCGGCTCGACCCGGAGGTCTGACTCGATCAGCGCATCGAAGGAGGCCTGCGCCAGCTGCGAGCGGTCACCCGCTGCCGTGGCCCCGGCGAGGGCCTGGGAGTAGTCAGCGGTCTCCGACGCGTTGAGCGGGACGTCGGGCTCGACGGGGTCGTCAGCCTGGTCAGCGACCATCTCGGTGCCGTACATGCCTCAAGTATCACTCTTTCCCCCGCGTCAACCGCGATCTGGCCGGCCGACCGGGCCGGACACGGCTCAGCCGGTAGCCCCGTCAGTGGGGCTGCCCGTGTCGGTCGGGTCGGCCTTGGAGTCGATGTACCACCGGCCCTCGACGCGTACCAGGTCGATGTCGTTCTGGAAGCCCTCCGGCACCTTGGTGATCTGGGCCCGGGTAACCGTGGCCCGGTCACCGGTGACCGTGGCGCCGGTGACCGTCGCGCCGGCCAGCGCGGTGATGTCCTGCTGGTCCCCCAGCCCCGCGAGCACCTTGTCGAACCCGAGCGCGCACTGCTGCAGCGGCACGCCGTTCAGGGGCCGGCCACCGGTCGAGATGACGGCACACGCGCCGGCGCTGTCCTTCCCGCCCAGGGCGTGGAAGAACGTCGTCACCGCTGCCTGGGGGGTCGCGGCCCCCTCTGCGGTGGGACCGCTGCATCCGGCGAGGACCACTGCCGCCCCGGCGGCGACGAGCAGTGGGGCGGTGCGGGCAGGGCTCACCGGCTCATCCCACCACGTCCTGCGAGGATGGAGGAGTGACGCAACATCATGGGCACGACCACGGGTCCGAGCGGCCGGTCGTCGCCGACGCGAGTGTGCGCCTGGCCCGGGTGAGCGACGCCCCCGCGGTCGGGGTCGTCCAGGCCGCCCTGTGGACCGGGGCGTATGCCGGGTCCGTGCCGGCCGACGTCCTCGCGGGCTTCCAGCCCCCCGCCTTCGCGGCCGTATGGCGCGAGTCGCTCACCCACCCGCCCTCCCGGGCCCATCGTCTGCTCGTCGGCTGCGCCGGTGAGCAGGTCGTCGCGATGGCCGCCGTCGGCCCGTCGGCGGACCCCGACGCGAGCGAGGCCGACGCGGAGGTGCTCGTGCTCGGCGTCCACCCCGGCGCCCGTCGCCAGGGTCACGGTTCCCGCCTGCTGCACGCCGTCGCCGACACCGTACGGGGCTCCAATGCGACCGTGCTGCGGGTCTGGTTGCCTGCAGGCGACCATGTCCTGCGGGGGTTCCTCGAGGCGGCCGGGTTCGGCCCCGACGGCGCCGTACGAGGCCGCGAGGTCGGCCCGGAGCACATGGTGAGCGAGCTGCGACTGTCCGCGGCCGTGACCGACCCGCCGCAGCCGGGGGCCTGACCGAGCGGCCGACTGGCGGCGAGCCCTGACCCGGCGCACTGGCCCCTTGGTCGGCGCACCGACCGACAGCCACAAGTCTAATTTGTCCGCATAACAATGGGCATAAATCAGACTCATGGCTGTCGGTCGGTGCAAGGCTGGCCCGCGGGGCCTGACCGGGCGGGGGGCCTGCGGCGGCGCACGTTGTTGGGGGCGACGCCCGCCGAGGCACCGTACGGCGAACCGAGCAGGCGGGCGCCACTGTCGGCGCGCGCCTAGGGTCGAGGGGCCCGTCGTACCTCTGCAACAGGAGCCCGTTCATGGAACTCACCGATGCCCGTGTCCTCGTCTGCGGGGCCTCGGGAGTGATCGGCGCGGCCCTGACTGACGCCCTGCTTGCGTCCGGTTCGCGTGTGGTGGCTGCCGGGCGCGACGCCACCCGGACCGGCGCGGTGGCGGCACGGTGCGGGACGACTTCGCTGACGTTC
>Ga0123337_10006898_pt1 | contig 10720 bp, 12 predicted proteins | sample frozenSSSSmetaG_FD_89792 | JGI IMG/M metagenome (GOLD analysis project Ga0123337, IMG submission 89792) | Glacier valley bacterial and archeal communities from Borup Fiord, Nunavut, Canada, to study Microbial Dark Matter (Phase II) -... | ecosystem: Environmental > Aquatic > Freshwater > Ice >...
GGCCCCGATAGGCAACCGGCAAAAGCTGAACGCGCAGCCTTCGTCGCCGAACAGGGCGCCCAGCACCTCCTGCCTGCGCGCCTGATCCAGCAACAAAAGCTCGCGGGCACCGAGCTCGTTGAAACACCCGCCAAAGCCCAGAAGCGCCGGGCCTGCGGGGCCCTCAACATGCAGTGCGTTGACTCCCGTGGAGGCGGCGGTTGCCGGGAATGTTTCACGCCACGCGGCCTGGGGAGTGGTGGTGAAGCATTTCATAGGGGCGGGATGTATGTGCCGAAAATTCCGGCGGGGTAAGACACTCCGCTGGGCGATACACTTTGAATAACAGTGAAGCCAAAGAGGTAAGACCGAAGCACGTTAACAGTTCACCCTTAACCCGGGCCGACTCCATTTCGGGAACGATTGAAGTCACCCCTGCGCACGAGTCGGATCGATTTGGACTCAATCAAAAAGCAAACGAAAGGGACGTCCCCGTTGGCTTCGCAGCCTCAATTCTGCTGGCCAATCTGTGGCTCGATCAATTGCACCGTGCCCAGCGTGCTGATGGTGTAGGTCGTAAAGTCGCCGCCGTTCATGACGAAGGTCCCGCTGGAGGTGGCCTCACCCCCGCCCGACAATACGATGGTTCCGCTGAACGCGTCGGCCGCCGCTACCGTAGCAAACGTCAAGGTGCCATCCACGTTTAAGGATGCTGGAGGACTGACAAGATCGGGCAAAGCTGTCCCGGCAACAGAGTTGTTGCCCCCGTTTGAGATTATCCCGGAGCCACCGAGCAGCAGGTTGTTGGCAATCGTTGTCGTCCCCAAAAATGTGCCCGATCCCGCCAACGTCAATGTGCCCGCCGAACTTGAAGACGCGGAGGCGCTGGTAAGATCAACCGGTGGCACCGTGACAACAGAGGTGTTACCGCTGATTAAGACGGCCCCACCGCTGGCGCCAGAAAGGTTCGTTGCGTTGCCCGTCAAAGTTATGCTGCCACTGGATACCATGGGCGCACCGGGCAGATCGATCAAAGTCGTTCCGGAAAACGTGAAGGGAACCTTGGCAGGCCGGTAGCCGGTCGGGGCGGTCAACGCTCCCTTGCCACTCGAGGCACACTCCAGTTCTCCGCTCGGCGACACTCCGGTGAATACCAACGTGTAAGTCGCGGTCGCCCCCACCAGTCCGCTCACGGACGAGTCGTAGTAACTTCCTGTTATCGTCAAAGTCGCACGGTTCACAGAGACATACTTATAGGTAAACGTGTAGCTGCCCGTGTCGTCCTCCGGATCGGTCATCGCAGTAGCGCTCGACACCATCCATCCATCGGTTTCAGCGCTGCTCTGCCCCATCGCCTTTACCGTGATCTCGTCATATAATGCCGTGCCGACCGGCAGGCTCGGCAGCGCCATATCCACCGTGAGCAAGGCTTGCTTGGACGTCACCGTTCCGCCGGCGTTCGTGAGCACCACGTCATAATTGCCGGCACTGTCCGCCGTTACCGGGTCGATGACGTAGCTCGCCGAGTTCGCCCCCGGGATGGCTACTTTGTTGAGCCGCCATTGATAAGAGATCAGGGAGGGCGAGGTCGCCGTCACCATCAGGCTCGCGCTCCCTCCCAGGTCCACAGTCTGTTTCACGGGCTGGACTGTGATCTTGGACTTCGGCGCAGGCTTGGACGCAGCCCAGCCGTCGGCCACCCCGGCCAAAGCCACCATCAGGACAACCGCCCAGATGAACCGCATACTGCGAAAAATCATGCCACCGCTTAAAGTCATTCGCTGAAGCAAAGCAAATTCATTGCCGATGAACAGCCCTCATTGCGCCTATTCCCCAAAAAACACCAACGCCACCGCTTCCCATTAGAATCTCTTGCTCATCAAAAGGGTCCCACGATGAAACCGCCGGATCGACCGCCGCTTTCAATTATTGAGCTTGTCCGGATCTATTTTCGTCCGGACAGCGGCCACGTCCTTCGGAGTGATCGGCGGGGATTTGTCGCCCTTGACGAAGGTGCGCCGGACATAGGTCAAAATCGCGGCGACCTGATCGTCGTCCAGTTTGTAGTAAAACGAGTCCATCGTGCTGCTGCCGTAACGAGGCCGCCCCGCAGGCAGGACTGCGGCGGGCCCCTTCAGCACGATTTGGATCAACAACGCCGGATCGCGTGCAAGCAGCGGATTTCCGCTGAGCGCGGGCGCCAGATTGGGGATGCCTTTGCCATCGGGCAGATGGCAGGCCGAACAACTATTCGTATAAAGCGCGTTTCCTTCGGCAAGCACCGCCGCCGCCGCAGATTCCGATGCGGATTGGGCGGAGGCTCCCGTCGCCAGAATGACCCATGCAAAGAGAATGCCCGCGAGCGAACAAGGAGTGGGTTTATACATGGGAAGCGTGCTGTAGTTGTAGATTTTACCCGCCCGATCTTGTGGATTCAGTGCCCGTGCCCCAGAGGAGACGGCCAATCCGCTTGACGCTCCGACAGGAGATTTATTGCATTAAATTGCACTTATTAACCCCATGATTTCAAGCGTATATTCCATCGGCTTTCTTGTTGCCGGTCTGGCCGTCTTTTCCGCGAATCCGGCCCTCGCCCAGCCCGCCGTCCCCGCGACCCGGAGCGTCACGACTTACATGTATGACGCCTACCAGTCGGGCCTGAATTCCCATGAAAGCATTCACACGCCCGACAACGTGAAGTCCGGCTTCGGGCTGCTTTTCTCCTGTGAGATTGATGGGCAGGCCTACGCCCAGCCTCTTTACCTGTCCAACGTCCCTGTCTCCGGGAAAACCCGCAACGTGGTCTACGTCGCCACCTGCCATGATTCGGTCTACGCCTTTGACGCGGATGCCGGCGGCGCCCCGCTCTGGCATGTTTCCTTTCTTTCCGGCGACACCATCACGCCTGTTCCGAACAACGTCCTCCGCAGCGGCGATATCACACCCGAAATCGGCATCGTCTCCACCCCGGTCATCGATGAGCGCACCGGCACACTCTACGTCGTGGCCAAAACCAAGGAAACGGGGCGCCCCGACGGGCGCACCCACTACGTCCAAAAACTGCACGCCCTCAACGTCGCCACCGGCGCCGAGAAATTTAACGGCCCCAAGGTCATCGGCGATGCCACCTTCGAGCAGGACAAATATGACTTCAACCTCGAGGCCAATCCCCAGACCCCGTCGGTCGCCGGCACCGCCAAGGACGCCATCAACGGCCGCGTTTATTTCAACGCCCTGCGCAACAACCAACGCTGTTCGCTTACCCTTTACAGAGGCGTGGTGTATATCGCCTGGTCCTCGCACGGGGACACCACCCCCTACCATGGCTGGCTCATCGGTTTTGATACCACCACCCTCGCGCCCATCCCCAACCAGATTCTCTGCACCACGCCGGACGGGGAGAAGAGCGGCATCTGGCAGTCCGGCGCCGGTCCTTCCATTGATAAAGAGGGCAACCTTTATATCACCACGGCAAACACCGGAAATCCCCATAACGCCAACGTGAAGCCCGGCAACGTGGGCGAATCGTTTTTAAAATTCAACATGCGCGCAGGGCTGTCGGTCGCGGCGCCGGGCTTCGATTTTTTCGCCCCTCACGACGCCCAGGGGTTGGGCAATGCGGATAGCGGTGTGGGTTCCGGCGGCTGCCTCCTCTTTGACGTGCCCGGCGCGAAAACTCCCCACCTTGCCGCCGCCGGCGGGAAAAACGGACTCATCTACGTCGTCAACCGCGACGCCATGGGTCACTTCGATCCCCAGTCGGATCACCACGTCCAGACTTTGGAACCCCAAGGCGGCAACTGGGTGCTGTCCGCCCCCGTGTTCTTCAACAACTCCCTCTACTACTGCCGCAGTGGCGACAAACTCAAATGTCTCCCCTTCAAGGACGGCCAATTCGCCGCCCCGACCGGCATCGCCAACGGCACGAACGGACGCGGAGGCGGTCCGGTCATTTCCGCCAACGGAGTTAAGAATGGCATCGTCTGGTTGCTGGACAACGGCGGCCCCTGCTCGCTCCTCGCCTACAAGACCGACGACCTCGCCGGCGGCCAGGGAGGATCTGTGGAGGCGATTTACAAGGGACGCATGCCCGATGGCGGCATCAAGTTCAGCCATCCCATCGTGATCAACGGCAAGGTCTACGCCTGCTCCGTCAACGCACGGGCCAACAACGTTACCGCCCATCTCAGCGTTTTCGGGCTCCTTCCCGGCAAGTAAATTCCCCGCTCACGGCCGCAGCTTGCCGGGCTCGGGATGCGCGGCCTCCTGCTGGCGGCGGGTGGCGGCCATGTTATCCACGAGATTCGGATAGCGCCGGCCTGCGTTCAGGGCACGGTCCTTGGCCCACGCGATTGATTCCGGCGTGAGCTTGGTTTTCGCCGCATCGGTCTTCGGCTTCGTTTGCTTCCAGGGCGGGGTCGGCATGGCGGCGCACTTTCTCCAGAATTTCGCTGGCAAATTCCAGTCACAAAAAGAAACATCTCACAACCCATCCCCCCCATCATGATCAAAGCCACCCGTCGCATTCTTCTCCTCAGCGCCTCCATGCTCTCCGCCAGCCTTTGGGCTGCGGACACCGTCACCTTCCCCGGCTCCACCTCCACCGCCGCGCCCGCCGCTGCTGCCCCTGCGCCTAAGCAGCAGAAGCTCCTCAAGGTTTGCTCGCTCAACACCGCGCAGGGCTTCCAGGAATTTCAGGCCAACGTGCAAGTCGTGCAGACCCAGCGTCAATTGGTGATCGAGGCCAACACCGCCTACGAAAAGGAAACCAATGCGACCAAGAAGAAGGAACTGAAGGCAAAGGTCGACGAGTTGCTCGCGAAGCTCAACGAGAACAACCAGACGATGATCAAAACCTACGGGTTCTCACTCGAGCGCTCCTACACCGTCTCGGTCGAAAAAGCCGACGTCTACATGCTCGTCACCGACGAGGAAGCCGCGAAGATCGAAAAAGCCCAGGCCGACACCGCCGCCGCGAAAAAGTAGTCCCGAGTCTCTCCTTTCAAAGCAGCCGCACATTTAATCGAAAAGGCCGCGGATTAACTCCGCGGCCTTTTTTTGCGCCTTGGGCTGCTGGCCCGTCCCGAGCCGCCGATAGGCCCGTTTATACGTAACGAATCAGTAAAACGTCCGTTTCCGGGCGTCGTCCCTGAAGTCGTCCTAGATTCCGATGTGTATCCACGATATGGTTAGCATCGTTGCAAACGCTGCCTGCCATCGCCAATCCGTCCATCAAAGGTCTCCCTGCGGAGCTGAAGGATTTGCTGATGCGCGAAAGCGCGCTGGCCCTGGCTCAGGCCAAACTCAAAGAAGCCAGGCAGTCCCTGCTCGCAGAAAGGGCCCGACTGGAGGGAAAGCCCACGCTGCTGCAAAACCTCAGCTCCAAGTCCAATCAGGAACGGGAATCGAAACTCAAGGCCGCGATCAACGACCTGATGCATTACGACCTGCAGATCCAAAAGGCCGAAAGCCTCGCCGCCTTGATCAACAAGGACGTCTGCCGGTCGTCGGAGTCTTATCTGAAAACCTCCGTGCAGGATTACGCGGCCGCGTTGGCGACGTATGATTACCCCGAGGATTGGGCGCGCGTAAGTTATAATTTCGAACTCCTGATCAAGTCGTTTCAGATGGGTCTGCTGGACCTGCTGACCGTCCTGAAACGCGAGCCTCAGTCGCTGTCCCGTTCACCGCTTTTCAAGGATTCGATCCGCAAGCTCTTGCCGATCTCCCGGCAGCTCGAGATCGATGTCGAATTCTTCAATCGCATTCTCACCCACCGGGCCAGGCAGGCCCGGGGCAACGCCGCCGAGGTGGCGTTGCACGCCGACTACAGCTGGTGCGAAACCACCGAGCAACTGGGCGTGCAACCCGCCGATGAGGCGCTGGAGACCTTGCACGAGCTTCTCGCCGCCTGCTCCGGCTTCCTCGCCAACCTCGGCAAGGCCGTCCGCCGCGAGCAATCCATTGCGGAAGCCAAGGCCGCCCGAACCAACACCCCGCTCACCGGCACCAAGGCCAGCTTTCTCAAAATCTGGTGGGTGAACATCAAGCCGGCCGCCGCCCTGGAAGTGGACGAGACAAAACTCGAAGCCCTCATCGACGAAACCAAGGTGCTCCTGATGGACGGGGAGCTTACCGCCCGCTTCAACCGCCAGTTGATCCAGTCGATCCATCCCGGCCAGACCCACGCCCCGTCGGAGAAGCCCGCCACGACGCCCCCCTTCCAAACCGACTCCGAACTGCGCGCCCTCAAGACCAAACTCCAAGCCGAGCTGGAAGACATGGCCAAACTCAAGGCAGGTCTGACCGCCCGGGAGCGAACCCTGCGGGACAACGAGCAACAGTTCTCCGAAAAATGTAAACGCGAGCAGGCCGCCCTAGACGAAGCCAGGCGCAAGTTAACCGCCCTCGAGTCAGAGTTCGCCCTCAAGGCCCGGCAGGCGGATGAAATGCACGCGGAGGAACTGATAAAACTTGAAGGGCTGAAAGCGGAACTTGCCGCGCGCAGCACCTTCATCGAGGAAAGCGAGCAACGCCTGCTGGAAAAGGGACAGGAACAACTCGAACACCTGGCCGAACTGGAACAGAAGGACGAGGAGCTGATGACGACCAAGCGTGAGCTCAACGCGATGCGCAAAGAAATGGGCATCCCCATGATCCCCCTCCGCGCCAAGCCGGTGAACGAGTTCGAGGAGTAAACCCTCTTCAGGCGCTTTTGGGCAACCGCCCTCTTTGGTTGGGCGGCGCTTCCTCAAGCTGCCAGCAGAACCTTCGCCATCTGGAGGGCGGCCAAGGTGCCCAGCGTCAGCGAGGCGCCCCAGAGCCAGCGTTTTTTGACGACGAGGCACACACCGCCCATCGCAATGGCGATTTGGAAGATCGTGGTGGCCAGCCCCATGTTTCTGCCTAGTTCGGAAGCCTTCGTGGCGAGTTCGCGGGCCTGGTCGCGCTTGGCTTCAAAGGCCTTCGCATCGGCACTGCTTTCCTTTTTATCACCGTCGTATTTGGCGATCTTGGCGGACAACGAGGCCAGCTCCTTGGCATCGGCGGCGCCCGCGTTGGTGAGACGGTCGCGCTCCAGCTCGTAGATGCTCTGCTTGATGCTCTTGGCCTGAAAATAGGCCCACTGATCCGACGCCTCGGCCTGGTTGAAGGTCGCCTCGTTCAACTGCTTGATGATGGTCGAGGAATACCCAGCGCCCTTCTGCGTGGCGATGGCCGTGAGCACCGCCAGGAAGATCATCGAGAGGGACACATACTTGGTCCACGCGTCGCGCTTTTCCTTGTCCTTTTGGGCCTGATGATCGGCGCGGATGGCGGCGACCAGTCCTTTGAGTTCGTCGAGATTATGATCCATGGGAGCAGAGATAAAAATGAAGGGATTTCAGGAAAACGATCATGTTCAAGGCAGGCCGCACGGGTTGGCAATACCCGCAAAGAAACATGGCGCGTTGTCCAACCTCTGCGGGGTGGGCTCATTAAACCGGCCGGCCAAGCCTTTGTTCCCCGCGAACATTGCAACCCTTCGCCATTCCGACTCGTCCCTCGGCTGGTTAGATTTAAGTCGCGGCGACCTGAATTGAAGCCGGAGCGTGGTTCGCTTGAGCGCGGGTCGAAGCGATTACGCCTCGATCAAATACAACAATACCCCCCCATTCCAAATACTGAAGACCTGACCCTTTTGGCCAATTCTCAGGGCAGGTCGATGGAGGTCGTCCCAGAAAAAGCAGAAACCCATTTAGCCGGCCTGTAACCCTCTGGAAGCGTATCAATGACTGTGCCCCGACAGGTGCACTCCAATTTGCCGTCACTGGAGACACCCGTAAAAATCAGCGCATAAGTGGCCTGCTCAGATATATAAATGCCCGCCTGTGAATCGTAGAACTTATTATACATGATCATAGTCGCTCGGTTCACCCCGGTCTGACGGTAATTGGCGTGGGAATTCGGGTCATAGTGCGGATTCTCGGCATCAATCACCGTGAACCCGAACGAAACCATCCATGCGCGATTTCCCGTCCGCATCCCGCTTACCCCATGCACGGTCACGTCCGTGTATACAGCGGTGCCCAGTGGCAATCTCGGCGGAACTAAATCCACGGTGAGCAAGGCTACGGTGGAGACAACCGCTCCAGCATCATTGGTTACGACCACGTCATACTTGCCGCCACTCTCAAAAGCTACCGGATTGATCAAGTAATAGGGCGAATTTGCCCCGGTAATCGCGACTTTGTTAAGCCGCCACTGATAGCTCACCGGGGTGGTCGATTGCACCGCGACCTCAAAACTCACGCCCCCGCCCAGCACGACGGTTTGTTTCACCGGCTGCACCGTGATCTTGGGCTTCGTCGGCTTTACCGCAGCCGCCCAGCCATCGGATGCCCCGAAAATGCTTAGCCCAAAGGCCATAACCCAAATCAACCGCATCAATCCAATGCTCATGCGCCGGCATGCAAATGCCTAGCCATACCAAAGGGCAAACCCAATTGGTTTTAAATCAGCCAGTTTTATCCCCTCCTCTCCTTTCCCTTATGCCGATGAGCCGAATTGAGGCGATTCAGCCTCCTCCCTCGAATCGCGTCGAAATTGATAAAACTCACGCCACTCCCTGCGGCTTGTCTCGAAGCTCTGCCCCTCTTTGGCGTGACGGCGCCTGGACTTGAAGGCGCAGACCAAAGCCGCGCCTCCGGCCAGATAGCCGCACGTCATTGGCTCCGGGATGGCGACCGCGGAAAGCTGAAACTGGCCATTGTCCACCCCGGGAGTGGTCCCGCCCGTCCAACCGGAAAACTCATCCACCCCACGATCAGTCGTGCTCCAGTTAACCGCGCCCCCGGCAGACGTGGCGGTATCCAGATGGAAAAAGAGCATCCTCGATTCACCCGATACAAAAGAGAAATGCAGCGCGCTTAAATCGAACGTGTAATCCGAGATGTCGCTTACCACACCGCCGCCGTAGGTGTTGGTTCCGGTCACGGAAACCCCCGCGTCGTCCGCCAACGAGAAATCAAGCGCCAGGGTGGTGATGGGGCTGACGGTGGAGGTGTTATAAATCCGCAGACTCACGCTGTCGAACTCACCTGAAAATCCGGCCGTCCACGTAATGGAGAAATTGGCGGAGTCGCTGATGGGAGAGCCCGTAAAATCATCCCCGCCTCCAAGCTGGTTCAAGACCACCTCTCCTCGCACCGCGCCAACTGCGAACATCGCAACCGCCAGAAGCCCATTTCTGATGGTCATCACTTTCTCCGCGGCTTTCCAAACACAGGTCAGCATTACAGGAGTCTTCATCGGAGGTGATTGGGGATATGCTCCGATCAAAATACAACCATGCGTGTCCGTGTCTTTCGGATTGGCGGTGAACACCCCATAGATGGCGGAGGCGCACGGAGCTACTGTCGCCCATGGCTGCGGAACTCTTCCGCGCCTTCATTTAATCGCAAAAAAATCATGCATACATCCACCAAGATCGGCACAGCACTCCTCGCACTCGCGTCCGCTCTGCTTCTCTCCGTTTCCGGCTGCAAAAAGGAAACGACCCTGCAGTTCTCCGAATGTCCGGCTGTCGTCCAAAACGCGCTCACGGCCAATGCACCCGGCGCCAACTTCAACAAGGTCGAACAAGAAACCAGCAGCGATGGCCGCGTCGTTTACGAAGCCAAGGGCAAACAGACCGACGGCAAGGAAATCGAAGTCACCGTCACCTCCGATGGCACGTTGGTGAAAACCGATAAGTAATCGCGAAGAGCCCCCGCCCATGCCTCAAGGCGACAAATCCAGTTATACCGACAAGCAAAAGCGGCAGGCGGAGCACATTGAAGTCGGCTACGAGAAAAAGGGACTGAGCCCGAAAACTGCCGCCGCACGGGCTTGGGCCACCGTCAACAAGCTCACGGGCGGCGGCAAGAAAAGCGGCTCTGGTCGAAAAAAAGAAACGCCATGAATCTTCCGCCTCACCGCAGCAGCCGGGAGCCCGGTTCTTTGACCTATCCCAAGCCAAGGATGGGCCGCTCCCTAAAATCAACCAACAACGGCCCGCCTCCCTTCGGCTTGGCACCTTATTTTATGAACCTCATTACTTCTACGGCAAAACGCCCCTCCCCCCTTCTGCCATGCCTGCTGCTCGGACTCGTCCTTGCCTCCGGTTGCGACGCCACGAAATCCACCGTGATTTCCGGCCCGACGCCTCGTGAGGCGGAGTTGACGAAGACCGTTGCGGAATTGCGCAGCAAGCTCACCGCCGCCGAGCAAGCGGCCGAACAAGCCAAAGCCCAAACCGCCGTCGCCTTGGCGCAGTTGAAAAATACCCCCGCCCCTCAAGCCAAAGCCGAGCCTGTGCCCGTGGCCGACAGTGCGGCGGCGGCCAGCCCGCAAGGCACTGATACCACTTATGTCGTGGCTAAAAAAACGTTCACCCCCGGGGAATTGATATCCACAGCCACCGGCGCTTATCCCAATGCGACCGAGCGTCGTCCTGCCGAATACTGGATTACTTTCAAAGGCGTCCAGACCGGCAAGGAATATCCCGCGTTGGCGGTGAAGGAAGCCGCCTACAGCGAGTTCCGGGAAGGTGTCGACTATACGCAGCAGGATCTCAATCAGGCAAAAACAACTGCACCCGCGAGCGACGCCACGGGCACTCTCCCCAAACAGTGACGAGGGACCACGCCCCCCCTCAATCCCGCACCGTCTTCAATCCAAGTCGCGTGATGCGGTCGATCAACTGCGGGAAACTCAGCCC
>Ga0123337_10006899_pt1 | contig 10720 bp, 10 predicted proteins | sample frozenSSSSmetaG_FD_89792 | JGI IMG/M metagenome (GOLD analysis project Ga0123337, IMG submission 89792) | Glacier valley bacterial and archeal communities from Borup Fiord, Nunavut, Canada, to study Microbial Dark Matter (Phase II) -... | ecosystem: Environmental > Aquatic > Freshwater > Ice >...
GCTATTGTCGCCAGCTTGAGTAGGATCTATCTCAGCAAGTTGCTTCTCAAGCGCATTTCTCAAAGAGTCTTCACCAGTTAAATTCTCTGTAGATACCGTATCAGCGGCAGCAGGCTGAGTCGACTTGTTTGCAGATACCCAAGCACTGTTTACTGCTTCTAGAGCACCTCCTATTTCGTTTGATTCAGCAACCTCCCAGAACTGTAGCTTTGCTACACCCTGAAGTAGGTTTCTTACTCTTTCTTGATTGTCTACTCCTGGTAATTCAATCTGAATACGGCCAGAACCTTGGATTCTCTGAATGTTTGGCTGAGAAGTACCGAATCTATCAATACGAGTTCTTAGAATATTGAATGAACGCTCGATCGCATTTTCAATTTCATTATCAATGATCTCAAGAATTTCGGAATCAGAAGTTTCCAAAGAAATACGGCCTCTGTTTGCAGCTGTAGCGAATATGCTACTCAACTTTTTGCCAGAGCTATTTTTCTGAAAAGCAGCATAAAATAAATCTACATACTTAGAGGAAGAAGTTTTAGCCTCTTCACGAGCTTCTTCTACAGATGTGTTGAATGCAGCATCTTTTGGATTGCCAGCGAGTCCTTTTACAATTTCCACAGGGGAAACAGCCAAAGTAACATGCATACCGCCTTGAAGGTCAAGACCTAGTCCTAGTTCTGTTTCTTTTACCTCCTGGAAAGTAAAATCAGCACCTAAGAAGTTGTAAACCGGAGCTCTCCAGATAGAATCCAGATAGCTTTGTCTTTTTGAAAAATCCACATTGCCGGACGCGTCAGTCGCGTATTCCTGAGCTTCTTTCTGGATATTGTTTGATACAAATGTGAATGACAGATAGTACAGGCATAATGCTGTAACGACCACTGTCAAAAACACAATGACACCTTTGTTTTGCATGAGAAATTGAAATTATTAATTAATTATAAATACAGATTTGTGGCTTGCCTGAATATCAGGAAGCGGGATTTCACCAGAAAATAGAAGGAAACTTAGGGTCCTTTGGTGGATATGATTCGCTCAAAAAGTATTTGTACGAGCTGATTTGGCTGAACAACTGAAGTAGACTCTGTAATGAAAGTAGAACCTTCAAAACTTACTATATCATGAATTAGATAAAGAATGCTGTGCGCTACATTGACCACAAAGGGTACCACAGCATCTACAGCTACATTTAGATAAGTCTGATCTTGATCCGATGAATTTGGCTTTTCTTGTTGCTCTACTTTAGCAGAGTCTCCATTTTCAGGGATATATTCTACACTTGAAATAAACAAACATAATAGCAAGGCAAGCATCACCGTGAGGCGTTGCTGGAATAAATTGCTATTTCTATTAGTTGCTTTCATGAGGCGCAAATATAGCCAATTATTTAAAATGAGTGTTTCTCATTCGGCAATTTCTGTTTATAGACAGTGTATTCAGAACAATAATTTGGAAATCAATCAGTTAGAAAAATTAATGTATTGCTATTCAGGTTGTTTTAGCTCGAAGATAGGTACGAATGACCTCTAACGCTTTGTCGAAATTGTGATTATTCGGCACGATCAGGTCCGCATCATTCATAAAAGGCTTGATGTATTTCTCGTAAGTAGGCATCACATGCTGCTCGTAACGATACAGTACATCATCCAAATCATACCCACGTTCTACTTTGTCGCGGATGATCCTTCGTTTTAATTTGATATGGTCTTTCGCATCGATAAAAATCTTTAAATCTAGCAGGCTAGCCAACTCAGGATAATAAAGAACGAAAATACCCTCCACCACTACCACTGGGGCAGAATTGAAAGTCAGCATTTTAGGTGTTTTAGCAGAGTTGTTGAAAGTGTATTCTTCTCGCTGCACCGTTTCTCCAGCTTGGATTTTGCGGATATCAGAAGCATATCCTTCGAAGTCTATACTCTCAGGCCTGTCAAAATTATGTACCCCGTGATCATCGATCGGCTGCAATTCTCTTGGCTTGTAATAGTTGTCCTGAGAAATCAAACAAACCTCACCGTCTTCAAAAGAACTCAGCAATCGTTCTAAAAAAAGTGTTTTACCTGAAGCAGAGCCCCCTGTAATGCCGACGATGAATGGTTTTTGCATGGGGCAAAGTTAAACTGATTTTCTTTTTTTATACAGAATTATATATGGCTAAGAAAAGCAATAAGCTCACTCACGGCTTTTCCTCGATGAGAGATAGCGTTCTTTTCGGCCATGGTCAGCTCCGCAAAAGACTGCGTGTATCCTTTCGGAGAAAAGACTGGATCATATCCAAAACCTCCATTTCCAGTACGTGTTTTCAATATTTCTCCCTCAGCAATTCCCTCAAACTTATACGCATCATCCCCCAACAAAAGCGCGATGACTGTTTTAAAGCGAGCCGTTCGGATAGAAGAGTTTTCTAAGTTTTTGAGCAGGAGATCGATGTTTCGTTCATCACTTCGCGGCTCACCGGCATATCTGCCGGAGTACACTCCAGGCTCTCCCTCTAGGGCATCTACTTCCAGCCCAGTATCATCAGCAAAGCAATCGACTCCAAAATGTTCTTTTACATACTTTGCCTTCTGAAAAGCATTATGCTCCAGCGTGTCACCCGTTTCCGGAAGCTCAGCAGAGCAACCAATATCTTTCAGAGACACAATTTCGAAACTATCGCCAAGCGCAGCTTTTACTTCTTCGATTTTCTTGGGGTTGTTGGTAGCAAAGCAAATTTTCATAACTCAAAAATAGGGGTTAAAGATTCTTGGCAACATTTCATTTGATAAAAACTTAAGTCTTTCTCATTTAGCTTTTGTAAAACCTCCCTATTCCCTGTGCATTAAAAAGGGAATCCCGTAATTTTGGATTTTACTTTTGTTTCAAGCTCATGAAGAAAATCACTATTTATTGCGGTTCCCGAAAAGGAGACAGTACAGTCTATGAAGCAAGTGCCAGAGCTCTGGCACAGGAAATGATCAAACGTGACCAGTCGCTGGTTTATGGGGCTGGAAGAGTAGGCTTGATGGGAGTGATTGCGGATGAAATGCTAGCAGCTGGCAAGGAAGTTCTGGGTATCATTCCTCAAAAATTGGTTGACAGAGAAGTGGCGCACCGTGGCTGCACAGAATTGATCATCGTAGAGACAATGCGTGACCGAAAGTGGCTGATGGCAGAGCGTGGAGATGCATTTATAGCTATGCCAGGTGGTATTGGCACGTTGGAAGAACTTTTTGAAATCATGACGCTCAATCAACTGCACTATATTCAAAAGCCGCTGGCTCTTTATAATGTGAATGGTTATTACGACAAATTGATTGACTTTTTGGACCATGCTATGAAGGAAGGGTTCATGTATCCTGAGCAGGAAGAATTATTAATTGTCTCTGATGATCCTGTAGATCTGCTAGATCAGATTGATGCTTATGAAGCCAAAAGACCTTCGGATTGGTAATTCATGCATGATGTGTCGAGCTTTTAACAGTTCAACGGTTTTATGGTAGGTATGAATCCTATATGCCTTATCATTTAATCCTCCAACCCTACTTTCCCTTCTCAGCGAGCATTTCTTCTCCTTTGGTGAGATTCTTTTTGAAAAGTTCCAAATCACTATGCTGAGGTTGAGCGCCTAGCTCCACTGCTTTTTTGTAGAGCGGAACAGCTTCTTCGACTTTTCCCAGAGCCATCAAGCCATCGCCCATAGAATCGTAAGCATTTGCGGAGTTTGGATGGTTTTCTAGGTTGTTTTTGAAGAGAACCAACGCATGTTCAAACTTATCAAATCGCATGAGATTGTATGCTTGCATGTTGATCTCATACTCATTCAGAAGCGATGCAGGAATGTAAGTTTGCATGTCAGATACATACCTACCAAACTCTTCTATACTGAGGGTTTGTGTAGCCTTTATGATTTTTGTCATCGGATCGGCATAGAGCACTTGACGAATTGACTGGGCGATTTGTGTAGGCTCTTGCATAGGCAGGTAATTCATTGATCCAGAAGACAAAAGCAAGGAATATTCAGGATTCTCAAGGCTGTACTGATCGAAGAAATCTACCTTATTCGAAATTAGAAAGCCTTTTATTTCCTTGTAATGGGCCGTTTGCTGGCCAAATATGGTTTGGATATTATTTTTTCTTCCAATGATTACCTGAGATGCTACTTCAGGCACAGCTTGGGATGACCAATTCAATTGATTTGTGGCTAGCAAAGTCAAAAATAGGTCACTCTCCGGCTTAGCTCCTGGGGATCTTCTGGACATACTTAAACGCTGAAAAGCTAGGTATTCAGAGACTAAGAGCTCGCCGTCTAAGTTTTGACTGTTAAGTGATTCACGTAGTTTGTCTGGGTTGTCAGTGTCCATTACGGGATCCACATACACCATTCCCTCAACTTCATTTGGATGTGCTGCCGCAAATTCCCTAATCAAAAGATTTCCCCAGTTGTTGCCTACCAAAATATAAGGCGGCTCAATATTCATTTCATTCAACAGAGCCTCAAGTTCCTTTACTCTTATATCTAAAGAAGGAGTTTCTTCCGAAATCGAAGACTTTCCTAAACCAGGTCGATCGTACGCTAACACAGGAGAAAACTCAGCTACCTGATCAAACAGGTTGTCCCAAACTGCTAGACTTTCACTGTTTCCAGCTTCCAAAATAACTATGGGCTGATGGGGTTTTCGCTTGGTTAAATCAGAAGTTTTGGTGTTCACTTGCTTTCCCGCTACTGAAATGAGCTGAGTAGTAGATTGAGCATTTACTTCTGGAGAAAGGGAAAAAGCAGCAAGTGCCCCAAGAATGATCAACTTTTTCATGTGTTTATAATTTGATTTCAATGGTCACATGGAATCTCGCAAGCAGGATAATCATCCCTGTGTTTGTTGCTTCCGTACTCGATTTCATATCAGGAATGATTTTGTGAACTAAAATTTAATCACTTTTAATTTCTAATGAAACACTGAAGGACAGGTATTTATAAAAATTAACAATGTTTTTAATTCAGGTTTGTCAAACACATTGGCTAATCAGGATGTAAGAATTCTCATTACATACTTCATCGAGATCTGCATCGCATAAAAAAGTTATATTGAGCTAATTCTTTGTCCCGATCTCTTTAGCTCATACTTGCCTTTGAGGAAAGGTTGCGGATAATAAAATCAGGTTGTATCTATTTTTCAATAAAAACTAGTCGTTCACCATGGTAGCAAAATACAAAACCCCGGGAGTCTATATCACTGAAGTAAATGCATTTCCAAATTCGGTGGTACCAGTTGCGACTGCCGTTCCAGCCTTTATCGGCTATACTCCACAGGCAGAATGCGAGGGTAAATCTTACTTGAATATCCCTACTAAAATCTCTTCCTTCAGTGAGTTTGAAGCTATTTTTCTTTTCCCCCAAGATCCAAAAAGCAGAGTCAAACCTAAGCAATATTTCCCCCAGTATTATATCAGTGAAAGTGCATCTGAGCCTATGGTAGGGGATTATGTGGCGTTTGGAAAGACCTATTATTCCATCGTTCCTGACCCATCTACGATTTATTATTTCTATTCCAGTATTCGGCTATTCTTCGAAAATGGTGGAGGAGAAGCTTACATCGTGTCAGTGGGAACTTATGGCAAGCCCTCGGGAAAACCGCTAAGTTTCATAGAGCCGCTTGTTAATCCCAATGTAAAACTGAACGAGCTTTTGCAGGGCTTAGAGCTTTTGAAAGAGGAGCAGGAACCGACGATTTACATTTGTCCTGAGGCAACCTTGCTTTCTCTTCCCAATTATCAAATGCTAACCCAAGAAATGCTCCTGCAAAGTTCAATTATGGGGACTGCTATCAGTATTTTGGATGTGCCTGGAGGTAGAAATCCCACGCAGCTTAATTACGGTCAGGGAATTGAAGACTTTAGAAATAGTACCGGTATGAATGGCCTGAGCTACGGTGCAGCGTATTACCCATTTGTTGCCACGACCATTCTGCAGCCAGATGATCTAGATTACACGAATCTATTTGGAGGTGATACTGTGCAACTCGCAAAGCTGGTTAACCCCGGAGCAAAAGACCCTCAGCTCAATACCTTATTTGACGAGATGAAAGAACCTGTGGATAGCAACCTAACCACAGATCAATATAATAATGCTTTGACGGTGTCCAGCGCACTCTACAAAGTATTGATGAGTGAGATACGTGACATCTCAAATTTACTACCTCCAAGTGGAGGAATGGCAGGGGTGATTAGCATGATTGACAATCAAGAAGGCGTATGGAAAGCACCGGCAAATGTGAGTATAAATGGAGTAAAAGATTTACCTATAAAACTTAACGAATCACAGCAGTCAGGTCTCAATGTAGATGCAATGACAGGAAAATCAGTGAATGCAATCCGGGTTTTTCCTGGGATGGGAGTTATGGTTTGGGGAGCTAGAACATTGGATGGCAATAGTCTGGATTATAGATATATCCCAGTGAGGAGAACGCTGATCTATATAGAGCAATCCTGCAAATTAGCTGCACAGGCATTTGTTTTTGAACCGAACGATCAGAATACTTGGACAGCGGTAAAGTCAATGATCAGTAGCTTTTTGGCGAGTCTTTGGAAAGAGGGAGGCCTAGCCGGAGCAAGACCGGAAGATGCATTTTCGGTGGATTGCGGACTCGGGACGACCATGACTTCCAATGACATACTTGATGGAATAATGGCATTTACTATCAAGGTGGCAATTACCCATCCCGCAGAATTTATAGTCATTACTTTTCAGCAACAAATGGCTGAATCAGCATAGGAAATTAATTTCATTTGTAAGCATTGCTCATTTATCTTGGTTTATACCCCATCCAATCCACTTCCAGTTCGAAAGGGAATTCAGGTTTCTCCAGGGAATTTGGATTCCCTTCCACTGCCCAGTCTTTGGTGTGCCAAAAGTTCATGCGGTACTTGGATGCATGCTGTGGAATACCGAGCTGTGAACCCTGATAATCCCAGAGTACCACCGTGTCTGCTGTCTCGGGATGTAGCATCCACCAGCGCAATCGATTAGTTTCCCAGTCAAAACCATACGTGTAAAACTGCGCAGAAGCATCGTAATCTTTGATGGCTGGAATGCTCTCAGGAACATTCTGCAATCCCATCAAAGTCAGTGGCGCGCCATCATAATTCACCTTTGAGATGGTCTCGATGATTTCTCCTTCGGCAAGATTGATGATCCTCCCGATACGTTGCAACTTGCCATGTTCACCTGTCCAAGTCCCCACATAGATGATTCTGGGATCTGCAATCAGCCATTCGAAATCTATTTCACTCAGGCCTTCTGTGTGATCTTCATGGTACGTGAAATAACCGACCACAGCGCCTGCACTCGGCTGTTTGTCCCGTGCATCTGGCACTTTAAGCCTTGTAGAGTAGGTGCCAAAATGCGTGAAATACTTGGAAATAATCTCAGGTCCTTTGCCTGGTCCAGCTTTTTCGTCAGGGTTCAGTTTGAAAGAAAGAATGTTTGTGCCGGGTTCGGATGGTGAATCTGTTCCCATTTTATATTTGAAATCAGCCTTTGTTCCTGTAGAACCGTAGCGGAAATTGGTTGACTTGGCCTTAGAAAAATCTTCCCTAAAGGACTTGTGTTTCTTCTCAGATTTATTTGGTATTAAACTCGCGATCACAAAAAAAAGCAATATGATTAAGTACTTCATGGATTTGAAGATAGGAAGTTTTTGGAGTAAACTATTGAGATGAGCTCAACTGGTTAGGTTTGTGTTGGAGTAAGTAGCGTTAAAAAAATAATGAGCTTAATTACTCCCAGTTTGCTTCATATTTGATAAGTTCGATGCTCGGAACGCTATAATTTTTGCAACTCAGTCTTGACTAAATCTCTTCCTTCTCAATCCATTCTTATCACCGGAATCCTTTTGATTTCGATCAACCTTCGAACTTCGATTGCTTCGGTGGGGCCATTGATTCCTTTTATCAGAGAGGATTTGGGATTGTCCAATGGACTTGCGGGATTTCTTACCACACTTCCTTTGCTGACTTTTGCCACCTTTTCTCTTTTTGCGCCAGCGATTGGAAAGCGTCTGGGAATGGGCAGAGCCATATTTCTGGGGATTTCGATACTTACGCTTGGTGTGATTCTGCGGGTTTTGGGAGGAATAGAACTGTTGTTTCTGGGAACAGCGCTGACGGGGATAGGAATTGTAATTGCTAATGTGCTTTTGATTCCTTTGATCAAATTCAGATTACCCGAAAAGCTAGGTTTGATGACGGCTTTATTGGCGACCATGATGTCGCTCTTTGCGGCTATTGCGGTAGGAGTGAGTGTGCCATTGGCGGTAGATTGGAACTGGGGATGGAGAGGCTCACTTGCATTTTGGGCGCTGTTCATGGTGATCGCGCTGGTTGTGTGGATTCCTCAGATTCGCAGACCAAAAGCCAGTTTGCAGCAGGTGACTGATCCTGCTAAAAATGTATGGAAATCCAAACTGGCCTGGCAGATCACCATATTCATGGGTTCGCAGTCGGTGATGTATTTTACCCTGATTACCTGGCTTCCGGATATGTTAATTTCCAGAGGTTGGACTCCTGCTCAGGCAGGTTTAGTGTCTTCTCTCATGCAGGTTGTTTCTCTTTTTGGGTCGTATTTTGCGCCTAATTTTCTGATCAAACTCAAGGAGCAAACCTGGGTCGTTCTGGCTGTAGGAATAGCCTATGTGTTTGGCTATTTGGCTCTGTTTATAGATAATGAATTGATCACCTATGTAGCACTAGCTGTGGTTGGTTTTTGTATGGGATCTAGCTTAAGTATTGCCTATACGCTGATAGCCTTGCGAACAGCTGAGGATCATACTACGGCTAAACTATCGGCCATGGTGCAGTCTTCAGGGTATTATTTGGCGGCTTTGGGCCCCTTACTTTTTGGGGTATCGCTGGATCTTTTTGACAATTGGAACATCCTGATATTCTTCCTTTTATTCTTTGCTTTGGTATTTACATTCTTTGGAATGTCGGCAGGTAGAGATCGTAAAATCTAATTCCAAATATTATTTCGCTCTCTTGGGAATAGGGTGTAATTTTGCGGGCTCAATCTGAATACCAAATCTCATGCAAGAATTCTTTCAAACCTTCGGAATTTCTGAACAACTATTTGATTATCTGATCATGCCCTTGCTTATTTTCTGTGCAAGAGTCGGAGATGTGTCTATCAACACGCTTCGCATTATGTTTATGATGAATGGGAAAAAGAACATTGCTCCTGTTCTTGGCTTTTTTGAGGCCTTGATTTGGTTGCTTGCAATTGGGCAAATTTTTCAAAACATAGACAATCCACTTTCTTATGTTGCCTATGCCGGTGGATTTGGAATGGGAACTTATGTGGGGATGTATTTTGAGGAGAAATTAGCTTTCGGTAGAGTTCTGGTTCGTGTAATCACGCCACAGCCACTTCCTGAACTGATTGAGTACATGAAAGCCCGTGACTTCCGCTTTACTAATGTCGGTGGAGAAGGACGTTTTGGTAAGGTGAATTTGCTTTTTACCGTGATGAAAAGAGATAGTCTCAAGGAGTTTATCGCCAAAGTGAAAAGCATAGATGAGAAAGCATTCTATACTATTGAGAGTGTGAAGCGGGTATCGGAGGATGATGTAAATGTGATGGATGATAAGCCACGATTCAACCTGAGTTTCTTTAGCAAGCCTCGTACTTAAATGGCCAATTCCTGGTTTCAGTTTCAACAGTTTCGAATCAATCAGGATAAGTGTGCGATGAAAATCAGCACAGATGCAGTGATGCTTGGAACTTTGGCTGCGTCTATTTCTACGGGAGAAATTTTAGATGTTGGAACTGGTACTGGAGTCATTGCCTTGATGCTTGCTCAGCGTTTTCCTGAAGCTAAAGTTCAAGCGGTTGAGATAGATTCGGACGCTGCTTTTCAGGCTTTGGAGAATTTTCGTTCCAATACCTTTTCGGATCGTATGGAAATTTGGAAGGGAAGATTTCAGGACTTCGAACCTCAGCAGAACTATGATCTGATTGTCAGCAATCCGCCCTATTTTCCTGATCACTTGAAATCATCCGATGTGCAGCGCAACATGGCCTTGCACACAGACGAACTTTCCTTTGATGATTTATTGGGAAAAGTGATTCAGCATTTAAAAGATGATGGGAAGTTTTGGATTATTCTTCCGCCAAGGCAAATGCAGGATTTTCAGAAAGAAGCGGAGAAGCATGGATTGTTTCTTAGCATCAAATTCACGCTGCAAGACAAACCCGGAAAACGAATACAAAGAGAGATTTGTGCCTTTTCCAGAAGCCAGAATGAGGTAGAAACTTCAGCTATATTTATCAAAAACGAAGATGGAACTCCTCATGAAAGCTATGCCGGTTTAGTGTCTGGTTTTTTGCTTGGTTTTGGAGTTTGAATCGACTTTGCTGACAAATCCAATATGTCTATCCGCGATTGCATCAGTATAGACGTTAATGCAACATAAAGTTTGGCGAAATTTGGTCTTACTTTGAAAACCTAGAATCTCATCGTTAAGTAGCACCGAAGGTGCTTAACCATTCATTACCCTGTACGAAGTGCAGGGAAGATGACAAAAGATTAAATATAGCCCTGAAAGGGTGGAACTTTATTGTTTCGCCCTTTCAGGCATACGCGTTAACTTAAGCCATATCGGTCTAGTTATTAGACACTTTGTTCTTATTTTTTCTTTTTCAGGAATGACTCTTTTTTGATTACTCTTTTCAAAACAAAGGTATTCC
>Ga0123337_10006900_pt1 | contig 10719 bp, 11 predicted proteins | sample frozenSSSSmetaG_FD_89792 | JGI IMG/M metagenome (GOLD analysis project Ga0123337, IMG submission 89792) | Glacier valley bacterial and archeal communities from Borup Fiord, Nunavut, Canada, to study Microbial Dark Matter (Phase II) -... | ecosystem: Environmental > Aquatic > Freshwater > Ice >...
ATAGCTGCGCCAGTCCAAGCTGCTCGAAGCCAAAACGCAGCAACGCCGCGGCTGCCTCGACAGCCAGCCCCTGCCCCCAGCTGCCGCGCTCCAGCCAGTAGCCGAGCTCGGCGATCTCGGCGGCAACCCCGTCGAGATCGGCCATGCCCACCATGCGGCCCTCATGCTCGATGGCGAACCGATAGGCCGTGCCCGCCGCCCATTCCTCCGGATGACTGGCGAACCAGGCGGTCATCTCCGTCCGGTCCGGTGGGAAGCTGGCGCGGCTCAACATTCGCGCCACCTCCCAGTCCGAGCGGATGTCCCAGGCACGAGGTGCGTCCGCCGCTTCCGATGGCCGCAGCTGCAAGCGGCGCGTGCGGATCGATTGCCGCGGAACGCCGAGCACCCTCACCGGTAGGCGCGCGGGTCGTGGGCGCGCCACACCCAGGGGTCCATCACCTCGGCGCCGTCCTGCCAGATGCCGGCCTTGGCCGCCTTGGCCTCGTCCTCCTGCGGCAGGTAGACCGTACCCTGATCGACCTTCTTGGCTGGATCGACATAGGCCCGTGCATAGCCCAGCCGCACCATCTCGGCATTGATGTCCTTGCCGGCCGAGATACACACCCCGTAGCGCCGCTTGAACAGGTCCGACACGTCCTCGTTGAGGGTGCAGCTCGCCTCGCCCGAGGCGATCAATTCGCCGAGGCCGTTGCGCGCCGCCTGGTAGCAGGGCCAGTCGAGACTGCCGACCTTGCACTTTTGCGTGCGCTCGGGCGCATCGACGCCGAGCAGGATGACGCGCGTCTTGTCGACCAGGATGATGTCGCCGTCGATCACCTTGGCGGGGCCCGCAACCACCTCCTGCGCCAGCGCCAGCGCCGGCGCGGCGCCAAAGCTCAGCGCACCGGCCATGAGGGCGGCTGCAGCCACCATTTTGACAATGCTCGACATATGTTCCTCCAATGATCGATGGGGGCAATCTCCCGCCAACTCAACGGGAGAGACAAGTGAAGACTGCCCTATTCATGTTATTCGCGTTGCTGCCTTCGGTAGCAGTCGCGGGCCCGGCTGAGGACTTGATGAGCGGCGCGCGCACCGAATGCCGTGGCTGCGACCTGCAGAATGTCAGTTTCAAGAAGGCCGATCTCCCCGGCATCGATCTGTCGGGCGCCAATCTGACCGGCGCCAGTTTCCACCGGGCCAATCTGAAGGGGGCCAACTTCGCCGGCGTCATCGCCGACGGCGCCAATTTCAACCTCGCCGACCTCGGCGGCGCCGACTTCACCGGCGCCAGCCTCAAGAGCACGTTCTTTTACGGCGCTCAGCTGTCTGCCGCGAAATTCGGCCACGCCAACCTGTTCGATTCCCGCATGCAGGAAGCCCGGCTGACCAGCGCCGATTTCACCGGCGCGATTCTCGATGCCACCGTGATGAAGAACGTGCGTCTCAACAATGCCGACCTGACCGGCGCCTCCCTCATCCAAACCAACCTGGCCGGCGCGAGCCTCGGACGCACGAAGTTCGACAACACCAGGATCGAGAAAGCGGCGTTCAACGAGGCGACCATGACCGCCGCCAGCTTCAAGGCGGCCCAGATCACGCTGACCGATTTCTACGCCGCCGAATTGCTGAAGGCCGATTTCACCGGCGCCAGCATCATTGCGTCGCGCTTCACCCGGGCCAAGGTACTGATGGAGCAGTTCGCCACCGCAACTTACGAGCGCAACATCCTGCCCGATGGCCGGCAGCAGGAGGCCGACGCCGCAACCGGGCCGGCGCCCGTCGCCCCATGACCGCTCAACGGGCCGGCGTTTCGTCCGGCTCATACGGCTTCTGCGTCACTTCCAGCCGGGTGGCGCTCTGGAAGTAGGTCTTGTTCAACGTCTGCGTTTCGAGGTTGATCGACACTTGGCCCTTCTTGCGGAAGTAAGTCGCCTCGAGCCGCATGTCGGCGTCGCCCTCCGGGCTGGTGGCGGTGCAGATCTCGTGCACGAAGATCTTGCCCACCGGCTCCTGGCCGGCCGCCGGCTCGAGATTGTCGCAGCTCTGGGCCCAGCGGCCGTAGCGCGACTTGAGGTTGCGGGCCAGCGTCACCGCCACGCGGCGGTCGCGGTCCGACGCACGCTCGTCGGTGATCACCCGGATGCCGCGCGCGATGCCACCGTCGTCGAGCAGCACCGAGAACACCACCGGGTGGGCATAGATCGAGGTGCCGCCCTGCATCACGCGATACTCGAGCTCCATCGCCCTGGCGATGTAATCCTGCTCGTCGTCATTGGTGAAATACACCTCGTGCAGGCCGGATTTCTCGGCCGGGCAGCTGGCGAAGTCGGAAAAACTCTTCAGCGGCGTCGAGGGCGGGCCGCCATTGGTGCCGCAGGCGATTTCCGCCACTTCGGCATCCGGAAACTGGGTGATCGGTTCGCCGAACTTGATGTCCCATATGGTGAAGGCCGGAACAAGAGTTGGGTCGAACTGCGCCTGCGCGGCGGCTGGGAGCATCACCGATGCTCCCAGCGCCACGATGGCGAGAACCCGCTGGAACGGGGTCATCGTTACTTCTTCATGAAGGCGCAGGCCTTTTCCGCCGACTCGCCGAAATAGGCGGCGCAGTCTTCGTAGGTGGCCGGCGGCTTGCCCTGGATCGTGGTCTGGATATAGGCGACGAGGCTGACGATGTCCTCCTGCCTGATTGCCTTGCCCTTGTGGGGCTCCTGGCCGGGCTCGAACATGTCCGCCGTCATGCCGTAACAGCGGTCGTCCTTGTAGGCCTGGTTGTCGTGGTAGGGCATCGGCGTGCCGGGAATGCCGCACGCGATGATCTCGATGAAGCCGGCCGCGTCGAGCTGGCTTTCGCGCAGCAGCGCTGCGGCACCTTCCGAACGCGGGTTCTTGCCTTTGCCGTCGCCGTCCCAGCCATGGCAGGAGACGCAGACGCCGACCTTGGCGAACACTTCCTTGCCGCGATCGAGATCGGCTCCGGCAAGCAGCGGGTCGAGTGCACCCGTCGCGGCCGGTGGTGCGGCGGCGTCCTGGGCGTAGGTGATGGTTGCCGGGGTGGCGGCCAGCATGCCGGCCAAAAGGCCTGAAGCCAGCAGCATGCCGATAAGTTTCCGGGGCGCAAAGGACATCAGAAATTCTTCCTGTTTCAGCAAATGTGCCGGGCGGCATGCACTGCCGCCCGGCCTGATCCTATGATCGGTGTCTTAACGCTTAGAGCGCGAAGACGTAGAGGATGTTGGCGGCCGGCTTGATCAACTCGGGGTAGCCGGCAGTGTAGACACCGTTACCGCCAGCGGCGATGGCAATGTACTGCTTGTCGCCGACCTTGAAGGTGATCGGGGGAGCATTGAACGCGCCACCGACATTGATCGACCACTTCAGCTCCAGCGTCTTGGCATCATAGGCGCCGAAGGTGCCGTCCATTTCGCCGGTCCAAACCAGATCCGGGGTGCTCATCACGCCGGCGTAGTTCGGATACTTGCGGTCGACCTTGACCACCTGCTTGCCGGTCGCGACGTCGAAGCCGAAGATCGAGCCGGTCTGCGGGCCCGAGGCAGCCGAGGCGCCACCCGAGAACGTCAGGTTCTCGCCCGGCTTCTCTTCCTTCACGGTCAGGTCCGAACAGGCTTCGATGCCGGCGGCGTAGGCGATGCCGGACTCGGAGTTGTACGACGGCGGCCAGAAGTTCACGCCACCCTGGATGTGCGGGCAGGTGTTGACCGTCTCGCCGGTGCCGCGGCGCTGCGTGCCGTTGGCATAGACCTGGAGGGCCTTGGAGCTGTCGTACTCGACGGGCTTGCCGGTCTTGGGGTCGATGCCCTTCGTCCAGTTCAGCTTGGTGACGTACTGGTTGGCGGCGATGAATGAGCCGTTGGTACGATCGAGCGTGTAGAAGATGCCGTTACGGCCGAAGTGGGCCAGAACCTTGCGGTCTTCGCCGTCGATCTTGGTGTCGACGAGCATCTGAACGCCGACTTCGTCATAGTCCATGTAGTCGCCGGGGGTGTACTGGAAGTGCCACTTCAGCGCGCCGGTGTCCGCATCGAGTGCGATCGACGAGTTGGAGTAGAGGTTGTCGCCCGGACGATACTCGGGGTCGAACATCGGCACCGGGTTACCCGTGCCCCAGTAGGTGGTGTTGGTGGCGGCGTCGTACGAGCCGGTCACCCAGGCGGCAGCGCCACCGGTCTTCCAGCAGTCCGGATTGCCGGTCTGGTCGCAGAGCCAGGTTTCCGAACCGGGCTGACCCGGCTCCGGCACCGTGTAGAAGCGCCACCGCTCTTCGCCGGTCTTGGCATCGAGGGCGGCGATCCAGCCACGCGTGGCCCAGTCGCCGTAGGACTGGCCCACGAGGATCATGTCCTTGACCACAAGCGGCGCGTTCGTGAAGCCTTCGCCCGGATCCTTGGCGACCTGCTGGTCCCACACCACGTCGCCGGTCTCGTCGTCGAACGCCATGACGCGTCCGTCGTTGAGCACGGTGACGACAAGGTTGTCGATCAGCGCCAGGCCGCGCGACGCGAGCAGGATGCCGCGGCTGGGGTCCTTGTCGACGCCGGTTTCACCGGTCCAGACGAGCTTGCCCTGCTTGCCGTCCGAGACGTCGATCTTGTAGGGCGTGCCCCACGGGTCGGAGATGTAGAGGAAGCCGTTATTGGCGAGCGGGGTAGCTTCCATCGATCCGGCACCGAAACCGGCCGGCTCTGTGCCGCCGATCGGAACGGCGAAGGCGAGCTTCAGGCCCGAAACGTTCGCGGAGGTGATTTCATCGAGCGTCGAGTGACGCGAGCCGGCGTAGTCCTTGTGGACCGACAGCCAGTTGCCGGATTCGGCAGCGCTGTCGGCGGCGGCGAGACGGTCAGCGGTGACGTCCTCCGCATACGCCATGCCGGCGCTTGCCAGCATGCTGCCTGCCAACATGGCAGACATGAGCAGTTTAAGGTTCATTAGGTTTCTCCCCCTCTTCGGATGGTTCTTGGATGCGGCGTTGCGCCACATAAGACCGATCCGCGCGGGAGTTTGCTAATGTTGGCTATTGGACATTCTGAGGTCGCTCGGCAACCGGGCGCCGCGCCTCCATGACGTCGCGCTCCAGCTTCGTCCGCTCCGCCGAAGGCAGCTCGTAGATATCCTCCGCCGACACGTTCCGTCCGTACTCGTTGCGGCAGAAATCGGTCAGGCGGCGGAAGATGTTGGCATAGCCGGGCAGCGTCATCAGGTGCTTGGGCATGGCGAGGACGATCGTCCGGTCCATGCCCGGCAGCGTATAGGCCCTCAGTCGCGAGATCACCGCCGCGGGCAGGCTGGGCAGCAGCGACTGCGGCGTGTGGGCCGTCGCCAGCCCTTCGCTCACTATGTCGATGGCCGCCGCGTAGGTCATGGCCGAAAAGGCCGGCGTGGCGTAGGGCAGATGCGCGCGATACCAGGCGTCCGACACCGGTCGCATCGGCACGTTGGCGTCGATTTCGACATAGCGCGTCAGCGCCGGATCGAGCAGCAGGGGCTTGGCGCCCTTCAGCAGCGCCTTTTCCACCATTGCCTCGGGCACGCTGGCCGGCACCGCCAGCAGCATCGGGTCGCGGAACAGCGTCGCGATGGCGAACGAGGTGCGATCCTCGGCGAGCGATTCGTCGTTGACGATGACGCAGTTGAGCTGATGCAGCCGCAACTGTTCGACCAGCTGGCCGCTCGTTACCCCGAAGGTCACCTCGAACTTGGCGAACCCCGTCTCCTCCGACGCGATCCGCGCCGCCGCCGACAGGAAGCGGCCGCGCAGCGTCGGGCTCACCCCCATGCGGAGGAAGATCCGGCTATCGACATAGCGCTTCTCGTGCTCGTCGATGGCCTGGTCGAACTTGCGGAGCAGTTCGTCGGAGAACTTGAACCAGTACTCGCCCGACGGCGTCAGGCTGACCGTGCCGGTACGGTTGCGGTTGATCAGCTGCGTGCCCAGCCGCTCCTCGAGCTTGGCGAGCTGCTGGCTGATCGACGGCTGCGACAGTCCGACCCGGCGCGACGCCTTGGTGATCGAACCGGCAATGACCACAGCGCGGAAGATCTGCAGCTGCTTGAGCGTGATGTCCATCCGTCCCTCCTTGAGGAACGATGTCACCACAATACATCAAATTCGATAACCCAATAGATTGTCGAAGTTACAACATTACGTGGCGTTTGGCGCTGGACCCGCGTTGCATGTCGCGGGTCCATCGCGATTCGCAGGCCGTTCGGCCGTTACTGCGCCGCCGGAGCCGCCGACGCGGCGGGTGCCGCAGGAGCCGCACCGTCAGCCGGAGCAGCCGGCACCGCACCATCGGCCGGAGCCGTGGGAGCAGCCGGCACATAGCTGGGCGAGAAGGTCCCCAGATACGCGATCAGGTTGTTGATGTCCTTCTGGTTGGGCAGGCCCGGGAAGCTCATCTTGGTGCCCGGCACGTGCTCCTTGGGCTTGTGCAGGTAGGGCCCGAGGGTCACGGGGTCCCACACCAGCCCGTTGGTTCCCGCTTCCATCATCGCCTTGGAATAGTTGTAGTCGGGGATCGAACCCGCGACACGGCCGAACAGCTCGTTGAGCTCAGGACCCACCTTGTTCTTCGCGCCTTCGCCGATTGCATGGCAGGCGCCGCAACGCTTGAACACGCCGGCACCGGCCTCGACATCCTGGGCATAGGCCGGGGCACCAACCGCAAGCGCCGATACGACCAGACCAAGAGTCACAAACTTCATCATTCAATCTCCTCACGCGCCGGGTTCGGACGCCGGCAGGACTGCACTGCGTAAATCCATGTTGGACACAACGGTTGCGAGTCAACCGAAGGGCGGGGTGACGGCCTGTCGCATGCGATCCGGCGCCGCCCGTCCCCCGTTAAGCATGGCACAGTCCTTGCTTAACCTTCTGTTCACGCTTTCGTCAGCCCTCAATGCACCTTCTTGAGCTGGTTGATCCCGAAGAACACCAGCAGCAGCACCACCGGCGCGGCGAGCGCCAGCATGGTGCCCTTGGGGTAGGGCAGCACCTCGTGCAGCCCCTCGAACACGTAGCCGAGAATGCCCAGCGCGTAGTACGAAATGGCGATGATCGACAGCCCCTCCACCGTCTGCTGCAGCCGGAACTGACTGCGCGAGGTCTTGGAGATGGTGTCGAGCACCGCCTGGTTCTGGCTCTGGATCGACAGCGAAATCCGCGCGTCGAGCAGCTCGATCGAGCGCTGCACCTTCTCGGTCAGCGCCAGCAGCCGCTTCTCCATCGCCCGGCAGGTGGCCAGCGCCGGCTGCGCCCGGTTGTTGAGGAAGCGGTCGATGGTGGTGAACTCGCCGATCGCCCGCTCCCGCAGCCGGTGCAGCCGTTCCGCCAGCACCTCGCCATAGGCCTGCGTGGCGGCGAAGCGGAAGCTCGTCTCCTCGACCGTCTGCCCGACCTCGCTCGACAGCTTGTGCAGCGCCGCCAGCGTCCCCTGGTGATCCTCCAGCGTCTCGCCCAGACCGATCGTCTGCATGATCTGCGCCAGCCGCCGTTCGTATTCACCGACGCGGCCGCCCATCTCGCGGGCCAGTGGCAGGCCGATCAGCGCCATGGTGCGGTAGGTCTCGATCTCCAGCAGCCGCCGCACCAGCACGCCCTGCCGCAGCGGACTCATCTGCCGCGCCGCCACCTCGAACCGGGTGAAGCCGTCGCGGTCGAGATGGAAGTCCGTCGCCACCTCCGCCGTATCGTCGAAGATCTGCGAATAGCACAGGCTGAGCGGGTTGAAGCCCTCGATCGCCGAGGGCGCGATGGCATCGGTCGGCATCAGGTCGATGCGAGTGGCGAACACCAGCAGCAGCTTCTCGTGATATTCGAGCCCGATCCCGTCCGGGTGCGCCACCCAGTCGCCGGCGGGCGCCGTCCAGGTGAAGGTGGCGAACTCGTTGTGCAGCTCCCAGGTGACGTGGTGGCCGTTGCGCTCGAACTCGAGCTGCCGCGCCCACGCCGGCCCCTCGGCCTTCGCCCCGGCGATGCCAGCCATCTGTCCGTGGATGGCCCGTAGATCCGCCCCGCTATCGGCACTCATGAACGCCAGTCGCCTGATGCGCAGCGGCGCCGTCATCGGCGGCACCGGCCGTGCATGCGTCTCCGCGTCGATCAGCCTGCGATAGGCGTGCTCGTTCCAGCTGCGCTCGCTCATTCCGGCAACCCTGTACTCGTGACCCGGCGGCGACACTCGGCTCCTGCGCCGGTGTGCACAATCGCCTCTTTTGTCGCGCCCGGCTTCCTCGGCAATGGGATTTCCTATTGGATTCATTGGCGGGAACGATCTTTGTCGCTGCTAGCGGTAGCTCCACGCCTGAGGAGGATGAGAGTTTGGTTGACGTGAAGTCCGCGGTGATCGGGCCGCCGAGTGAAATTCGTGACTACGCGCCCGTCCTGCGCTGGCTGATCATCAACTGCCTGGTAGCCCTGGCACTGATTGCCCTGTGGCAGTTCGGCTTCCTCGGCGTGGTTCTCGAATCCGACCACACGCGGATATCGCTGCTGATCTTCGCGCTGTTCGCCCTCACCACCATTCACTGCCTCATCCAGTCCTCGACCATTTCGCGCGAACTGGTCGCCGCCCGCAAGGCGCGCGCCACCATCGAGGCCAATTCAGGCAGCGGCTTCCGCCTCTCCGGCAACCGCGTCACCACCGGCAGCGGCCTGCCGCTCGAGCCGGGCGCCTTCACCACCCATGTGCGCAACCTGATCACCAAGGCCGAACTCGGCGCCCCCGGCCGCGTCGACCAGACGCTGCTGCTGCGCAGCATCGCCGACAAGCTGCGCAACCGCGAAAAGCTCGGGCTGTTCGTCTCCGAGGCGCTGCTCCGACTTGCGCTGCTCGGCACCGCCATCGGCTTTATCCTGATGCTGATCCCGATTGCCGGCCTCTCCTCCTTCGACGCCGAGACGCTGCGCGGCGCCCTCGCCGGCATGACCGGCGGCATGGCCGTTGCGCTCAACGTCACCGTTTCCGGCATTGCCACCGCGCTGATCCTCAAGTTCGAGTATTTCCAGCTCGATATCGCCATCGCCGAGCTCTTCGACATCATCGCCGAGACCAGCGAGATCCACGTCGTACCGGCCATCGAGAAGGCCCAGCATGGACGGGCCTAGCCTCTTTTCAGGCGCCGAGAGCGACGACGGCACCTTCGTGCCGTTCACCGACATTCTCTTCAACGCCCTCCTCGGCTTTTCGATGATGGTGTTCATCGCCTTCGCGCTGATCAATCCCGACGCCAAGAGCGGGCTGGTCGACACCAAGGCCGAGCTGATCATCACCACCACCTGGCCCGACGACAACGACGACGACATCGACACCTACGTGCAGGATCCCACCGGCAACGTCGTCTGGTACCACTCGACGGCCAAGGGGCTGGTCACGCTCGACCGCGACGACCGCGGCAACTACCTCGACGAGGTGACGGTGAATGGCGAAACCATCCACATCGCGCTCAACCAGGAGACGGTGACGGTGCGCGGCATCGTACCGGGCGACTACGTCGTCAACGTCTACCACTACACCAACCCCACGGCAGCTGCCGTGCCGGTGACGGTGAAGGTCGAGAAGGTGAACCCCAAGCTGACCGTCGTCTATTACGACACCCTGCTGCTCGCCAAAAAGGGTGACGAGAAGACCGTGGTGCGCTTCACCATGGACAAGGATGGCGCCATTTCCAACATCAACACCGTGCCGGTGTCGCTGATCCAGGCGGTCCGCAAATGATGGACCTGCCGATCGCCGGCGCCGTCGCGCTGTTCCTGGTGCTCGTCATCCTGCTGCTCAGCCTCAACCTCGCTTCGCTGTGGAAGTGGTGGATCAAGGCCGGCGCCATCGTTATCACGCTCTCGGGCATCGTCGCCCTCTACTTCGTCGTCACCGGCGTCATCGGCTGGGCCTCGAGCGGCGCCATGCCCGCCCGCTTCTCGCTGCTCGCCACCCGCCTCGTCGAGCCCGACAAGATGACCGGCGCGCCCGGCCACATCTACCTGTGGATCGAGGAAGTCGACGACCGCCAGATCGTCATCGGCCCGCCGCGCGCCTTCGAGGTGCCCTACAGCGTCGAGATCGCCACCGACGTCGCCACGGCGGAGGCCAAGCTCGAAGGCGGCGGCAAGGTGCTCGGCGAATTCGCCGCCACCGGCTCCGAGGAAGCCAACGCCGCCCAGACCGCCCAGGAAAAAGGCTCCGGCCAGGTGGATATCGGCCCCACCCAGGAAGGCCAGTCCTCCGGCAGCGGCGAAGGCGCCGAATCGATCGGCGACACCGGCGCCCTCAGCTTCTCCGACATGCCCCCCGTCGATTTGCCCGATAAGGCCGCGATCGTGCAGCAGGTCGGGCCGTAAGGACGGCTGACGTCGGACCGTTGTGCTGCAGCATGGGCTAGGTTCTGTACTCATAAAGGGATTCCGCGCGGTGGTCGGTTGTGATTCCAACTCCTGAACGAGAGGAGTTTGGATATGGCTCGCTTCGATCTGTCGGACCAGGAGTGGTCCATCGTTTCCCCGCTTCTTCCCAACAAGCCACGTGGAGTTGCGCGGACGGACGACCGCCGGGTGCTGAACGGTAGCTTCCACATCCTGCGGACCGGGGCGCCGTGGCGAGCCCTGCCCGAGCGCTACGGCCCCTACACCACGGTCTATAACCGCTACAATCGCTGGGCGAAGGCGGGGGTGTGGCTGAGAATGTTCGAGGCTCTGGCGGCACAGTCCCCGCAATCGCTGCA
>Ga0123337_10006901_pt1 | contig 10718 bp, 11 predicted proteins | sample frozenSSSSmetaG_FD_89792 | JGI IMG/M metagenome (GOLD analysis project Ga0123337, IMG submission 89792) | Glacier valley bacterial and archeal communities from Borup Fiord, Nunavut, Canada, to study Microbial Dark Matter (Phase II) -... | ecosystem: Environmental > Aquatic > Freshwater > Ice >...
CCACTTGGGAAGGTTTGAATTTTGTTGCCAATGCCAATTTTCTAAGATGCGGCTGCTACCAAAACCACCTCTGGCGCAGAGGATACCGCGACAATCTGGATCTTGCCATGCTGCTGCTAGCTGGTTATGGCGGTCTTCATCTTTGCCTGCTAAATATCCCCATTTATCATCTATCTTAGGGCTGATTTCTACTTGATAGCCGTGCGATCGCCAAATTTCCACACTCCGTCCAAACGGCTCCAATTCTCGTAAAGCACCACTGGGCGCAATAACTCGTAGCAAGTCACCAGGTTTCAGGGGTGGTGGTAGGATTTTAGATGTCATCTAGATTGTAGAGAATCCCAAATTGAGTCGAGGTTTGCTTGGGCTTGTTTAAGTGCTGTTTCTGGAGAAGCGCCTAACATAGTGGCTTCGATGGCTTTACCTAAACTGTCAGATAAACGACTATAGCCAGGAATGATTGGTCGAGAACCTGATATAGACATTTGGTTAATAAAGACTTTCAAGACTGGTTTTTGCTGGATAAATTCCTGGTAAGCCTGACTTTGGGCAGATTTGAGGTTAACTGGTAAAAAACCCGTCCCCATACTCCATTCTGTTTGGAATTCTTCACTCAAGACATACTCTAAAAATTTGAGTGCAGCTTGCTCTCTGGCTGGTGTGGTCTTCATCAAATACATATTTCCAGTGGCTGTCACCGTCGCAGGCTTCAGATTTGCAGGTATGGGGAATGCGTTAAAGTCAACATTGGACTTCATTATATAAGTCCAAGGGCCTGTGATCTGCATAGCAACACGACCTGCCATAAAAGCGTCTTCTTCATAACCTCGCTCTGGGGAAGAAAGGGTTGCTGAACCATCTTTTAATAGGTCTTGCCAAAATTGTAAGGCTGCGATCGCACCGGGATTCATCAAATTTGGGCGATTATTCGTAACAATCTCTCCGCCAGCGCTCAATAAAAAGGGGAACCAACTAAAGACAGTCCATTCTTCCTTTCCTAAAGGCAGTAACATTCCGTACTGTTCAGGTCGATTATCGCCATTCCGGTCGATGGTCAATTTTTTAGCAACTTCCCTCAACTCTTCCCAAGTCTGAGGAATTTGTGTAATTCCCGCAGCTTGGAAAAGTTTAGGTCGGTAAAAAATGCCTAGATTGCTCGTGTAAAGTGGGATTGACCAAAGATGACCATCTAATTTTAATTCCTCCCATAAGTTCGGGCTAATTTCTGACTTCAAGGGCAATTTGTCCACCCATTCTTCCAAAGGTCGAATTGCTCCTAGTTCCATAAACTGACCTGTCAATTGAGGATCGAATGACAGAATATCTGGAGGCGCATTGCCCACAACTGCTGTTAATATTTTTGGCAATTGGGGTTGACCAATAAAGATAGATTCCACCTGAACATCAGGATGAGTCTGATTAAATTTATCTACTAGTTTGTCAAAAACATTCCGATTACTAGGGGGATTGATTGATTGCCATAGACTCAGATAAATTACTCCGTCATTTTTCTGGACTGTCCCCTGACAACCAGATAAAAATATCAGAAATATACTTATAATAATTCCTATCAGCAAAAGCCGCCAAGCCGAATTGGTCAACTGGCGGTAAAAATTCGGAATTTGGGATTGAAAAATGGTAAGTTTCATGCAAATTTTTAAGGTGAAATAATATTTTTTCCAAGTTTTGAGGGGATTAAAAAAGAAATTGCTCGGCGTGTAAATACATAAAAGTATAATTACAATTATTGATTTTATCCATAATTTTATATTTATAACTATGTTAATAAATTCCAGCAACTAAGGCAATTTCCATAACAAATTTCTCTAATTTAGAAATATTGCTCAACCATACTACATTTTGTCTCAAGTTTTACGAGTGCTAATAAGTCAAACTAGTATACATTTATTCTATAATAGAATACGTTGATTTCATTGTGACATAATTTTTTTATGGTAAGCTCTACTACGCCTTGTTTCTTAACTAGCTATTTAGAAAATTCATTTCACTTCAAGGATCATCTACAAGATTTTTTACATTTAGATCCAGAAATAATAGAAACAAAGTTAGCAGCAGAACAAGAAGAAATAAAAAACTTAGGACATAAAGATTTTAATTGGCAAGAAGCAAATGCTTTCTATCGTGACAAAGTAGGAGAACTTTACTTATTTGAATTGGGGGCTTGGCATCTGTCAAGTCATGAATATATTGCAGATATGTTGCGGTTGATTGCAGATTCTGCCCAAGGTCGAGTATTAGATTTTGGTGGTGGAATAGGAACTCATGCCCTTGGTGCTGCTCTTTGCCCACAAGTTGAGCAAGTGATTTATTATGATATTAATCCGATTAATCGTGATTTTGTTCAGTATCGATCTGAGAAAATGGGACTGGAGAAAAAAATAACTTTTGCTCTAGAAATGCCTACAAAAGAGAAATTTGATACGATTTTGTGCTTTGATGTTTTAGAACATCTGTTAGATCCTAGCCAGCAGTTATTACAATTTTATCAAGCTTTGACCTCTGAAGGTAAGATGATAGTGAATTGGTATTTTTTTAAAGGTTTTAATCAAGAATATCCTTTTCATTTAGATGATCCTAAAATAGTAGAAACATTTTTTCATACACTTCAGAGTAATTTCTTAGAGGTTTTTCATCCTTACCTGATTACAACTCGCTGCTACCGGAAGCAGAGTTGAATTTAATTTAATATCTTTTGGGTGGAGCGATAGCGAAACCCAATAAGTGCGTTATTTAGGTGAAAAAAATGATGTTTCTGAAAATAAATTAACGGCGAAAATGTCCCAGAGATTATTATTGATGTCTACACCAATGGGTGCATTAGGTTCAGGATTGGGAGGCGGAGTAGAGTTGACTTTATCTAATATTGCTACAGAGATGCTGCGGCGGGGACATAAATTAGAAATTGTTGCGCCGAAGGGTTCTGTCAGTAATTCATTACCTATTAGAGAAATTCCCGGAGAACTAATACAGATACCAGCGCAAAATCAGAGTCGTAGTGATCCGATTTTGCTGCATAAAAATTCTGTTTTAGCGAATATGTGGGATTATGCTCGCCAAGTCCAAGCCGATTATGATTTGATTGTGAATTTTGCTTATGATTGGCTGCCATTGTATTTAACACCATTTTTTAACTGTGCGATCGCACATCTGATCAGCATGGGTTCTTTGACAGATGCAATGGATGAAATTATTGAACAAGTAGCAATCAATTTTCCCGATACTATCGGTGTTCACAGTCAAACACAGGCAGCAACTTTCACATTTGGAGAACAGTGTATTTGTCTCTTAAATGGTTTGGATTTATCAATTTATCAATTTTGTCCCAAACCAACTCAAAGCTTGGCATGGGTAGGTAGGATAGCTCCTGAGAAAGGACTAGAAGATGCAGTAGCAGCAGCAGAAATCACCGGTATTACACTGAAAATATTTGGGTTCAAACAGGATGTATCTTACTGGGAAAAGATTTGTCAACAATATCCTGATGCTTCCATAGAATATGTCGGATTTTTACCAACAGTTGAGCTACAAAAGCAGTTAGGCCAATGTCGAGCAGTTTTAGTAACTCCTCGTTGGATAGAAGCATTTGGAAATGTAGCAATAGAAGCGCTTGCTTGTGGAGTGCCTTTAATTGCCTATCGTCGCGGTGGTTTAACAGAAATTGTTCAGGAAGGCAAAACTGGTTTTTTGGTGGAACCTGATAGTGTCCAAGGTTTAGTGGAAGCAATTAAGCATTTGGATGAAATTGATCGCCGAGCTTGTCGCCAGCAAGCAGAAACTCTATACTCTTTAAAAGCTATGGGCGATCGCACCGAAGCGTGGTTTCAGAAAATTCTGAGAAACTGATAGAATACTGATCTCGTTTAACTTAGATAAACTGAAAAGAAACGTTTGTAGTCAAAGGCTTTGGTAGTGGTTTTCCTTGTGCTTCGTAATCTTCAATCAAAAGTTCCAGCACTTCCTCACCATTATTGAGAGCATCCGTGTAGGTATTTCCATGAGTGTGTGCATAGGGGCCAAACTCAGGCAAGCTAACAATGTACTTTTTATTTTCCATCGACCACTGAATTACAATACTATATTGTGGTTTCATTCCTGTTCAGTGCTAGCTTTTTGCGGCAAAAGATAAATACCCCCAGAGATTAAAGTCAGGGCGACAGAAACCCAAAAGGCAATCAGAGATGGAATTTGCCACACTTCAGGTAGAGGTGCAATCAAAAGTGCGATCGCCACTATTTGACTAACAGTTTTGAGTTTACCCCAAATATTCGCCCCCGTAATCGTCGTTTGATTTACTCGCCAACCAGCGATCGCTAATTCCCGCGCTAAAATCAAAAACACTCCCCAAGCCGGCACTTTTCCTAGTTCAATAAAAACCATCAACGGCGCAAGTACCAGTAATTTATCCACTAAGGGATCAAGAAATTTACCCAATTCACTAATTTGGTTGAGTTTCCGCGCCAAATAGCCGTCTAACCAATCAGTCAATGCAGCAACGATAAAAATCGCCAAACATATCCACTTAGCTTCAGCAGTGGGATTATATAAACCGTAAAGCAGAAATGGTATCCCCAATAGGCGAGAGAAGGTAATCCAGTTGGGTATAGTCATGATGTGGGCATGGGGCATGGGGCATGGGGCACTTGTACTGAGCGAAGTCGAAGTATTGGGCATTGGGCATTGGGCATGGGTTTAGGAAAACTCTTTCCAGTCCCTACTTCCTAATCCCCACTTTCCCCCTAAGCGTGGGAAAATCTGTTTTCGTAGCTCTCTTAAAACAATACTATGACTCAACATACAGACTCTCAATTCCGCATCGAACGCGATTCTATGGGCGATCGCCAACTCGCTAGTAGCGTTTATTACGGCATTCAAACGCTGCGGGCAATCGAAAACTTTCCAATTAGCGGCATAAAGCCTCTAAATACTTACGTAGACGCTTGTCTAATAATTAAAAAAGCGACAGCAATTGTGAATGGTGAACTGAATTGCATTCCCCAAGATATTAGTCAAGCGATTATCCAAGCAACTGATGAAATCTTGGCTGGGAAATTCCGCGATCAATTTGTCGTAGATGTTTATCAGGCGGGTGCGGGAACATCCCACCACATGAATGTCAACGAAGTTTTGGCAAATCGTGCCTTAGAAATTCTTGGTGAGGAAAAGGGCAATTACAAACGTGTTAGTCCCAATGATCACGTTAATTATGGGCAGTCTACCAATGATGTGATTCCTACCGCAATTCGCATTGGTGCTTTATTGGCATTATCTCAGACATTACACCCAGCAATAGATGGTGCGATCGCGTCTTTAGAAAACAAAGCTGGAGAATTTCAAGATATCGTCAAATCTGGCAGAACCCACTTACAAGATGCAGTACCCGTGCGTTTGGGTGAGAATTTTCGGGCTTGGGCGCAAATCCTTACAGAACATCAAAACCGGATTTACACCGCCTCTGGTGATTTGATGGTGCTGGGTTTGGGAGGTAGTGCAGCTGGAACAGGGTTAAATACTCATCCTCTATATCGCGCCCGTGTAGTGGAAGTTCTCTCAGAATTGATTGACACTCCTTTAGAACCTGCATCCCATCTGATGGCAGCCATGCAAAGTATGGCACCATTTGTAAATGTTTCCGGTGCCTTACGCAACTTAGCGCAGGATTTAGTTAAGATATCTCACGATTTACGGCTGATGGATTCGGGGCCAAAAACTGGCTTCAAAGAAATTCAACTGCCTCCAGTGCAACCCGGTTCCTCAATTATGCCAGGGAAATATAACCCAGTCATGGCAGAGATGACATCAATGGTATGTTTTCAGGTGATGGGTTACGACAGTACGATCGCATTAGCCGCACAAGCGGGACAATTAGAATTAAATGTGATGATGCCGCTAATTGCCTATAACTTGATTCACAGTATCGAAATTCTAGGTAATACCATTGCCGCACTCACCGAACGTTGCATCCAGGGAATTACAGCCAATCGGGAACGTTGTTTGGCTTATGCTGAAGGCAGTTTAGCTTTAGTAACTGCACTAAATACCCACATCGGTTATTTAAACGCCGCAGCTGTCGCCAAAGAATCTTTAGAAACAGGTAAATCCCTGCGGCAAATTGTTTTAGAACGAGGATTTATGAGTGAAACAGACTTAGCCACAGTCTTAAATCTAGAACAAATGAGTGGTATCTTACCGCTCAGAACAGAATAATCGGTTATGGTATTGGGCATTGGGCATTGGGCATTGGGCATTGGGCATTGGGCATTGGGCATTGCTTGTCCCCCCTACTCCTAACTCCTAACTCCTAACTCCTAAATCCAAACTCCTAACTCCTAACTCCCTAGTCCCCAGTCCCCACTCCCCACTCCCTACTCCCCACTCCCCTATCTATCCATGCAAACTCAAAAACCATCTGTTAGTCTGATTCGGGCTACATCCTACGAACGAGAGGCTTTACGAGAATCCTTAGCCACTCTCCTGGAACCTTTTGGAGGAATGGCAGCATTTGTGAAAAAAGGCGATCGCGTTTTACTCAAACCGAATCTACTTACAGGGACGCGTCCTGGTAAAGAGTGTATCACCCGTGCCGAACTAGTTTACGAAGTTGCCCAGATGGTAATTGAAGTTGGCGGTAAGCCATTTTTGGGCGATAGTCCGGCTTTTGGCAGTGCCAAAGGCGTAGCAGTGGCAAACGGCTATCTGCCTATTTTAGAAGAACTCAATCTTCCCATCATCGATTTTCACGGACAGCGTTACCAAACCGTTAGCGACAATTTTAACCATCTGCGACTGTCTAAAGAAGCAATGGAAGCAGACGTAGTGATTAACTTACCTAAAGTGAAATCACACATGCAGTTGACATTAACATTAGGCGTAAAAAACTTGTTTGGTTGCGTCCCCGGTAAAATGAAAGCTTGGTGGCACATGGAAGCTGGAAAAGATGCGGATAGATTTGGTGAAATGTTAGTAGAAACTGCCAGGGCAATTAACCCTAACTTAACCATATTAGATGGCATAATTGGTCATGAAGGTAATGGACCGAGCGACGGTCAACCTCGCCAACTAAGTATTTTAGCAGCTGCATCAGATATATTTGCTTTAGATCGGGCAATGATAGAAATCCTTAATGTTTCTCCTGAACAAGTGCCTACAGTTGCAGCTTCCCAAAGACTAGGAGTTTGTCCAGAACTTGCTGACATCGAGTTTCCGCATTTAAATCCTGACTTATTAAAAATAGAAGATTGGCGGCTACCAGACAAGTTGATGCCGATCGATTTTGGTATGCCCCGCGTAATTAAGTCTACGTTTAAGCATCTTTACACCCGATTTATCAAGGAACCAATGAGTGTTTACGGAAGAGAGTAAGAAGTCGGGAGAAATCAATTCAAAATTCAAATAGGAGTGTCAATCTACCTATATATAGATTGACAAAACTCCTGTGATATTACCTAAACTTGAAAATTTAAATTCTGAAATATTGGTTTAGTGATATCACTGAATCCATCCTGCACAAGACAGTTGAGCTATCTGTATTTATGCATTAGTGATAAGTGGTTACAAAAATCATTCCTACCAGTTTTTTTTGGTGTCAAATATTTTTAAGTATAACTACTGTAGAAAAATCAAAAATACTGAATATCTACCAGTGCAATTGCTAATTTGTGTTCTGTATCACAAATTAGCAATTTCAGTAAAATGACCTTATCAAAGGCGTTGCAGGATGTTATAATCATAAAGTATCAGACAAATACATTTTGCTAATTAATCTTTAATCAGCGAAAAAATGTAATTTCTGATGCTATTAAACTTGGCTTTGCGTATGCGAACCATTACACCATACAGAGAAACATCTCAAAATATTAATCACAAAATAAAACATGATTTGTTGACTTGTAACTTTGTATTAACAATTCTCTCTATAAAAAGGCTATTATGACAGTTGTAAAACTGGTATAGCTGGTAAAATGCCACACATTTTATCAGCTAAAGATAGCTAAAATAGTACCAAGACTCTCAACCAGAGAGTAGACCTACACAGTCTTACGAAGAACTTCAATTTTGTATGAATTCAAATAGTCAGTCTGCCAATGCCGACACATATTCCCAACGTTGGGCAGACATTGTGGGAACTGCGATCGCACTGTTAACTCTTACTCTACCCGTATTTGTCATCGCCCACTATTCTTCAAGTAATCTTGAAAATAACCAGCAACCCCTGATCGAAAACCTCCAAGGAAGTAAAGATTGATAAAGCTTTCGAGTAGCATTTCACCAATAGGAAAGCTACAAAAAATCAGAAAACTGATTTTGAGACAATCTCTGGAGATTTGGATGTAGTTCATCAGAAATATGCTGAATCTGTCTTGTGGGGTTACAGCCAGATTTCAGTTGTATTCACACAAGAGGGGCAGAAATGCCTCCAACAGCAATCAAAATCCGAGGATATCCATAATACCCTCTTATAAAAAGCGTTGCGAGGAAACTTGACAACGCTTTTTCGCTTTTTTGGCTAATTCAAGGGGCTGGGGAGAAATCAATTCAAAATTTACGCATTCAAGAACTCCTGCGTACTGCCTCCTTTTTCCCAATGCTGTGGAATGAATACCTTGGGAAGAGATCCATATTGCACTAAAATTCTACACGGGGAGCGAAACTGACTGAGTGCCCCTATGATTCACTGTTATCAGAGGAGTTTTTTGTGGATTTATCTCGTATTCCTGCCCAACCGAAACCGGGTATCATCAACGTTCTGATTGAAATTACAGGCGGAAGTAAAAATAAATATGAATACGACAAGCAACTAGAAGCTTTTGCTCTAGACCGAGTACTTTATTCCTCGGTACAATATCCCTATGACTACGGCTTTGTACCTAACACTTTGGCTGAAGATGGCGATCCCCTAGATGGTATGGTGATAATTGACGAGCCAACCTTTCCAGGCTGTGTGATTGCTGCACGACCGATTGGCTTTTTGGAGATGATTGACGGTGGCGATCGCGATGAAAAAATCCTTTGTGTTCCTGACAAAGATCCGCGCTACACTCAAGTAAAATCACTGAAAGACTTAGCGCCACACCGTTTAGATGAAATTGCTGAATTTTTCCGTAGTTATAAAAATTTGGAAAAAAAGGTGACTGAAATTCTTGGTTGGCAAGATGTGGACAAGGTTGCAGCTTTAGTAGAAAAATCCGTCAAAGCTTATAGAGGATAATAGGAGAGTTAGGAGTTAGGAATTAAGAGTTATAAGTTAAGAGTTATGAATTTTTATTCCCCACTCCCAACTCCCAACTCCTGGCTCTAATAACTTTCGCTTGTTACGGATCGGAAAAACTGCCACCAACCTCAAACCTAAATGCAGCGCACTCTCCTTTTGGCAAAAATTCATAACTGCACCCTCACAGGAGCGAATATCAACTACGTGGGTAGCATCAGCATTGATGAAATCCTTTTAGAAAAAGCTGGTATCTTACCTTATGAGCAGGTGCAAATAGTTAATAGTGCCAACGGTCAGCGCTTTATTACTTATGCGATCGCAGCTCCAGCCCATTCAGGAGTCATTGAATTAAATGGGGGTGCGGCACGTCTAGGCATTATTGGCGATCGCTTGATTATAATGACTTACGGGCAGTTCACTCCAGAAGAGTTAAAAAGTTACTCTCCGACGGTAGTCATTGTGGACGAAAAAAACAGGTTGTTGGAAGTGCGACGCTACGATGACCTGCTCAGTAAGGTCTAATTTCAAGGAAAATGTCAAATTTTGAGTTGTCGGGTTCCCAGAGCTACATAAGAGAAAAGTCAGCTACCATGCCAAGTAGTTCAGCAGGTGAAATTCTCGTGCAATTCTGGGGTGTACGGGGTTTGATTCCCACCCCAAGTAGCAACACCAACCGTTATGGTAGTAATACTGCTTGTGTAGAAATGCATGTAGCTGGGAAACGCTTGATTTTTGATGGCGGCACTGGCTTACGTATATTGGGTAAAACTTGGCAAGAACTGCAACAGCCACTAGAAGCGCATTTATTTTTTACCAACTGCCAAGCAAATCGAATTCAAGGGTTTCCCTTTTTCGCTCCCGCATTTATTAGTGAAAATTGTTTTCACATTTACGGCACAGCTGCCTCAAATGGAGCCTCAATCAAACAATGTCTGTATGATCAGATGCTCCAGCCACACTTTCCTTACCCTTTACAGGTAATGCAGTCGGAATTGCAGTTTTACAATCTGACTCCAGACAGTGAGGTAAAGCTAGATGATGTCACCATTACGATCGCATTAATTAATCAAACTCAGCGTTCAGTTGGCTATCGTGTTACTTGGCAAGAGTATAGTGTTGCCTACGTCACAGATTTGCACCAGAATGCATATCAAGTGGAGCGAGAGCGGATTTTAGAGTTTATTAAAGGTGTTGACTTGCTAATTGCCAATGCCACTTACACTCCCCCTACTTCTCACAATCATGACTCGGCTGATTTACTCTGGCAAGCTGCGGTGAATGCAGCCCTGAATGCTGGCGTTCAACGGCTAGCCATTTCTCATCATCACCCAGATGACCATGATGATTTTCTTGACGGGGTTCAAGTAGATATTAAATCTACTTTTCCTCAAGCAATACTAGCCCATGAAGGTCTAGTTTTAACTGTTGGTAAGTGATTTAGACACGATCAAGTTTCTAAGAGCAGTGGATAGTCTAATTCGATCATGAG
>Ga0123337_10006904_pt1 | contig 10717 bp, 8 predicted proteins | sample frozenSSSSmetaG_FD_89792 | JGI IMG/M metagenome (GOLD analysis project Ga0123337, IMG submission 89792) | Glacier valley bacterial and archeal communities from Borup Fiord, Nunavut, Canada, to study Microbial Dark Matter (Phase II) -... | ecosystem: Environmental > Aquatic > Freshwater > Ice >...
GCACGCGAAGACCGGCTCGCGGCTGCTTTGCGCGCCAACCTCGCCCGGCGCAAGGCGCGCGCGCGCGAGGGAGAGGCGGTTGCGGGCGCTCCGACATCGTCGGCCAAGGCGGAGCCCGGACGCGAGGACTGAAACCGGCCGGAACGGCTGCGCCCGATGCGGCGTGCGAGGGGAGCCTTGGCCCGCCTAGCGCGTGATCTCATAAGCTGGGATGCCGCTTTCGCTCCATTTGCAGTCACGGCGAGAACCGTTCATCCTGTGTGTGAGGGGACCTTACGCTTATGCACTTCCATCTTCCAAAACCCATACACGGCTGGCGTGAATTTATTGGTGAAATTGCAATCGTTGTGATCGGTGTATTGATAGCGATTGGCGCCGAGGAAGCGGTTCAAACCAGGCATTGGAAACATCTCGTCGATGAGACTCAGGAAAGCCTGAACGCTCAACTACTAGATTCAAAGTTCTCATCATTGATGCGCATCAAATATTCTGAGTGCTTTGAGCGACAGCTCGATGCCCTGGATAAGCTGATTGATCTGCCCAACTTTCCGTCAGATCAATACCATTTAACAGGTCTTTTTAATACTTGGGACACGTCGGCTTGGGATGCTGCAATAGCATCGGGTGCAGTCGCGCATATGCGGCCCGAGTTGCGCCAGTCCTACGCTGGCATATTTTCATTAACATCAAAGACGGGCGCATTGGACCAGCAAGCATTTGCTGCGAGGCAGGGTCTACTAACGCTCCGATACCACACGAAACTCAATGACACATCGCGAGATCGGCTAGCAGAGGCCATCGCTCGGTCGCGCAGCTACGATTGGATTATCACTCTTTCGTCAAAGGAATGGCTCGAAGCGAGCAAGCGATTGAATATCGGTAACATTTCTGCGGAGGATAGAGAAGAGCTTGCAAAGCCAGTCGCCTGTACTCTGCCGGGCGCGACACCTGATAATCGAAACTAACGTCTGCTTTTCACCAGTGTCGGCCGCTCGCTCAGTTATGAGTTTACGACCTAGTTTGCAGCCAGCGCCTTCGTCACCGCCGCCGTCACCTGTGGGCTGTCGGGCGTGACCTTGCTCGGGAAGGCGGCAATCAGGTGGCCGTCGCGGCCCACCAGAATCTTGTGGAAGTTCCACTTGGGCACTGCCGCGTCGCCCAATTTGGCATTCGCCCATTTATAGAATGGCGCGGCGTTCGGACCGATCACGTCCGTCTTCTCCGCAAGCGGGAACCTGATCCCGAACTTGCTCTCGCAGAACTTCTTGATCTTGCCGTTGTCCTCATATTCCTGCCCGCCGAAATCGCCCGACGGAATGCCGACCACGGTCAAGCCCTGCGCCTTGTATTTCTCGAACACCGCTTCGAGCGCCTCATACTGCGGCGTGAACCCGCAGAAGGACGCGGTATTGACCACAAGGAGCACGCGCCCCTTCCACTGCGCCATCGGCATGGGCGCGCCGTCGATCGCGGTCATGTTGAAATCATAGGCGCTCTGCGGCGCGGGTGCGGCAGCGACCGTGGTCGCCAGCACGGCGACGGCGAGGATGTGGCGCAGATGCATGGCGAGGACTCTCCTGTTATGTCCGCTGCACTAGCGCAGACCGCGCGTGGGGTCACGCGGGTAGGGCAAGATTACGCATCTCGTAGGACATGCGCCACTCGCCGACGTCGTCGAGCATCACGCGCACCGCCTCCTCCGCGAGCGCCGACGCGCGCGTAAGCGTGATCGGCCGCACGCTCAGATCGCCCGCAAGCTTCTCCAGCGCCGTCGCCGTGCTCGCCGAGCGGATCGAGGTGCGCGCGAACTCGCCCTGCTCGCGGATACCGTGCAGCGCTGCGCCCAGCGCGGGCAGGCCGGCGGTAATCACCGCGAGCGGGGTCGCGAACCGGTGCAGCAGCGCCGGATCGATGCGCAGCGCCGTGCTCACCAGGTAGATCACGAGGCTGGTCAGCGTCACCGCGAACAGAATGTTCGCAAGGCTGTGCAGCCGGTGTTCCACCTTGTGCATCCGGTGCGCGTTGGCGTTGTGGTAATCAAGCTGCGGCTTGATCTCTTCTTGCACGGTAAGGTCGCTCAGCAAGGCGAGTGTCGTGCAATCGAGCTTGCCATCGGGACACCCCATGGCGCGCCAGAAAGCGGCCGCATACCAGTCGATCCAGCGCCGCCCGCCGCGGCGTTTCGATGTTGCAGGCGGCCGGGCGAGCGCGAACAGCTTCAGGCTGCGCATCGGGCGCAATTGCTCCGCCAGATGGCGGTAATCGAGCCAGCGCCGGTGCCAGGCACGCTTGGTTCCAACCCGCGTATTGAGGATGAACAGCCCGATCGCGCCCAGTTCGGCGGCAACCAGCAGCTGCTTCTGTTCGGGCGCGATCAGCCCGGCGAGCGCCAGCATCGTTGCGAGCGCGGCGAGTGCGAAATTGAGCACATGGCCGCTGCGGTAGGTGCCCGCATAATGTTCGGCGAGCTTGCCGCTCCAGCAATACGCCTGTTCGAGCGCGCGGAAACCGCCCGAGACCGCATGGCTCGCATCGGTGCAGCCCCGGTGGAACGCGCGCCATTCGGCCTCGACCGCAGTGGTATAGGGTTCGACGCGCACATGCGAAGAGCGCAGGCGGCGCACACCGAGCAGCGCGAGGAGCAGCGGATATTCGATGCGAACGCGCGTGCGTCGCTCGTACTCGCCAAGGAACAGTCTTGCAAAACCCCGTTCGGCGGCTCCGGCGGGAGGGGCGAGAAGCTGCGTCAGCAATGCTTCGAGCGTTTTTGGGTTGAACGGGCGCGAGGGCGCATCGCAGAAATCGAGCACGTCGATCGCCGGATCGTCATAACCCGTCCATAAAATGTGCAGCCCCTCGGCGGGATCGACTGCAACGTGGATCACCGGTAGACCGCGCCGCAGCGCATGTTCTACGATCTCGGCCGTGCCGCCGCGACCGCGCGCGGGTTCGCCGTCCCACAATGCCACGAGCAGATCGGCGTGCGCCACCACCGCGCGCCCGGCGGACACATAGGCATCGAGCGAGTGCGCGCGATCGCCGGGCAGTTCGAGCCGGGCGGATGCACGGCCAAGCAGATCGCGGAAGCCCGCCGCGTCGCCCGGGTTGGTGAAATCGGTGGCATAGACCTCGGCCGGGAAGGGCAGGATCGTTTCGAGTGTGAAGCCGTGGCCGAGTGCGATTTCGGCCGCAAGCTGGTCCGCCCCGTCGGCGAGCGGCGAGATGAAGCGACGCTGGCTGGGCTTGTCGTCGAAAAACGGCGCATTGGCCGCGCGGATCGCCTCGCCCGCGCGGGCGAGTTCGGCGATCACGCGCTCCATGCGCGCGCGCGCTTCGTCGATGGTGTCGCGGCCGACCGCCTCGACGCGGTGTCCGGTGACGCCGACCGAAAAGCCGAAGGGCGGGCGCGGCGGGCCGGCTCTCGGACGCAGGTCTTCGGTCAAAGCGCGCGGGTCGCGTGCGCAAGCCAGGCGGCAGCCGCGCCATCGAGCAACGGCCCGACTTCGCGCATGACAAGCGCGTGATAAGCGTTCAGCCAATCGCGCTCGTTCTCGTCGAGCATCGCGGGAAGAATCAGCGCAAGGTCGATCGGGGCGAGCGTAAGATTATCGAAACCGAGCATCGGCAGTTCCGCGCCCGCGATCGCCACCTCCCGGATCAGCACCAGATTTTCGATCCGGATGCCATAATGGCCGGGTTTGTAATAGCCCGGCTCGTTCGAGCAGATCATCCCCGCCGCCAGCTTCTCGTCGCCCCCGCCATAGGCCGCGATCCGCTGCGGCCCTTCGTGGACCGCGAGATAGCTGCCCACCCCGTGCCCCGTGCCGTGCGCATAATCGGCGCCGATGCCCCACAGCGGGCGACGCGCCAGCCCGTCCAATTGGCTGCCCCGTGCGCCGTGCGGGAAGACGGCGGAAGCAACCGCGATATGGCCCTTGAGCACGCGGGTGAACCGGTCGCGCATCTCGGGCGTGGGGTCGCCGATGGCGATCGTGCGGGTCACATCGGTGGTGCCGTCGCGATACTGCCCGCCCGAATCGATCAGCAGCAGTTCGTTCGCCCCGATGCGCCGGTTGGTCTCGGGCGAGACGCGGTAGTGCATGATCGCGCCGTTCGGCCCCGATCCCATGATCGTATCGAAGCTGAGGTCCGCGAGGTCGCCCCCCTCGCGCCGGAACGCTTCGAGGCGCGCGGTGGCGGATATCTCGTCCAGCGTGCCGTGCGGCGCGGTTTCGGAAAGCCAGTGCAGGAATCGGCAAAGCGCTGCCCCGTCGCGGCGGTGGGCAGCGCGCGTGCCAGCGATTTCGGCCGCGGTCTTCACCGCCTTGGCGTTCACCGTCGGGTCGCGCGCCTCGATCACGGTCGCGCCACCATCGGTCAACGCGGTGAACACCGCGTGCGCGGTGCGGTCCGGATCGGCCATCACCACCATGCCCGCAAGCTGGCCCACGGCAGCGGCGAACGCCCCATAGGGCGCAACGCGCACGCTGTTGCCCAGATGCGTGGTCACCTCGGGCGTGAGCTTGGCCTCGTCCACGAACAGGTCGGCGGTGCCGTCGCGGTGGAACAGCGCGAAGGCGAGCGCCACGGGCGTGCGCGCGACATCGCCCCCGCGCACGTTGAACGCCCACGCCACCCCGTCCAGCGCGGTCACCACGGCAGCATCCGCGCCCGTTTTCTCCAGCATGGCCGCGATCTCGGTGCGCTTTTCGGCGGCGCTGCGGCCGGTATATTCGTCCGGCTGCACGCTCAGCGGCGCGGGCGAGGGCGCGGGGCGATCCGCCCACAACGCGTCGATCGGGTTGGCGCTGGTGGGGACGAGCCTTCCCCCCCTCCCCTCGATCGCCTTGCGCCAGGTTTCGGCGACGCGCTCGGTGACCAGCCACGGATCGAAGCCGATCCGCTGCCCGGGTTCGACATTGGCGCGCAGCCAGTCGGCAAGCGGCGTCTCCATCGAATTCACATGCTCATATTCGGCGGAAACCTCTGCCGCCGCCTGCAGCGTATACCGCCCATCGGTCAGGAACGCCGCTTTGCCGGGCAGGACGACGGCAGTCCCCGCCGAGCCGCTGAACCCGGTCAGCCACTGCAACCGCTGCGCATAGGCGCCCACATATTCGGACCCATGCTCGTCCGCGATGGGCACAATAAAGCCGTGCAGGTTCTGGGCGGCGAGCGCGGCGCGCAGCGCGGTCAATCGGTCGTGGGATCGGGTCATCGCCGCCTGTTCATAGCCTGCGTTGCGGTGTGCGGCGGGCGCGGCGCGCGATCAAGCCCCGGCCGCGCGCTTCAGGGCGCGAAATCGCGCAGGCGGGCGACGGTGGCCGCATCGAGCCGCTCCACCAGCGCGACCACGAGCGCGACCATGCGATCGTAATCGGCGCGATCGATTACGCCGTTGTGCACGTGCGTGTAGCGCGCGGGAACAATCAGGTTGATCGTGGGCACGCCGCCGATGCTCTTCTGGATTTCGGCCGAATCGTCTCCGTAGCCCTGCACCATATCGAGCTGGAGCGGGATGCCCGCGCTAGCTGCGACCGAACGCGTGAGCGCCGCGAAACGGCGGTTGGGCAGTGCGCTCGAATCATACAGGAACAGCCCCGGACCTGCGCCGAGCCGCGCCTGCGTCTCGTCCGCGTGCGTGCCGGGCTGATCGCCCGCGATGCCGCCTTCGATTGCAATGCCGATGTCGGGGCGGATCGTGTCCGCAGCGGTATGCGCGCCGCGCAGGCCGATTTCCTCCTGCACGGTAGCTGCGACGAAAAGCTGGTTGGGGTGACCCTTCGTTGCGAGCTGCCGGAACGCCTCGATCACCACTGCGCAGCCTACGCGGTCGTCCCACGCCTTGCCGACATAGCGCCCGGTGCCGTTCAGCACCGCAAAGGATGAATCCGGAACCACCGGATCGCCGGGTTCCACCCCGAGCGCCGCGACCCCGGCTGCATCGCGCACGCCCAGATCGAGATACAGAAGATCGCGTGAAAAAGGCTTGTCCCGCTCGGCTACCGGGACGACGTGAACGTCGCGGATGCCGCTCACTGCACGCACCGGGCCGTGCGCGCCGACGATGATCCAGCGCTGTCCCGGCAGCGCCTGATCGAGCCAGCCGCCCAGCATTTGAATCGTCACATACCCGTCCGGCGTCACGCGACGCACCGCGCCGCCTAGTTCGTCCATATGCGCGTCCAGCATCACGCGCGGACCCGACGTGCCATGCTGCGCGATAACCGAACCCAGCCCGTCGTAGCTCAGCTTCTGGGCGGCGGGGCGGAGTTCGCGCACCATGATCGCGCGCACCGCTTCCTCATACCCCGACGGCCCCGGCGCATCAGAGAGCTCCCGCAGGAGCGTCTGCGAACGATCCTGCGCGGCGGCGGGGGTGCCGAACATTGCGAGGGTGAGGGCGATCAGAGCGGGCAACCTGTTCATCGTGCGATGGTGGCCCACCTCGCCAACCGATGGCAAGCTGCCGCTTGCGGCGCGCGAAGAAACAGGCTTCCACACCCGCATGACCGCCCCCCTCGCCGCCCGTCGCCCGCACACCGCCACCCACCACGGCATCACGCTCGAAGATCCGTATGCATGGCTCAAGGATCCCGCCTACCCGCAGGTGACCGATCCGGACATCCTCGCCCACCTCGCCGCCGAGAACGCCCATTTCGAGGCGTGGCTCGCCCCCCGTGCGCCGCTCGTCGACACGCTGTTCGCCGAGATGCGCGCGCGCATCAAAGAGGACGACGCCAGCGTGCCCGTGCGCAACGGGGACTGGCTCTACTGGTGGGCCTATGAGACGGGGGGGCAGTATCGCCGCTGGTTTCGCAAGCCTGCGGGCGGAGGCGAAGACGCGCTGATCCTCGACGAACCCGCGCTGGCGGCGGGGCACGAGTATTTCCGGCTGGGCGGGCTGGCGGTCAGCCCCGATGGCGCGCGCCTCGCCTATGCAATCGACGACAACGGCTCGGAACGCTTCACCCTGCGCGTGCGCGATCTGGCAAGCGGCACCGATGGCCCGGTCATCAGCACCGAGACGATGGGCTCGCCGGTATGGCAGGCGGACAGCGCGAGCCTCGCATATGTCGAGGTCAACGCCGAGTGGCGGCCGTGGCGCGTGCGGCTGCACCGCCTGCCCATCAGCAGCCGTCATCCCGGCCTTGAGCCGGGACCCACCTTCTCGGCTGGGCCGATGCGGGAAGGAGAAGACGGTGGGTCCCGGGTCGAGCCCGGGATGACGACCGAACTAGATGAGGATGTGATTCTCTACGAGGAACCCGACGCCTCCTTCTTCGTCGGCATCGGCCGCACACAGGACCGCCAGTGGCTGACGATCGTCAGCGCGGACCATGTGACGAGCGAAGTTCGCCTCGCGCCCATCGCCGATCTCGCCGCGCCGCCCAAACTGGTGTCGCGGCGACAGGCGGGGCGGATGTATGACGTGGATAGCGGCCAAGGAAAGCTGTTCATCCGCGTCAACGATACGCACCTCAATTTCCGCGTCTGCACCGCCGATCCGGTCCGGCCCGCAGACTGGCGCGAGCTGATCGCAGGCACGGACGAGGTCTATATCCGCGATCTGACCGCATTCGCCGACTGGCTGGTGCTGGGCGAGCGCGTGGGCGGGCTGGATCAGGTCCGCGTCCGGCTCCCCGATGGCAGCGAGCACCGCGTGGCGCTGCCCGAGGCGAGCTATACGGTGAGCCTGGGCGAAAACCCCGAATATGCGCCCGACATGCTGCGGCTGCACTACCAGTCGATGGTCACGCCGCCCACTGTCTTCGATTACGATCCGGCCGCCCGCGCGCTGACCACCCGCAAGGTGCAGACGATCCCCTCGGGCTACGATCCGGCGCTCTACGAAACACAGCGGCTGCACATACCGGCGCGCGACGGGACGCCGATCCCGGTCAGCCTCGTGCGCCGCAAAGATGCCGCCCCGGGCAAGCTGCACCTCTACGGCTACGGCGCCTACGGCCTCGCGATCCCGCCCGGCTTTTCCACCTCGCGCCTCAGCCTCGTCGATCGCGGGGTGGCCTATGCCATCGCGCATATCCGGGGCGGAGACGATCTGGGATACGCCTGGTATCTGGACGGCAAGCTGGAAAAGCGCGCCAACACCTACACCGATTTCATCGATGTGGCGCGCGGGCTCGCGGCGCTCGGCCATGCAGCGGAGGGCGACATCTCGGCGAGCGGCGGCTCGGCCGGCGGGAACCTCATGGGCGTGGTGGTGAACGACGCGCCCGATCTCTGGCGCGCGGTGGTTGCGCATGTGCCCTTCGTGGACATGCTGAACACGATGCTCGATGCGTCGCTGCCGCTTACGCCTATCGAGTGGCCCGAATGGGGCGATCCGATCACCGACGAAGCCGCGTTCCGGCGCATCCTCTCCTTCTCCCCCTACGAGAACGTCCGCGCGCAGGCCTATCCGCCGCTGCTGGTCACCGCCGGGCTGAACGATCCGCGCGTGACCTATTGGGAGCCCGCCAAATGGGTCGCCCGCCTGCGCGCGACCCGAACCAACGACGCGCCGCTGCTGCTCAAAACCAACATGGGCGCAGGCCACGGCGGCAAATCGGGGCGGTTCGAGAGCCTGCGCGAGGTGGCGGAGGAATATGCGTTCGTGCTGGCCGCGTTCGGAATGGCGGGCGCTTAATTGACGACAAGCGGCGGACCGATCAACTCCATACCGTAAGCGTGCAGGAACGCCGCCCCGCTTTCCCCCGACGAATACGTCCCGGGCTTCACGCGCCGGTCGCGCTCGGCAAAGAACGCCTCCATCTGTCCGGCGGGCGCGAAGGAAATCAGCAGGCGGCCCGGCGCACCGCCCGCAAAAGCCCACGCGTGGGCGATGCCTCTGGGGCCCAGCACGCTATCGCCCGGCTTCAGCCGGAAGCGATCCGCGCCGACCTCGACAATGTATTCGCCCTCCAGCGCATAGAAGAGCTCGTCTTGCGCGTGATGAAGGTGGCGCGGTGGGCCGCCGGGCTTGTGGTTGGATTGTTCCAGCACGAACAGCGCGCCCTGGCTGTCGGCGGTCAGCACCTTGTAAGTCGTCGCGCTCAGTCCGACGGAGCGCGTCTTGTTCTCGCGGTCGGCCCCGGCGCCGACGCGCACTGTCTTGCCGCTGGGCTCCGACGCACCCGATGCCGTCGCGTGAGCGGCGGCGGCGATCGTGGCAAGCCCAAGCTGGATCAGCGACCGGCGTTGCAGAGTGTGCATCCCGAACCTCCATTAACCGACGTTACGGGCATCAAGGCCGAACCTGCCCGTTGCCGCGCACCACGGTCTTATACGTCGTCAACCCCTCGAGCGCCACCGGCCCGCGCGCGTGCAGCCGCCCCGTGGCGATACCGATTTCCGCGCCGAAGCCGAACTCGCCCCCGTCGGCGAACTGGGTCGATGCATTGTGCAGCACGATGGCGCTGTCCACCGCAGCCAGGAAGCGCTCGGCAGTGGCAGCATCTTCGGTAACGATCGCATCGGTGTGGCCCGATCCGTGGCACGCGATGTGCGCGATGGCCCCTTCCACGCCGTCCACCATCGCGGCCGCCGCAACCGCGTCCAGATATTCGGTGTCCCAATCTTCGGGCACGGCGGGGCGCAGCCGCGCATCGAGCGGGAGCAGCGCCGCGTCCGCGCGGACCTCGCACCCCGCACCCAGCAGCGCGCGCAGCACGGCGGAGGCACCTCCATAGCCGCGGTCGATCAGCAGCGTCTCCATCGCGCCGCACACCCCCGTGCGGCGCATCTTGGCGTTGCGCACGATCGCCACCGCCTTCGCCGGATCGGCGGCGGCATCGATATAGACGTGATTGTTGCCATCCAGATGCGCGAGCACGGGGACGCGCGCATCCGCCTGCACGCGTGCGACCAGCCCCTTGCCGCCGCGCGGGATCAGCACATCGATCAGCCCCGCCGCGCGCAGCATCGCACCCACCAGCGCGCGGTCCGGGCTGGCAACGAAAGTGATCGCGGCCTCGGGCAACCCGGCTGCGCGCAGGCCGTCCACCAGGCACGCGTGGATCGCTGCGTTCGAGCGCGAAGCCTCGCTGCCGCCGCGCAAAATGCACGCATTGCCCGCCATCAGGCACAGCGCGCCCGCGTCCGCGGTCACATTGGGGCGGCTTTCGTAGACGATGCCGATCAGCCCCAGCGGCACGCGCACCCGGCTGAACGCGAGGCCGTTGGGCCGCTCCCAGCGCGCAATAATCTCGCCCACCGGATCGGGCAGCGCCGCGACCGCCTCCAGCCCCGCCGCCATCGCCTCGATACGGGATGCATCGAGCGCAAGGCGGTCCTGCATCGCGGCGGAGAGATGCGCGGCTGCTGCGCAATCGGCGGCGTTCGCAGCCGCGATCCCGCCAGCCCGCGCGCGGATCGCAGCCGCAGCCGCGCTCAATGCGGCCGCCTTGCGCGCAGTCGGCGCAGCAGCGAGTACAGGCAGGGTCGCGCGCGCGGCCCGCGCAACAGCCTCGATCGCAGCGGTGGCTTCGATGTCGGTCATCGGCATCAGGCGAGCGCCATATGGTCGCGGTGGATCACCGCCGCGCGCGGCGCATAGCCGAGCAGCGCGGCGTGCGCGTCGCTGCGCGTGCCCGCAATGGCGGCGACCTCGGGCGCATCATAGCCCGCAATGCCGCGCGCGAGCGGCGCGCCGTCCGCTGCCACCACCTCCACCACATCGCCGCGCGCGAACGCCCCCTCGAGCGCGACGATCCCC
>Ga0123337_10006910_pt1 | contig 10713 bp, 6 predicted proteins | sample frozenSSSSmetaG_FD_89792 | JGI IMG/M metagenome (GOLD analysis project Ga0123337, IMG submission 89792) | Glacier valley bacterial and archeal communities from Borup Fiord, Nunavut, Canada, to study Microbial Dark Matter (Phase II) -... | ecosystem: Environmental > Aquatic > Freshwater > Ice >...
CAAAATAATTTTGTGCTATTATGGAAAGTTTAGCCAATTTTATAATCTAGCAGGCTGGGCAAGTTTAAGGAGATGCCAATCAACCCAATAATTCAAAGTTTGATCTAAACTTGAGCAAATCTTTAAGGATAACATATATTTTTTTTGCAAGAGGTCTACTATGATTTTGATTGAATCTGGAAAGTCTCCCTTGTATTTCTGAACACTTATCTGGATCAGTTAACCAACAAGATTTATTAGGGTCAACTATCGCGCATATTTCCTTCCAGCCATCGTCTTGAGTAATATCTGGCATTTTTCCTAAGTCAACTTTATCGTAAATTAATCTATTTGTTTGATAAGCTGATAAGCAAGGGCATCCACAAGAGATGCCCTTACCCAACTAACTATGCGCCGACAGATTCCTTGGCCGCGTACAGCACCTCAACGGTAATCTTCTCAATCCCCCGATCGCGCGCGAACTTCTCAGTATTCCGCTTGACTTTCCCGCGCACAAAACCAGGGATTTTATTCAATTCTGCCTGTCCTTCCTTCGTCCAACCCATATCGGAATCAGCCGAAATTCCCTTGGTAATTACTTCCTTGGTATCGTGGCCGCCGAAGATTTCTAACAGGTGATCTTCCATTCCCAAAGTAAAGGAATTGTAGACTAAATCTACGCACTGATTCGTGCCTTCATAGCCCAAAAATGGCTTGTAGCCCATCGGGAAATTTTGAACGTGAATCGGTGCAGCAATTACCCCACAAGGAATGTCCAACCGCTTACCTACGTGACGTTCCATTTGCGTGCCGAAAATCGCCGAAGGTTCTGCTTTGGCGATCGCATCTCCAATTTGCCCGTGATCCTCCGTCACCAGCACTTCATCACAATACCCTTTTACCTCTTCCCGGAACCAATCAGCATCGTGTTTGCAGTAGGTTCCTGCCCACACAACGTGGATTCCCATCTCGCGAGACAAAATCTTCGTCATCGCCGCAGCGTGGGTATTATCGCCAAATACGACCGCTTTTTTGCCAGTTAAGTTTTGGCAGTCGATCGATCTTGAGAACCAAGCAGCCTGAGACACAAACCGCGTTTGTTCGTCAATAAAAGCTTCGTAATCAACATCCGCACCTTGGGCGTTCAAAACTTGCTGAATTTTACGAATGCAGCGCGCAGTTTCTACCACACCCATCGGCGTAATATCCACCATCGGCGTGCCGAATTCTTTTTCCAAATACCTCCCAGTCATCATCCCCAATTCCCGATAAGGAACCAGGTTAAACCAAGCCCGCGGCAGTCTTTTTAAGTTATGAACCGAAGCACCTTCGGGAATAACTTCGTTGACTTCTATGCCCAAATCTGCCATCAAACGTTTCAACTCAGTACAGTCGTGCTGGTTATGGAAACCCAGCGTTGACATCCCGATGATGTTGACAGATGGTTTTTCGCTTTTGGCTTCTACTAAATCGCCTTTTTTGCGGGCTTTGTTGATATAAAATTGGACGATTTGATCTAAAGTACGATCGGCTGCTTCCAGTTCGTTTACCCGATAATGGTTCACATCCGCCAACAAAACGTCGCCCTTGGCCTCCAATTGAGCTCGCTCCACGAAGTTTTCCAAGTCTTCTTGTAGAATGCTGGAGGTGCAAGTCGGAGTCAACACGATTAAATCTGGGTGCTCTTCTCTGTCTTTGCGGGTGATGTTGTCCACCACTCGTTCCTGGGAACCGCGCGCCAGTACGTGTCTGTCAACGACGCTGGTAGTTACCGGGGTGAAGTCCCGTTCCCTCTCCAGCATGGAGCGCATGACGTTAAAATAGTCATCCCCGATGGGTGCGTGCATGATTGCATGGACGTTTTTGAAGGAAGTTGCAACGCGCAAAGTGCCGATGTGGGCTGGGCCTGCGTACATCCAATAAGCCAATTTCATAGATATTTTTCCTGGTGCTGGTTGAGATTTGCCCGATCGAGCGATTACTGTTAAATCTTAGAGTTGTTTCTCATTTTCTCACCAGATCGATCCTTGAAAAATAATGACTTTCTGAAGATTTACAGATAGCTGCGATGCTCAAACCCTTTACTGCTTCGGATTTGACTCGCCACTAAAACAACTTTCCCGTTGTTTTAATGCAATAATTCTTAATTTATGCTTAATGTAGGGCAACACTTGTATTGACTTTTTAAACAACATAGGATAAACTATTCATTGAAGCCAGATTTTCCTGATGCAAAAAGTATCAAGCGCGGAAGATTTTGAGCTGAGTTCAATCACTTGAGAAATACGATGAAGTTATCCAAGATTGACTTGAGTAATGTCTTAGCAGTTGGTCACTCTAACGGTCAGTTAGGACTGTTGATCGATCGCGATTCCGAGATAGAGTTTATCGAAATTGCCGCTCCCGAAGCTGCAATGCACGGCCTGCAAATGGTGGATCTCATCGCAAATACAGATTCAGCGGAACTCAGTGCCGGTATTGAATCAACAGAAATTGCATCAAGCGATGAATCAATTACCATGCTCCCAGTCAGTTCCGCGATGGCTAAATCAATTGGATACTCTGAGGAAACGGAAACTTTGCAAATAGAATTTAGCAGCGGGGCGGTTTACCAATACAGCGACGTAGAACCGGAAATTTGGGAATCTTTGCAAGATGCTGACTCTACAGGCAGCTTTTTTAACTCCGAAATCAAAGGTTATTATTCCAGCGAGCGCGTAGATAGTCAACTCTAATTAAGACTTGCACGGGTGGGTTGTTTGGCCTTCACAATTTGCTCGCAATCCGTGGAGGAAATTAATACTTCAGGACTTGCGTATTTTCGCGTAATATGGTGCGATCGACCTTTATTCCAGCAATTTCCAGAAAGCTGAGATTGTTTTGCAGTCAGCAGGGCGATCGAGCATCACAGTAAATCCTTGCACAAATGCAGGATTTGTGCTTTTGTTTACGTAACTGCTGAGGTGACGAAAGCCCCAGGGCGATTTTGTCACCTCAGCAGTTCTTTGCTGTCAAGGCGTGTCTTCCCACACATCCCAAAAGATAGCTCTTGAGTAATAATGAAGAATAACATAGGATTTACGAAAAAAAACCCGGTTCACACGAAAAAATCTGGGGTTTGTCAACGACTATCAACCAAGAAACCGGGTTTCTAGCCCGCCGCGCGTAAGTCCTGTAATATTGACCAAGCACACCTAATTTGAGAGAACCCAACTATGATGGCAATTCCCGGCGTTGCAGTTCTCGCTCTCATTTATGAAAGCAGCACTTCCCTGGTTTACCGCGGCCGCAACGAGCAAGACAACCAACCTGTTATTATCAAACTGATCAAAGAAGACTATCCGACTCCTGAAGAACTTAATAGATACAAGCGCGAATATGATATTACTGTCAACTTAAACCTCTTGGATGGAGTTGTTAAAGTTTACAAATTGCAGCAGGTTAGAAATAGTCTGGCAATGATTTTAGAAGATTTTGGCGGCGAATCGTTAAAAATCTTTATGGCTTCCCAAAAATTTACCACTTTAGGATTTTTGACCACGGCTATCAAAGTTGCTGAAACTTTGGGCGAAATTCATGCCAAGAATGTAATTCACAAAGATATCAACCCCTCTAATATAGTTTTTAATCCAGCTACCGGAAAAGTTAAACTCATAGATTTTAGCATCTCAACTTCATCAAACCTGGAAAACATTCCGAATAAAAATCCCAATTTTTTAGAAGGCACTTTAGCCTATATGTCGCCCGAACAAACGGGCAGAATGAACCGGATAATCGATTACCGCACCGACTTTTATTCCCTCGGCGTCACCTTCTATGAAATCCTGTCAGGACAGCTCCCTTTTCCGACTACCGATCCAATGGAGTTAGTTCACTGTCACATCGCCAAACAGTCAGTACCTCTCGCGGAAATTGCACCAGAAATTCCTCAAGCAGTTTCAGATATTGTGATGAAATTGTTATCAAAAACGGCTGAGGATCGCTATCAAAGTGCTTGGGGACTGAAAGCCGATTTGGAATCCTGTTTGTTTCAGTTGCAAACATCCGGGGTTATTTCTGAGTTTGCTCTCGGCAGCCAAGATATTTCCGACAAATTTCAAATACCCCAAAAACTTTACGGCAGACAGCGAGAAGTTGATACTCTTTTAGCGGCATTTGAACGAGTAGCAGCAACAAATAATCGAGCCTACAACATCAAACAGTCCCAGATTTCTGTGATCAAGAAAGAGATTAAATCGAAACAAGAAATTCCCGTGTCAGTAATCGCGAGAGGACAGCATAAATCTCGCAGCGAGATGATGCTAATTGCTGGTTATTCCGGCATTGGCAAATCGGCAATGGTGAAGATTTTAGACAAGCCCATTACCCGCAGGCACGGCTATTTTATTTGGGGAAAGTTTGACCAGTACAAGCGGACTATTCCCTACTCCGCCGTTGTCAGCGCTTTTTCGGAATTGGTGCGACAACTGTTAACTGAAAGCGAAGCTCAATTAGCAATTTGGCGCGAAAAACTCCGCACTTCCTTCGGTCAAAACGGACAAATTATTATTGATGTAATTCCCGAAGTTGAACTAATTGTCGGAGCTCAGTCTCCTGTAGCTGAGTTGGGGCCGACGGAATCTCTGAACCGCTTTAATTTAGTTTTTCAAAATTTTATTCGCGTATTTTGTCAGCCTGAACATCCACTGGTAATTTTTCTCGACGATTTGCAGTGGGCTGATTCTGCGACTCTCAAATTGATCGAGTTGATGATGACAGATGAAGCTACGGAATATCTGTTTTTAATTGGCGCTTATCGGGATAACGAAGTCAGTCCAACTCATCCTTTAATGATGACTGTGGAGACGCTGCGAAATCAGGAAGCCATCATTAATCAAATTGCTTTGTTGCCGCTGGGAGTGGAAAATATCACTCATTTGATTGCCGAGACTTTGCACAGCGATCGAGAATCTGTCAAACCTTTGGCTGAACTGGTTGTCAGCAAAACCGACGGCAATCCCTTCTTTGTCAATCAATTTCTGCAAACCTTATATCAGGAAAACCTGCTAATTTTTCACCCGCCGCAGTCGGGGAGCAAGGGCGGCTGGCATTGGGATATGACTCAAATTGAGCAGTGCGCTATCACTGACAATGTAGTGGATTTGATGGTGCAAAAATTGAGGAAACTGCCAACTTCAACGCAGCAGATTTTGCGCTTGGTGGCTTGTTTGGGCAACGAATTTGATTTAAACACTCTTTCTTTAATTAATGAAAAAGAAGCCTCCGAAACTTTTGCACAGTTACTGCCGGCGATTCAATCTGGACTAATCTTGCCCACTTCGGAATTGGAAAGCAAGTCACTCGATTACGTGATGTTTCCGCTGTTAATTCTGAATTATAAGTTTTTGCACGATCGCGTACAGCAAGCAGCTTACGCTTTAATCGATGACTCCCAAAAAAAGGCAGTTCACCTGAAAATAGGCAGGCAAATACTAGAAAACACTCCGGCCCAATATCGCGCTGACAGAATCTTTGAATTAGTCGATCACTTGAATGTAGCTCGATCGCTAATTCGAGACGAGCGAGAATTAATTGAACTAGCAACGCTGAATTTAGACGCAGCCCGCAGAGCCAAAGATGCCACTGCTTACGTTGCAGCCTTGCAGTATTTGACCGCAGGTATGGACGGTTTGACTGCCGATATTTGGGATTTCCACTACGACTTAGCCTTTGCTCTGCACATGGAGCGGGCAAATGTTGAATATTTAAACGGCTATTTCGAGCATTCTGAAGAATTTATCAACATAACTTTGGAAAAAGCGCGATCGCCCTTAGAAAAAGTAGAAATCTACAACCTGCTGATCGTGCAGTACACCCTCCGCGCCAAGTACGAGGAAGCCGTTAAAGCCGGAATCAAAGCTTTGAACTTGCTGGGAATAGACTTACCACTAGACGGGTTACAAAAAGTCATATCCGAAGAATTTGCAGCAGCCACAAATATTTTAGCAGGTAGAGAAATAGCTTCGCTGATTGACGCTCCCGAAATGACAGTCCCCGACAAAAAAGTTGCAGTCAAATTAATCACAAACTTGTTAACATCGGCTTACCTCAACAACCCCGATTTGTGGAAAGTCAGCGTATTAAAAGGAGTTAATCTTTCTCTCACATACGGTTTAGTTCCCGAAGCATCTCTCTGCTACGCTGGCTATGGTATGTTCTTAAACGCTGTATCGGGAGACTACAAAGCAGCTTATCAATTTGCCATGCTGTCGCTGAATTTGAGCGAAAAATCGGGCAATATCGGCTTGAAGTGCAGAGCTTGTTCGTCGTTAGTCAGTATTTTTCATTACTGGTTCAATCATATTAAAGAAGCACACGCGATCAGCAATGAAGGATATCAAGCAGCTTTAGAATCAGGAGATTTAGAATATGCAGGTTATCTTCTGTCCAATCGCATAGCCAATTACTTTTTTCAAGGCAAAGAAATCTCGCAAATTCTGGCCGACACGAGCAGATATTTGCAATTCAGCCAAAAAACCAAAAATCAGCTCGTAACCGATACATTATTAGGCGTAGAGTTAATCCTCCGCAACTTAAGCCAACTCACTTCTGAAAAGTTTGTATTTGAAAGCGAAGATATCACCGAAGCTGAATATGTACATAACTGTCAAGCTCATCAAAATTTATACTCGCTCTGCCTTTATCAGATTCGCAAATGCCAGGTAATGTACTGGTACGGCAATTTTAATGAAGCGTTGCAACTAGCTTTAGAAGTAGAAAAGCAGCTATCTTTTATTACTGGAGCGATACCCGCTACCGAATGGAATTTTTTCTTTTCTCTAATTTTAGCGGCCGTTTTCCCCAGTGTTTCAGCAGACAAGCAAAAGCAATACTTGGAGAAGCTAGAGGCGAATCAAAAACAGATGAAAATTTGGTCAGACAACTGTGCCGAAAATTTTCTACACAAGTACCTTTTAGTACAAGCAGAAATAGCTAGAATTTCCAAAAAAGACTCAGAAGCTGTAGAGTTGTATGACCTTTCCATAACTTTCGCTCAAGACAATGAATTTGTCCAAAATGAAGCACTAGCTAATGAACTAGCAGCCAAGTTTTGGTTGAGTAAAGGCAAATATCAATATGCTAAAATCCACTTGCGCGAAGCTCATTCGTGCTACTTGCGCTGGGGTGCCGTCCGCAAAGTTGAAGATTTAGAACAGAAGTATCCGCAGTTGCGAGAAATGATACCGCTCAACGGAAGTTTTAACAACAATCAAACTACAACAACTATTCATACTTCTACTGGTAGCGATGCGAGAGTGCTGGATTTAGCAACTGTCATGAAAGCATCGCTGGCGATTTCCAGCGAAATTGTCCTGGACAAGTTGCTGGCTTCTTTGATGAGAATATCGATCGAAAACGCGGGTGCGCAATCCGGTTTTTTAATCTTGGTTAGAGATGAAAAACTGTTAATTTCAGCTAAAGCCTCAGTAATTGCTGAAGATGTAGCGGTGATGCAGTTTACGCCTGTAGAAGAATGTCAAGATTTACCTGTGACGGTGATTAATTATGTGGAAAGGACTCGCGAGGATTTGGTGTTGAGCAATGCGGCTGAGGGGCGATTTACCGCCGATCCTTACGTGGCAAAACACCAGCTCAAATCTCTTTTGTGTACGCCAATCATCAATCAACGCAAACTAATCGGTATTCTTTATTTAGAAAACAACTTAACTGTCGGGGCGTTCAATTCTCATAGATTGGAAGTTTTAAGGCTGCTTTCTTCTCAAGTTGCTATTTCTTTAGAAAATGCTCTGCTTTACAATTCTGTGGAGCAGAAAGTGCAAGAGCGGACGCAGGAATTAAATGAAAAAAACGAGCGTTTAGAAAAAACTTTGCGCGAGCTGAAACTCACTCAAGCTCAATTAATTCAAACGGAAAAGATGTCGAGTTTGGGGCAAATGGTGGCTGGTGTAGCTCACGAAATTAATAATCCTGTAAGTTTCATTTACGGCAATCTCAATCCGGCTAGTGAATACGTCAAAGACTTGCTAAAGTTGATTGAGCTTTATCAGCAGCACTATCCAGAACCTGCTGATGAAATTATAGAGGAAATAGAAACAATTGAACTGGAATTTTTGATTGGAGATTTGCAAAAGCTGCTGGATTCAATGAAAGTGGGAGCCGAAAGAATCCGGGATATTGTGTTGAGCTTGCGGAATTTTTCGCGCCTCGACGAAGCGCAAATGAAGTCGGTTGATATCCATCAAGGGATTGACAGTACAGTGATGCTGTTGCAGCCGCGTCTGAGGAAAGAGGGTGGGCGTTTGGGAATTGATTTGATTAAAAAGTACAGCAATCTACCGCTAATTACTTGTTATGCGTCGCAGTTGAATCAGGTGTTTATGAATGTGTTGACAAATGCGATCGATGCGCTGCTGTTGGCGAGGGATTGTCCGTCTCAGCCTCAAAATAATCCTACTATTACGATCGCAACGGAGGTGACAGACAGGAATACTGCGATCGTTAGAATGGCTGACAACGGCTCTGGGATGAGCACTGAGGTGCTGCACAAGATATTTGACCCGTTTTTTACAACTAAACCTGTGGGTTCTGGTACTGGTTTGGGACTGTCTATTTCGCACTCGATCGTTGTTAGTTCTCACGGTGGGAGTTTGACTTGTGTTTCTGCACCTGGAGAGGGTACGGAGTTTATTATTGAAATTCCGATCGCTCCACGGCAGGTTTTGTAAGGAATAGGGCGAATATCCGGCGAATTATCCGGCGAATCATCCGGCGGTTGAAACCGCGTCTACACAAACAATGTCCGCCTTCGCGGACTAAGAAAATTGTATTTGGCGGTATAAATCGGCGATCGCAATTTCCACATTCACCGATTCAAGTAGTAAGGAATCGCCCAAGCCATACTCCGATAGCACCCATTGCCCCTGTTGATTGCGCCGAAACACCTCTACTCCCGCCTGTTCAACTTGCACCAAGACATATTCTTGCAGTGTTGAAAATTGGCGGTATTTAGCAAACTTTGTTCCGCGATCCAGAGCTTCTGTTGAAGGCGATAAAACTTCGATAATCAAGCAGGGAAATTGGACTAATTGGGGATCGTTATCGCGATCGTCGCAAGTTACCACAACATCTGGATAAAAATACTTTTGCCCTCGTTGTACTTGGGCTTTGACATCCGTCATGTACATCTCGCAAGGGCGATCGACAAGAGCATCATCCAGAAGCTTTGAGAAATTGAACGTAATTCGATTGTGATTGCGGGTTCCGCCACTCATAGCGACAACTTCGCCATCCCAATACTCGTAGCGTTCCTCTTGGGTGGGTTCCCAAGCTAGGTATTCTTCTGGGCTCATCAATGGGCGATCGGGTAAGGCAACCATAAGTGCGATCGGGGAATGAAGTCTGTTTTTATAATAGCTCGAAAAGGGCGATCGACCTTTAATTAAACCAAGTTTTGCTAAGATGTAACAAATAAGCTAAAAAGCAAGCAGGTAGCCATGACAGCCACCCTAATTCCAACCCCACCAGCCGGAGTTTTGCTGAAAAATATTAGCTGGAAAACTTACGAATCCCTGGTAAACGAGCTAGCCGAACAGCGAGGAATTCGTTTGACTTACGATCGAGGAACATTAGAAATTATGACTCCATCAGCACCCCATGAGGGAAATAAACAAATCTTAGGACGTTTTGTAGAAACAGTAACAGAAGAATTAAATGTAGAAATTCGCAGCCTGGGTTCTCTGACTTGCAGACGCGAGGATTTAGAACGCGGATTAGAACCGGATCAGTGCTACTACATTGAGAATGAGGAAGATGTTCGCAGCCTCAATCAAATCAACTTGAATCAAGATCCGCCACCGGATTTAGTAATCGAAATAGACATCACTAGCAGTTCGATTAACCGGATGGAATTGTATGCGAGTTTGGGCGTGCCAGAGCTCTGGCGTTATGACGGTGCGCGTTTAATATTCTATCAGTTAGAAGGTCAGGAATATGTAGAACGCGAGGTTTCTCCCCACTTTCCTTTTTTGTCACCAACTGAGATTATGGGATTTGTGGAAATGCAAAAAGATGTGGGGGAAACGTCGATGATTCGAGGGTTTCGGCAGTGGGTGAGGAGTCGGATTCAGTCTGGGGAATGAAAGGGCGATCGCATGGGCTAGAATGACTCAAATATGTCGATCGCACTTTCACAGGGCTGGCAATGCCAACCCTACGTTTTTTCTAATTTGCTACAGAGTAGCTAACTCTTAGGACTCCTTTCTGGGATTTAATTTTAGTCACTTCTACTTCTCTCAACGTGCCAAGAGACTTAGGATGTGTCCCGCCACATGAGACAGCAGGAAAATCTCCGATCGCAATCTTGCGACTACCGTAAGGATCGCCCTTGACTTGTACAGGTATATCTTCAACGATTGCCTCTGCCAGATCGGATTTCAAGCTTTCCTGAACCTTTTCAATGGGTGGTAGAGTTCCTGAAAATTCAACTCGTGCTTGTCCTGGCCAATGATGCCCTCCAGTTGCTTGCAAATCGGGGAAACGTTTCTCAATTAATGCTGCAATCAAGTGACCTGCAACATGGTGCTTAGCATGAATCAAACGATTGTTCATATCGATCGAAATGTTTACCTCCTGCCCAACTTCGAGATTTCCGAAATCAGAAACGTAATGATCGACATAGTTATCAGAATGAGAGGCATGAGTGACAAGAATATTGTCAATCAACCCAATGTCAGA
>Ga0123337_10006911_pt1 | contig 10713 bp, 6 predicted proteins | sample frozenSSSSmetaG_FD_89792 | JGI IMG/M metagenome (GOLD analysis project Ga0123337, IMG submission 89792) | Glacier valley bacterial and archeal communities from Borup Fiord, Nunavut, Canada, to study Microbial Dark Matter (Phase II) -... | ecosystem: Environmental > Aquatic > Freshwater > Ice >...
AGACTTTAACACCTTCTTTTTCCAATTGTTCGAGGGCGTCCACATTTACCTTCTCGATCTCGATGGTCAGGATATCCAGCTCTTTTCCGAAATTATAAACGGCATCATAATCTGTAAGTGAACCATGAACGAATTTCTCACAAAGGTCTTTACAGGGAGCATTGCTATCCGGATCCAAAACAAAGCTGCTTATATTGAAATTAATTGATTCCTGTATCAGCATGCGTCCTAATTGTCCGCCACCTAATATTCCAAGTTTCAAGTCACCGTAAAATGCTTTCATATGCCTACAAGTTTAGGCGAAATCTGTGAGAATATCCAATTTGCTCTGGCTTTCATGAATTAACTATTCCTAATTTATACTCAGAAAATGCGTTGTGATCTGAGATTTTAACTGTTCAGCAGACTTTCCTGCTCTATTTTTTTCTGTAATTCAATGATCGCCCCAATTAATGCTTCAGGCCGTGGCGGACAACCCTGTACATAAATATCAACAGGGATTATACGGTCAACGCCCTTAACAACATGATAACCATGCTGCCAATAAGGGCCTCCGCAATTGGAGCACGATCCCATGGAGATCACATATTTAGGTTCCGGCATCTGCTCATAAAGCCTCTTGATGCGTTCTGCCATCTTAAAAGTCACAGTTCCTGCTATTATTATTACATCAGACTGTCGTGGGGAAGGACGTGGAAAAACACCAAACCGATCCAGATCATAGGTCGAAGCCATTGATCCCATCATTTCTATTGCACAACAGGCAATCCCAAAGCTCATTGGCCATAGGGAAGATAAACGAGCCCAGTTGAGCAGATCGTCAACTTTAACTACCAAAACAGACCCACTATCACTTTTGATTTCTAAACTCACTCTGCAGGTTTTTTAAATTTAGGTTTAAAGGCCGGTTTAAAGGATGAAGGGTTTGAAGCTGCTTGTACCTTTTCTGGCTCAACAAGAACATTATTTAGCGTAAATTCTTTGATAAGGTATTTTTCTTCATTTAGCGCCTGGTATACTGAAAACGGAATTTTTGTTGGTGCAGCGGGTAATAACTGCTCAGGTCTGATCCAGTTTAGATCACCTTTTTTCCAAACATATACTAATCCTATCAATAGGATCCCTACAAAAATGAACATTTCGATCAGACTTAACCATCCCCATCGGGGATCTGCAGTTAATAAAACCTCTTGTCCAAAAACTGTTGCCCAGGGGAAAATAAAAACCATTTCAACATCAAACAAGAGAAAAACAAGTGCAATAACATAAAACCGTGAATTGAATTGTATCCAGGAGCTTCCTGTAGGCTCTTCACCACATTCATAGGAACTAAGTTTCTCGGGGTTGGGTTTTTTAAGGGCCACGAGCCAGCCCAGAAAAAATGTAAAAAGAACGAATAAGACACCCATTATAAGATAAATAAATACTTTACCGAACTCGGATATTTGTGAGGCTTCGTTCATTGTTCAAATTTATAAATATTTGATTTAACTGCTTCAATAAGGGATATTTATTTCTATCAATTTTTATTTAACCATTGTGGATAAGCTTTTTTTGAAATTAGAATAGATAGCCTCAAATTCGCTGTAAAATACGGGATACCTTATGACCATTAGTAAGAACAAAAAAATAGCTGCTGAACTTTCGGTAACAGAGAAACAGGTTCAGGTAACCATCAATTTGCTAGAAGAAGGCGGAACAGTGCCATTCATTGCGCGATATCGCAAAGAAATGACAGGAAGTCTGGATGAGGTTCAGATTGCGGCTATCCGTGATAGAAATCAACAGCTAATTGAACTTGATAAGAGAAGGGAAGCGATATTGAAATCCATGAATGAAATGGAAAAGCTTACACCTGAACTTGAAAAACAGATCCTGGAAGCTGAAACGATGACCCATCTGGAGGATATTTATCTCCCATTCAAACCCAAACGTAAAACAAAAGCCTCTGTTGCCAGAGAAAGGGGGCTGCAGAAGCTAGCAGACTTTATTATGGAACAAAATTCTGCTGATCTTGAAGCGGAAGCTCTAAAATATTTAAATGAGGAAAAGGCGGTTTTGACAATTGAAGATGCTTTATCCGGAGCGAGAGACATACTTGCAGAGTTTATGGCTGAGCAACCTGAAGTGAGAGGTAAAATGAGGAAGCTATTCCTTCAAAAGGGCAGTTTTCATTCAAAATTGATTAAGGGCAAGGAAATAGAGGGACAGAAATACAAAGATTATTTTGACTGGACAGAGTCTGTTAAAACAGCGCCTTCCCACCGTATTCTGGCTTTAAGAAGGGCTGAAAAAGAAATTATACTTACCCTTGATATCGAAGTGCCAGAAGATGATGCAATCACCATTCTTGACTCATTTTTTGTTAAAGGCAGGAATGCGTCCTCAGAGCAGGTCCGTCAGGCAGCAGCAGATGCATTCAAAAGATTGATCAGGCCATCAATGGAGACAGAGATACGGTTATTCACAAAGAAGCTTGCAGATACAGAGGCTATCCGGGTTTTTGCAGATAATGCACGTCAGTTATTGCTTGCTGCTCCGGTAGGGCAAAAAAGAATTATGGCTATTGATCCGGGATTTCGTACTGGATGTAAACTAGTTTGCCTGGATGAGCAGGGTCAATTGATAGAAAATACAAATATTTATCCCCATAATGGGAATGAGGCATTGAAGGAGGCTGGTAAAACAGTTAAATTCCTGACAGAAAAATATAAAATTGAGGCGATAGCCATTGGCAACGGAACTGCCGGCCGCGAAACAGAAACCTTTGTACGTGGCTTACAGATCCCTGATCTTATCATTGTAATGGTGAACGAGAGCGGTGCATCAATTTACTCTGCATCAGATGTAGCCAGAGAGGAATTTCCGGATAAAGATATTACTGTCAGGGGAGCTGTTTCAATTGGACGCCGTTTAATGGATCCATTGGCTGAATTGGTTAAGATTGATCCCAAGTCAATAGGAGTAGGGCAATATCAGCATGATGTAGATCAGAATCAGCTTCAGAGCTCTCTGGATGATACAGTGATCAGTTGTGTGAACGCAATCGGCGTGGAATTAAATACAGCTTCCAAACAGATCTTATCCTATATATCGGGCCTCGGTCCGCAGCTTGCCCAAAACATAGTCGAATATCGAAATAAGAACGGTGCTTTTAAACGAAGGAACGATCTGAAGAAGATACCACGACTGGGTGAAAAAGCTTTTGAACAGGCTGCAGGCTTCCTTCGTATTCGCAATGCTGAGCATCCTCTTGACAGCAGTGCGGTACATCCGGAACGCTATTCTTTGGTTGAAAAAATGGCAAAGGATCTTAATTGTAAGCTGGAGGATCTGATGAAAGATGATCATCTAAGAAAGAGAATTAAGCTTCAGGATTATATCAGTGAAACTGTTGGTCTCCCGACCCTGAATGATATCCTGAATGAATTGGCAAAACCAGGTCTTGACCCGCGAGATCAATTTGAGGCATTCAGTTTCTCTGATGGAATCAATGCAATTGCAGATCTTCATGTAGGAATGACTCTTCCAGGAATAATTACTAATATCACCGCTTTTGGCGCTTTTGTCGATATTGGTGTTCATCAGGATGGTTTGGTGCATCTGAGCCAGATGTCAAACAAATTCATCAAGGATCCCAATGAAGTGGTTAAGGTGAGCCAGAAAGTGATGGTAAAGGTTACAGAGGTAGATATTTCCCGTAAACGTATAGCTCTCTCTATGAAATCTGATGAAAAGGCAGAACCAAGACCAAAGCCAGCTATTCAACATAAACCTTTTGTTAAAAAGGTTGAAAAAGCAATAACTGAGCCTGAAACAGATATCGCGATAAAACTTGCTGCTTTAAAGAATAGATTTTCCTAAACTTATCGGTTTATCTTTGCGATGAATATGGGAGATACTTTTGATGCTGTAATTATTGGTGGCGGTGCCTGCGGACTAATGTGTGCGGTGCAGGCCGGATATCTTAGTAAAAGAACACTAATACTTGAAAAAAATGAAAAAGTAGGAGCAAAGATCCTGATATCTGGTGGAGGACGGTGTAATTATACCAATCTGTATTCCGGAGAATCTAATTTTATTTCCGCGAACCCTCATTTTTGTAAGTCGGCATTTTCGCAATATTCTGTTGAAGATACGATCAGTTTTTTTGAATCTTATGGTATAAACGGACAGGAAAAGACGCTGGGTCAGTTATTCCCGGAGAGTAATAATGCCAAAGATATTGTTCGTGTTTTTGAATCACTTTGTGCCGACCTCGGGCAAAAGATCCTTACTAATGCTGAAGTTAAAGAGGTGGTGAAATTGGAGTCGGGTGAATTTAAGATCACTTATACTTTTGCCAATAAACTTAAAGAAGTAATTGTTCCCAGTGTAGTAATTGCTGCCGGTGGCCTGCCAATTCCCAAAATGGGTGCAACTGATTTTGGTTTGAAAATAGCGAGGCAATTCGGAATAAAAATTACTGAAACGGCTCCTGCATTAGTCCCGCTTACCATTACAGGAAAGGATGCCGATTGGTATGCAAAGCTAAGTGGGAATTCAATCTTTTGCAGGGTTTCAAATGACAAAATAAGCTTTGAAGAAAATATTTTATTCACGCATTGGGGCCTGAGCGGACCGGCGATACTGCAAATTTCATCGTACTGGAAACCAGGTGAGCAGATCAGGATAGACCTGCTTCCAAACGATAATATCACTGAAATTATTCAGTCACAAAAGCTGGTTAATGGCCGAAAAACACTTCTGGGGCTACTTTCAGACCTTTTTACCCGAAAATTTGCAGATGCACTTGATAAATATTTGCCTGTAGAGAAGAACCTTGCTTCATTGACCAGGGAAGACCTGCTTTTGATCGATAAGCAGATTCATAAATTTGATGTTAAACCAGCAGGTGACAAGGGATATGATAAAGCGGAAGTGATGAGGGGTGGAGTGGCAACGGATGAACTTTCCTCAAAAACACTTGAATCAAAAAAAGTTCCAGGGCTATATTTTGGAGGTGAGTGCGTTGATGTTACCGGATGGCTTGGTGGATATAACTTTCAATGGGCCTGGTCGAGTGGGTTTGTTATTGCCCAGAATATTTAAATAAAAAAACGCTGACAGAGTTTTGAATTCTATCAGCGTTTAATCTATTTAAACTTGTGTTTTAATCACATTCCGGATGAGTAAATGTGTAGGTTTCAACATTTCCCTGTGGAATAGTGAAGCTTTCAGATCTGCTCATCTGCCACCAGAAGAGGTTGCGCGATTTTTCTCTGCTAATAGTTTCGTTCATCGTTGCTGAATCATATACTCTGCCGTTAATGATCACATATTTAATTTTCTCAGTGTTTCTGATATCATCCAGCGGATTAGCATCCAGAATGATCATGTCAGCCAGTTTGCCATTTTCTAAGGAGCCAATTTCCTTTCCCATGCCCAAATGCTCGGCTCCATTTAATGTTGCGCTTCTGATTGCCTGAAGCGCAGACATACCTCCCTGTGCAAACATCCATAATTCCCAATGTGCTCCCAAGCCCTGAAGTTGTCCATGTGCACCCAGATTAACTTTTGTACCACCATCCTGTAGTACTTTTGCTGCCCTTGAAACTTGTATATGACCATAATCGGCAAATTCTGAGGTAGTTCTTCTTCTGGATCTGGAATCAATGATCGTTCTTGGGGTAAAGCTTAATAAACGCTCGTTTTCCCAAACATTGGTTCTATCGTACCAATAGTTTTCGCCGGATTGTGCCCCATAAGCTACGATAAGGGTCGGAGTATAAGATGTTGTACTCTTATTCCATAATGTATTGACATCCTTGTAAAGTGGAGCAGGAGGGATATTATGCTCCAGACTGGTATGGCCATCCTGAACATGAGTTATATTATGAACGAAGGTTGATCCTCCTTCAGGGACTACTTCCATTTGCAATTCTCTTGCTGCCTGAATGATCTGCTGACGCTGCTCACGCCTTGGCTGATTGTATGATTTTACAGAAAATGCACCAACAGCTTTCATTCTTCTGAGTGCTGAACGCGCGTCTTCCAGACTGTTGACCACTGTTTTAAAGTCGCCATCAGCACCATATAAAATGGTGCCTGTTGAATAAACTCTTGGCCCAACCATAGTTCCGGCTTTCACCATATCTGCCTGACTAAAGATCATTTCTGTATTGGCTGATGGATCATGTGATGTTGTTACTCCAAACGCAAGATTTGCAAAATAGCTCCAATCCTGTTGTGGGGAAACACCATCATAGCTTGCTCTTAAATGACTATGCACATCAACAATACCCGGCATGATGGTCTTTCCCGTTCCATCGATCAATTTTGCATCACCCGGAATAGCTATTTTGGCTCCAACCGCAATGATCTTATTGTTTTCTATCACAATAGTTCCGTTTTCTATTACTTCATCGCCCTTCATGGTGATGATCCTGGCATTTGTTATTGCTATCTTTCCTTCCGGTTTGTCTGATTTTAATTTAAGTTCCAGATCTATACCTAAGGTATCAGCACGATTCACCTTGTCACTTGCTCCCCCAAGGAATGCAAAAGAATTCTTAATTTCTTTTGAGAAATAGCGTGAACCCAGGGTCCAGTTTAATCGTTGTGAATCTTTGCTCCAGTGAATATATGTCCCTGCATCTTTACTTACTTTAGTTAATGGTAAGGATTTGTTTCCGGATGAAAGGTCAAGAGGGGTGCCGGTGATAGTTAATGGAGTTATGTAAACATTGAATAATTCAGTAAATGCAATCCACTTGCCATCTGGGCTTGGGTTAAATAAATTCGCATAAGTGGAAGTATAATGAGTCCGGATATTTCCACCATTAAGATCAGCACTCTTTAATGCTTTTTTACCTCCCTCAGAACTCTGGAAAAATATTCGGCTGTCATCAGAACTGAAGATCGGCCTGATACCATTGTCAAGTACTTTCAACGGAGTTCCACCTTCTGTTGGAATCATATAAATTCCTGGATTTTTGCCGAACGGATATCCCAATACATCATTTCCTACACCTTTTCTGTATACGATCTTATCTCCCTTGTTTGAAAACTTAGGACTATAGTAGTATCCCTTTTCAGGGGTCATTTTGGTTAAAATAGTATCCTTCAGACTTAATTTCATTATGGAACCACGGTTTTCATCACTCCATTTAACAAAGACCAGAAATTTACCATCCGGACTAAATTCGGGTTCAAATTCAAATTCATTACCCGTTGAAATACGTTCAGATTTGCCATTCGGCAGATTTTTAAGATATATAAAGCCTGCAGCATTAAACGCAACCTTTTTACCATCCGGAGATGTAGCTAACTGACGGATCATTTTTACATCAAACTCTTCACTGAATACTTTTTGTTCAAAATGCAATGCATCCGTTATGGTTTGATTAACAGTTACATCAAATGGAATTTCACTCAAATATTGGGTTAAAACTTCAAGATTCCTGATCTTTCCCTGAGCGTAGAAAATGATATTTTTACTGTCGGGAGTCCATGCAAAATTTGGGTATGGTCCGAAAATAGCCCATGCCTCCTGCATATCGTGGGTAAGGTTATCGTAAACAGACCATTCTTCACCAGTCTGCAGATCCTGTATAAATAACTCCGATTTCAAACGCACTCTTCTAACAAAGGCAAGAAATTTACCATCAGGAGAGATCTCAGGGCGAATAGCACCTCCGTCGCCACCTGCAACCGTTTCAATTTCACCTGTTAATCGGTTTAAACGACGGATATTGTAAATTTCGCCATTTGGGTCTTTATTGTATTGAAAATTGGGACCCTGACTTACATCCTCAGAAAAATAGACGAATTTTCCATCCGGAGAGATCTCTGGTTCTCCAGCATCCTGCTGATCATTTTTCCTTTTTGTCAGCTGTACACCCTCACCACCTCCTGCAATATGGTACATCCACATTTCACCTGCGCCCAGTGATCTGCCGCTGGTAAAGTGTTTTCTGGCAATCAGGTATTGGTTATCTGGGGTCCAGACAGCATTATTAAGGAGTCTGAAACTTTCTTTTGTAATTGCCCTTTTTCCAGATCCGTCAGCATTCATGACCCATATATTATCACCGCCATCTTTATCGCTTGTGTAGGAAATGAATTTTCCATTAGGGCTGAACCTTGGCTGTACTTCCGACGCCATACCTCCTGCAAGTAAAACAGCTTTTCCTCCGGTTATGGGTATTTTGTAAATATCACCCAGTAAATCAAAAACAATAGTTTGTCCATCCGGACTTACATCCAGATTCATCCATGTTCCTTCATTGGTTTGGAATGTTAATGATTTTGAAGGTCCCGTAGGTTTTTCAACATTCCATTTTGGAGTTGTTTGAGCAAACAACTGTGAAGTAAGTAATATACTTAAAATAAAAAATATCGATCTATTCATGTATTTATCTAATTGGACACGCAATTTAGCAAATATTCATAGTTTTGGTATTATCAAATTTCTTCTCCTTATCGATGATTTTTATTTCTTACCCTGAACAGACATTGTTATTATGACGATTCACAATATTCTTTCAAGATATTGGGGGTTTACTAAATTTCGTCCGCTTCAGGAGGATATCATTCAATCAGTTTTAGACGGAAAGGATACCCTTGCACTGATGCCAACAGGTGGAGGCAAGTCACTTTGTTTTCAGGTTCCGGCTCTGTTAAAACCCGGAATATGTATTGTGGTTTCGCCCCTGATCGCTTTGATGAAAGATCAGGTTGAGAATCTGAAAGAAAAGGGAATTAAAGCGATAGCTATCATTTCCGGAATGGGAAAACGGGAGGTGGATATTGCCCTTGATAATTGTATCTATGGGGATATTAAATTCCTATATCTATCCCCGGAGAGGCTTTTATCTGATCTTGTCAGGGTAAGGATCAGGCACATGCAGGTTAATTTGATCGCTATTGATGAGGCACACTGTATCTCGCAATGGGGCTATGATTTCAGACCACCCTATTTACATCTGGCAGAACTTAGAGAGATTCATCCTAATGTTCCCATATTGGCCCTCACTGCAACAGCCACTGAAAGGGTAGCAGCAGATATCCAAACAAAATTAAATTTTAAAGATCCGCAGGTTTTCAGGAAGTCGTTTGAGCGGAAAAACCTTAGCTATCTGGTTTATAATGAGGAAAATAAACTCAGAAAACTCTTTTCTATTGCCAAAAATGTAAAAGGAACCGGCATTGTTTACGTCAGGAATAGGAGGCAAACTCAGGAAGTGGCACGACAGCTTACCATGCAGGGTATTTCTGCTGATTTTTATCATGCAGGTCTGGATACGCCACTTAGAATGAAAAAGCAGTCTGCCTGGAAAAATTCTGAGGTGAAGGTAATAGTGGCAACGAACGCTTTTGGGATGGGTATCGACAAAGCTGATGTCCGTTTTGTTGTTCACCTTGATCTCCCTGAAAGTCTTGAGGCTTATTATCAGGAAGCTGGTAGGGCAGGCAGAGATGAAAAAAAGGCCTATGCAGTCCTTTTTTATAACAATTCAGATGTGCTTCAGCTTAAAAACAGGTTAGAGCAGCAATATCCTTCTATTGAAGAGATCAAACAGATCTATCATCATTTAGGCAATTATTATCAGCTCGCATATGGTGCAGGGGAAGGATTATCTCTGGAATTTGACCTCGCCGATTTTTGCAGCCGTTTTAAACTTGATCCATTCAGAACATTGCATGCCATTAAATTTCTTGAGCATGATGAATACATTGCTCTGACTGAAACTGTTTTTCTGCCATCAAGAGTTCAGGTATTATCCGGATCTGCAGATCTTTACCGATTTCAGGTTGAGCAACCTGCTTATGATCAGTTTATTAAGGTGCTTTTAAGATCATATGGTGGTATTTTTGACCAACTGTCAGCGGTTAAAGAAAGCGACCTTGGGAAAAGACTGGGAATAAGCCGTTCGGAAATTGTCAAAATTCTGGAAAAGCTTCAGACGCTGCAGATCATTAATTATATTGAGCAAACAGATAAGCCCCATTTACTTTTTATTAAACCACGGGTTGATACTTCACACCTTTTAATTGATAGAAGATATCATGCAGATCGTTACCAGGTTAATAAATCGCAGATTGAAGCGATTATTGGCTATGCGGTTAATAATAAGTGCAGAAGCCAGCAACTGTTAAATTATTTCAATGAAACTCATGCACCAGTTTGCGGAGTTTGCGATGTATGTCTGGAAAATAAAAAGGCTGCAAAGAAGGCTGGTAATACCGATGAAATAATTAAGTCAATACTCGACGAACTCAGTAAAAAACCATTGCATCTGAGCGAACTAATTGAATGTTTGCATATAGGAAATGACAGTGAAAAATTAAATGTCATCCGAATGCTCCTGGATGCAGGCACTATCAAGGTTAATGGAGAATATTACTATTTATAATTAAAAGTTGTTTTCTGAATTCAATAACTTAAAAGTCATGTAATGAAATTTGAATTTGGGGTTATCATCGTTTTTATATGTTTATAGCTTATTTCAGTTACAAATATATCCCTAAACGAAATTTCAATTATATCGAATACAATTTATTGTTACATTGATGTAACATAACTTTATGGTTTGTTGTCCTAAAGTAAAAATCATTATGAAAAAGCTCTCCTTTATATTTTCAGTTTCTTTCATAGGTATCCTTCTTCTAAGTTCCTGCAGTGAAATTAATTGTATAAGTGGTTCTGGTAATCAGGTTACAGAGAACAGG
>Ga0123337_10006912_pt1 | contig 10710 bp, 9 predicted proteins | sample frozenSSSSmetaG_FD_89792 | JGI IMG/M metagenome (GOLD analysis project Ga0123337, IMG submission 89792) | Glacier valley bacterial and archeal communities from Borup Fiord, Nunavut, Canada, to study Microbial Dark Matter (Phase II) -... | ecosystem: Environmental > Aquatic > Freshwater > Ice >...
ACCTCGGGCACGGTCAGGCCGCGGGCGTGGGCCGCATCCAGGATAGCGTGCGCGAGGGGTGCTCCGAGATGCGTCCGACCCCGGCGGCCAGTGGCAGCAGCTCGCCCTCATCGATGCTGTTGGTGCCGTCGGTCCCGTCGTGCGTCCACGAGACCTGAACCCTCACCGGGGCCCCCTTCCGTCACCCGAAGGAGGCGGGGAAGATGCCAGGGGCCAGGGTGGCCACGACGCTGTAAACCCAGGCTACGCCCAGTGCCCATCGCGATGAGGGTGAACATGTTGAGGTTCCGGGTGCGCACCGAGACTCAACCCCGCACGAAGAACGGCCACCGGTCTACAGCACGACCGGTGTCGCGAGGGCGAACTGGATCCAGATCGAGACCGTAGATGGCACCAGTACCCCGGGCCGCCATGAGCGCGACCGTGAGAGTGGGGCCCTGACCTGCGGCCCCGACGCGGGCCTTCACTGTCAGCCGTAGCTTGTGCTGGACCCGGAACCGTGACGTCGGTAAGAGCGATCTGGACGAGTGGGAGCGTTGCGCTCGTCTGGTTTCCACTTGCGCTCGCGCCTTGCAGCGTGCCCGGGTACACATCGGGTACACATGACAGCCGTAATCGACCCATTCAGCTCAACGTTGGCTAGAGCCAACGTCGTTTGCTACCAACAGTTTCAGCATTTTCACGCAACCGTCAAATGTGGTCTGATCGCCCTCTCAAGGCGGTAGCGCGGGTTCGAATCCCGTCGGGGCTACCAGGCCGATTTCTGTGTCTCACAGGGGGATCGGCCTCTTTTCATGTTGAGCGTCATGACGCCCGACTTGCCGCCGAGCACCTGAAGCGGGAACGTGACGGTCTTGCGGCGCTCTACTGTTCCCCGTGAAGGGACGACCAGTGGCCAGACAGCTTCTCAACGCCCGCAGAAGTCTCGTCGGTCGACATCCCCGGGACGGCGGCGCCATCGAGGGAGCGAGGCGACGCGGGGACGGGGACCAGGAGAGTGAAGCGGGTGGGATCGGCGCTGGCGAGCGTGAGCCGCCCACCACCGGCCTCGGCGATGGACCGTCCCAGGGCTAGCCCGATACCCGACCCGCTGTCGCCCGACGTCCCACGATGGAAAACCTGCGCGGGGGGCACCGTCACGGCGCCCTCGTCGGCCACGTCGACCGCCAGCACGGTGGTGAGATCGCGGAAGGAGACCTCGACGCGTCCCTTTCCGTGCCTGGCTGCGTTGTCCAGGAGGATCGTCAGGACCTGCGTGGTGAGGAAGACCGGCAGGGCGGTCGACGGGTCGGTGTCGTGGAGGCGGATGACCAGCGGTCGTCCTGTCGGGGCGAGGGACCCGTGCCAACGCCTCTCGAGGTCGCCGACGACCTCGTTCACCGTGCGCGTATCGGGCACGCTGTGCGTCTCCGATTCCGACCGGGCCAGGTGCAGGAGGTCCTCGATGGTTCGCTCGAGGGCACGGACGTGCTCGGCTGCATCCAGGAGTGCTTGGCGAGAACTGGTATCGGGGTCGGACTCGGGCGCCCGCAGGGCGTTCTGTAGTCCGAGGGCCAGGCCGGTCAGGGGGGTGCGAAGCTGGTGGGAGACATCTGCGGTGAAGCGGCGTTCACGGCTGATCAGGTCCGAGAGCCGCTCGAGCATGTCGTTCTGCGTCTGCGCGAGGCGCACCAGCTCGGGCACTCCTGCCGGAGGCGTCCGGATCTGCAGATCCCCCGCGCCGACCCGTGTGGCGGCTGCCGCCAGTGCCTCCAAGGGGGCGCTGAGGAGGCGGGCCTGACGCCGGGCAACGAGGACAGCGGCGGCCAGGGCCAGCACGCCGGTGACGACCAGCACGCTCCACGCCAGCAGGACCCACCCCCAGACCAGACGTTGCGGCGTCGCTACCCGCACGACCGCCACCACGTTCTCAGCGACAGTCACGGGGACGGCCACCACGAGGTCGCCACCCACCTCAGCGTCGACCTGGGTACCGCCAGCGGCCGCTCGCGTCACCGAGTCGGCCGCCGTCGGGCCGGTACCCGGCGCGGAGCGCAGGGTGAGGGCGGCGTCGTACAGTGCTACCCGCTTGTCGCTCTCGACGGGGGGCAGCTCCACAGGGTCACCCCCAAGGAAGTCCGGACCGATCTGGCGGGAGGCCAGCAGGGCAGCTCGTTCGAGCTCGCCCCGTTCCTCCGTGACGATCATGCTCCTGGCCACGACCGCCAAGGGGAGCCCGAACAGGACCAAGGCGACCGAGACGGCCACCACGGCGACCTGCAGGACTTGACGGCGCATGCAGTCATCATCGCCCGCGGTCCGCGCTGGTGCGCTCGCCACGCACATTCCCCGGAAAGTTTTGCCGTGCCTTAACCCGTCACGTCGTCTCCTCTAACCTCCCCGTTCCTAGCGTAGAGACCAGTGATCCTGACCCCAGGTCTGCCCGAGGAAAGAAGACCCACGATGGACGTCACCAGGACCCTCCTGCTGGGCGCAGCGGGCGCGGTCGCGCTCGCGGCTTGCGGTAGCTCTACCACTGCGAGCCCTCCGGCCCAGGTCGCCTCGACACCGGGGACCACCGCAACATCGTCTCTCGTCAAGAGCTCACCACAGGCGCCCTCGCCGGCTCCCGTGCCGAATCCCGCTGCGACGGAGAGCAACCCGCCCGGCGACATCCCCGACAACCAGGCCTATGTCGCGTTCACCCCCTCGGGCACCGCCATCAGCGTCAAGGTGCCGGAGGGGTGGGCCCGGTCCGCCGCGTCGACGAGCACGATCTTCACCGACAAGCTCAACCGCATCGAGATCCAGACCGCGAAGGCGGCCACGGCGCCCACCACGACGTCGGTCATGTCGGTCGATGTGCCCCGGCTGCAAGGAAGCGTGCCGAAGTTTGCCGCGCTCCAGGTCGTGGCTGCGTCACGCACCGCAGGGCCCGTGGTGCTGTTGACGTATCAACGTGACTCAGCTACAGACCCTGTAACGGGCAAGGTCGTGCGCGACGCGGTCGAACGGTACTCGTTCTTCCGGGCGGGGACCCGGGTCGACCTGACTCTGTCGGGCCCCACCAACGCCGACAACGTCGACCCCTGGCGCATCGTGTCCGACTCCGTGAAGTGGACCTCGTGACCACCAGGACAACGGCTGCCTCTCCCGTGCTCGCTGTCCGACCGCGGGACCGCGCTGGCGAGGACCCTGTCTACCCGGCCGCACTGACGGCCGACCACCTCTACCGGTTCTTCCGGACCGGGGACGAGGAGACCCTGGCCCTGCGCGGAGTCTCCCTCACCGTCGCTGCTGGGGAGACGGTCGCGGTGGTCGGACCGTCGGGGTGCGGCAAGTCCACCCTGCTGGCGTGCCTCGCCGGGCTCGACGAGCCCGGCGGAGGATCGGTCCGGGTCGGGGGTGAGCGACTCAGCCACCGCCCAGAGGCGGAGCGGGCCCGATTGCGCGCGCAACGCATCGGTGTGTTGTTGCAGGCGCGAAACCTGCTGCCCCACCTCGACGTCCGGGCCAACCTCCACCTCGCCCGTACGGCGGGACGCCCTGGGGTGTTTGGCCGGAGCGACGGTGCCACGGCTCCGCGGGTGGAGGTCGATGAGCTGTTGGAGCGTGTCGGTCTGTCCCGCCGTGGGGGTGCGTACCCGTCCGAGCTGTCCGGGGGTGAGCTGGCCCGGGCCGGGTTGGCCGTGGCCCTGGCCAACGACCCGGACGTCGTCCTGGCGGACGAACCCACGGGTGAGCTCGACGGGCACACCGAGTCGCAGGTCCTTGGTCTCCTGCGTGACCGGGCCGGCCGGGGCGCTGCCCTGCTGGTGGTCACCCACAGTCCGCGCGTGGTCGCGATCGCCGACCGCGTCATCACCCTCCACGACGGGAGCGTCACCTCATGACCTCGACCCCCCACCCCCCGGCCCAGCAGGCCCCCGTCGTCGTGTGCCAGGACGTGGCCCGCACCTTCGGCCACGGCGAGCGGGCGGTGGTCGCCGTGCACGGCAGCACCTGCGAGGTGCTCCCCGGAGCACGCACCGCCATCGTCGGGCCGTCCGGTTCTGGCAAGTCCACGCTGCTGCACATCATGTCGGGGCTGGAGAGTCCGACGTCCGGGGCTGTCACCTGGCCGGGACTGGCCACTGACGCGGAGAGGCGCGGACGACAGATCGGGGTGGTGTTCCAGAGCCCCAGCCTCGTGCCCGCCCTGACCGTGGTCGAGAACGCCGCTCTGCCGCTGGTCCTGGCGGGGGTCGCCGAGGGGGAGACCGACGAGCGCGTCAGACACGCCCTGCATCTGGTGGACGTGCACCAGCTGGCCGACCAGCTTCCTGAGGAGCTCTCAGGGGGCCAGGCGCAGCGAGTGGCCGTCGCCCGTGTCCTGGCCCAACGACCGGACCTCATCCTGGCCGATGAGCCCACCGGGCAGCTCGACCGGGCCAGCGGTCAGCACCTCGTCGACGTCCTGCTGGCTACCGCGGACGAGATCGGAGCAGCCCTGGTGGTCTCCACGCACGATAGCGAGGTGGCCGAGCGTCTGACCCTGCGATGGACCATGCACGAGGGGCGCCTGCTCGCCCAGGACACCAACGTCCCTGCGCCCCCAACGCACCGGGACCGAGTCGGCGTCACCCCGGTGAGCGGGGCCCGGTCGTGACCGGGACCTGGGTGCTGGGTCTGCTGCGCCGACGTGGGGGGCGTCTGTTGTCCGTGTCTTTGGGCATCGCGGTAGCGGTCGCGCTCATCGCGTCCCTGGGGACCTTCCTGACCACCTCGCAGGCCACCATGACGGCGCGGGCCCTGACGTCGGTCGCCGTCGACTGGCAGGTCGAGGTCCAGGCGGCAGCCGATCCGACGGCGGTTCAGCGCACCGTGACGGCATCCAACGGCGTCCGTGCTGCCCTCCCGGTCGGCATCGTTCGCAGCACCGGCCTGCAGGCCACCGTCGGCGGCACCACGCAGACCACGGGCACAGCGGTCGTCCTCGGGCTTCCAGACGGCTACCGCGCCCAGTTCCCGGGCGAGGTCCGCCAGCTCAGCGGCTCACCCACCGGGGTCCTCGTGGCCCAGCAGACAGCCTCCAACCTCCACATCCGCCCCGGCGACCCCATCAGCATCGGGCTGGGTACCTCGAAGCCGGCAACCGTCAGGGTCGCCGGAGTGGTCGACCTTCCGCAGGCCGACTCGCTCTTCCAGAAGGTCGGAGCCCCTACGGGCGCCCAGCCGTCGGCCCCACCGGACAACGTCGTGCTGCTGCCCGCAGCGGCCTTCGCCAACCTCATCCGTCGGACGGGGACGCCGGTGACCACGCAGATCCACGTCGCTCGTGCAGCGCCGCTGCCGACCGACCCCGCTGCTGCCTACACGGAGGTCCTGGGCGCTGCACACAACCTGGAGGCGACGCTGGCCGGTGCCGGCGTGGTCGGGAACAACGTCGGCGCGGCCCTCGACGGCGCCCGCAAGGACGCGGCGTACGCGCAGATGCTCTTTCTCTTTCTCGGCCTGCCGGGGGCCTTGTTGGCGGCGATGCTCACCTCCGCTCTGGTCGGCGCCGGCTCCCAGCGTCGACGCGACGAGCAGGCGCTGTTGCGGACCCGGGGACTGCCACCGCGTTCCATCGCCAGGTTGGCCGCCGCCGAGGCGGGGGTGGTTGCCCTCGGTGGTGGCGTCCTGGGGCTCGCCGGTGGGCTGGTCGCATCCCGGTGGGCCTTCGGCAGCACGCCCGGAGGGGCCACCCTCTCACTGGTCTGGTCGGTCGCCGCCGTGCTGATGGGGGCTCTCATCGCCGGGCTGACGGTTCTGGCCCCGGCGGCCCGTGATCTGCACGGGGTGACCGTGGCCGGCGCCAGGCACGGCGTGGGCCGTGCCCGCTCGCCCTGGTGGATGCGCTACGGCTTGGACTTCGAGGTACTGGCGGCTGCACTGGTCGTCTTCTGGGTCTCCAGCGGCGACAACTACACGCTCGTCCTGGCCCCCGAGGGGGTGGCGACGATCTCGGTCTCGTACTGGGCGTTCCTCGGGCCTGCACTGCTGTGGCTGGGTGGGGCGATGCTCCTGTGGCGCGTGGCCACCCTGTTCCTGACCCACGGGAGACGCCCCCTGGCTCGCCTCGTCGCGCCGCTGACCGGACGTCTGGCCAAACCGGCGGTCGCCACCATGTCGCGTCAGCGTCGCCCGCTGGCCCGCTCGGTCGTGCTGCTGGCCCTGGCGATCTCGTTCGCGGCATCCACGGCGACGTTCAACGCGACGTACCAGCAACAGGCGGAGGCGGACGCGCAGCTGACCAACGGAGCTGACGTCGCGGTGACGCCCGCTCCCGGGTCACCGCTCACAGCCTCGGCTGCGGCGGCCATCCGCACCACCCCGGGCGTCACCGGCGTCGAGCCGGTCCAACACCGGTTCGCCTACGTCGGCGCCGACCTGCAGGACCTCTACGGGGTGCGTCCCGCCAGCATCACCTCGGTGACCTCCCTGCAGGACGCCTACTTCCAGAGAGGGACGGCCCAGCAGCTGATGAGCGTGCTGGCGGTGAAGCCGGACTCCATCCTCGTCAGCGACGAGACCGTCAAGGACTTCCAGCTCCAGCCCGGCGACCTGCTCAACCTGAGACTGGAAGACCGTGCCACGCACCAGCTGAAGACCGTCCCGTTCCACTATGCAGGCATCGTTAAGGAGTTCCCCACCGCCCCCAAGGACAGCTTCTTCGTCGCCAACGCCACCTACGTGGCCAAGGCGACCGGGTCCGACACCGTCGGGACCTACCTGGTCAACACGTCCGGGAGCAACCAGACCCAGGTCGCGGCCGCTCTGCGCACGAGTGTCGGCGCGAGCGCCGGCGTCACCGACGTCACCCAGGCCCGAGCCAAGGTCGGCTCGAGCCTCACGTCGGTCAACCTCGCCGGGCTGACCCGTCTCGAGCTCGCGTTCGCCGTGCTGCTCGCCGCTGGCGCCGGTGGGCTCGTCCTGGCCATAGGGCTCGCCGAGCGCCGGCGCACGATGGCGATCATCGCCGTCCTCGGAGCCAGGAAGCGTCAGCTGCGCGGCCTCGTCATGGCAGAGGCGTCCGTCGTGGCCGTCGGCGGGCTCATCGGGGGCGGCCTCATCTCCTGGGGGCTGACCGTGATGCTCGTCAAGGTGCTCACCGGGGTCTTCGACCCGCCCCCCTCGGGCGTGGCCGTGCCCGCCAGGTATCTCGTGCTCACTGTCGTCATCGTGGTGCTCGCTCTGGGGACCGCCGCCGGGTGGGGTGCGCGCACGTCGACGCGGCCGGCGGTCGAGGAGCTGCGTGACCTCTGAGGTGCGCGCCTCTCGCGGGGTGGGCGCGACGCCACGCGGGGAGGGCGCAGATGGCCGTGGCCCTAGGCTCGAGGGTATGTCTGCAGGTCCTCCAGGGATGTCGGACCTGTCGGGGGTCGAGGTCCTCGTGGTGGAGGACGACCAGACGATCGGCCGCCACGTGGTGCAGGCACTGGAGAACCACGGCTACCACGCGACGTGGTGCCGCACCGGCGGGCGGGCGCTGGACCACCTGCGATCCGCTCCGTGCGAGGTGATGCTCCTGGATCTCGGACTACCCGACGTCGACGGCGTCGACGTCGCTCGACGGGCCCGGGCCGAGCATCCGCATCTCCTGATCATCGTCTTGACCGCCCGTACCGATGAGATCGACATCATCTCCGGGTTGGAAGCAGGCGCCGACGACTACCTGACCAAGCCGTTCACGATCAGCGTGCTGCTCGCGCGTCTGCGGGCGCACCTTCGGCGTCAGGCGCCCCCGGGCGGCAGCTCGGAGGCTGGGATCGTGCTCGGTGACCTGGTCATCGAACCCTCCTCCAGGCGATGCTTCGTGCGCGACAGCGAAGTGTCCCTGCGGCCCAAGGAGTACGACCTGCTCGCGGCTCTTGCAACCCGGTCGGGTACCGCCATGAGTCGCGTCGACCTGATGGCCCGCATCTGGGACGAGAACTGGCACGGATCGACCAAGACCCTCGATGTGACGATCGCCAACCTGCGCACGTCCCTCGCCCTGGCAGCCCCAGAGGTGGATGCCCGAATGCCCTGCATCACGACCTTGCGCGGGTATGGGTACCGCCTCGACCGTCCGCCCGACCGACCAGCCTGAGCACCGGGCCGGAACACGAGGCCAGCTCACTCACACCCGGTGAGGAGGGAGCCTTCCAGCGGTCACGTCATCGGCGACTGGGGAGCTGGCCCCGCACGCCGGACTCGCCGTTGCTGTCGGGGCACTGGCGGACCAGGCCTACAGCCTCCTTCCAGTCCTTGATGGTGTACTTCAGGGTCTTCCGCGCACCAGGAGAACGGAGCCCCCGCGTGATGCCGGTCTCGCTGCCATCCCTTGCCGGACACAGCCGGTTCGCACCTCGGCTGGAGTGCCGGGTCAAGGTTCGAGGTAGGCGAGCCGCCATCGGCGTCGAGCCCCACCCCGCCGTGTCGGGAAGGAACAGACGTGGACGTCTACCTGATTGACGAGTCTGGTCTGTCCCAGCACGGCCAGGACGACCTGCCGCAGCTCGTCGCTGCCGGTGACGGCATCATCTGGGTGGACATCCCGCAGTGCCGCCTGGAGGGAGGCGGCCCTGCTCGGGTCGGTTTTCGGGTTCAGCGAGATCGCTCTGCACGACTGCGTACGCCGAAACCACATCTCGAAGATCCAGGCGCACGACGATTACGTCTTCACGGTCCTGCACGCTCCCGAGATCGGCGAGCGCGGCCATGTCCACTACATCGAGCTGGACCAGTTCCTCGGAGCCACCTACCTGGTGACCGTCCATGGTCCGCTGAACCCCCAGGCCCATCCGCAGGTAGCGTTCCTCGACACCGGTGCCGTGCTGGAGCGGCTTCGCAGCAGGAAGTTCCGGCCGAAGTCGGCGTTTGAGCTGTCGTCGGCGATCATCAGCTCGATGACCCGACGCGAGATCGACCTGATCGCCGTCCTGGCCGAGGAGTCGGGCCACCTGGAGCAGCGCGTGATGGCCGACGAGGTCATGAACGACACCGAGGGTTTTCTCGGGGAGCTCTTCCGAGTCTGGTACGAGCTGCTGGCCATCCGCACCATGGCCGTCCACAGCTCGGCCACCTACGACCGGATGGCCCGTCTGGCCCGCTTCCTGCCGGTCGACCACGCGCCGCTGGTCGCCGACCTCGCCGACCGGTTCAAGATGGTGGCCAGTATGGCTGACGGTCAGCGCGAGTCCATCCACGGCGTCATCGAGTTCTTCCAGACCCGGGTCAGCACTCACCTGACCGTCTCGTCCGACGACCTGGCCAAGGTTGCGGTCCGCCAGAACGACGACATGCGCAAGATCTCTGCGTGGGTCGGTATCGTTGCCGTCCCGACCGCGGTGACCGGCTTCTTCGGGCAGAACGTGCCCTACCCCGGTTTCGGGACCCAGGCCGGCTTCATCGCCTCCGACATCATCATGATTACTATCGCGTCCGCGCTCTACGTCTTCTTTCGAAAGAAGCAGTGGCTGTAGCGCCCACCTGCGGTCACAGGCCGCCCTTCAGGTCAGCGCATGTTTCCCGTGTGGCCCAAAGAGATCCGTCCAGGCTGTGGCCACACGAGCAGGCCGTGGGGCCCGGTGTCGACAGGGATGCGGTGGGTGACCGCTCCGCTCCTCGTGTCGAACACGTAGACGACGGAGCTGTAGCGGCCCGAGAGCCACAGCTCTCTGCCGTCGGCGGAGACGCTGCCCATGTCAGGGGAGCCGCCACCCGGGATCGTCCACCGGGCGGTCTGGGTGAGGGTGGTGGCGTCGAGCACCGAGATCGTGCCCTCGTCGCGGTTGGAGACGTAGACCTTGGTCGCGTCGCGGGAGAAGTAGATGCCGTGGGCGCCTTTGCCGGTGTGGAGGAAACGGTGGACGGTGAGGGTCCGGGCGTCAACCACCCAGATGCCGTTGCGGAGCATGTCGGCGCTAAGGAAGAACCGCCCGCCGGGGCTGAGGCGCACGTCCTGTGGCATGGCCGACGCACCCGGTTCGAGGGACCCCGCGGGCCCGCCCATCGAGCGGGCCATCGCGGGGTCGGTGGCGCCGGGGGTCGCGACGGCGTTGAGGTCGATCGTCTTGACGACGTGGGTGAGGCCGGGGTCGATGGCGACGAGCGTTCCGGAGAACTCACAGCTGGCCACCATGGTCCGCAGGTCGGCGCTGAAGTCGGCGTGGTTGACACCGGCGCAGCCGACCGGTATGTCGCGTACCGCCTCCATCGTGTGGGCGTCGCGGAGCTCGAGCGCCCGCGCCCGCTCCGCCATGACGATGGCGTACCGCCCGTCCGGTGAGAAGTAGAGGTTGTAGGGGTCGAAGACGTGGATCGGTACCCCCAGCGTGCCCGTGCGCGGGTCGATCGGCGTCACTGTGTCGCCCGTGTCGCTGTTGACCCACAGCGTCGACAGGTCGTGGGAGGGCACGACGTGCTCCGGGGATCGGGCGACCGGGTATCGGGCGATGACCTGGTACGTCACCGGGTCGATGACCTGGACCGTCCCTGCCACCTGACTCGGGACGTAGACCAGGGGTCGGGCGGAGCGGGCCGCACCGGTGAGCATCCCGGCGCGGACGGCGGCGTAGGGTGCGTCTGTTCGGGTCGCGGAGCTCGTCGGGGTGGGCGATGGCGTCGTCGGGGCGGTCGTTGCGGCGGGAGCTGCCGTTGCGGGGTGCTGCGCTGTGGGTGACCCTGAACGGGCTTGGCAGGCGGCGATCCCAGCGGTGACGGCCA
>Ga0123337_10006913_pt1 | contig 10708 bp, 10 predicted proteins | sample frozenSSSSmetaG_FD_89792 | JGI IMG/M metagenome (GOLD analysis project Ga0123337, IMG submission 89792) | Glacier valley bacterial and archeal communities from Borup Fiord, Nunavut, Canada, to study Microbial Dark Matter (Phase II) -... | ecosystem: Environmental > Aquatic > Freshwater > Ice >...
GCTCAGAGCCACGCCGGGCACGGTGCGAGACAGCATGAAGGCAAGGAACAGCGCCCCCTTCGCCTTGAACCGGAACCGCGCGAAAGCATACCCGCCCGCCATGCCGATCAGCACCGCCACCACAGTGGAGGTCACCGAGATCACCAGCGAGTTGGTAAAGTACTGCAGCACCGGCAACCCCTGCTGCTCGGACGAAAAGCCGAACAGCCGGGCGAAGTTGTCGAGCGTCGGGTGCTGCGGAATCCACACCGCCGGCCGCGCCAGCACCTCGATATTCGGCCGGAACGCCGTGAGCACCACCCACGCCCCCGGCGCCACGAGGATGAGCATGGCGAGGAACACGCCGAAGCGGACGGCCCAGCGCTCCCAGCGCTGCTCGATACCGCGGGACTCGTTCATTCGGCGCCTCCCATATAGGCGCGCGCCGCCGTCAGCTTGCGGTAGAAATACACGGTGAAGACGATCGACAGCAGGATGGAGACATAGCCCATGGCGTTGGCCATCCCCATCTGCGAGTTGGCATAGCCGGTCCGCGTCATCAGCGTCCACAGCAGCTCGGTCCGCCCCGCCGGCCCGCCATTGGTCATGATCCGCACCATGTCATAGGCCCGCGCCACATCGAGCGAGCGGATGGTCATGGCGATATAGATGAACGGCATCAGGAACGGCAGGGTGATGTGCTGGAACACCTGCAGCGGGTTGCAGCCGTCCACCCTCGCCGCCTCTATCGGCTCCTTGGGCAGCGCCATCAGCCCCGCCAGCAGCAGGATGCCGAACACCGAGGTCGACATCCACACCTCGGCCAGAATGATCGTCAGCGGCGCCAGCGTCCCATCCACCAGCCATGGGATCGGCTCGGTGATCAGCCCCAGGTCGAACAGCGCGTTGTTCACGAGGCCCACCGCATCGTTGAACAGGTATTTGAACTGAAAGCCGACGAGGATCGGCGAGAACATCATCGGAAACATCATGATGGTCCTAAGCGTCCGCTGCCCCCAGGTGACCCGGTTGATCAGTAGCGCCAGCCCCAGCCCCAGCACCATTTCCAGGTTGAGCGTAATGGTGACAAATACGAAAGTCCGCCCGAACGCCCACCAGAAATCGGAGTTCGACAGCAGCCGCTCGTAGTTCCGAAGACCCACGAACTGGAACAGCGTCGCCGGCTTGGTCAGGTTGTACGCCGTGAGGCTCGACCACAGCGACACCAGCAGCGGCAGCAGCACCACCGCGAGGATCACGATTACCGCCGGCAACAGCAGCAGGTACGGAATGGCACGTTGGGAGTGGATAAACTTCATGTGCCATCCGGCTGGTCAGAGCATAGAGTCGGCGTCGCCACTCGGCCGCCTAGCGGAACTGAGGAGAGGGGGCTTCCTCCCCCCACCGAAGGCTCAGTCGGGAGTCCTCTCCCGTTTACGGGGGAGGGGGACCAGCGAAGCTGGTGGAGGGGGAGCCCCACACACCAGGCAAGCGGTCGGCAACATCAGGGCTGGCGGCAGGCCCAAGACCTGCCACCACCCCACACCATTACTTCAGCAACCCGGCATCCTGCATGATCACCGTCGCCTCGGCGGCGGCCTTGTCGAGCGCCTCCTGCGGCGTCTTCTCACCCACGATCGCGGCCTGCAATTCCGGCCAGATCACGTTCGACACTTCGATCCACTGCGCCACCAGCGGCGGCGTGCGGGCGTCGGCCAGCGAGTTCTGCCAGGCCGTGAACATCTCGCCCATGAACGGTTTGCCGTTATCTGCGAACCACTGCTTCACTTCGTCGAAGGTCTTGCTGCGGGTCGGCAGGTTACCCGCCTGGGCTTCCATCATCTCGCTCTCGTCATTCGTCAGGAACACCGCGAGCGACACGGCGGCCGGCTTGTTGTCGCAGGCCTCAGTCACCGAGAACGAGTGCGAGCCCGACCAGCCACCGCGCTTGCCCGAGGTGCCGACCGGCGCCGTGGCGAAGCCGACATCGTCGGCGATCTTGCTGGCCGCCGGGTCGGTGTAGAAACCGGCAAAGCCCGGCCAGTCGAGGTCGATCGCCAGTTGGCCTGCCGCCATCGCCTGGCCGATGTCGTCCCAGGTGTAGTTGACGGTGCCGGCCGGCACGGCCTTGGCGTCATAGATGTCCTTGAACCACTGCACGGCCGCGACGCCCGCTTCCGAGTTGAAGATCGGCTTCCAGTCCGCGTCGAACATGTCGCCGCCATTGGCGCGCACGATCTCCATGAACCGGCCCGTCATGCCCTCGTCCTTGCCCGCGAACGCGGTGCCGTAGAGGTTCGGCGGCTTGGCGAAGAAGATCACCTGGTTCTTGAAGTCCTCGAAGGTCTCTGGCGGCACCAGGTCCTTGCCGAATTTTTCCTTGTAGGCGGCCCGGTTCGCCGGGTCGGCGTAGAGCGACTTGCGGTAGTAGATGTTCGACACGTCGGTGACGCGCGGCAGTTGCACCAGGCGGCCATCGACCATCGCCGAAGCCAGCGTACCCGGCACGTACTTGTCGAGCTCGGACTGCGGAATCGCCCCCTTCAGGTCGATGTAGAGGTCGCCATACTGCGGCGCGAAGCTGGTGTGGTTCGAGCCCACGCACCAGGCGATCGAACCCGAAGCGATGTCCTGCTTGATCTCGCGGTCGAGCTCGAAGTGGTTCTTGCTCGAGACGATCTCAACCTTGGCGCCGGTCTTGGCCTCCCACTCGGGAATGCGCGTGTAGAGCTTCTCGTACTGCGTGCCGCCGATCAGCTTCACCTTCAGCGTGTAGCCGGGGAACGAGCCGTAGTCGAACTCCTGCGCCCCTGCCGCGCCGGCCACCATCGCCAGCGCCGTCGTTGCCAGAAATGCTCCGGCCAGAATCTTGCCTGTCATGAATCCCTCCTCATGGACCTCTCGCTGGGCCTTGATCACCCACTTATGAAAAGTCTATTCTTATGTAAGCACGCCTCGGCGAGGCTCGTCAATATTCTGCCGTGGCCTTAAGCCAGAGGGCCAATTGTCATCGGTGCCCCGACGCCTTTATCTGGGCCACCTAATTCTCCTGTGAATGGAGATGCGCGTCGGTGGAGGAACCGGTGCAAAATGTGGAGGGACTATGCCGCCGTCAGCCGTTCAGACTCCGTTCAGCATCATGGCGCCCGCATGACCATTGAACTCGACGACGACGCCGACCGCTATCGCGCCCCCGCGCTCGACAAGGGGCTCGACATCCTCGAACTGCTCGCCGGCATCCCGGACAGCCTGAGCCAGGCCGAGATCGCCAAGGCGCTCGATCGCAGCCCCAACGAGATTTACCGCATGCTCGACCGGCTGGTGCGGCGCGGCTATGTCCGCCGCAACGCCGAGGACCGCTACGACCTCACCTTGAAACTGTTCGAGCTGGCGCACCGCCACTCGCCCATCCAGCGCCTCGTCAGCCAGGCCCAGCCGATCATGCGGCAGTTCGCGCTCCGCGCCGAGCAGGCCGCCCATCTCGTCGTGCAGGACCGCAGCGCCCTCGTCGTCATCGCCCAGGTCGATGGCCCCGGCTATTGGAATGTCTCGATCCGCGTCGGCAGCCGCATCAGTCTCGTCAACACCGGCTCGGGCCACATCTTCCTCGCCTTCGCCGCCCCCGACGAGCGCAAGGTGATGCTCGCGGAACAGGCCCTGGGCCCCGAAACTCTGCCCGCCGGCCTCGAGGCGCGCCTCGCCGACGTCAACACCCAGGGCTACGAGGCAATGCCCAGCGCCCAGACCGCCGGCGTCTTCAACCTCTCCGTGCCAGTGATGGGTCCGCTCGGCACCATCATCGCCGCGCTCACCTGCCCTTACACCCAGCGGCTCGACAAGATCGACGCCCCCAACATGCCGGCCACGCTCGAAATGCTGCTGCGCGCCGGCCGCGAAATCTCGCAACGCGTCACCCCGTCAGGACAAAATGCGCATCCTTGATACCCACCTCCACCTCATTTACCCGGACCGCTTCGACTACCCGTGGCTGTCCGGAGCCCCCGCCATCAACCGGCCCTGGACCGCCGTATCCTACTTCGCCGAAGCCCTCCCGCTCGGCATTGAGAGCGCCCTGCACATGGAGGTCGATGTCGCCGACACCGACATCGTCCCAGAGACGACCTTCGTCAGCACCCTTCCCCGACTAGCCGGCTCCATCGCCGCCTGCCGTCCCGAAAGCGTTGATTTTGCTGCGCAACTGGACCAGCTCACCGCCATCCCCGGCGTCAAGGGCCTGCGCCGCATCCTCCACACCTCCCCCAATGAGCTGAGCCAGTCCGACCGCTTCGTCGATAACCTCCTCCGCCTCCCTGCAAAGAACCTCACCTTCGACCTCTGCGTCCGCGCCGACCAGCTCGCCCCGGTCGCCGTCCCGTTGGCCCGGCGCGCGGAAGACGTCACCTTCATCCTCAACCACTGCGGCGTCCCCGACGTCACCGGCGCCGGCCTCGACCCCTGGCGTGACGACATCCGCGCCCTGTCGCAACTGCCCAACGTCAACGCCAAGATCTCGGGCATCGTCGCCTATTCCGGGCCCGACTGGACCGTCGAAACCATCCGTCCCTACATCGAACACGTCATCGACTGCTTCGGCTGGGACCGCATTGTCTGGGGCTCCGACCACCCCGTCGTCACCCTCACCGGCTCCCTCACCCGCTGGGTCAACGCCACCCACGAAATCATCAAGGGCGCCAGCGAAACCGAGCAACAGAAACTGTTCCATCGCAACGCCGAGCGCATCTACCGGGCATAGCAGTGCCCAGAACGCACCACATCCACGGTGTCATCCCGGCGGCCACAACCACAAACCAAGGAGGAGAAAACCCATGAAACGCTACGGTTCCGTCATCGGCCTGCGCCCCGAGCAGATAGCCGAATATAAGCGCGTGCACGCCGCCGTCTGGCCCGACGTGCTCGCCCAAATCAGGCGCAGCAACATCACAAACTACTCCATCTACCTGCGGGAGCCCGAGAATCTGATGTTCGCCTACTTCGAGTATGTGGGCACCGACTACGAGGCCGACATGGCCAGGATGGGCGAAGACCCCAAGACACAGGAGTGGTGGGCCCTCTGCACGCCAATGCAGAAGCCCCTCGACAGCCGCGCCGACGGCGAATGGTGGGCCTCGACCGAAGAAGTCTTCCATATGGATTGATCTATCCACCGAAGGCGCCGGGTCCACCAGATGTCATCCCTGCGAAAGCAGGAACCCAACTGTCGGCCCGCGCAGTTGAGGAGCTGGGTCCCTGCCTTCGCAGGAATGCCAATTCTGACACTAGGACTTGCCGAAATAACCCGCTTATGAAACGAGTCTTCATATGCGAACGAAGGAGGGGAACTTGCCAATCGACGTTGCTGCTTTGCAGCAGGCCTGGCCGCGCCCGGCCGCTCCCCGTCCCATCGTCATCATCGGCGCCGGCGGCATCGTCGCCGACGCCCACCTGCCCGCCTACCGCCTCGCCGGCTTGCCGGTCGCGGGCGTCTTCGACCTCAACCCCGGGCGCGCGAAGACCGTCGCCGACAAATGGGGCATCCCCGCCTTCACCACCCTCGACGCAGCGATTGCCACCCCGGACGCCGTCTACGACCTCGCGCTCCCCCCCGCCGCCCATCTCGACGTCCTCCCGTATCTCCCCGATGGCGCCGCCGTCCTGCTGCAAAAGCCGATGGGCCGCGATCTCGCCGAAGCCACCGCCATCCTCGAGCTCTGCCGCCGCAAGTCACTGAAGGCCGCGGTGAATTTCCAGCTCCGCTTCTCGCCCATGATGCTGGCCGTCGCCGACGCCCTGAACCGCGGCTGGCTCGGCCGCCTGATCGATGTCGAGGTCCACCTCAACCTCGTCACCCCCTGGCACCTCTTCCCCTTCCTCAAGGGCATGCCGCGCGTCGAGATCGCCGTCCACTCGATCCACTACCTCGACACCATCCGCGCCCTCCTCGGCAACCCGACCGGCGTCCACGCCCGCACCCTCGGGCACCCCACGACCGACCTCGCGCAGACCCGCACCTCGGCCCTGTTCGACTTCGCCCCCGACCAGCGCGTGGTGTTCTCGATCAACCACAACCACGATTTCGGCCGCCGCTTCCAGGATGCCAGCTTCCGCTTCGAAGGCACCGAAGGCGCCGCCATGGTCAAGCTCGGCCTCCTCCTCAACTACCCCGAAGGCGAGCCCGACGAACTCTGGATCACCCGCCGCGGAACCGACTGGGCCCAGGTCCCGCTCACCGGCAAGTGGTTCCCCCACGCCTTCATCGGCACCATGAGCAACCTGCAGCGCTACGCGGCTGGCGAGGACGCTACCCTCGTCACCTCGGTCGAGGACGCCTGGCACACCATGGCCCTCGCCGAAGCCGCCTTCGAATCCGCCGCCCGCCCGGCCACGCCAGTGAGAGCCGCACCATGAGCACCCCCACCGTCGGCATCCACAGCACCAACCCCACCACCATGCCCGCCGATCACGCGGCCCTGCCGGTCTGGAACGCCGAGAACTGGTTCTACGAGGATTTCGAGGTCGGCCACCGCATCCGCTCGCTCCGCCGCACCATCTCGGAGGGCGAAAGCATGCAGTTCAACGCCCTCGTCACCGACATGCACCCCTATGTCGCCGACGAGATCTTCGCCACCACCGAGGGCCAGTTCGGTCGTCGCCTCGTCGCTGGCGCCTTCGTCTTCTCGGCCGGGCTCGGGCTCGTCGCCACCAACTGCATCAACGCCTTCAGCTACGGCTACGACAAGCTGCGCTTCATCAAGCCGACCTTCATCGGCGACACCCTCTACACCATCCGCACCAACATGGAAAAACGCCCCAAATACAAGGAGCTGGGACTCATCCGCGCCAGCTACGAAGTGTTCAAGGGCGAGGGCGAACTGGTGCTCTACTGCGAGCACCTGCAGACGGTGAAATACCGCAACCCCGCCGACTTTGAAGGGCAGGCTCGCGACAGCGGCCAAACAGAAAAGACCGCCGAGAAATGACTCTTCCACTGGACGGCATCCTCGTCGTCGACCTCTGCCAGTTCCTCTCCGGCCCCTACGCCTCGCTGCGCCTGCAGGATCTCGGCGCGCGGGTCATCAAGATCGAGCGCCCGGACGGCGGCGACCTCAGCCGCCGTCTCTATCTCAGCGACACCGAGATCGGCGGCGACAGCACCATCTTCCACGCCATCAACCGCAGCAAGGAGAGCCTGGCGCTCGACCTGAAGAACCCGGCCGACATCGCCGCGCTGCGCAAGCTCCTCGGCCGCGCCGACGTCATGCTGCAGAACTTCCGCCCCGGCGTCATCGAGCGCCTCGGCCTCGACTACGCGGGCGTCAAGGCTATCAACCCCGGCATCGTCTACGCCTCGATCACCGGCTACGGCGACGAAGGCCCGTGGGTGCAGCGCCCCGGCCAGGACCTCCTGGCGCAGGCCCGCTCCGGCGTCATGTGGCTCAACGGCGACCACGACCAGGGCCCGGTCCCCTTCGGCCTCGCCATCGCCGACATGCTGGCCGGCGCCGCCGTGGCGCAGGGCATCCTCGCCGCCCTCGTCCAGAAGGGCCGCACCGGCAAGGGCGCGCACGTCGAAACCAGCCTCCTCGAAGCGCTGATCGACTTCCAGTTCGAGGTGCTCACCACCCACCTCAACGATGGCCGCCGCAAGCCGAAGCGCTCGGAGTTCCGCTCCGCTCACGCCTATCTCTCGGCCCCCTACGGCGTCTACCCGACCGCCGACGGCTGGCTCGCCCTCGCCATGACCCCGCTCGGCAAGATCCGCGACCTGCTCGACCTGCCGGCCCTCACCCCCTACGCCGCCGATCCGAAAAGCTGGTTCACCGCCCGCGACGAGATCAAGCGCCTCATCGCCGAACGCCTCGCCACGAAACCCACTGCCAAGTGGCTGGCCATCCTCGAGCCCGCCGACATCTGGTGCGCCAAGGTGCTCGAATGGCCCGAACTGCTGGAAAGCGAGGGCTTCAAGGCCCTCGACATGCTGCAGACGGTGACCCGCGACGACGGCGTCTCCATCACCACCACCCGCTCGCCGCTGCGCATCGACGGTCAGCGCACCCGCACCACCCGCGCCGCCCCGCTGATCGGCGAGCAGAGCGCACAAATCCGCAAGGAGTTCGACCTGTGACGACCACCACCCTCAAGGGCATGACCTGGAGCCACCCGCGTGGCTACGACCCGATGGTGGCAACGGCGAAGGCCTGGGCCGACAAGACCGGCGTCACCATCGAGTGGGACAAGCGCAGCCTGCAGGACTTTGAGTCCTTCCCCGTCGAGGAACTGGCCCGCCAGTACGACATGATCGTCATCGACCACCCGCATGTCGGCCAGGTCACCGCCGAAAACTGCCTCGCCCCGCTCGATATCGCAAGCCGCGAGGCCGAGCGCGAAGCTCTCGCCAAGGGGTCGGTAGGCCGTTCCTATCCGAGCTACACCTATGCCGGCCACCAATGGGCCTTCCCCATCGATGCCGCCACGCAGGTCATGGCCTACCGCGCCGATCTCGTCGAGCCGCCTACCGACTGGGACGGCGTCGTGGCGCTAGCCAAGCGCGGCGACGTGGTGTTCCCCCTCCTCGCCCCCCACTCGATGATGAGCTTCTTCACCCTCACGGCGAACCTTGGTCACCCCTGCGCCACCGAACCGGGCGAATTCGTCGATCGCGCCACCGGCCTCCGCGCCATCGAGATGCTCGCCGAAGTCGCGGCGCACCTCGAACCCTCCAACTTCGCCATGGACCCCATCGCCGCCTCCGAAGTCCTGGCCCGCCCCGACGCCGTCGTCTCGGTCATGCCTCTCGGCTACGGCTATGTCAGCTACGCCGTCCCCGGCTTCCGGCCTTACCCGTTGACTTTCGCAAACATCCCCTTGCCTGAGTCAAAGGGTTCCGCCCTCGGCGGCACCGGCATCGCAGTGTCGGCCTTTTCGCAGCACAGTCAGGCCGCCATCGACTACGCCTACTGGGTCGCCTCGGCCGACGTGCAGCGCGGCCTCTACGCCACCTCCGGCGGCCAGCCCGGCCACGCCACCGCTTGGGAAGACCACGCCGTCAACGCCGCCGCCGGCGACTTCTACCGCGACACGCGGAAAACCCTCGAAGCCGCCTATGTCCGCCCGCGCCACAGCGGCTACATGGCCTTCCAGGACGCTGCCAGCAAACGCCTGAACGCCGGCCTGCTCGGTCGTGAAAGCCCGGCCGCTATCCTCGCCGATTTCGACCGCATGTTCCGGGAGAGTTTTTGATGGAGCGCCCCCGCCACTTCGAGGACTACGTCGTCGGCGAACTGCGAAAAACCTCCGGCCGCACCATCACCGAGACCGATTTCGTCGTCCACGCCGGCCACACCGGGGATTTCTTCCCCCACCACATGGACGCCGAGTTCATGAAGGGTAGCGAGTTCGGCCAGCGCATCGCCCACGGCACCATGACCTTCGCCATCGGCATCGGCCTGACCGCCACCGAGATCAACCCACTGGCCTTCACCTACGGCTTCGAACGCCTGCGCTTCCCCAAACCCGTTTTCATCGGCGACACCATCCACACCGAACTGACCATCGCCGCCCTCGACCTCGACCCCAAGCGCCCCCAATACGGCCGCATCACCGAAGAAGTCCGCGTCCTCAACCAGCGCGGCGAAACCGTGCTCGCCTGCCAGCACATCTACCTGTCGCAGCGGCGCGCCTGACGGGCACGATCTCTCCGTGGTCGCCCTCCACCGCCTGGGGCGGTCCCCCTCCACCCGTTTTCACGGGTGAGGACCAACGCACCATCCAGCCTAAGCCTCCCGCCCCACGATCGGCGCCATACCCTCCGCCGCCGTCACCCACGGCGTGTCATAATTCGGCGCCCGCACATACCGCTTCATGCCAAGCTCCAGCTTCGCTGTCGCACCGGCCTCGAGCTTCACGACCAACCACCGCCCCGACGCCGCAAACGCCACCCCATCCAGCGTCCCGCCGGTAAACGCGTGCTCCCCGAACGTCCCCGCCTGCACGATCACCTCGCGGGCCGTCGTCGCATCAGTGTTCACCAGCGTCAGCGACGCCCCGTCATCCCGCAGCCCATCGACCAGCGCCGCCACACCCTGCGGCAGCCCCGGCCGCTGCTCGGCCGGATCGAAGTACCGGAACCGCGCATGCTGCAGCCCGCCGTGATACACATGCATCGGCCCGCCCAGCGTCAGCTGCGTCAGCCCCTCGATGATCATCGGGGTCAGCTGCTGCCACATGTGGATGGTCATCGACTCCCGGTAGTGATCCATCGTCTCGGGATCATTCTCGTCCTTGCGGAAATTGGCGACCTGCTCGGCAATCGTCGTCAGGTTCACCTCGAGCAGCCGCTCCGGATAGTCCGGATACTGCCCGCGCATGAACCTGAACCACTGCGCCGTGTTGCCATTGAAGCCCATGTGGCCGCCATTGGTCTTGCCATAGCCGTGATAGGCCGGGTTCACTGTATCGAACAGGTCGCCGGCCCAGCCGCGCTCCGCCCGCTCGGCGTCTTCCTCGGCCATCGAGACGTTCCACAGGTACACGCCATACATCGGGTGGAAGCGCCGATAGTCGCGCCAGCCCTCATCATAGTGCCGGTTCGGCACCAGCTGCGCGCCACCCTCGTCCTTGCGCAGCGCCCACAGCATGTCGAGCTGCGAGCGCGGCAGGTGCAGGTGCCGCATGTCGCCGGTCAGCGCCACAGCATTGGTGCCCGCCACCGACAGTGGCTCGAGCAGCGAGA
>Ga0123337_10006914_pt1 | contig 10708 bp, 8 predicted proteins | sample frozenSSSSmetaG_FD_89792 | JGI IMG/M metagenome (GOLD analysis project Ga0123337, IMG submission 89792) | Glacier valley bacterial and archeal communities from Borup Fiord, Nunavut, Canada, to study Microbial Dark Matter (Phase II) -... | ecosystem: Environmental > Aquatic > Freshwater > Ice >...
AGATGCGTGTCCGAAGGAAGAAAGCAATTTCTTGGCGGAACGCACGCAGCGACGGACTTCAGTCCGTTGCAGCAGGTATCGTTACGATACCGACTGAAGAAACTACGAAAAAATTATGCTGAGGTGCTTAGGCTAACCTCAATAATTATCGAGTAAAATTTTCGGCTATTTTGATCTCAAAACGACCCTGAATTCAGTGCGGTAATTTTTGTGCGTTGCCTTAGTCCGCCGTATGGTTTGCCGCCAGCGTTTTGATTCGCTGGATCATTCCCTGCAGCCCGTTACGGCGGCTCATACTCAGATGCTGCTGCAAATCCAGTCGCTCCAGCAGTTTTGCAATGTCGAACGTTAAAACTTTCGAGGCTGGCTGACCGGAGTAGACACGGTGCAGTACCGCGATCAACCCTTTCACGAGCGCGGAATCGCTGTCAGCTGCGAACTCGACAACGTCCTCAGTCTTAGAACCGGCTTCGGAAGCTGCGCTTGTTTGGAATTGCGGGTGCGCGTCGGCAACCAGCCAAACATTGCTCTGGCAGCCGTGGACACGGTTATCCTCGGTCTTGAGCGTGTCGGCGAGCGGCGGCAGTTTCTTGCCCATGTCGATCAGAAAGCTGTAGCGATCTTCCCACTCGTCGAAAATATCGAACGTTTCGACGAGATCATCCGCCTGCTCCTGCTGCGACTTATCAGAACTATTTTCCTGTGTTCTGATTGTTGTTCTTACGATTGTTTCATGCATTCCAAATTACCTGTTACTCGATTTTGAACACTCAATTCACTTTACGCAATGGCGCCAACAGACTGAAGTCCGTCGTTACGAGCACTTCGTGCGTACCCGGGGTTAAAACCCCAATCCGACTGGCAGCGGTGGCATATTCCGCCGGGCTTTGAGCATGATTTCGAGGTGTGTACTTCATTTTCTGCGTGCCAGGTGTTCTTCGGACACAAGAGAATACTTTCGGCTTCGGGTATACGCCACCAACCACAGACAAGACCCACCGACCAGATTTGCCGTCTGGAAGACGTTTGCTTTTTCCAGACGGGCGCTTCCAGTACCCGGCAAATTACCCGACCAACTTGATCGCTTTGTGCAGGGCGCGAACCAGCACGTCGATGTCTTCACGGGTGTTGTAGCAGCCGAGCGAGGCGCGGATCGTCGCCGGAACGCCGAATCGCGCCAGCACCGGGTGCGCACAGTGCTGACCGATGCGGACGGCAACGCCCTCACGGTCCAAAACTTCGCCGACATCGTTTGGATGTATGTTCTCCAATACGAAAGAATAGACGCTGGCTTTCTCACGCGCTGTTCCGATCATTCGCAAGCCAGGGATCGCCATCAGCGCGTCGGTGCCGTATGCCATCAGTTCGTGTTCGTAGGCGGCGATGTTTTCCATGCCCAGCCCGGACAAATAGTCTACTGCCGCGCCGAGACCGATCCCGCCCGCGATATGCGGCGTACCCGCCTCGAACCGATAAGGCGGATCCGCATAGACCGTTTTCTCGAAAGTCACGGTGCGGATCATGTCGCCGCCGCCCTGCCAGGGCGGCATTTCGTCGAGCAGTGCACGCTTCCCGTACAGGATGCCGATCCCGGTCGGACCGTACAATTTATGACCCGAAAAAACGAAGAAGTCGCAGTCGAGCGCACGTACATCGATCTGCCGGTGATACGCGGACTGCGCTCCATCGACGAGCACCGGAACGCCCTGCGCATGCGCCATTTCGATGATTTCCGCCACCGGATTGACTGTGCCGAGCGCATTGGACATCTGCGTAATTCCGACGAACTTCGTGCGCGGATTGAGCATTTTTGCGTACTCTTCCAGCAGCAGCTCGCCCGCATCGTTGATCGGTATTACACGTAACTTCGCGCCTTTTTCCGTACAGAGCATCTGCCAGGGAACGATGTTGGCATGGTGCTCCATCGCCGAAATGATGATCTCATCGCCCTCGCCGATATTTTTGCGTCCGTAAGTTTGTGCGACAAGATTGATGCTCTCTGTCGCGCTGCGCGTGTAGATGATCTCTTCCTCATGCGCTGCATTCAGGAAATGCTGTATCTTGCCGCGCGCGCCCTCGTAAGCAACTGTTGCTCGCTCGCCCAGCGTGTGCGAAGCGCGATGAACATTCGCATTCGATTCGCTGTAGTAGCGCGTCAGGGTATCGATTACCGAGTGTGGCTTCTGAGTCGTGTTGGCGTTGTCGAGATAGACGAGCGGTTTGCCATGCACCAGCTGCGTCAATATCGGGAAATCGGCACGAACCATATCCACATCGTACGCTATGGCAGAAGCACTTCCATGTGCTAAAATCGACGTTTCCAACTCGTTTGTAATCGCTGTCATAATCTCTTGTCTCACTCTTTTGTTGGTATATCTATGCGTTCATTCCGCACTACTCGGCCTGCACGATATCATCGTAGCTTGTGCAGCCTGAGCGGACACAACGGACTTCAGTCTGTTGTAAATATTCCACCAGACACGCCTTTCGGAAGGCGCCTCTGACCACCTTATGGCTATTTGCTTGTCGGGAGTTGGGTGAGCAGCGCGCGTTCCAACTCTTCGCGGACGGGAGCGACCTTGATGCGGCTCACGATGTCGTTAGCGAAAGCGTAGGTCAGCAGGTTGCGCGCCTCATCCAGCCCTATACCGCGCGTCCGCAGGTAAAACAGCGCCTCTGCGCTCAACTGCCCGATCGTCGCGCCGTGTGTGCATTTCACGTCATCGGCAAAAATCTCGAGCTGCGGTTTCGTATTGATCTGCGCGTCGGCGGAGAGCAGCAAAGTCTGGTTGGTCTGCTTCGCGTCGGTCTTCTGCGCGTCCTGCCGCACAAAGATTTTGCCGTTGAACACGCCTTTGGCGCGATCGTTCAGGATACCTTTGTATATTTCGTGGCTGTTGCAGTGCGGCATTGCGTGGTCGATCGACGTATGATTATCGATCAACTGACGATCGCGCCCGATATACAGTCCGTTCAACGTGCACTCGATTCCCGAATCGCGCAGTCCCGCGTTGATGTCGTTGCGGACGATGCTCCCGCCGAGCGTGATCGAGTGCGATGTGAAGTTCGTATCGCGTGCGAGTTCGATCTGCGTCGTCGCGATGTGGTACGCTCGCGCGCTCTCACGGTTCAGCTTGTAGTGGTCGAGAAAGGCGCTCTGACCGAGAAAAAACTCGGTGACGGCATTGGTGAAATAGACTTCGTCGGCAGAGTCGGCATCAACTTTTATGCCAGCGTAGCTTTCGAGGATCGTCGCCTGACTGCCTTCGCCGAGCACGACGAGCGTTCGCGGATGCGACACTGATGGCTGCACGAGCGCGCTGGAGAGAAACCGCAAATGGATCGGCTCCTCGATAACCGTGTGCGGCGGCACGATCACGACTGCGCCATCCTCAAGAAAGGCGGTGTTCAGCGCGGCGAACGGCGCGTTCGCATAGTCCGACTGCCGCTCACGGTTGGGCTGGAGCAGTTCTGGACGGGTTCGCAGCACGTTGGCGAGACTGTCGACGAGGACGCCCGCAGGCAGATGAGATCGGTTCGAAAACTCCGGCGCGTACCGTCCGTTGATGAACACGAGTGTGGGGCAGTCGACACCGCCGAGCGGAGCCTGCGCAACACGCTCCGTAGTTACGGCGTTGTGCGGCGCGTGTCTGGTGAAAGGCTGTTCCGTGATCGGGCGAATGTCGGTGAAGCGCCACTCCTCGTCGTTGCGTGTCGGAAAACCGAGCCGCTCGAAACGCGCGAAGGCTTCCTTCCGCATCGGCAGCAGCCAGGCAGGGCCGCTCCCAAGGCTGTCCTGCAGAAAGCTGTCGAACTGTTCGCGGAAACTCTCGATGTGAACCGTCCGTTTCGGGTCTGAGTTGAGTATATTGTTCATAATGCTGTCAGTTTCGCTCATAGCCTAAACCGCCGCGCGATTCTGCTTAAGCTCGTCTTCGATCCATCCATAGCCCTTTGCCTCGAGTTCGAGGGCGAGTTCTCTGCCGCCCGACTTGACGATGCGCCCGTTCGCCAGCACATGGACGAAATCGGGCACGATATATTCGAGGAGCCGTTGATAGTGGGTCACGACGATGATTGCGCGTTCCGGGCTGCGGAGTTTGTTGACGCCGTTTGCGACAGCGCGAAGCGCGTCGATATCGAGTCCCGAATCGGTTTCGTCGAGTATCGCCAGCTTCGGATCGAGCACCGCCATCTGGAAAATCTCGTTGCGCTTCTTCTCGCCGCCCGAAAAGCCTTCGTTGACCGGACGCTTGAGCAGGCTCTGATCTATGTCGAGCACTTTGAGTTTCTCTTTGACCAGCCGCATGAACTGCGCAGCATCCAGTTCCGCTTCTCCACGATGTCGGAGGATCGAGTTGAGCGCGGCTTTCAGAAAGTAGGTATTGTTGACGCCGGGAAGCTCGACGGGGTACTGGAAGGCAAGGAAAATGCCCTCCCGCGCCCGCTCTTCCGGGTCCATATCGAGCAGGTCTTTGCCCTCGAAAGTAACGGAGCCCTGCGTGACCTCAAATGTGTCGCGACCTGCCAGAACACCTGCGAGCGTACTCTTTCCCGAGCCGTTCGGTCCCATGATCGCATGGACTTCGCCGGGGTTCACCGTCAGCGAAACGCCCGTCAGTATCTCTTTAGCTTCGACCCGCGCGTGCAGGTTTTCGATCTCCAGCAATGCCATTTTTCTTAATCCTTCAAAGTTACTGCGATTGTTTTGACCCAGGGTGAAACCCCGATCCGACTGGCGGACTTTGCATCTCCAGACGGGGACTTTAGTCCCTGTCTTTACGCGGACTTCGCAATTCCAGACCGGGGCTTTAGCCCCGCGTGCATGATCAACCCCGTGTCAATTCCTTACCCGACGCTGCCTTCGAGACTGACACCGAGGAGCTTCTGCGCCTCGACCGCGAACTCCATAGGCAGTTCGCGGAACACCTCTTTGCAGAATCCGTTTACGATCATATTGACCGCGTCTTCCGTCGAGATGCCGCGCTGATTGCAGTAGAAAATCTGGTCTTCACCTATTTTGGTCGTCGAGGCTTCGTGTTCCACCTGCGCTGTCGGGTTCTTCACCTCTATATATGGGAAGGTGTGCGCCCCGCACTTATCGCCGAGCAGCATCGAGTCGCATTGTGAGTAGTTGCGCGCGCCGTCCGCACCGGCAAGTATTTTGACCTGCCCGCGATAGGTGTTCTGACCTCGACCCGCCGAAATACCCTTTGAGACGATCGTGCTCCGGGTATTCTTGCCGATGTGGATCATCTTTGTGCCGGTATCTGCCTGCTGATAGTTGTTCGTCAGCGCGACCGAATAGAACTCGCCGACCGAGTTGTCACCTTTCAGGATACACGATGGGTATTTCCACGTGATCGCGGAGCCGGTTTCGACCTGTGTCCACGTAATTTTCGAGTTGTCACCCTCGCACTTGCCGCGCTTGGTCACGAAATTATAGATGCCGCCCTTGCCCTCTTTGTTGCCGGGATACCAGTTCTGCACGGTGCTGTATTTGATCGTGGCATCTTTCATCGCGACCAGCTCGACGCACGCCGCATGAAGCTGGTTTTCGTCGCGCATCGGCGCGGTACAGCCTTCGAGATACGAGACGTACGCGCCTTCGTCGGCAATCAGCAGAGTGCGTTCGAACTGTCCCGTGTTCGCCGCATTGATGCGGAAATAGGTCGAAAGCTCCATCGGGCAGCGTACGCCCTTCGGTATATAGCAGAACGAGCCATCGGTGAAGACTGCCGAGTTGAGCGTCGCATAGAAATTGTCGGAGTAGGGGATCACCGACCCGAGGTACTGACGCACCAGGTCGGGATGCTCCTGTACCGCTTCGCTGAACGAGCAGAAGATGATGCCCATCTCCGCCAGGCTTGCCTTGAAAGTCGTCGTTACGGAGACGCTGTCGAAGACTGCGTCGACCGCGACGCCCGTCAGACGCTTCTGTTCGCCGAGCGAAATGCCCAGCTTCTCGAAGGTCGCAAGCAGTTCGGGATCGACTTCATCGAGGCTGCCCAGCACTTTCTTGGGCTTGGGCGCGGAGTAGTAGTAGGTCGCCTGATAGTCGATCGGCGGGTACTGGATGTTGTGCCAGAGCGGGTCCTGCATCGTGAGCCAGTGCCGATAGGCTTTGAGCCGCCATTCGAGCAGCCACTCCGGTTCGTTCTTTTTCGATGAGATCAGGCGCACGATGTCCTCGTTCAGCCCGATCGGTATCGTCTCGGATTCGATGTCGGACACGAACCCGTACTTGTATTCTTTGCCAGCCAGCTCTTCAATTGTTTCGGTTGCGGTTGCCATGAAACGTTCCTTTCGATACGTCCTGCGTTTAGGTCTTGGTTGGACCGGAGACTAAACGTTGGAACGGTATCGGGACTTCGGTATCGTCATTCACTCTATTATGCTTCGATGTGTAGGCATCGGAAAACTTTGCAGGAGACTATTCGCGTAGTACGGGATACAAACAGTTTAGCGACTGCCTGCGGCTTCGCGAATCGGCAAATTTCTATTCTGCGAAAGCTGCGGTCTGGCACTGAGCATTTCCACATCCGCTGAGTGCATTTGCGGCTCGTCTTCACCGTTGATTTCCGCCAGTGAAACGAGATCGAGCATCTGGAAAATGCGGGCGTTGATACGCATCATCGGCGTGCGTATCGTACATTTGTCGTGCTGTCCACAGACGTTGTCGACGGATCGCATACACTGCGCGAGCGCAGGTCGTCCTTCGATGATTTCGATGATCGCGCCGACGCTAATCTCGGCTGCGGGTTTCGCCAGCCTGTATCCGCCAGTCGGGCCGGAAGTCGAAACGACGAGTCGCGCCTTGGCCAGTATCTGCATGATTTTGGCGAGCAGCTCGACTGGCAGGTCATGCTGTTCGGCGATCTCTTTGGTGTTGGCAGTGCGTCCAGGCTCAATACGAGTCAGGTAGGAGAGGGCGAGCAGTGCATAGTCGGTTTTTTTGTTCATGCTCAGCATCGCGCGTCACTCCTGCCTGAAAAGCCTGTATTCCGACATAATCAGTCGGAGACCAAATCAGTCGTATATAAGCTTATTATACTCCCTCCACCCTGGTAAGTCAAGCCTGTACTCGATTTCACAGTCACATCTATACTACGATTCAGGTGTTGATTCCGACTGCAATCAGTTATCCAAAAGTAAGCGACGAACCCGTACATGTTCGGCGCAAACTGACGTATGATCAGGACAGGGAGAAGAGATCATCTCCTTGTCCGGTCGCGATATATTTCACATTCGCGAAACCGTACGGGGGCGGGAGCGTCAAGAGTGACAGCAGTCGTAATTCAGTGATATAATTCACTACCGACCTCGAAAGTGTGCATCGAATGGTAAATCCGCCATAATCAAGGATATGAAGAGAGCTTCGAAGAGAGATAGTAGGAAAGTGCAGGGAAATATTCATGCCGCCGAGCCGAAATTCCAATCGTGACAATGCGCGTCGTCCCTATAACCAACAGGATGGCAAATCCTCCGATACGATGGCGGCGGTAGCTGCGATCGGCGTGATCGCCTTCCTTGTACTGGGCGGCTTCTACTGGTTTTCACACCGGAGTTCCGGTCCAAAACTGACGCTGCTCGTCGGCGCAGACGTCACAGGCAGTATGGGCAAGGCGGGGCGTCAGCAGTATTTCGGTATCCTCGATGAGACCGTGAACGGTGTGCTTCCAAAAGGGACGCCGGTGAAGCTCTGGTCGTTCGATGTCAATGCGCATAAGGTTGCTGACATCACCCCTCGCAAAGCTGAAGACCTGTGGTCCGACGAAGACAACATCATCAAACTGCATACCAATACGCCTGGTACGCTGCCTGCTGTCGTGCTTCTAGACATGATGTCGAGCATCGAGGACGCACATTCTAAAAATGAGGGAGTCGCGCTGATGCTGCTCACCGACGGAGAAGACCAGGATCCGAAACAGACCGAAAAGGTCTGCAAACAGCTGGCGGGTATGAGTAATTTGAAAGCGCTATGGGTGACGGGAGCCTCGACGGAGAATGGTTTCCGATCCTCGCTGGAGAGGCGGCTCACTCCGATACTTGGCGACAGACTGGTCGTCTCGAGCGGCAGCGATGCCCGCGATGCCCTGAACCGCTTCCGCGGCCTGATCGAAAAATAGAGAAGTATAACCAGCCCCACCTGTTGGAACGTTTTGCTTCAACACGGGACTAAAGTCCCCGTCTGGAGATGCGAAGTCCGCCTGCGCAGACTGAGACCGGAGCCGGGCTTCAGTCGACTAAGAAACCGTAAATCAACAAAGTCCCGCGTATTTGCAGGGGCGCTGCTTGCTGCGCCCTTTGCTGCCCTGGCAGCGCTCTCTTCCCACATCGGGAAGTTATATGTTTACAGACCCCAAATGAACGGATATTGTGAAAGCATGATAGGATTCCGATGGATAATGAGATGGATAATGAGTTGAATAAGCCGGACGAAAGAAATGCAATCGAAGAGATTGGGCAGTTCAACGATCGAGCCGCAGTCAATACGAAAGGCGCCTCACGCGCTGTGCCGAATGCGGCTGTTCATCCGTTACAGAACGATACAGCTTATACGAATGGTGCGGGCACAGGCGCAGGGCCGCACAATGGCTCTGCCGGCCAGTACCTCTCGAATGGGAACGGTACCGTAACGTCTTCCTCCGCACAAAATATCAAGCCAGATCACGCCCTTTTCTGGAACAGCCCGCTGGCGCAGCAGGGCGAACTCAACTGGTTTGTGCCGCCCGTTCCCTCGCAGTCGAGCGAAACCGATTCGACACAGCGCATGCTGTCAGAGCTTGGCGAGATGATGGAAGGCGAGCCCAAACGCGCCTGGCTGATGAAGTGGAACTACCGGACTCGTTCAGCTGCTTCTGCCGCTGAACTAGAACACGTCGAGCGCGAAGCGCACGAGGAGATCGCGCGGCACACAGCGAAGACCGACCGCGACCTTCATCAGATCGACACGGAGATTTCTCTGCTCAACAACGTGCGTCAGGAGCTAGAAAAAGACCTCGTCGATGCGCGAAACGCTTTTGCGGAGGCGGCGGCGCGCACTGGTTTCCACTGTGTCGCCGAAAACCAGCCGTCGGATGCTGCGCCTGGAAGACGACAAAATAAAAATGCTCCGCCACCTGAACCATCCGGTCCGACGATGGTCTCCATTGCGCGGATTAGCCCGCAGGTCGTCGAAGATGGTTTGATGAATTCCGTGCCGACGCTGCAGGAGATGGCGGGCGAACACGGCGTCGGTCCCATCCACAACGGCGGACCGATGAACCTGATCCTGCAGTTTCTGATGCAGGTTTTCGCGCCGGTCGTTGCCGGTGTGATGCTCGCGCTGTGTCTCGGTACGCTCGTGGGAATCCTTGATCTGGATACATTGCAGCGTTCCGACAGCGCCCCGCAGCTCGCGCTCGCCGCCGCGCTAGGCTTCGTAATCGTCTACCTGATGGGCGAACTGTTTCATACCTCGGTCGCCTCGCTTTCGCGCAGTCTGGAGGAGCGAGACGCCGAACGCGCTCACCTCCCCAATGTGCCGCGCTACCGTCGCAACCTTGGAATGGCGGTCGGGCTGCTGAGCATTGCGTGTGTTCTGGGTGTCGCCGAGGTGACCGCAGAAGGGCTGGGTATACGTCAGCTTCACCAGCAGCAGATCGCCCGACAGAATCGATTCAAGGGAACTGCCGGTCCTCAGACGCCGGTCAATGGGAGACCCGCGCCGAACGCAACTGCCGCGCCTCTGCCCGAATCCGCAGAACTTCCGCTCGGGATTTATCTCGTGATCGGAACGCTGATTTCCGGTCCTTATATTGGCTATAAGACCGCGAAAGGCTGGGGGGAAAACGAATCGCAGTTGCGTGAAGCCTGGCTCACGCACCGGCAGCGGGTCTGGCTCGACGACCGGCGTGCCAACCCGGACGTGCAGCAGGCATTTCACTGCGCCTATGCCGTCGAGCAGATGGAGAGCAACCTGCATAAGACGCGCAGCCAGCTTCAGCACCTCGAGGAGCGGCGGGGTCAGGCGCTCACCGCCGAGCTTCCTGCGACCGTGCAGACGCGGCGGCGGGAAGCCCGCGCCGCTGCAGTAGGGGAGGCCGCACGGCTGCAGCAGGACATTGAAGACATCGTACAGGCACACGAGCCCCTGCCACAATTCCCGCAGAGCCGGAATGGAAACGGGAGTAAAAATGGAAATAATAGCGGCGGCAATGGCAGCTCTTCCCTGACGAACCGCTTCCGCAGCGGGCAGAAGTAGGATCAGGCGGATGCTGAGTCGACTCTGGTTCCGTCTGGTATTCGGGCTTATCGGCGCGTCGGGTTGCCTGCTCGCTGCGCTGCTCGGCGAGGGTGTCTTCCGCGCCGCCCACACCTCTCAAAACCTGGACGATCGTATCTCCCGCGTGCTGATTTTTCGTACCGAAATCGCAAAGCGGCTCGAAGATGCGGGCGGGCAGACCGGCGACGTCCAGATCACGCTCTCCTGGAACAACCGTAACGACCTCGATCTCTACTGTGTCGATCCCCGCAAAGAAACCCTGATGTATGGACGTCGTGAAGTGCCTTCAGGCGGTAAACTCGACGTCGATAGTAACTCGGGCGAGAAGCCGATTACCAATACCCCCGTCGAGAACATCTTCTGGCCCTTCGGCAGTGCGCCTCCCGGACACTATAGCGTCTATGTCGATCACTATGCGCTGCGCGGCGACTCCGACCCGAC
>Ga0123337_10006916_pt1 | contig 10705 bp, 11 predicted proteins | sample frozenSSSSmetaG_FD_89792 | JGI IMG/M metagenome (GOLD analysis project Ga0123337, IMG submission 89792) | Glacier valley bacterial and archeal communities from Borup Fiord, Nunavut, Canada, to study Microbial Dark Matter (Phase II) -... | ecosystem: Environmental > Aquatic > Freshwater > Ice >...
GGTTCTCGTGCACAAACGCACACCCGGCTAGCTACCTTGCTAGCGAACACTTCTGCCTTATACACGTGAATACCACAACAACAAGAGCAACACATAAGGTGAAGCCTTTGATATTCGTAACACTAGTGAGTCTCATATGATTGTAATCAGAGTCCATCACTCTCTGTCTTGATAGTTGGTCGTCAAGCTGGTTTTCTTCTTCTTCTTCTTCTTCTTCTTCTTTGTCTTCTATGATTTCAAGTAGTTAGGAGAGGAACTAGTGGTTTTCCGGTGTTGATGACTCTAGGGCGTAGGATTGTGGACGGAGATGTAATGGAAGGTTTGTGGGGGCTCTTCTGCCTAGATTCATGCTAAGATTGATGTGTCATTCACTTCTCAGTCTACTTCATCCTCAACTTCTTGCGTACCTTAGATGCTTTCCTCTGCATCTACACACCTCCTTGAAGTTTCTATTCCTCTAGTAGGAGTGCAGAGATGAGAGCTTGCAAGGGAAAAGGTTGGAGATAAAGCTCATGCACTGAGCGTCATATCATGTATAAACTAGCTTCCATTCAACACAGTGTTCAACTTATGGAACTGACCGTGTGTGTGCCCACACACCCCTAATATCTGATATCCTATGCTCTCGGAATTCACATTCCCATTTCCAAAATATTTCTACAGAGTTTGCTTTTATTGTTGATGTTGCTGTTATTGTTGCTATTATTGTTAATGTTGCTGTCGCTGTTAGATGTTCGATCAACGGCTTTGCTTGCCAACGGCTTTGCTTGCATTCACACATCCTAGACATCACACTCTCTAGCCCCGTAGGTCCACAGCGCAAATCTTGACTCTTGAATATTTTTGTGGGGAGCTGCATTCCATCTGTTCTCAAGGTTTCTTTGTTCTCCCAACCTCTGAAGGCCTCAAATGCATTACGTCTACTTCTAGGGCTTAGGTCTCACATTTTGGATTAGAGTCACTAAAGAGGCCACAAACAAAGAAAACAGTCCGAATCTAGGACACAATTGCCACAAGAGGAATTTTAGGGGCATAAGAGAACTGTTTGGAGTTTTACGAGATCGAATAGCCCTTCGAACAGTCCTTTAAACAGCTTATTTAGAGGCGCTGTTCATGAACAGTGCTCCTCTCCTCCTGTTCATGGCCTCCAACTAGACTTGATAGAGGCTACTATTCTATCCTAACAGAGGTATTTTAGGAGGATAGGAGAACTGTCTAGAATTTACAGCTTGTTTAGAGATGCTGTTCGTGAACAGTAGTCCTCTCCTCCAGTTCATCACCTCTGACTAGACTTGATAGAGACCAACAAAGACTCTGGCCAAACAGTGGCATTGTACGTTGAATCAATGAACCTCGAATCAATGAACCTCCGAACTATAAAGCTACGAGGAATTCCTCCTCCTGTCTTCTTCTTTAGAAAACCATCACCACACAAGCTCAACGACCATCCTCCTCATTCCGCAACTTCAAAACCACTACATCTCTCTAGATCGCTGGCGATCTTGAAACCACAACTCTCCATCTCCAGCTAAGTGCCCCATCTACCTCCACACGCCCTTCCCACAGCAAACCGCACATCTCCAACATGGCTAAGTGCGCTTTCGAATATCTTGACAACTGCAGGTTTGCTAAACACTTTAAACCACGCTTCTGCACTAAACGCATGATGCTCTGCCCAACGTGCCACCTTGAGGACAACAGGGTTACCATCCACAAGAAAGACGAGGAGTGCAAGTTCTGCACATTCAGGACTGCGCAGCAGCTTAAGAGGGCTGCGGAGAAGAAGTGAGTGAGCAGGAGAAAGAGCGTTGAGAAGGAGAGGTGGGAGGGAAAGATGGGTGAGTCGGAATATACCTTACGTCTTGGGAGACTTTCATTTTTCGGAGTTAGGAACATGCAGGAGGGGAGTGGGAATGGTCGGATATGAGGATACGGTCACTATTCACTGGGACAGGATCCTGGTTTGGAATTTAGAATTTAGCATTTGGGATTTAGGATTTGGGACTTGGGATTTGGGAAGAGCAGGAATGATTTAGGACATATATGGAAGAAAATAAGAACATGAAGTATTCTTAATAACCTCTTTACGTGGTGCGTGATATCCATCCTCCATCAACGAAATGTCATGAGTGAAGATTGAAATTAGCCATCATTCTCAACTCTTGCCATCACTCGCCTATTGCTGCTTCTTCCAGCGTCGATATCACAGCACTGAGATTACGAGCAAGGGCACAAGCACACGCGGTGATAAAAGAAACTCGAATTGAAATCCTCCCTCCCGTGCAGTGCCCACACACTCTACACTCTATGCCTCTCTTTGCTCCTACCCACACCTCTGGTCTAGCAACTCTCGAATGGTCCAGCAAACGCATTCATTATGTACACCGCATAGCTATCCACTTGTTCCCCATCATTTCTCCGCGGATACGTTCGTTTGTCGATAGAATGAGTTGGTAATCTATTGCTTGTCCGATGGCTCCTTGAGGATACCCTCAGCCTCCAACCGCCTTCTCGCCTCCTCGAGAGCCCAAGTTTGTATCCTATTGCCATCTGTCAGCCCACTCTCCATCCGCATCTCCGCCCATCTCGTCCACATCCCCCCTCGCCCAAACCCACCCCCCTCCCCCCTCCACAGGCCCCCAACACCATCTCCGCACACAGAAAGGCACACTCACGAAGTATCCGGCTTAAAAGCATACCCCACCACGCCGACCAGCACGCTCCCCCCAAACCCCCAATACATGACATTCTCCCACCCCTCCTTCTCATACTTCTCCCCGGGCTTGACGCCCCACAGCCACCCCGTCGGCGGATCATACTGGCTCTCGTGCGCCTCCTCGGCGTGCGCATCATGGGCCGCGGCGGCGCTGGCGCCGGCCGTCGACGAGAAGGGCCGCGGGCCCGTGGCCGTGGTGGTGGTGGTGCGGGCGGCGCTGCGCAGCGCGCGCGCGGACTGCCGGACGAGTGGCTGCATCGTGGTTCGAGGAGACAGCGGTGGTGGAGCGGAGATGCGGGTGTGAGTTCAGTGCGATGGGATGGATGGATGGAGGGAGGGAAGGAGAGGAGCTGGGCTGAGGTTGCGGAGGTTCGGTCGGGCTGTGGGTGCCAAGCGGTGGTTTAGCGCGCGGCTGGGACGGGCTAGTGGCTTTTGAGATCAGCGAGATTTGCTGCCCGATCACGGGATTTGCGACATCATGCATGGGGAAATTCTACGGATGTGGTGAATGGAGGAGGTCTGATTGCTACTTTATATTTAATCGGATTGTTCTGGTCTTGGGGCTTCGAAGATGTCATGATTTGCTCATTGTGCGGGATTGACAGCACTGAAACTTGGCTATAACGGACTCATTGAGCGCATTTTGATTGGACACTGACGGCACGACCTCATGTGTCGGCATTGCCATTATGTCTAAAATCATCTCTGTATTCACTGGCCAAAAAGCCATTTTTTCTCAATATTTACAATCAGCCACTCAATCGAGGTATCTATCGTACTATACACCCAAACAAAATCACTCCCAAATGCTTAGCTTCGCGCATCATGTTTATCTGTCTATTAAGCCAAAGTTCCCCCCACCAAAACAATCAAATGCGGACCAATGAAAAATCAAGCAGACAAAGCTCAGGTAAGAAAGCGACTCAAAGAAAAACTGCCTGTGTGACAACTATCATGCAAGGCAGATGAGCATCTTCTCAGCGCGCCAACCAAACGCCAACGCTCAAGCAAACGAATGTATATCGTACAACAACGCCCTCGGAAGTGTTGGAGCCGATTATGGTTTAGTATCCTTGTCATCCTTGCCGTCCTTGGACAGCTTGGAGGAGGATGTGGTGGGTCTGGTCTTCGCAGGGCCAAAGCCCTCCGTCTGACTTGGTGCCTCATCCAGGGATGCAGGCTCCTCGACAATGATGTTGTCATTGGGCTTGGTGCCAGGGTGGATCTCAACGCCTGCTGTGGCTTCAAGATCAGCACGGCCGCGCCCCCATCCACCGTCGTCACCTTGGCTCCTTTCGATGGGAGACCATCCCGCGACACTGCCAGCAATGATGCCAGCCATGACTGCAGTGGCGCCGAGGGCAGAGTTTGAGCGCGAACGATTTGTGCGTCTACCCTTGCGGGATTCTGGTGTTGGAGGCGGTGGTGCGTCGGCGCCTTCCTCGCCAGTCCTATCTACCGGACTATGAGGGACAGAGTTGCTTCGAGATCTTGAGCCGCTCCTGGAACGAGTCATGAAGCTGTCCTTTGCTTGCTCGACCTTGAACCTAAGATTGTTGATACGACCACCCTTGACCTTCTTCAAGAAGCTAAGTTCCTCCTTAACGTCGGCCAGTGGCTTAGGGAAAGTGTACTGTGCAGCCTCCTCATCTTCGATTGTAAGTTCAGGTGTCTTCTGAGAGCGGCGAACGAGGTACTCTGGGATAAGTCTTCGAACAAGTTCGTCTGGAATGCAACGAATTGCTGCTCCGATGGGGATTGAAAGGAAACCAAAGGCGAGGGAATAACCCCATCCGCGACCATCAAGTCTTTCGACGGAAAAGGCCTTTCCACCGACGAAGACAATCAGGACTTGTAATCCAATCATAATAAAGTTGATGCCCAGGAAGAAATAGTTGTTCAAAACACCCTCGAAGATATTGAACTTGTTATCAAGGCGGCGGTTACTACATACGATTAGCTTGGTTATGCATATAACAGATCGATGTACTTACTTCCACTGGTTAAAGATCTGCATCCAGACGAACGTATTGAAGACTAGTGTGCCAACCATCTTCTCCTCTTCAGGAGTGTTATAAGAGAAAATGGTGGCTGCGCCAAAGTACAACAAGAATGTGATGACGAGCTGATAGATAGCTTCTCCAATAATCATCTTCCACATGCGAAGAGTGATGAGCGGTGCAGACTTTGGATCAGGCTTGCGATCAAGAATACTCTTGGTCGGAGGATCAGTTGCGAGGGCAAGTGCAGCCATTGTGTCCATGATGAGGTTGACCCACAACAGCTGAACGGCTGTCAGGGCAGAACTTCCCTTAACAGCCGTGACGAAGGTCAGGACGACAGCAGTGATGTTGACTGTAATTTGGAACTGCAAGAACTTCTTGACTGCATCGTTGACAGCACGTCCCCACATCATAGCCTTGACGATAGATGCAAAGTTATCGTCCATGAGAATGATAGCTGACGCTTCCTTGGCGACTTCCGTACCTGCGATACCCATAGAGAACCCGACATCAGCGGTCTTCAAAGCCGGGGCATCGTTCGTACCATCTCCAGTGACGGCCACAGTCTCGCCAAGGACCTTGAGTCTCTTCACAAGGATGCGCTTATCTTCTGGGCTGGACCGAGCAAGGACTTGCAGGGATGGAATGACCTGGTCCATTTGCTTCTTGGTAAGCTTTCTGAATGTCGGACCCTCCATGACAATGCCGCCTGGCGTAAAAATGCCGCAATCCGCAGCAATCGCTTTGGCTGTGATTAAATTATCACCAGTAACCATACGAACAACGACGCCAGCCTTTTGACAAGACTCAACAGCCTCACGGACACCTTCACGCAGTGGATCCTGGATACCGACAATGGAGAGGAGAGTCATGTCTTTGAAGATGTCATCGAAGACTACCTCGCTGGATTCTCCTTCAACGCGGCGGGCATACTTTGGCGGCCACTGTTCGAAGTCGCGGTAGATGAGGCCAATGGTGCGGAGCGATCTCTCAGCGTAGCTAGTGATAAGGTCATTGAGAGTCTCTCGATTTTCTTCCGTCATTTGCGTGCTTGCAACACCGTCCGTCGGATCGCGAATAACCTGCGAGCACTTATTGAGCAAGATTTCAGAAGCACCCTTGACAAGCAGGCGAGCCTTTCCATCACCGTTGGCAATGACAACGCCCATGCATTTGCGTCCAGAATCGAAAGGAATGAATTGAAGCATCTGGGCGTTGGCTCTCTCCTCGCTGACTGGGGCCATACCCAGCCGCTCACGGGCGAAGATCAGCAGCGCAGTCTCGGTCTTTGATCCGATGAACGTCTGTTCGTTCCCGACGAGACCTTCAAAGGCAGTGGAATTGATGGCAACCGACTTAAGAAGCAAGTCTCGAACATCCTTGTCAAGGGTATCCACTACTTCTTTTGCTGGAATATTGTCCAGGATCTCGCGTGAAGGCATGTCGGCTGCGTTAGAATCGTCGTGTTCGCCTCGGAGTTCAGTAGTACCACCAAATCGAGAGCTAGTCCCAACCGTGCCTGCGACAACTAACATTTTATTCTGAGTGAGCGTTCCCGTCTTATCGGAGCAAATGGCAGTTGCGTTACCCATAACTTCACAAGCCTTCAGATGTCGTACGAGATTGTTATCCTTTAACATTCTGGTCGTAGCAAAAGCAAGGGCCAGAGTGACAGCGAGTGGAAGACCTTCGGGTACAGCAACAACAATGATGGTGACTGTGACAATAAAGATGTCGAGGAATTCTTGGCCTTTTTCGGACGGAGTTGCAGGGTTCTTTGGCAGTTTGGCCAAGAAGATGATGAAGAGGACGACAAAAAGCAAGAGACCGGCAGCGCCACCCAGCTTGGCGATGTACTCGGCGAGTGTGTTGAGCTTCGATTGCAGAGGGGTCACTTCTGGATCTTCTCTGAGAGACATCATGATCTTGCCGTAACTAGAATTGACACCAGTAGACGTGACAAGAAATTTGCCAACGCCCTCAGTGACATGAGATCCAGATAATATAAATGGATCGAGCTTCTTGGTCTCCTGGCCATTCTTAATTGCTTGATAGACTTCAGCGGCAGGCCGTTTCTTCATCAGATCAGATTCGCCAGTTGCAGAAGACTCGTCGCATTTGATATTGTGTCCGTCAATGAAAATTCCATCAACAGGTACCATGTCTCCTGGCTCGAGGAGCACGACGTCTCCAACCAGAACATCAAAGACGGAAATCTCTCGAGATTTCCCAGAACGTATAACCTTGACGTCGCGGTCTTGCTTTTTCTTGTTTAACTTTACGAATTGGCGTTCTTTCTGGTAGTCGTTCAAAGATCCGACGATAACGACGATGAGGATGGCGACGATAATCGCGACACCTTCAAGCCATTCAATACGCGCCTCTTGACCTCCTGGTTCGTGCTTTTGTCCAAATGTCTGATATAGACCGACCGCGAGAGAAACGACGGCCGCAATGGACAGCAAAATCAGAACCTTATCGTTGTATGTGATCCACATGATCTCAAATATGGATTTGGCCTTCTTCTCGGGTAATCGATTGTCTTGGAAGATCCTCTTGCGGTCGGAGAATGCTTCAGGCCCCTTTTTGTGTGAGAATATAGATGATGCTCTGCTCGTAGTTCGTACAAGAGGCGAATGTCCCATAAGTGATCCTATGCTCGTAGTTCGTCGTACAACAGGCGAAGGTCCCTTTTTGAAGCTGGCATCTGCAGAGCTACTGAGCACCGATTCCAAGGTGACAGTTCCTTCCAAAGTTGTTTCGTCTACACTAAGTCCGTTCTCACAATCTGTCCGTAATCCTTTCTCAATTCCATCAATTCCTCCCAGAGCATAGAAGGCCGACAAGCTCTTAGGATTGATGAGCTTGTTGAGCACTCCTGGCGTGACCGCAAATTTGTTGTCTTCGCGTTCGAAATCTTCCTCAGTCCCCGGATCTGGATTCAAAGCTTCTGGATCATTCATGATACCATCATTATTGATGTGTTCCGTGTCGCCTCTAGCAGAGCTTCCAGCTGTCGTCTGAACGTAAGTATCGCCCCCATATGATGCTGCGTCCGAATCTACAGAATTCTCGCGTTCTATGCCCGGTACCGACAAGAAGGCGCCTGGCTTGTCGTGGCCACCTCTGGATGTTGGTGAAGAAACATTATGTGGTGATGTTGGTCGATCACTCCCTTCGAATGAGGCATGGCTCCTGAACTGTGATACGGAATCCTGACTTGCTTGACTTCGATGACTTGTAGAACTGTTTCGCGGCGCCGATGAGGTGTTCTCAGTGTTGCTAATGTTCGATGCTTCGGATCCTGAGCGTGAGGCCAAAAATGGTCGTAGAGGCATGGAACCTGGCATATCGTCTCGGGGATTGCCAGTGTTGCTAACGGCAGAAGTATCAATTGTAATCGTAGGTCTGCCAAATCAAGGCACCGAATTAGCTGGCCGAACGTGATGATATACGCAGTATCAGAGAGAGAATCTTACGCGCGCTGCCTTCTTGGCTGGTTTCCAGGAGGCGGCTCATCACCAGGAGTTGTCATTGCTGCGTCGAAGGCTGCACAGCCTTACGCGCCTTGCGTTTGCTGGTTTCTGTTGAGAGCGTGGCTGAGTTGGACAGCCTGCTGTGTATGTCGCCGCAATCACAATTGCATAGGATCTGAAATTTAGAAGCTGAAAGGATTACTATAAGTCTCCATGAATGCCGCACGACGAGTTTGAAGGCGAAAGGCGAACTTGGTCTTTGTTGATTGGGGGGGGGAATTGCCAAGCGTTACCGCAATTTGGTGATTTCCAAGACCGTCCGCTTGGGAGGCTGTGCACAATAAAGAATTCACTATGGAGTACTTATTTGCACTACTATCCACAAGGCAAATACCTCCTCATACCTCAGCGCAAATTCACTTCAACAAGGAATTCTGACTGATTTCAATGGGATCTGTGAGCACTTACCTGTGTGCTGTGTGCTGTGTACTGTGTATCGTGTATCGTGTATCGTGCTATGTACTTGTGGCCAACAACACCTGTCAAGTCAAATGTCTACGGAGGAGGCGAAATAGTGGTATTGTATCAGTCATAGACCTGGAGATGATGATGTATGAAGTGATACTGATATGAACCTAGGTGCTATAGAGTATGTTGCTATAGAGTATGTAGCTCAGCCAAGAGAAATTGGACAACAGTAGTAAATCAAGTAGCAACACTTGATGTCGGAAGAGGCTCTCATATGAAGCACAGAAGGCCCTGTGAGATATGATTGATAAGATGATGATAAGATGATGATAAGATGACGACGACGATGGCCTGAATTTGTTGTCCAGACAAGCAAGTCTACATGGGATGTCGCAGACCGCTCTCTGGGTGGGAATTGGGAGCGAACAACACAGCACAGCACAGCACAGCACAGAACACAACTGCCAATTCGGATGCGTCCTTGGCCTCCCATTGCATCCATTAGGTATTCATTACCGCCGGCAGGACTGCGCCTCACTTGGCAATCCGTTCGCAACCTCACCATTTGCGGAGCGATGCCCATCATGAGCTACTGGTAAGTATGAGTTACATACGTGGACCAAGACGAACAGCATTGCTGCACCTATCTGATATTATTGCTCTGTTAGAGAGAAAGTCCATCTATGACGGAACGCCATGGAGATCTATTGCCACGGCGACGACGAAAACTCCATCATATTCTCACTGGATTGGAGCCGTGGGCGCCTCTCGTGTAAGTCCCTTGCGTCGCATCGGGTCGAAACAGTGAGGCAAAGAGGCAAACTTTTCATGCATATTCGATTAAACAAACAGACGGGTCGATAGCATATCCGCCCGTTAGACTTTTGCTCATCACCGAAGAAGTGTCGGTGGTATGTATGGCACGGCCAATCCATTACTTCCAACTCTTAAGCCCTCCTCGCTTCTGTCTTTGACTCTATGGAACCCAATACAGCCTATAGTATCACAGCAGTACACATCATTGCCTACTGTACAATACACCATGATCCCATGATCCAATCTCCAGCCCAATATTCGACGAAAAGCCGTATGCTTCGCCTTATTGTCAAACCACTGGTCTTGGTATTAAGCATTATTACGCGTGTCTTTAAGGCGCAGTTGTATTTGTCTCCCAAGGCAATTTCGTTTGGCTCTGAGAGACGACCGTGCTGAACCTTACACAGTAGGAGCCAGAAGGATCCGAAGACTGAAAGGGGAATCTCACGAGGAATCTCACGAGCCTGAACGCTTCTGGAAAGACGTCTCCTATCTGTCCCTCAAGGGATCGAGGCATATTCTCAAGCACATCCAGGTCAGCAATAGAGACTGAGAGAATGCTGAGGGAACTGCGCGCATCATGCTTTCTCTCCATAACTCAGGAGCCCCATACCCATATCCATTCCATATCCATATCCACCACCCCAGCACCCATATCACCCACCATCTTAGCCATTAGAAATCCACCCTTCATCCAAAGCCCCTCCCGTCTCTGCAGAACCTCCGCAATTGCCCCCCTTTCCTCCGCCCCCCGTCCATCACCGAAATCACCTCGTCCCGCTCTTGATTCAGTTTCCCCTTGCCAAGCGCCGGCTGCAACATAGCGCCACGCCAAATGCGGTCCAACCGCCGGAGTCGAATTCTGGCTCAGGAGAGACTCCATATCCTGACGCTAGCAGCCTGACAACCTGAGGATCCAACGCGAGACAAAGTGTCCACTCTGGAGATGAGATGCAAGTTTCAGAGTCCGCGGTGAGCCACAGATGGATGGGTGCTGCGCCACATGCAAGGCCCTCACCTCACCTCGGCTTGCTCTAGCCACATCACAGCGGCGATGGCCGCCGTTTCGGCGAGGCCAAGGGGGGCAGTGTGCTTGGTATTTGAAATTCGTCGGAGGACACGGGAATCTCGCAGCATCGTCGTGGAGACCTGAGGTTCAGGTACGCAAAGAGGAAGGAGGGGGTGGGTGGGGGCGGGGGGGGGGGCGGGGGGGGGGGGGAAAATAA
>Ga0123337_10006917_pt1 | contig 10705 bp, 9 predicted proteins | sample frozenSSSSmetaG_FD_89792 | JGI IMG/M metagenome (GOLD analysis project Ga0123337, IMG submission 89792) | Glacier valley bacterial and archeal communities from Borup Fiord, Nunavut, Canada, to study Microbial Dark Matter (Phase II) -... | ecosystem: Environmental > Aquatic > Freshwater > Ice >...
CTGTTCGTCGGCATGGGCATGCCGCGTCAGGAGCTGTGGATCCTCGACAATCTGGACGCCCTGCCCGACTGCGCCGTTTTCTCGGTCGGCGCCGCGTTCGACTATGAGGCCGGTGAGCAGAAGGCCGCGCCGCGCTGGATGGGTCGGATAGGCCTCGAATGGCTGTTTCGCCTGGTCCATGACCCGAGGCGGCTGGCGCGCCGCTATCTGGTCGAGCCGTGGAGCCTGAGCCAACTGATCGTCGCCGATGTCTGGACGGCGATCCGGACGAAACGGTTCGGCCGGGCCTAGACCGCCAAGGATGAGGTGGTGATCGCGACGCGGCCAGCCCGGCCCGTTGCCTGTACCTGGGTCCGCGTCTCGCCCTCGAGCCGGACCGCCGACAGCACATTGGTCGCATAGGCGCCGGTGTCGACGCCGATCCGGCGCGCATCGGAGTGGACCCCCTCGGCGGGGGTGTGGCCGTGCACGACCACCTGTTCGAACAGGCCTGCGTGATCCAGGAACGGCTCACGAATCCACATCAGGTCTTCAGGCGACTGGACTGCCAGGGCGACGCCAGGCCGGGCGCCGGCGTGGGTGAAGAAATAGTCGCCGATCGAGATCGACATCTCCTGGCTGGCCAACAGCTCGCGGTGGGAGTCCGGCAACGCCTCGTCGAGCGCTCGCGAGGCATCGGCCCAGGCCAGAGTATCGCCGCGCATCGGGGGCGGACTGACGCCGTAGGACACGAGGGTGTCGCGGCCGCCGTCGTCGCACCAGGACGGGCCGACCCGGGGATCGCGCAGGAAGGCCTCCATCCGGTCCTCGTGGGCGCCGCGGATGAAGCGAACCTCCAGCCCCGGATCGGCCGCGAGATTGATGAGCTGATTCAGGACCCCTTTTGAGTCGAGACCGTGATCGACAGAGTCGCCGAGGAAGACGACGACCTTGCGCTTGACCTCGGCCGCATACAGGTCGGCGCGGATGGCCTGGATCAGCCGGTCGGCCAGATCGGACCGTCCGTGGATGTCGCCCACCGCCCAGATGACGCAGTCGGGCGGCGTGCGCGACGCCGGCCGTGCAGGCCGATTGGGGAACAGGCGGGAGAGCATGCCGATCACATGCCTCCTCGCCTCCCCGCGTTCAAGCCGAACCCGGGGGCGACGACCTTAACGCCGGAGGATCAGTCGTGGATGAAGTGGGGAACGAAGCGCGAGACGTTGCGCGTGATCCGACCTTCGTCCTCGCGCACCGACATGCCGGCAGGTTCCTCGCCAACCACCCATGAGCCGATGATGGCGTGACGGCTGTCGAACACGGGCGGAGCGTGGACGGCCTGGAGGATAGCGCGGCCGTCGTAGCCGCCGTCCTTTCCCTGTTCCGTACCGCCGGGCTCGACGATCGAGATGTTGTCGCCCTCACGGGAGAAAAGCGGCTTGCGGACGTGGGCGGAGGACAGGGCCGAGGCCCCGGGGTCATCCTCGAACCAGCTCTCCAGCAGGTTGGGGTGACCGGCGTGGCGTTCCCACAGCAGCGGCAGGATGCCCTTGTTGGACAGGATCGATTTCCACGCCGGCTCCAGCACCGTGATATCGGCGTGGGGCAGAGGCTCGGCGTAGTCGTCGCGCAGCATCTGTTCCCACGGGTAGAGTTTGAACATGGCCTGGATCAGCCAGTTCTGCTCGTCCACGAACCGCCCGTCGGCGTTCAGGCCGATGTCGCCGATGGCCACGAATTTCGGGTCGAGACCGGCCTGTCTGGCGATATCCTCAAGGAAGCGGACGGTCTGGCGATCCTCGACGAAATCGGGGTCCGACGAGAAATGCACGAACCCGCCCATCGGGAAGATGGCGCGGAAGCGGGCGACCAGTTTCTCATGCAGACTGTTGAACTGATCGGCGTCCGCCGGGATCGATCCGTCGGCGATCCGGTCTTCCAGCCACAGCCACTGGAACACCGCGCTCTCATAGATCGAGGTCGGGGTGTCGGCGTTGTACTCATAGAGCTTTGCGGGGCCCTGGCCGTCGTAGGCGAAGTCGAACCGGCCGTAGAGCGACGGGTCGCCCCGCTTCCAGCTGTCGGCGACGTAGTCCCTGAGCTTTTCCGGGATGTCGAGCAGGCCCATCAGCCGTTCGGACTTCACCGCCTCGTCGACGAGATCGAGGCACATCTGATGCAGTTCGGCGGTCGGCGCCTCGATCCCCTCCTCCACTTCCTGGAGCGTCAGGGCGTAGGCGACGTTGTCGGACCAGTAGGGATCGCCCGACGTGTGGTGCCAGGTGAAGCCGAGGCTGTCGGCCTTGGCCTGCCAGTCGGGACGTTCGGGGAGGATGAGGCGTTGCATGTAATCTCCAATCCTCCCCCGTCGGGGGAGGTGGCGCGGCGCTACTTCAGCGCCGTGACTGAGGGGGCCAGCCGCGAATGCGGTGTCTGGGGCCAGCCCCCTCCACCGCTTCGCGGTCCCCCTCCCCCAAAGGGGGAGGATTTAGGCTGGGTCTTTATCCGGCGTCGACTGGCCGATGCGCGGCGTGACCACCGTCACGTCCTGTTGCGTCAGCCGCGCCAGCACGTCGTCGGCCGACGAATGCCCGGGCAGGATGCCGGCCTCCTTCAGCTTGGCGTCGAGGTCGGCGCCGGTGCGCTTGTCCTCGAACTCCTGACCGACACGAAGACGCTCCTCCTGAACCGCCTGGCGCTGCTTGATGCGCTGCAGGCTGTCGGCGGCGGAGCCGATGCGCGAATGGGCCCCGGCCGATTGCAGGGCGACCGAGGTCTGGGCCCGCTGGACGCTTTCGTTGACCTTCACGATATCGATCTCGCGACGCAGGGTCTCGATCTTCTGGTCGGTCGAGGCGATGGCGGTGCGCAGGCGCGCCTCGGCGGCCTTCATGTTGTCGATCAGCGGACCGCGCGTGCCGATCTCGGATTCCAGTTCGGCGATCCGGCCTGCGACCTCGCGGGCCAGATCGGTCTTGCCCTGGCCGAGCGCGGCGCGGGTCGAACTTTCATATTTGCCGATCTGGTCGCGGAACGAGGCCATCTCGCTTTCGGCCATGCGGCGGCGGGCGACGAGGCCGGCAAGGTCGTCGCGGGCCTTGCCCTGGGCCGTGTCGGCGTCGCGGATTTCCTGATCCAGGATCTTCAGGGCGTTGGCGTCAACCACCGACTGGGCGGTATCATGGGCGGTGCCGCGGAACAGGGCGGAGAGTTTGCTGAGCATGGACATAGGTCTGGTCTCCGGTTCAGGCGGCGGCTTCGGTGCCGAAGGTCTCGCGCAGGTCAGTGGCGTCGATAGCGTTCTCGGCCAGGGTGCGCAGTTCGATCAGGATGGTCTGGAGCGTGGTCTTGGACGACAGTTCGCCCATCAGCTCATAGACGTCCTGGTCGCCGACGGTCGTAATGGCAAAGTTCGACAGGGGCACCAGCCGCTGCGCCTTCAGCAGGAATTGGTTGAACCGGGCCGTGTCGGCCTGCTCCGCCACCGGCCACAGCAGGACCGAACAAACGATCTGGGCGCCGCCGACGCTGAGATAGACCGGCAGGTCGCCGTACTCATGCATGGTCGCCAGAAGCACGGGGTCGGCCCCCTCCAGCACGCGCAGGGTCATTTCCCCCTCGCGGACCAGGGCGGACTGGTCCAGCGCCGCCTTGATGGCGGGCACGGTCCAGGCGGTTTCGATGACGGCGTCCATGTGAGGTTCGGCTCCGGTTGATGTCGAAGAGGTGGGGCGTGGGCGACGCGGCGCAAGCTGTGATTTCAGCAAGGCGGGGCCCCGGGTCGAGTCGGTGACGATGGCGTGCACGGCGGCGCGGACATCGTCCCGGCAGCCCTGGGGCACCCAGAACTCCAGCTTGATCATACCGGCGTCACGGCGCGCCTGTCTCCAGGCCCGAATGCGATCGGTCCCGGACGATGCAGTGATATGCGCGGCGTCGGTCATGTTGCATGTAACGCGTAACATGAACACTTGACCTGCGACAAGCAGGATGCGAATTTCGTTCGTGGCCGCGCCGGAGCGGCGTAAAGACCGATCCATGTTCAAGCGTCTCTTCGGCGGACAACCTGCTTCAGAACCCGCCAATCGGCTGGCGGTCGTGCGCAACATCACCCTGGGACGGACGGTGTCGCTGGACCCGCTGGCCTGGCGCCGGCTGCAACCCGAGACCGTCTTCAACCTGGACACCGACGCGCTGGAGATCACGGCCCAGGGCACGATCGCCCTGGACAGCGGCCAGCATGTGCACCGCTTCTACACCGACGACCATGTGATGCTGCAGGCCATGAGCGACGACGCCACCGGCGCCGAGGCCTATGATTTCTCCCTGTTCATTCCCTGGACGAGCGCCTATCCGCCCGGTCCGCGGGAGCGCCGAATCTGGACCGACCGGCTGAGCGAGCCCGTGTTCGACGGGACGGCGGAGGAACTGCCGTCCTACCCCCGTTACTGGTTCGCCGAGAGCGACGCGCGCCAGCCGCCGGTGACGTTATGGGAATCGATCTGGGACGACCGCACCGCGACCGTCCCTTACGGCCGGATCTTCCAGACCTGCATGCTGTATGCGCGGGACCTGTCGGGCGGACGCGAACTGATGCTGGCGCTGGAGATGGAGCCCGAGAAGGCGCCAGGGAAATCCGCCGACATCAGCCACGAGATCATGGTCGGCATCCCCCTGGAAGTCGGCGAGTTCACGGCGTGAGCCGTCCCACGACAATGGAGCACTGAGACGATGGACTGGTTTGCATTCCAGACGGGGGCCACGGCCTTCGTCATCGCCTTCGCCGCGGCGGGAGCCTTCACCATGGCGTTCAAGCTGATCTACCAGTGGGTCACGCCCTATCACGAGCGGACCCTGATCCGGGACGGCAATCCGGCGGCGGCCATTGCCCTGGGCGGCGCCCTGATCGGCTACGTCCTGCCCCTGGCCTCGGCCCTTTCGCATACGGTCAGCCTGATGGAGTTCGCCGCCTGGGCGACGCTGGCGGGCGTGATCCAGATCGGGGTTTTCGTTTTGATCAGCCGCCTGGCGTTCCGCAACCTCGCGACGCGGATCGAGGCGGGCGAGATCGCCGCCGCCATCTATCTGGCCTCAATTTCCATCTGCGTCGGCTTGCTGAACGCCGCCTGCATGACGACGTGAGGGAGACATGAGCGACCTTCCCGAAACCACCACCATCCGCCGCCTCAAGCGATCGCGCACGCTGCAGGTCACCAGTCTGATGGCGACAGCCTCCTTCTCGCTCGCCGCCTGCGGCGCGCCGCAGGTCGCTGTGCCGGAGCCCGTGCCGGCCTTGGCCTATACGTCCCTGGACGAGTGCAAGGCCGCCAATGACATCACCGACACGGAGTGCGACGCCGCCGAGGCCAACGCCCGCACCCAGGCCGAAACGACCGCGCCGCGCTATGCGACCCAGTCGGAATGCGAAGGCCAGTGGGGTCCGGACCAGTGCCGTCCGAACAGCTCCGGCGGCTCGTTCTTCACGCCCCTGCTGACCGGGTTCGTCATCGGCCAGATGCTGAACGGCGGCGGCTATCGCGGCGGCGGCGGCCTGTACCGCGACCGCAACGGCAATTTCCAGAACGGCTACGGCGGCGGATATCTGAGCCGCGACTATCGCACCGGCCGTCAGGTCGCAAACGGCCGCGACTACGGGACCGACGTCGCGCGTCAGGCGCCGAGCCGCGTGCAGAGCCGCACGACCGTCGTCTCGCGCGGCGGCTTCGGCGGCGGCGGACGGGGTTACGGGGGGTAGGCCCCTATCCCCTTGCGGGAGAGGGCTTGAGCGCCCGAGAGCGAAGCGAACGGCCTCGCGCGAAAGGGTGAGGGGTCGAGATGCCTCTCCGGTCAGCGCCCCGCGTCACTCCTCACCCGACCGCGCCAGAACGACGGCTTCGCCGCCGTGCGCGATCTCCCTCTCCCGCAAGGGGAGAGGGTCTTGTTCTAGTGCCCGCCGCTCACCGTTGCCGCGACCTCGCCCCGCACCTTGGTCCTGGCCGCCGCGATGGCGAACACCGTCAGCGCCACATAGCCCAGCAGCGGCACCCAGAAGGCCGGGTTCAGCACACCGCCCGCGCCGTCCGCGATCCGCCCCGCAAGGAGCGGCAGGACGGCGCCGCCGATGATGCCGAAGACCAGCAAGCCTGAGGTCGCCGAGGTCGGGGCTGAGGACCGCTCCAGCGTCAGGGTGAAGATGGTCGGGAACATGATCGAGTTGAACAGCCCGATCGACAGGGCTGCATAGGCGGCCGTGGTCCCGCCGGTCTGGATGACGACGAAGCACAGGATGCCTGCGGCCACGGTGCACATCGCCAGCAACCAGCCGGCGGGAATGAAGCGCAGCAGGAGCGTGCCGACGAAACGGCCGACCATGGCGCCGCCCCAGTACAGGGCGACCAGCTTGCCGGCCTCCTCCAGCGGACGGTTGAGGATGCTCTCCGAGGCCAGGAAGTTGGTCATCAGCGAACCGATGGCCACCTCGGACCCGACGTAGATGAAGATGGCCACGGCGCCGAAGATCGCCCAGGGCGAGCGGAAGGCGGTCAGGAAGTTGGAACCGGCTGCGTCGGTCACCGGAGCCGCCGCATTGATCTGTTTCCGCGCCGAAAAGATGAAGGCGGCGACCATGGCGAAGAAGCCGCCCAGCGCGAGGAAGGCCAGGTCGATGGCGCGCATGGACTCGCCGCGGGTGGCGACGGTGACCACCGCGCCGGCCGCGAACACGCCGCCGGTCAGGAGGACGTGCGACCCCAGCCACGGCCCGATCGTCGTGCCGAGCGAGTTGAAGGCCTGCGACAGGGTCAGCCGCAGATGCGAGCTCTTCTTCGCCCCCAGTTCGGCGACCAGAGGATTGGCGGCGACCTGCAGCAGGGTGACGCCTGAGGCGATCACGAACAGGGCAATCAGGATGCCGGGATACCAGTCGACCATGGTCGAGAGCGGCACGATCAGACAGCCCGCCACCATCGTCGCCAGAGCCGCCAGGATGGCCCGGCTGTAGCCCAGGCGAGCGAGGACCGCGGCCGCCGGCAGGGAGGCGACCCCATAGGCGATGAACCAGGCGAAGGTGGTCAGGAAGGCCTCGGTGAAGCTGAGATCGAACACCCGTCGCACAGCCGCGATCAGCGGATCGATCAACGAGGTCGCGAACCCCCAGGCGAAGAACAGGGTCGTCACATAGGCGAAGGCCAGGCCTGTGCCTTTGGCGGGAGTGGTCGTCGTCTCGGTCATCCTGGCCTCGTTTCCTGTCGGGCGTTGGTCGCCCGTAATCGCTTACATCTCATGGGTCACGCGGATCGCCCGCGCCGTCCAGTGCCAACTTCCGCCCGTAACGAAAAGTGGCCGTGCAGGCGGACCCGCACGGCCAGTTTCACGCCTCAGGAGGCGGCGGCCGCTCCCCCGCCCCTCGGGGCAAAGAGAAGGAGGCGACCAAACATCGGATCAGTATTTGTAGTTCACACCGATCAGGAAGGTCCGGCCGTAGGTCTGATAGTCGATGACCTGACGCTCGTCGCCGTTCTGGAAGGTCTGGAACGGCTCGTCGGTCAGGTTGTTGACCTGGAACAGCACCGAAGCGCCCTCGAGCATGCCCGACTGGAACTCGTAGCCGACCTGGGCGTCGACGACGTTCTCGGCGGCGACGCTGCGCAGGGTGCGGCCGTTACCGAAGCCGGCGACCTCGCCGAGGAAGTCGGAGCGGTAGCGGTTCGAGATGCGCGCCTGGAAGCCGTTGGCCTCGTAGTAGACCGTCAGGTTGGCGACAGTTTCCGACAGGCCTGGCAAGGCCGTCGCGGCCTGGCCGTCCGGCTTGATCTCGCTGGAGGTCTGCGAGACCGAGGCCTGCATGCCGAAGCCTTCCAGCGCCGGGTGGACGATGTCGAACGGCATCGACAGGGCGAACTCGATGCCCGAGATATAGCCGCCCTCGCCGTTGTCCGGGGCCGAGACCACGCCCTGGTTGATCACCGGGACGACGGAGCCCGATGGGTAGCCGCTGAAGTCGAAGATCTGGTTCCGCGTAAAGACGAAGGTCTCCAGGTCCTTGTAGAAGCCGGCGATCGAGACATAGCCCTGACGGTCGGCGAAATATTTCTCGAACGAGATGTCATAGACGTTGGCAATGGTCGGCATCAGGTCCGGATTGCCGCCCGAGCCGCTCCAGGGCGAGTTGAGGTCCGGACGCGCCGCCGGCGTGTTGTTCGTCACGTTGAAGCTGAAGTTCCGCGACGCGCGCATGTCGTCCATCCGCGTCCGGGCCAGGGTGCGGGCCGCGGCGAAGCGCAGGAACATGTCATCCTGAACTTGCAGGATGAAGTTGGTGGAGGGCAGGAACTCCTCGTACTCCCGACCGCCGGACACGGCCCTCGAGACGGTCGATGCGCCGCTGCCCGAGGCAGCGAAGCCGTTCGAGCTCTGATCCGTGCCGATGTACTGCAGGCCGATGTTGCCCGTCAGAGGCAGGGAGCCCAGCATGTGATCGATGTTCAACTGGACGTAGGCGGTATTGACCTTCTCGGTCACTTCCCAGTTGCCCGAACGCACATCGGCGTTGGGGTTGCGGACCCGGTTGTAGAAGCCGGAGTTCACCAGGCCCAGAGCATCATAGCTGATGACGCCGCCCAGGCCGAGATAGGTCAGCTGGGTCGCCGGCAGCAGGAAGGCGGTCGGGACGACGGCCGAGGCGCCGCCCGGAACGCCGAGGAAGAACTGGTCATTGACGAAGGTCTTTTCGCGCTCGGAGATGTTGACGCCGAACTTGATCGAGGAGAACGGACCTTCGCCGTTGAACTGGTGGCGAGCTTCGAGGCGCACAGCCTTGAGCTCGTCGTCGATGCTCGGATTGTTCAGGTAGCCGTCCTGACCGCCCGGAATGATGTCGCCGCCCCAGCCTTGCGGGCTGGTCAGACGGATCAGGTTCGGATCGGCATAGTTCAGGTTGTGGGTGAAGACGGGGACGTTGTTCTCATCCAGGCGGAAACCGAGCGTGTCCAGCGCGCCGGCGACGTCGCGTCCGGTGCCGGAATAGGTTTCCAGCACGACGTCCTCGCGCTCGACCTTGGAGTAGCTCAGGTCGGCCATGAACGACCAGTCGTCGGTCGCGTCGAAGACCGTGTTCCAGCCCAGCGAGGTGATGTTGCTGTCGCGGGTGTTGACGTCGTTGCGGATGACCCCCTTCACATTGGAGATCGTTCCGGCGGTCAGGAAGCCATTGGCCACCGTGGAGCCTGCCTGTAGGGTCGGGCCGGGGCGGCAGGTCGGGGTCTGGACCTGGGGCGTGCCGCAGGCTCCGGACGATCCTCCCCAGGCCAGCGGGAATTCGATGCCGCGCAGGATCTGGGTGTTGGAGAACTCGGAATAGAAGGCGTCGATGGTGGAGTGGAACCGGTCGTTCGGCCGGAACTCGACCGTACCCATGAAGCCGTCGCGCTCCAGCTCCGACGACATCACATAGGGCTTGACGCCGCCCAGTGCGAAGGATCCGCCGGGTCCAGCGTTCGGATAGCCCCAGGCGTTGTAGCGCTCGGACTGATAGGGGCTGGTGATGTGGGCGTAGCCCAGGGCGATGCCGATCGTGTCGTCCGCGAACTGGTCGATGTAGGACACGCTATAGCGGACGCCGCTGTCCTCGGTGCCCGAGTTGAGCGCGCCGATATCGTTCTGCTCGTAACGGACGTTGGCGGCGATGGCGCGGCGGCCGTAGGCCAGCGGACGGATTGTCTGCAGGTCGACCGTGCCGGCCAGGCCCTGACCGATCAGCTGGGCGTCCGGGGTCTTGTAGATGGTGACGCCGCTGAGCAGTTCCGACGGATACTGGTCGAATTCGACGCCGCGGTTGTCGCCGGTGGTGACCTGCTCGCGACCGTTCAGCAGGGCGGTGGTGAAGTCGGGACCGAGGCCGCGGATCGAGATCAGCTGACCCCGGCCGTCCAGGCGCTGGACCGTCAGGCCCGGCAGGCGCGCCAGGGATTCGGCGATGGAGACGTCCGGCAGCTTGCCGATGTCCTCGGCCGTAATGACCTCGACGATGGAGGTGTTGCGGGCCTTGGCGGCGATCGAACTGGCGATCGAGCCGCGGATACCGGTGACGATGACTTCTTCCACCCGGGTGGCGTCATCGTCCTGTGGAGTGGTCTGGGCCTGCGCGCCGCCGGTGATGACCAGCATTGCCAGGACGCTCGCCGCGCCTCCGGCCATCAGATGCGCACGCGTATTGAAGCGGTTCCTCATCGTCTTCCTCCCTGCGGCCATCTCGCGTTTCTGACGAAGCGATCCCGACCTGTTACGCAAATCTATGCAAACTCTGCGCAACCTTGCAAGCCTGTAATGCGAGGGCCCGAAACAAGGCGAACCCGAAATCCAGCGATTCCGCCCCATATTGCAGCGCACCATATACACAGCCTGGCCGAAAGGGCACCACCGTTGCTGCATTGACACGGCGAACCGGGCCTGCAAAATCTTGCAAAGAGTTCTGCCGGGCCTTGTATCCGGCGACCAGGAAGGGAGGAGATAGAGCGATGACCACATCATCCCGTCGCGTCCGGAGCATGGCTCGTCGCCTGACCCTCGGTCTCATGACGACGCTGCTGGCCTCCACCGCGCTTGCGCAGACGCCGGACTATCGGGCGCGCCTGCCGCAGGACGAGGTGATCTATTTCCTGATGCCGGACCGGTTCGACAACGGCGATGCGTCCAACGACACGGGCGGCATTTCCGGCGGGCGGCTGGA
>Ga0123337_10006918_pt1 | contig 10704 bp, 6 predicted proteins | sample frozenSSSSmetaG_FD_89792 | JGI IMG/M metagenome (GOLD analysis project Ga0123337, IMG submission 89792) | Glacier valley bacterial and archeal communities from Borup Fiord, Nunavut, Canada, to study Microbial Dark Matter (Phase II) -... | ecosystem: Environmental > Aquatic > Freshwater > Ice >...
GATCCTAAGCTGCGTAAGCAGATGCTCCGCTACACGCGCGGCGACCGTCAGCTAACGTATTCCGGTTATACACTGATGGCGAACAAGAATGCTGATTTCGCGCAGCACAGCCGCCCGGTGGATGACATATGGTTCGTCGCTGTGCAATCCGTCGAACCCGCAGGCGAGTCGCTCACGCTCGATATTGAAGTGGAGCAGAACCATACCTATCTCGCCAATGGACTCGTCACGCATAATTCGCGGCGTGGCGCAAACATGGCCGTCTTGCGTGTGGATCACCCGGATGTGCGCGAATTCATCACCAGCAAGACCGACGAGAGCAAGATCACAAATTTTAATATCAGCGTTGGGATAACGGACGCATTTATGCGTGCGTGCGAACAGGACACGACCTACGACCTGATCAACCCGCAGAACGGAAGCGTCTGGGAGACCGTCCGCGCGCGTGAAATCTTCGACCTGATTGTGAAGCAGGCGCATCACAACGGGGAGCCAGGCGTGCTGTTCCTCGATGCCGCAAATCGTCAAAACCCGGTCCCGCACCTGTATGAGTTGGAGTCGACGAACCCCTGCGTTCCAGGTGAAACACGGGTCGCTACGCCGCAAGGCTGGAAGCGTGCAGACTCAATTCGCGAAGGTGATGAAATCTGCACGATTTCGGGAACGGGCAAGGTTGCAACAGTCGAAGTCAACGAAGCAGTTCCTGTATATAAGGTGACTTTCTCAGATGGCGGGATGGTTCGCGCGACAGCCGCACACCAATTCTACGCTCGCCTTGACATCGCTGATTCTTTCAATCCAATCCGGGTTGACCAGCTTGAAGCCGGGGATTGGGTGCAGGTATATCGCCCAAATAACCTTGATGCCGCTGCGCCGCGCAATTCGCAGGCTCAACTTGTGCAATCTGGCAAGCTACAGATGACGGCAGGTGCGGCGCTCGAAGCTGAGTTCACAGTCACAACGGGCGCGGCTCAAGTTGTGAGCATCGAACCCGATGGAATAGAGACTGTGTACGATCTCTATGAACCCATGACTGATACCTGGATCACTGAGGGTTATGTCTCACGCGGTTGCGGAGAGCAATTCCTCGGACCCTTCGAGAACTGCTGCCTCGGCAGTATCAACCTCGTCAACGTGAACACGCCGCAAGGTCACGTCGATTGGGCGAAGCTGCAAGACCTGACGGAAACGGCGACGCGCTTTCTCGATGACGTGGTGACGGCGAACAAGTATGTCCCGGCTGTGCCGCAGCTTGAGAAGGCCGCGCACGCCGTTCGGCGCATCGGTCTCGGCATCATGGGGCTTGGCGACCTGATGTACAAGTGCGGCATCCGCTACGGCTCCGAAGAGGGGCAGGAATTCGCCGGGCAGATTACGGAATTCGTGCGCTTTCACGCTATGCAGACAAGTATTGCGCTGGCCGAAGAGCGCGGACCGTTCCCGGCCATCAAGGGCAGCATCTACGACCCCGAAAACCTCAAGTGGCAAGCGCCCAGACCACTCTTCCCCTATACACGCAACTGGAACCGCCCAGTGCTGAACTGGAATGAAGTCACCGCGGGCCTCAAGCAGCACGGTATCCGCAACGGCGCAACCCTTACCGTCGCGCCGACTGGAACTATCGCGACCGTCTCCGGTTGCGAGGCGTATGGCTGTGAACCTGTCTTCGCGCTGGCTTACATCCGCCATGTGAACGACCGTGGACAGGACCTGCAACTGCAATATACCAGCCCACTTTTCGAGAAGGCGATGCAGGATTCCGGGCTGAGTGCAGAGCAGATCGCCGCAGTTGTCGAAGAGGTCAACGTCGCGGGGTCATGCCAGAGCGTGCCGGGTGTACCGGAGCGTGTGCGGCACACCTTCGTCGTCAGCTCGGATGTGAGCGCCGAAGAGCATATTCGGATGCAGGCCGCAATGCAGGCGTTCGTTGACAATGCTATTAGCAAAACAATTAACGGGCCTTCTACCATGACGTTAGAGCAGGTAGGTCAATCCTATATGCTCGGCTGGAAACTCGGCTGCAAAGGCATGACGGTCTACGTCACGGGCAGCCGCGAAAAGGTGGTCCTCGAAACGCACGCAACCGCCGCGACGAAGGAGAGCAAAGAGCTTGCGAGCCAGCCCGCTGCAAGCGAAGCACCGATGCAGACGAGTACCGTTCTGCCGCCTACTCCGGTTGAACCAATGAAAATCTACGGCGAACTCAAGAAGTCGCGCTCGCGGATGCTCAGTGGCCGCACCTATCAGGTCGGGACGCCGCTCGGCAAAACCTACGTCACCGTGAACGAGAATGGCGAAGGCCGCGGTCAACCGTTCGAGGTCTTCACCCATACTAGTAAGGCCGGATCGGAGACGGCAGCGGTCTCCGAAGCAATTGGTCGCCTCGTCTCGCTCGTGCTGCGCATCGCCTCACCAGTCACCCCGCGCGAACGGCTGGAAGAGATCGTCGCGCAATTGGCCGGGATCGGCGGCGGACGTTCATCGGGGTATGGTGCGGCGCGCGTGCGCAGCCTACCAGATGGCATCGCGCAGGTTTTGCAGGAATACCTCGACGAGACGATTAGCCAACTCAGCGTGAGTGATGATCATGCACTCGCCGCGCCACAGATTACGGCCCCGATAAATCCTGAACTGCTGATCACCCAAAATGGTGCGGTCAATCACGGCACGCCCACCGCAATTGGAGTAGCCAATGGCAAAATCGTGGGGGACCTCTGCCCGGAGTGTGGCGAAGCGACTCTGATCAACGAGGAGGGCTGCCGCAAATGCTATACTTGCGGCTACTCCGAATGCTGATCCAAGGCTGATAGTGGGTCGGTCAAGCCCGACCCCTACATGGAGTGGACTACGCGCGAGAATGTTTGAGAGGTGGGTTCAGAGATTGCGCATCACGCGCTGTGACGTAATCTGTGTATCCGCCTTCGTAGGTGCGCAAGACACCACCATCCAGCCCAAGCACGCGATCCACCACCTGATCGAGAAAGTAGCGGTCGTGCGAGATGGTGAGGACCGTTCCCTCGAAGCTATCAAGCGCGTTCTCCAGTACCTCGCACGAGGCAATATCGAGGTTGTTGGTCGGCTCATCGAGCAGCAGCAAATTCGGCTTTTGCAGCATCAGGCAGGCCAATTGCAGCCGGCTCTGTTCGCCGCCGCTCAGTGTGGCGATAGGTTGCCGCGTCTGAACATAGCTGAACAGGAACTTGCCGAGGAACGCTACCGCTTCCCCTTCCCCGATAGGTGTCAGGTCGCGGATACGCTCGATAGGCGTGCGGTGCATCCAGTCGCGCAGGGTTTGATGTTCCTGTGAATAGTAGCCCACGCGCACACTCGGACCGACGCGCACGCTTCCCTCGAACGGCTCATATTCGCCCAAAATCAGCTTGAAAAGGACGGACTTGCCCGCGCCATTGGGTCCACACAGCCCGACTCGCTCCCCATGCTGAACAAGAAAATTCAGGTTGTCGAAGAGCAGATCGTCACCAAAGGCCATCGCAAGCGCTTTAGCCTCGATTACCTTTGTACTGCCACGCCATCCGGCAAGCTGTAGGCTCATCTTGCGGCGCTCCGTCACCTTCTCGATAATCTCCCCATTAGCTTCCATTTTGTCCAGCATTTTGCGGCGGCTGCGCGCCTGCTTGATGTGCCGCTCGTCTTCCGTGACGCGCGCCCAATACTCGAAGCGGGTAATCGCTGCCTCGATTCTCTGAATTTCCTTCTGCTGCGCGATGTAGGTTTGCTGCTGGCGCAGGCGCTGCACTTCGCGCTCGTTGACATAGGCGGTGTAGTTGCCCTTGTAGATCGTCAGCTTGCCGTCGGCCAGTTCGACAATGCTCTGCGCGACGCCATCAAGCAGATAACGGTCGTGCGAAACAACGATCACCGTGCCGGCGTAGCTCCGGATGACGACTTCAAGCATCTGTTTCGCTTCCAGGTCGAGATGGTTATCCGGCTCATCGAGCAACAATACATCCGGTGCTTGCAACATCAGGCAGGTAATCGCGACGAGTTTCTTCTGTCCACCGCTCAACGTTTCCGTGGGCAGGTCGTAATCGGCGTCGCTGAAGCCGAGCGCGGCCAGCGTGGAGCGAACCCGGCTGGCGTGCGCCGGACCGCCAAGTTCCGCGTAGCTCGTGAGCGCGCGTTCCTGCCTGTCGAGCGCGCGGGAGAGCGCCACCGGGTTGCTGTAAACCGTCGGGTCGGCAAGCTGTGTTTCGATCTGCCGCAATTGCGTTTCCACTTCAACGAGCGCGGGGGGCAGAGCGCTCGCCGCATCGATTAATGTCATGTTGGGTGGCAACGTTACTTCTTGCGGAAGGTAGCCGATAGTCACACCGCGCATCCGCGTCACCGTCCCGGCAAAGGGCGAAATCTCACCCGTAATCGCCTTGAGCAGCGATGATTTGCCCGCGCCGTTGGGTCCGATCAGGCCCATCCGCGCATGGTCGCCAATCGACCAATCGAGCGCGGAAAAGATGACGCGCCCGCCGTGATTCAATGCCAGCTTGTCGATTTGGATGATGTGCATATGCTGTACGTCCTTTTTCGGGAATCAAAAACGACGATGGGCTATTTGCGCCATCGTCGTTCTGCGGTCGAGTTTGATTAGTGAATGACTTACTCGGTTAGCAGGCGCAATCTCTCCTATCGCGCCGCACGGTCGATGCTTTTGCCGTCCGAGAGAGGATGCACACGCCAAAGTAAATCATGTCACAGAGCATACATGGATTGCGGTAACGAGTCAAGATTTGGCAGCACAATTTAGCGCATCAAGGTATCGAATAGCTGCTGTGAAAGCGGACAGTCCTTATTATGCGTACTGAATCTGAGGATCAAGCGGTCTCTTCGATGACCTGCTGCGCGGTGATGTCGTCGGTTGCCAGCACCTTGACGAACGCTCCGCGCAACGCACCGATGATCGAACGCACTTTGAGCGGACCCCTTGCAATTGCGATTGAATGTGGGATTTTACGGAGATCATCGAGCGCAATGCCGATGATACGCTGATTGATGCCGATAGCCTCTGAGTCGCCGTGAATGTCGAAAAAGCGCCCGCACATTTCCCCGACGACTCCTTGCGCTCTGAGGGTCGCCAGTTCGTCCCGTGTGAGCAGTTTCGCGCGCAGGAAGCTCGACTCCTCGGCTTCGACCGTACCAATTCCTGTGATCGCGAGCTGGACCTGCCGCGCGCGCAGCAGCGCATCGCGCACGGTTGGCTCTTCCATCAGGATTTCCCACGCGATAGGTCGCTCGACCATCACGGGCGCGAGCATGTCATAGTGCCGCCCGCCCAGCTTCTGGGCGACCATCCGCGCGAGGTCGGGCGTGTCGATAGCGGATGCGCCGATACCGCCCAGCAGGTGAACGACATCGATGTTTTGTGCGAAATTATTGGCAATCGCGCTGATCAACGCATGGACACCAGTTCCCCAGGCGACGCCGATGGTCCCACCCAGCGGAAACTGGTCGATGATGCGTTCGACGTAGGTAGACGCCAGCATTCCGACCTGTGTCAGCAGCGTGTTCGGGTCGGCGTCGGCTGAGGTGCGCAGTACATACGCATCCTTGAGGCCGAAGCGTTTAATGAGCGCCTGCTCACGCTTGAGATCACGCGGAATGGGCATCCGAATGTGAATTTCGACGATACCGCGCTCTTTCGCTTCGCGCAGCAAGCGTGAGACCGTTGCGGTCGAGCATTCCAGACGCGCCGCGATTTCGTTTTGACCCAAATTCAGGTTGTAGTACAGGCTGGCGACGGTTGCCAGCAGTTCGTCGCGCTTGTCCATGCCGGACCCTCTGTTACACACTTGCAAAATCTATCGCAAATCAGGCGGAGCGTCTACTACAACAAAAGTCGATTACTTGCTTGACATCCAAATCCAATTCTGCTATAGTCGTTGCAAGTTTGTGATTGTCGTGAAAATTCTTGCAGACATGCGCCGCAAACGCAGCTTGTTTTGTTAAGGAATTCATATGGATGGTCTGGTAGACGGCTTCATTTTTGATCTGGATGGCACAGTATATCTGGGCGACGAGGCACTTCCGCGTGCTGTCGAAGCTATTGCCGAACTGCGCCGGATCGGAAAGCGCGTCCTATTCGTCAGCAATAAACCACTCGAACCACGCGAAGCTTACGCGGCCAAACTGACACGGCTCGGCATCCCGACCACCCCTGACGAGGTGATCACGTCGGGGTTTGTGTTGGGCTATCACCTCGCGCGGACGATGCCGCACCTGCGCCTGTATGTCATCGGTGAGGCGAGCCTGATCGCGGAACTGCGCGCCGCGGGATTGCATGTCGTAGAAGAATTCAGCGACCAGAACCCGCTGGATGTGATCCACCCGAACGAGGTGGATGCGGTGATCGTCGCCTTCGACCGGACGCTCGATTATCGCAAACTGAACACCGCTTATCAGGCCTTGAAGAACGGCGCACATTTCTTCGCGACCAATGCCGATAAAGCGTGTCCGATGCCGGGTGGCGCAATCCCAGACGCAGGCGGGACAATTGCTGCGCTCGAACACATGACAGGGCGCAAGCTGGAACTGCTGGCCGGGAAACCTTCGACTCTGATTGTCGAGGTCGCGCTGCAAAAACTCGGCCTGCCCGCGCACCGCGTCATGATGGTCGGCGACCGCCTAGAAACCGATATTTTCATGGGTCAGCAAGCAGGCATGGCGACGGCTGTCACGCTCACGGGCGTCTCCAAACGGGAAGACGCCCACCAGATAGCTACGCCACCCGATTACATTATCGAAAATCTTGGCGAGTTACCGGGGATCGTAGCGCCCCAGGCGCTGTGAACGGAAGAAAGGAAGGCTCAAAAGACACCCACAAGCTGCCCATATGTGACCCTTTTTCGTCCTTTCAGATAAAACAGTTGGAGACAAAAATGAAGCGCATTCGGTTTGTCCTTTTAGTTGCCGTCGCCGTGCTGATCGTCTCACAGGGCGTTCGCCAGACGCAAGCGCAAGGCTTCGATTGGAAGAAGTTCTCCGGGACTTCGATCAAGGTCCTGCTCAACCAGCACCCTTATCAACAGGCGCTTGTGGGTGAACTCCAGAAGTTCACCGACCTGACGGGGATCAAAGTCACTTACGACGTGTTCCCGGAGCAGAACTACTTCGACAAGGTGACGATTGACCTCTCCGCAGGGCAGAGCGGTTCCTATGATGCGTTCATGACGGGCGCGTACCAAATCTGGCAATACGCCCCTGCCGGATACATGGAACCGCTGGAAAAATATATCGCCGACAAAGCGAAGACCAACCCGGATTACAATTTCGAGGATATTTTCCCCGACCTGCGTAAATCCGAAGCGTGGAACCTCAAGCCGGGCGCAGCCAACCTCGGCCAGGGTTCGCAATACGCGCTCCCGTGGGGCTTCGAGACCAATGCGCTGATGTACCGCACCGACCTGCTCAAAGCTGCCGGGCTGAAAGTGCCGACGACGCTGGATGAACTGGTCGAAACCGCGAAGAAGTTGAAGACCGCCGACCGCGCCGGGATCGTCGTGCGCGGCAGCCTCAACTGGGCGACTATTCACCCCGGCTTCATGACTGCCTATGCGAGCTACGGCTGCAAGGATTACGACGACAAGATGCACCCGCAGATGAACTCTGATTGCGCGGTGACGGTCACGAAGAAGTGGATCGATATGATCAAGAATGCGGGTCCTTCCGCGTGGACGACCTACACCTGGTATCAGGCGGGTTCGGATTTCGGCGCGGGTAAGGCTGCGTTGATGTTCGATGCGGATATTCTCGGCTACTTCCAGAACCAGCCGGACTCGGCAGCGAAGGAAGTCCTCGGCAATGTGGCGTGGGCCCCCGGTCCGCTGGGACCCGATGGCAAGCTGCGTACCAACATCTGGATTTGGTCGCTCGCGATGAATTCCGGGTCGAAGAACAAGGATGCGACGTGGTACTTCCTGCAATGGGCGACCGGTAAGGATTTCCTGACGACGGGCGCGACCAAGTACAACATGGTCAACCCGGTCCGCAAGTCTATCTGGGACAACAAAGAGTTCCAGGCCAAGATGGATAAGCAGACGGACTACCTGAAGACGTTCAACACGATCACGGCGAACGACTCCAAGATTCAGTTCACACCGCAGCCGCTCTTCTTCGAGACGACGACCGCGTGGGCGCAGGCACTGCAAGACATCTACGCAGGCGCGGATGCCAAAACGCGGCTCGACGCGCTGGCGGCCAGCCTGACCATCCAGCTCAAGGACGCGGGCATCTATCAGGAATAGACCGCGATAGGTTTGCACGGGCGGAGTCAGCTCCGCCCGTCCATAATAAATCTGGGTAATATACTGTTGTTTGGGCGGGTCAAGCCCCGCCCCTACACCATACGCGCAACTGTGTAGGGGTCGGGCTTGACCGACCCACTGTGTTCACGGATTTAGTCTCATATACTCGTAAAACAGACAACGTGAGGCCGCAGTTATGGCAGTTAAAGAAGCCCCGCTGGTTCCATTCACGATGGCTGCCGATGAAGAGCAGGTCATCAAGCCGCCCTGGTGGGTTCGCAATCGACCGTACCTGATTGCCGCGCCCGCGCTGCTCGTCCTGATCGGCATCCTCTATCCATTTTTGACAGCGGTTTATTATTCTCTGACAAATTATGCGCTCAATCGACCGGGCAGCGTCAACCAGTTCGTGTTTCTGCGCAATTACGAACGCATGATCACCGACCCGGAGTTTATCAAAGGTACGATTGTCACCTTCGCCTATGCGGTGCTTTCGACCGGAGTAGAGCTGACGCTCGGCCTCGTGATTGCGATGCTGCTCAACCGCGAGTCGCGCATCGCGCGCGTGTTGCAGACGACCCTCATCTTCCCGATGATGATTGCGCCGGTGATCGGCACGCTGATCTGGAAGGTGATGATGCAGCCCAGCGTCGGGATATTGAACCCGATGCTGAATGCGGTCGGGTTGCCCTCGCTGCAATGGGCAGCCGTCCCGGAAACTGCGCTCTTTTCGGTCGTGCTGGTCGATGTGTGGATGTTTACGCCGTTCGCCGCGCTGATCATGCTCGCGGGCTTGCGCTCCTTTCCGAAAAATCCATTCGAGGCCGCGCAAGTCGATGGCGCAAGTTTCTGGTTCACCTTTCGTAACCTGACGCTGCCTATGCTTTCGCCCTTCATCATCATCGTGATCGTCTTCCGCTTTATGGATTCGCTCAAGATGTTCGACATCATCTTCACGATGACCGAAGGCGGACCGGGTAGTACGCTGATGACCTACCAACTCACCGCCTACCGCACCAGCATCCAGTTCCAGAAGCTGGCGCTTGGCCTGCCCTATGCGATTACGCTGTATGTCGTGGTCTATCTGGCGAGCCAATACCTGATCAAAACATGGGGCAAGGCACAACGCCGCGCCGCCGGATTTTCCGAATAGGCGAGGCAACACATGGAAAGCAAAGTTCTCCGGCAGCGCGCCACAGGCATCTTTTCGGATAGCTTCCTCATTATTTATTTTCTATTCGCGCTGTTCCCGATTGTCTGGATGGTCCTCATCTCGCTCAAGCCAACTGATGAGCTGTTCACCACCCAATTCATTTTTCACCCGACGCTCTTTAACTACCAGACGATCATCTTTGGCGACCCGACCGCAGGCGCGGGTGTCATCGCCAAGCAGGAATTCCCGCGCAACTTCCTGAACAGCCTGATCGCGAGTTCGGGCGCGGTGATCGTCTCACTGCTGGTCGGCGTCCCGGCGGCGTATGCACTGGCACGCTACAACTTTAAGGGGAAGAATAACCTTGCGTTTACGTTCCTCTCGTTTCGGTTCGCGCCGGAGCTGGTGATCATCATTCCGCTATCGGTTGCCTACCGCCAATTGGGGCTTTACGATACTTATTTTGGGATCATCTGGGTCTATCAATTGGTCACACTGCCGCTGCTGATCTGGGTACTGCGCAGCTATTTCGAGGATATTTCGCCGGATATTGAGCAAGCAGCGATGGTCGATGGCTACCCCTGGTGGCAAATTTTCTTCCGTATCCTGCTCCCGCTGGTACGTCCGGGGCTGGCCGCCGCCTCGTTGCTCGCGTTCGTCTTTGCGTGGAACAACTTCATATTTCCGCTCGTGTTGGGCGCGTCGAATACGCAGACGGTGACAGTCTCCGCGCTCGGCTACCTGAGTTCGGCGCAATCGTTCTTCAACCGCATGGCGGCGGCGGCGGTCGTCTCGTCCGTGCCGCAAATCGTCCTCGCGCTCGGCATTCAGCGCTACCTGATACGCGGCCTCAGCTTCGGCGCGGTCAAGGGTTGAACTACGATGGCTAAACTCATCCTTCAAAATGTGACCAAAGATTACGGCAAGGTGCGCGCACTCGATCATCTCTCGCTGGAAGTCGCGGATGGGGAGTTCCTCGTTATGCTCGGACCTTCCGGCGCGGGCAAGACGACGACGCTCAAGATCATCGCGGGCATCGAGGCGGTGACGAGTGGCCGCGTGCTGATTGGCGACAAGCTGATGAACGCCATCGAACCGCATCGCCGCAATGTCGCGATGGCCTTCGAGAGCTACGCGCTGTATCCACATTTCACGGTCAAACAAAACCTTGCGTTTCCGCTCAAAGCGCCGGGACGCAACTTCTCGGCGGGCGAAATCGAGCAGCGTGTGAACACCGTCGCCGAACGGCTCAATATTCACATGCTGCTCGACCGACTGCCGCAGCAGCTTTCCAAC
>Ga0123337_10006919_pt1 | contig 10702 bp, 8 predicted proteins | sample frozenSSSSmetaG_FD_89792 | JGI IMG/M metagenome (GOLD analysis project Ga0123337, IMG submission 89792) | Glacier valley bacterial and archeal communities from Borup Fiord, Nunavut, Canada, to study Microbial Dark Matter (Phase II) -... | ecosystem: Environmental > Aquatic > Freshwater > Ice >...
CTCATGGCGGATGTTCTGGAGCAATACCCTACCCAAGCGCGCGCTGTGTGGGAGCTGGATGAGCGGGATTTGACCCGTCAAAACTGGCCGGCGATCATTGACCGTCAGCGCAAGCTGTGGCCGGAGGTTGCCGCCCGATTTCATGCGCAGAACCGTCTGCTCGGGCCTGAGCGGGAATTGCCGACCGGCCATTTCGCCCTTGCCGAGGTGGCGTGCGCGGGGCACTACGCGATCGCCCTCGCCCACCAGGAAAGCCCGGCAGCCGGCCTGCGGGAAATCAACCGCTTGGAACTCTACATGCGACGCCTCCACCTCGATCCCAAGGCGCACGCGATCCATTGGAGCCAATTCAACTATGACAAGGGGCTGGTGTTGGAAACCGCCGGAAACGATGAGGCCGCCGCCGCTTGCCTGCGCGAGGAATTCCTCTCCGGCGCTCGCAAGCGCGACCTCGAGCGCGTCGAGAAAAAGCTCGCCGGGCTTAAGCCAGGTTCGTGAACACGGCCTGCACGTCGTCGTCGTCCTCGAGCTTGTCGAGCAAGTTTTCCACGTCCTCCATTTGTTCTTCGGTGAGCTCGATGGGCTGGGCCGGGAGCCGCTGGAGGCTGGCCTTGGTGGGCACGATGCCGAGCGCTTCGACACCTTGGCACAAGCTGGCGAAGGCGCTGTATTCTCCGATCACCGAGACGATGCCGTCATCGACGTCGATTTCCTCAAGCCCGGCGTCGATGAGCTCCAGCTCGATTTCGTCCAGATCGCGGCCTGCGGGCAGGGGAAACTCGATGACGGTCTTGCGCGAGAACATGAAATCGAGTTGGCCGGCATTGACCATCTGGCCACCGTTTTTGTTGAAAATGATTTTCAGATTGCCCACCGAGCGGTTGGAATTGTCCGTCGCGCACTCAACGACGAACAACGAGCCGTGCGGGCCCTTGCCTTCGTAGGTGACTTCGGAAATATCCGCGGCGTCCTTGCCGGCAGCGCGTTTGATCGCGTTCTCGATGTTTTCCTTCGACAGGTTCTGGGCTTTGGCGTTGTTGATCGCCACGCGCAGCGGCGCGTTGGATTCCGGATCCGGGCCGCCGCTTTTCGCGGCCATCGTGATGGACTTGGCGAGCTTCGGAAACACTTTGGACATCGTGGCCCATCGCGATTCCTTCGCCCTGCGGCGGCATTCGAAGTGTCTTCCCATGGTTTTTTGTCGGTTAAAAATTGCCCGGTGAGGCACCGGGCCGCAGATCTAAGCACGCGGGCGGGGAGATGCAAGCGAAGTGCTGAACCGACGGGTTTGATGGATTTCAAAGGCTCCCCTCCGCTGGGCCCCTCAAGCGATCACCCGCTGAAAGAACCAGAATGCCCCGGCCGCGGTGACGCACAGGGCACTCGCGGCCACGATTTTTCCGGCCACTTCGCGGTGCTCCCGCTGCAAAAACGCAAGCAGCGGAGCGATCGCGAGGACGATGCAGCCTTGGCCGATCTCGACGCCCACGTTGAACGCCCCGAGCGACCAGCCGAGCGCCTCCCGTGGCAACACCATTTCCTGGAGCACACTGGCAAAGCCAAATCCGTGGATAAGACCCAAGCAGAACGCGAAAAGAAGGCGCGGGTCACGACGCTCTTTCCCCAGAAACGCGTGAACGCCGACGAAGACAATACTCAGGGCGATCACCGGCTCCACCATGGAGGCGGGCGGAGTGATGATCCGAAATGTCGCCAAGGCCAAGGTAACGCTGTGAGCGAGGGTGAACGCGGTGACGATCTTGAGCAATTGCCGGAGACTCCCGCCTAGCAGCATCAATCCGACTACAAAGAGAATATGATCCGGGCCGATGAAGATATGATGGATTCCCTGTCTCACAAACAATGCAAGCGCTCCAGTGAGGTTCTGATAATTCGCGGTGCGGAAAGTGATCGCGGGGCGACTTGTCGTGAGGATGTCCTGTCGCAGTAGCTCCTCGCCGGCGTAAACGTTGACGAAGGTCCGGTGTCTCGGATCGTAGGGGAACATCACCGTCTCCGCGCGGAGGGTGCCCGGTGCGACCGGCCACGAATGCGCAAATACCAGACGCAGATCCCGCTTCTCCGGAACCGGGATGATGTCGCGTAGTTGAAGCGTCAGGAGACCTCCGTCGGCGCTGAGTTTCAAACGCGATCTGACGAGTTCCGCCACTTGGCCTTGCTGGGCGGCAAGCGTCGCCGGGTGCAGCAGCATGTCCGGCTCCACATCCGGGAGATCGTGGGCGAGGTCAGTAATAGACGCGGTGATTGCGACGTCCATCCCCGCGGAATTCAGCCGGATTTCGATGAAACTGGTCGGCTCATCATGGGCGTCAAGGCGTTCCACCAGACCCGCTGCGCACATGCCAGCCAAAGCGCAGGCAATGAAGAATGCGTTCTTCATTCCGCGGCGCCTTTCACTTCCGGGCTTCCTGCCAGTCCGGCCGATGAGTTGGTTTGATTGGAGAGGCTGGCCAGCTTTTGTTCCGCGACCGGCGTCTGTAAGGGATTGAAGGCCGGGCTCATGGCCAGCGCCTTTCGCAGATGCTCCCGTGCGGAGGCCGCGTCGCCTAACGCTGCTGCGATCATCCCTGCATGGTAGTGGATTTCACCCTCCGGAGTGTTCCGGGACATTGCCCGCTTGATGGCCTCTGCCGCGCGGAGCATGTCTCCGTTTTTGTAATAGACCCAGGCAAGGGTATCGGCTTCGAGCACATTCCGCGTGAGCTTGTGCTGCTCCGCCAGACGCAAGGCCTCCACTAGATTACGATCATGATCGGCGAGAAAGCGTGCCATCTGCATGTGATCGTGGACACCCGTAGCGAGATGGGCGGCGTGCAGGGTTTCCACCTTGCGGTAGTCGTCCTCCGCCTCAGCACGCTCTCCCTGAATCGCATGCAAGTCGCCGAGTCCCACGAAGGCGTCGTGATTCGGACCCGCTTCAAGAAGTTTCTGATAGTATTGTGCTGCGATGTCGTAGTCGCGGGTCGACGTGGCAAGCCGTGCGGCAGCTAGCAGAATATGAGGATGCCGCGAATGCTCCCGCAGGGATGGCGCTAGCACCTGTGCCGCTGCGGCGAACGCGCCGTCTTGCATCAGCATCACCGCCAGCTTCGCGCGGCACCAGGCAAGATTCTCCGCAAAGGGCGCTCCCGCGCGTATCGCCTTCTCCATCAGATCGGTGCCTTTGACCTTGTCGCCGGTGAGCCACAGAAGATAGGCCCCGCGGCTCCAGGAGGAAAGATCGGGGCGTAGATCCATCATGGTTTGATAGTGGTCGTAAGCGGCATCGTAATTACCTAACTCCAGCTCCGCATCGCCGATGATGCCGTGGGCGTCGGCGCTGTTCGGGCTGAGCGCCAGTGCTTCATTCGCCCACTTCATGCTTTCGTCGAACACGTGGCGACCGCCGGTGAGCCATGCCATTCCGTTGATCGCATCGACATTGGCGGCTTGGAGTCTTAGGGCTTGGCGATAGGCCTTCTCGGCGAAATCATAGTAGGTCTGGTCGCCGGATTCCCTCAGACGCTGGCGGAGCGTATCGCCCAGCACCACCCAGCCCGCGGGCGCTTGAGGTGACTTCCGGGCTTTCTCCATAGCGGCGGCCACGGCCTTCCCGCTGGCGGACCCATCACTCTGGATAGGAATTGCGTCTAATACTTCCGTGGGTTGAAGCGCCGGGGAAATGGAAGATGCTTCTGCGCTCTTCACCAGTTTCGGGGCGGGCCTTGTGAGGAAAGCCGCAGAAAACGCACCGACGATGCACAGCGCGATCGCGGAAGTTTTGAGGCCGGTTCTGTGGGAGTGGGTGATCATGGCGGAAATGGCACCAGCAGACTGGGTGTAAGCCTGCTGGTGCCGATATGTGGTTAGCTCAGAAATTCACGTTTACGTTGGAGTCGTTCACTCCGGAATCCTTGCGGTTGCGTGGTCCCGCGTTCGGGGTGGCTGCATACGGGAAGGTCCGGTTGTAGGTGGCGTCGTTTTCAGGAACGTTGTCACCGACCACGGTGATCGTGCTGAAAGTCGGACCACTGGCGATTGCCGTAAGGGCGATGTCGACCACGTCGTCGCCGAAGCGGCGACCGTTCGGCCAACCGGCAGGGATGGCCACGCCGTCACCGTTAAGGATCGTGTCGCCACCGATGAAGCTCAGGCGGTTGAAGCCGGAATTTCCCGAGATGGTGGTTGGGCCCGTGGTGGTATTCACGCGGATGACGTCGGGAATGAAGATACTCACGAGGTCTTCACGTTGGGTCGTGGCGAATCCGGTTCCATAGACCGTGTTGAGCAATGCGGCGAGTTCCGGGGTGCGTGCATAGTTTGCAAACAGGGCTGGATCCGAAGTCGGCGAGGTGCGGTTGTAGGTATCCTTATCCACCGCGGCGACGAGCACTTCATTGAAGAGCGGGTTCGCGAGACGGTTCACTTGGACGTATGGGCCGCTGGATTTGTCTTCGCGGTTCGGCCGGCGGAGCGTGACCTGCGGACGACTCACGGATGCGTAGACGCCCACACCCGTGCTTGGCGCCTGGAGCGCTCCAGTGTAGGAAAATGTCTGCAGGTCCGTGATTGGGATGACGATCGCGTAGTGCAGGACATTGAATCCCTTGAAGCCATCAACGCCTCCGCCTTCCTGACCAAGGCCCATGCCGTCGCCATTGCTATCCAGAATGCGACCTTCTAGCAAATCGAAGATTCCTGCTGTGTCAGCGAAAAATCCATCCTCCCGAGGACCGCAGAATACGGTGGTGCCACCGGGGAGATCATAGGTGGTTTGAAATGTGTAGGGATCAAGGGCGGCACGGTTCGCTGCTCCTGACATGGCGACTCCATTGCTGTCGTTGTAGAGCGGAGTGGTCTTGATGCCCACGTTCGGCGGTGCGACTAACAATGGAGACGATCCGTTCAGTTCAGTCCGCGAGTTCTTCTTTCGCCCGCCGTCGGTGATCTTGGTCACGGTGTAGGACTGGGTGAAATTCTGCCGGGCATCGCCGACGGTCTGGATCGGGCCGACTTCGGTGCCGAGTCCGTAGCGCAGGATCGTTCCGGTGTTTTTGTAGTCTCCAGTGGCAGCGGAGACTCCGGAGAATTTAAAGTCATAACGCAGCGATTCAGCGCCTGTGACAGGGTTTGTGATGTGAATGCTGTAGAGCGCATCCGGCGAGAACGCCTCGTACATCACTCCGTCGCCGGGTTCACAGAAGGGGCGGACATTGACCTCTACCACCAGGACTTTCTGATTGGTCGCCGGACGGGTGCGGATGAATGCATACACGTCGGTGAGGTTGGCTTGCGGGTCGAGCTTGATGAGCGGAGCGTCGCTGTGGCTGGATGCCTGCGCACTCGGGATAGAAACCATGAGCGATGCCAAGAGGCAGGCTGCTTGGAAGGTTCCTTGGAATAATGCGGATCCATTGGGAGCGCATGGGCGGTTGATGATGTGTGTTTTCATTGGTATTGGTTGGTTGGAGAAAAAGAATTTTCACCGATGCGGCGGTTCGAGCCACACCCACCGATACGCCCCGGATGTTGCGGGTCAAAAATCCGGCGGAATGAAATCCGCATACCCCTATATGAGGTCCAAAACGCGGTGTTCTTGATTTCCAGCCGGCATTAGGCTGCCGCCCGGCGATTTCATCAAAAAATCCCTTGAAGCGCGGTGATTCAGGTCGATGGTCTTCGCTTCAAATCATGATGAGAGACGCCCCCCAGACAAATCCGCCTGAATTTCAGGAGCTTCCTCACATCACGTTCCGCCAACTGGAGGTTTTTTGCGTCGTCTCGCGGGAAGGGTCCTATGCGAATGCCGCGCTGGAACTGCGGAGCACACGCGCGAACATCAAACGGGTCTGTGAGGATTTTGAAAAAGCGGTGGGGCGCCAGTTGTTTGTGGAAACGCCGGAGCACGCTCTGAAGGCGACCTTGTTCGCGCAGGGGCTGCTTGGCCAAGTCAGTCCGCTTTCCCGCGGACTTCGGCGCCTGGGAGATAGCGTGAGGACCCTGCATCAAAATGGCAGAATCCTGCGCTTCGCCGCCGCGGGAGAGTTTTTCAAAGGTGGGCTGTTCACGGATTTCCTCGCACGGGTGCAAATTTCCGACACGTTTCGGCCCTGTTTTTTGAGAATCGAGACCCCGCGGTTCCGCACCGCGCTTCTGAATGCGGAATGCGACGTCTATTTTGGTGCAGGCATCACCGGTTCCGATCGCTTGGACTGCGTTTCACTCGGCCGGATCCCTTGGAAAATCCAGTCCGGCCTCAGCCACCGCGGCAGGCAGCCTGCCACGCCGGCCGATCTTCCCAAAGGGAAATGGTGGATCTCTGATAGTGGCGACCCCGACGCTAGCGCGCTGATGCTCGGCACATTTCACTCCGCGGGAGCCAAGGATGGGCGCGTCCTCACCGAAGGCTCTGCGGCAAAACCCGAGGACGATGAGTTCCTTCTATCACATGACACCACTTCCCGCCACATCGATGCGCCGGAGAGCGGCTGGCCTTGCTATCAGCTCATGGCTGTCTTGAGGAAAAGTCATCCCTACTCCGAACTTCTGCCACGGTTGAAGGGTGCCGCCATTTCCTGACCTATGGATATCGATCTATCCAGCCTCCTGGTCTTCCGTAGCCTCGCGCAGACAGGCAGCTTTACTGAAACGGGTAAACGCTGGAGAATTTCCCAGCCTGCCGTGAGCCTCATGATAGGGCGGCTCGAATCGGTGGTGGGCTTGGTCCTCTTCGAGCGATCGAGTTCCGGCACCCGCCTCACCGGTGCCGGCACGCGGTTTTTGGAGCGCGCCAATGAAGTCTGCGAAGCATACCTCGCATTCGTCGACGGAATGCGGAGCATCAGCCGCCGGATGGATGGCGTGGTTTTGGTGGCGGTCGACCGCTCGTCATTTGGCTCGATTCTCAAACAGGAACTGCAGCACTGCGCGACGCGCGCGGGAACAACTGCAGTGATCTGCGAGATTGGCGAAAACTGGAGCGTCTCATTGGAGTCGGCAAAATATGATGTTGTAGTTGCCGGGCGGTTTCTGCATTCCGGGTTGTCGGTTGGGGTCCAGGAAGCGGTCCTTCTCAAGGAGAGGGGAATCACTGTCGCATGGAATCCGGATTTCTATCCATTTGACCCCATCAATTTTAGTTTCCCTGAGATTCTCCGGACGACGGTGCTCATTCCTGACTCCTGTGTGGTGACGGGCTTCGCTCCGTTTCTCAGTCTTTGGTGCGAATACGCCTATGGGTTGCATCCGGCGAATGCGTTACCCTTCAGTTCCGAGGCTGACGCGGCTGCGGCTGCCGGAGCCGGGCTCGGTGTGCTGATCGCACCGGGTGATGCGATGTCCCGGCTGGAATCCAAGGGCGGTGACTTGACCCATGTCCGAACTTTCGAGTTTCTGTTACCCGAGGCATTCACCTTCGGGGTGTATTGCCGAAGCGATGAGAGCTCCAACGACGTTTTGTCGGTTGCGGCGATGATCGGCAAGCTGGGCAAAAAGTTGCTTCCCCGCTCCTGAGTCATGCAGGAATTCTTGTTATTTCCGGGCTCGTTGCCATGTCGGATAATCCTTAATCAACATCTTTTGAGGCCAATCGCCCAGCCACGAATAGCCGTTCCTGCGTTCGTAGCCGATGTCTGAAAAATGGTTTTTCACGATGCCGTCGCGATCACAGAAAATCGGGCGATTGGAGGCGATGTCATAAAACCGCGCCCACAGTAGTCCGGCACCCTCGTCCTCGATCAGGCGCCGGTCCTTACCGCCCGGTGATCGAGCATCCGCGACTTCGACGACTTTGTGACCGGTGATTTTAGCGCTTTCAAACCAGGCAACCGCACACTCGATGGCGGAGACCGTCGCCGCGTCCGGGTGGTCGAGGCTCATCAACAGCTCGACGATGCCGACTGATTCCGCACCGCTGAGTGATAGCAATTCAAAGGCGCGTGCGGGCCGTGGCCGGTAGTCGATCTCATCATGCTGTGCGCACCAGGCGGTGAGCCTTCCATTTACTTTAATCTGGCATTTCAAGATACACTGAATCCCGCGGTCGAAGGCCTCCGCGGACTTTGCTCTCTTGTCCTTGTTCACAAAGTCGTAGCGCTCCTCGGTGGCGACTTCACGGATGAAGGTCATGAGATTGACCATCGAGTTGTCGTTGAATGTGATGTAGCGGTGATAGCTCCCATCGGGGGGATAGGACTGCGACCACCCTCCGGTGGGGTATTGAGCCTTGAGAATATAGTCGAGGCCCCGGTCAAATGCGCTGCAGTAGGATTCATCCCGAGTCGATTGATAGATCAAAGCGAGAAAGCGCATCTCGTTCACGGTCGCCCCGTTGTCGAAGGTAGGTGGCAGGGGAGGAGCTCCCGCCTTCGCCGGAGCGGATGCCGTGTTCACATTCTTTGGCCAGCCCCCAAGGGGGGATTGGAATGAAAGGATATGCGACGCGACCACCTTGGCCTCTGCCCCCGAAAACCAGGAATCCGGACGGTGTAGATAGCCCGTAAGGCCCGTTGCTGCATGTGCCGCACTGGCGAAAAGGATTTCCGTCACGATCCACAGAAGGGTGGCGAATGTCCTGCTAACTTTTCTCATCGGTTTCTCTCGCACGATTGCCTTTTTCTTGAGTGGCATCCGGCAGAGCCGGGGGGTGATCCGCCACCGCTTCCATGCGGATGTAGTCGTAGAGCACGCCTTGGTGCCAGGCCGTGCCACGGAGGCGGAACTGGAGCACATTCTCGCCCGTGCGTAGGCGGGTTGCGGGAATGTCAAAAGAGCGTTCAAACCACATGCCGCGGTCCGAGTCCCGATGCATCGTGCCGTCTTCGGGTAGTGGACCGGTGTTCCCGACCTCCGTTCCGTTGAGCAGCAGTGCGAGGCTCGAGCCTTCACGTGAACCACAAAAGGACACTCTCAGCCGGGTTCCGTTCACGGGAACTTTGTCCAGCGGGAACCGTACTGTCCATGTCGAGTTTCCCAGCACTTCGCAAGCGGGTGATAGATCGAGAGGTTGGCAAACGTGCCAGTCTTTTGCCCAGTCGCTCTTGCCGACGATGTAGTTCACCCCCTGCGGGAAATCCGTTTTGAATTTCAAATAATTTCCCCAAAACCAGTAGCGGTCGCCATTGCGAAACTCCGCGGCGCTGCGATTGGGAATTCCGATCTCCCAGAGAGTTGGGCCAGCCCGTGGCGGCGTCCAGTTCAGCTCGCCAGCGTGCTTTACCACCCCGGCTTCGATCGTCACGTCAGGCAGCTCGTATTCACCCAGAATTCCATCCGAAAACGCGTGTAGAACATAAGTTCCTGGGCGCACTCCGGACAAGGTAAACGTCCCGCCGGATCCCGCCTTGACCCAATATTGATAGTGCTTGCCATCCCGCTGCCAGCCGACGTTGGCGGTGGTGGTGTTCCGCCGGTCGCTGACGGCATAGTCCGGGTCTGTGAGTCCGATCCACTGGGTGCCAGCCAAGCCTGAGGACGTATGAACTTCATGGGTGATCAGTTTCCCAGTCAATCCGCCGCGTGCCGTCGCCGGTGGATAGGCATCATGGTGTTCCCAAGGGTATGGCCAGGAGGCGCGCTCCACCTCGGCTTGCTTGAGGGCCGCAGTCCATAAGGTCGCAGCGCTGCCGCCTTGGTTGAAGTGAAGGGCGAACGGTCCGATCACTTTCGACCACTTCTCGTCCTGATTCAATGCCAGCACGGTGCCGCCATAGTGGCTTCCATGCCACATGTTCAATAGCGTGGGCAGCGCGTCACCGCCCACATCGAGATGTCCCGTTAGTTCGACTTTCGTCGGACCACCGGCGATGTATTCGACGCTGGGGTTGATCATCCACACCCCGAATGACCGCTTCGAACCCACCCAGCCATAGGCGGGAACTTTCTCCAAAATGGCGGAGTAACTGTATTTGTGCTCCGCCCACCCCGCGTGGATTCCGGTTGTCATGCGGCGGGCCTCCTTCAGATTCAAGGGCGTTCCGGCATCCCAGTCTTTCCCGGTCGGGGTGATCCAGTTTCGGTCCCGATCGATGCTCAATTGATCGAAGATGCCCGCATCCAGCTTCACCACGAAGCGTCCCTCACCGATCCGGAACGGAGCATCCCCCGTCCCGTGCGCGAAAACCGCCGTCGCATAGAGTGTCGAGGAATGGCGATCGATGGCGTACCGAATCTCGGCGGTTCCTGGGTAGGCACCGTCCGTCCCTTTGCCATGAAACTGACAAACCACCTCCGCCCGCTCACCGCTGTTGGTGCTGGGATCAATCGAAACTAACGAATTTTGGGAGATGCCGAAGCCGCCGACCCGCGCTTTTCCGGACGAAGCTGCCATCGACCAATACCCCGACCCCTCACCCAAGAGTTCCTGACCACCGAGCACCACCGAGGTCACCCGCCCAGAGCGCTTCTCGATCATGGCGGAGAGGGTCCCGTTCGACATGCGAAACGAAGTGCCGTCCTGGCTCAAGGTCACGTCCGCCGCACCGGCGGGGGAGGCGTGAAGATAGAGGCTGAAGAGTGCAAGAAGTAGTAAGCGCATCGCGTAACAGTGGCCGAACTAAACTACGCTTGGATCCCTTGCGAAATTGCTAACCCGAACGGGTTAAGCGCCACAGAGCACTCAAGCCGGGGTTTCATTTGCACCTGCAACCATTCAGAACTTTTATTTCCCGAAGAGTCAATAGCTCTCCCCATTTATACCTCTTGA
>Ga0123337_10006921_pt1 | contig 10701 bp, 9 predicted proteins | sample frozenSSSSmetaG_FD_89792 | JGI IMG/M metagenome (GOLD analysis project Ga0123337, IMG submission 89792) | Glacier valley bacterial and archeal communities from Borup Fiord, Nunavut, Canada, to study Microbial Dark Matter (Phase II) -... | ecosystem: Environmental > Aquatic > Freshwater > Ice >...
CTAACTGTTAATTTGTTAGTTGTTAGTTGTTAGTTGTTATTGGTTATTGGTTATAACCCGTAATTGGTAATATCCATTCCCGTTGCATCGGAATAATATAAAGGACACTGCACGTGTCCTTGGACTACCGCGATTAATTGTAGGGACTAAAGCATAAGGCACTCGCGGTGTCCTGCCTGTGAGTAATATTAATTCCGATGCTACCGGATTTGATTTTACTTGATTGAAATAAAAAAAAACACCATTTTTTTGAAGGTTAAATGCTTGACTTTGAGCATTTAATCAAGTACAATCTAATAATGGAAGTGGTGGCTAAAATAAAGTTTTAGTCACCACTCCAATTATTTTAATAATACCACAATAAATCCACAAAAGTCAATGGCAATCCTTCTTTTTTAGGGCCGAGCAGTTATTGACGGTCAACTCGAATTATCGCACTCGCCAAATCGTTTCTATCTTTAGGATGCACGGCTTTGCGCACTCATTGGTGTCAACTTAACGTTGAATGTAGTAGCAGTCTGCTATCTGACGACTAGGGTTCTCAAGAAAGTGAGGCATGGGGCGAGTCCAATACCCAATGCCCAAGAGTACCTGATTTACCTGAGAAATGTTATATCTCAATATCTATCTGTGGATAGATGTTGACTTAACTCGCGATCGAGCTTATTAAATCAAAATTTGCACTTTTCACTCAAGCATTATTAAGTAAGCTAAAGTTTACTTAAATTTTTATTGCACAAACTCACTAAATCCCGCGAAACAACAGAAAGCGAGTTATCAGAGAAATAAGGCGATCGTGCCGCCATTTCTCCAAAGCCAATGCAAAAAATAAATTCCCCGCCACCACGAAGGCAAAAGCCTCATCTTTTAGCATTATTTGGTGTCACATTAGCCACCGTCTTGCTTTTATTTATTGTGCTGCCGGCACTGACTCAACAGCCAGTCGTGCTGACGATGTTAATGCAAGGCCAAGACATTCTCAACTGGAGACCATTTGTCAAAGAATTTGAACAAAAAAATCCCAATATTCGGATCGACTTAGTAGAAGGGCCTTTTGACACAAACCTTGTAGAAAATCTTTACACATCAGCCTTTCTTTTAGGCCAGTCGCCCTACGACATCATCAACATGGATATTGTCTGGGTTCCCAAATTTGCAGCCGCAGGTTGGGTAAGAGATTTGACAGACAGAATTCCCCCCGAAAAACTATCAAAATTCATCCCAGGTAACGTCGAAGGCGGGCGGTATCGGGGCAAACTTTACCGAATTCCCCACGCTTCTGATGCCGGAATGCTTTACTATCGCAAAGACATTTTAGAACAAGCGGGAATTGCAGCGCCGAAGACTTTTGAAGACATGGTAAAAATCTCTCAAAACTTGCAGAAACAGGGAAAAGCAACTTGGGGCTATTTGTGGCAAGGTAAACAATACGAGGGAGTATCTGCGATGTTTGTCGAAGTGCTTTCCGGTTTCGGCGGCTTCTGGGCCAACCCTCAAACTTTTGAAGTAGGGTTAGATAAACCGGAGGCCATTAAAGCAGTTGAATTTCTCAAAAATACGATCGCCTCTGGCATCTCTCCTCCGGGTGTAACCACCTACGGCGAAGAAGAAACCAGACTTTTGTTTCAAAACGGTAAATCGCTATTTTTGCGAAATTGGCCCTATGTTTGGAAGCTGGCAAATGCCGAGGGATCTAAGGTTAGGGGCAAAATTGCGATCGAGCCAATGCTCAGCAGTATCGGTAAAACAGGCGGTTCCTGCTTGGGCGGCTGGGGCTGGGGAATTGCCAAAACCTCAAAACATCCAGAACAAGCGTGGAAAGCAATTCAATATCTTACCAGCGAGGAAACCCAGCGCAAATTCATTTTAGAAACAGGTTTAATTCCCAGTTACAAATCCCTATTTACCAACAAAGAAATAGTCGCCAAATATCCCCACTACCCGCAACTACTAAAAGTAGTAGAACTGCCAGCCTTGCGCCCACCCATAGCACAATATACTCAAGCTTCTGATATTTTGCAACGCTATTTGAGTTCAGCTTTTACTGGGAGAATGAGTGCAGAACAAGCAATGAAAGCAGCGGCTAGCGAAACTCGCAATTTATTAGGCAGTTTGAAACAAACTAAAGCCTCGTCCTAATAAGTCCTAAACAGGCTTTCCGGCCTGTTCCACAAAGAGTGACTTTTATTGTGGGGTGGGCTTCTAGCCCGCCCAAAACAGCCGTAGGGTGCGTCGCCATTCAAAATCCATCAATAAAAATCTATAATCGAGCGAGCGACGCACCCTACGAATGATGTTGTAAGAGTTGTGAAAATTGGCATTACTACGACGAACCATAAATTAGAGATAAATTAGGGCTAAAAAATATGCAATCAGACAAGATGCGACAGCGCGAACAAAAAACCGGATGGATATTAGTAGCACCAGCTTTGATAATTTTGCTGCTAGTATTTGCTTACCCAATATTACGCGCTTTTTGGCTGAGTTTATTCACCCAAAACCTCGGTACTGAATTAAAACTAATTTTTTCCGGTTTTGCTAACTACAGTCGAATGTTAGGTGACGGCCGTTTCTGGCAGACTTTAAGCAACACGGCAGTATTTACGATCGCCTCTGTTATCCTGGAATTAATTCTAGGTATGGGCATTGCCTTAGTCTTAAATCAATCTTTCGCAGGGCGCGGCATTGTGCGAACAATCTCCCTCTTGCCTTGGGCATTACCGACTGCATTGATGGGTGTAGCTTGGGCGTGGATTTTTAACGACCAATACGGCGTAATTAACGACATTTTGATTCGCTTGGGATTGATTAAAAATAGCATTAGCTGGCTGGGAGATCCGACTTTGGCAATGATGGCAGTGATTACAGCAGATGTGTGGAAAACTACGCCGTTTGTCAGCTTGCTTTTGCTAGCGGGATTGCAATCAATTCCCGGTGATTTGTACGAAGCCCACGCCATTGACGGCGCGAGTAGCTGGCAGAGTTTCCGTCAAGTTACCTTACCGCTGCTGATGCCCCAAATTGTGATTGCTTTGCTGTTTCGATTTGCCCAAGCATTCGGCATTTTCGACTTGATTCAGGTGATGACGGGAGGGGGGCCAGCAGGGGCAACGGAGACGGTTTCTATCTACATTTACAGCACGGTAATGAGGTATTTAGACTTTGGGTATGGGGCGGCTTTGGTGGTGTGTACTTTTTTGCTGTTAGTGGCCGCAGTGGCGATCGCCGCTTACCTGTTATCGAGAGCCCGCGTCAATGCAGCCGGAGGAAATTGAATTATGTCGATCGCCCGCGAACAACCTACCACAAAAAAAACTTTTGAGATCCGGCAATTAATCTTGCCAATCTCAGCGCTCTTAATTGTCGCATATTTCCTCGCACCTATTATCTGGCAGGTGCTGACTTCTTTCAAAGTAAATGCGGATATTTCAGCGATTCCCAACGTCTACATTCCCAAGCGAATTACTTTCGAGCATTACCTGTCGCTATTCCAGCGTCGCCCGTTTGCACTTTACATTTTAAATAGCGCTTTTGTGTCGATTACTTCAACACTGCTGTGTTTGGCAGTCGGTGCTCCCGCAGCTTACGCTTTAGCCAGGTTGCGGTTGTGGGGTGAGAAAATCATCCTCGCAATTATTACGATTGTGACGCTATTTCCGGCAGTGCTCCTATTCTTGGGACTGTTGGAAATTGTCAAAGCTTTGAACTTAGGCAATAATTATTTAGCCTTAATTATTCCGTACACCGCTATCAATTTGCCGCTAACAATTTTGGGAATGCGGAGTTTCTTTCAACAGTTGCCAAAAGATTTAGAAGATGCGGCTAAGGTTGACGGATACAACACTTTTCAAATGCTGTGGCAAATCGTGCTACCAATGACTTTTCCCGCATTAGTCACAACCGGAATTCTGACGTTTATTTCAGCTTGGAATGAGTTTATTTTTGCACTGACATTTATGACTCGCGAATCTCTAAAAACAATTCCCGTCGCCACGGCTCAACTCAGCGGCGCGTCAGTCTTTGAAATTCCTTACGGCCCGATCGCCGCAGCCACCGTTTTAGGAACATTACCCTTAGTTTTGCTAGTTTTGGTGTTCCAGCGGCGCATCGTTCAGGGTTTAACAGCCGGGGCGGTAAAAGGATAATGAACTGGTTCCTAGGCTCTGCCTGGGAACCGATATCACTCTTGCTCTGCCTCGCTTTTTAAACAGGCAAATTGGAGGCAGAGCCTCCGGATCTGCGTTACCAGGCAGAGCCTGGGAACGAGTAACAGTCCATAATTAATTACCCATTAAAAAACATGGCAAAACTGCAACTAAAAAACCTCAATAAAACCTACAGCCCTAAAAATGTTCCCGTAAAAGACATTAGTTTGGATGTCAGCGAGGGAGAATTTCTGACATTGTTGGGGCCATCGGGATGTGGTAAATCAACGACGCTGCGGTTAATTGCAGGGTTGGAACAGCCGACTAGGGGCGAGATTAGAATTGGCGATCGCAATGTGACTTATCTCAGACCGGGCGATCGAGATATTGCCATGGTTTTTCAAAGTTACGCGCTGTATCCGCACATGACAGTATACGAGAATATGGCATCAAGCCTCAAACTGCGCAAAATCTCCTCGGGCGAAATCAATCGGTTGGTAACAGAAGTTGCAAAATCCCTCGGATTGACCGAATTAGCCGATCGCAAACCCGGAAAACTATCAGGTGGACAGCGGCAGAGAGTAGCCCTAGGCCGCGCCTTAGTGCGCCAACCGGAAGTATTTTTGCTCGACGAACCTTTGAGCAATCTCGACGCATTATTGCGGGAAAAAGTTAGGGCCGAACTCAAACAATTATTTTCCTCCCAAAAAGCTCCTGTAGTTTACGTCACTCACGACCAAACCGAAGCAATGACGCTTTCTACAAAAGTCGCAGTTCTTAACAACGGCAGCGTGCAGCAGCTTGACCCGCCAAACTTAATTTATACCCGTCCTGCAAATCAGTTTGTAGCGGGTTTTGTGGGTAGCCCGCAAATGAATTTGTTTGTGCTTAAATGCCAGGGCAATTTTGCCATGTTAGGCGATTTTGGAGTTACACTGCCGGATATGCCGACAGTGCCGCCAGAAATTGTGTTAGGAATTCGCCCAGAACACATCAGCTTTGCTGAGGGGACGGAGGCTGGCGAGACTACAATTAAAGGCGAGGTTTATTTAGTGGAAAATTTGGGAATGCAAAACTTAATTAGCGTCCGAGTTAAAGGTACGGAGTCACGGACTGTGCGCGTTTTGCTTCCGGGAGACCGCAAGTGGAATTCAGATATTGTAGAGCTAATCTTTCCGCCTCGGTTAATACATTGGTTTGATGTCAAGACGGGCGATCGCTTGCAGTGAGAAGTTCCGCTCCACGGCATTATTTATTAACAGCGCTATGTCTGTGTGCTGATAAACACATCTTCGGCTTTTCAGCAAATTTATAACTTTAGTTAGAGGTAGAAGTATTTTGATACTGTTTAGATTGAGAAATGTTGAAACTTCTCGAAAAAGAACTTAGGGAGTATTACCGAGATGAATTTAATTTCCACTGCGATCGAGCGTATCAGTTCCCTGTTTAAGGGCTTGCAGGTCAAACGTTTTTTGTCTGTAGTCCTAGTCGGTTTTGTGTTGCTGACGGCAAATGTTAATGCTGGAGGCAATAGCAAATCTTACGGCACGCAAGTTGGCTCCAAGGCCGATCTTAACAACCCCGAGAGACCTCAAACAACCCGGGAATGGAGGCAAGAAGCTCGCGAAACTAAGAACGATCCGGGCCAGAGAGTTCAGAAGATCGGGCAAGAGGCAGGAGCTGCTGTGAAAGAATTTGGGGAAATGTACCAAGACACCGCTAAAAGAAGTATCCGCGAATTAAAGGATTAGGAATAGTTTTTTGTGGCAAGGGCCGAAAATTCCGTTCCTAATATAGTGCAAGATGTGCATTTAACGTCACATCTCGCACTATTTTTTTAGCTAAATTTAAGTTTTAAATTATTTTAAACGATGTAAGATACAAATTTTCTTGGTATTGACAGTTTTGGTGCGTGTATGTTTGCCAGTAGTTTAAGCAACGAGGGGTTAAAAACAATAGATGAATAAACATCTTAACAGTCTTTTCCTAGCCGGCTTGCTGTTCATCTTACCTGTTTGTCCGGCGACAATTTCCCGCGCTCAACTTCCCGAAACTTCGGAGACTAACGCCAAGCAAACAAATCTCCTCAAAGATCAACTATATTTTGGCTTAACTAAACCGGGAGGCGAGACAATTTCTGAGTCAGAATGGCAGGAGTTTGTCAAGGCAGTTGTTACCCCTTGCTTTGGGAAAAGCTAACGGTATTAGATGGCTCCGGGCAGTTTCTCAACAGTTCGGGAATGCTGATTCCAGAAAACTCTAAAATAGTTATTTTAATTTATGAAAGTAGCCCGGAAAAAAACCAAGCTATTAATGAAATTATTGAAACTTATAAGACAAATTTTCAGCAGGAGTCGGTGCTGCGGGCAACCAGCGAAGTCAAAGTTTCTTGCTGATTTGTCGCTCGGCTCATGCAATTTATGATATAATAGACATAATTCCAGGTGATACCCTGAAAGATAAGTAGGGTGCAGGTACTGAGAAAAATCGTTAATTTGTGGGTAGCGATCGCACATTGCAATAAATTCCTAAAAAGACCAGCCTGGGAGCGAAAAAGATGATGAACGACGGTGACAAAAAATCTGAACCCCCGGAAAAAGAGGATTCAAAAAATTTGGATGGTATGGCTAAAGCTTTTATTGTGAGCGTGGCTTGGTCTTACGCAGAAGCATTGGAACGAACGAAGCACGCCCAAAATCAACAGGAAGCAATGCCGGAATCTCAGGCAGAATCTCAACCAGAATCTGAGACAGAAACAGTCGATCGCACTTTTGAAAAAAATTAATCGGCAAAGGTGTTTTGGGTTGATAAAAATCAAGGCTGTCACAGCCTCTGCGATTGCTTTACTCGGAGATAGCGATTGCTCGCGACAGAGGCGAACAACACAAAATGGGGAGCGAGCAGATTTGGGGCGATCGACTTTTGCGACAGATGCCCCAAATTAAAGCAGTTTGTATTCGATTTGACTAAATGTATTTCCGTCAATCCATTAAAGATTAAAGATTAAAGATTAAAGATTAAAGATTAAAGAATTAAAGAATTGAAGACAGCGACCTCACGAATGAATCCGGGGGCTTTTACCCTGGCTGCTTCCCTGCCCCAAAAGAGACTAAAACTAAACAATTTACGCTTTTACAGCTACAGTGTACAAAAGAAATAACCAATTTTTAGATCGATCTCATGTCTAATTCAAAAATGATTGGCAAAACGATCGCAGGTGGTCTTTGCTTCTTCGGCATCCTCGCCAGCTTCAACGCCTCACAGGGTCACGCATCCGCAGCAGCACCAACAATTGCCCAAGCAGCCGCCCCGGCCGCTAGCAACCTCGACAAGCAACTCCTAGGCCAATGGCAAGGCACAGTTCCCTCCGGTCAGTCTTTCACCTTCGTCTTTGCCCCAGAAGGCAAATTGTTCCTCATGGCGAAAGGCCCCGACGGAGCCGCCCGCGCCAAAGAAATGAGGTACAAAGTTAATCTCGGTGAAAAACCGATGCACCTAGATGTCGGCCTCAGCAGCACAGAAACCGTTCAGACTGTTTTTGAGTTGACTCCCGAAGGTCAAATGCGCCTTCAGTTGCAAGGCACCAATCCCGGACAGCCGAGACCGAATTCCTTAAACGAGCAGGCAACTGTGTTTAAAAAGGTCTCTGAGGCAACTGCATTGCCTGCTGACACTCAGGTCATCGGTTATTGATGAAAGTAAAAGCTTTCTGTCTTTAACAGGCACTTAGAGTCCGCCCCAAAGACGTAAGTTATGCCTCATATGTTGCACCATTTTCAATAACAGGCTTTCCGGCCTGTTCCACAAAGAGTGAATTTGATTGTGGGATGGGCCGGAGAGCCCGTCCATAAAAAGCTTATTGAAAATGGTGCAATATGTAAGAGGAGACGGAGGAGACGGCAGTGCCGTGTCCCTACCGCGATCAATTGTAGGGACACGGCACTGCCGTCTCCTCTATTTCATTCCGGCGTAGCCGGAATTGATACCAACCGCCGACTCGATCGATCGAGTCATGAACCGCGATTTGGTATTATCCGTGGAACAGCTTACAATCCACTTAATCTCCATTTAATTTTGGCCGTAGACCTCCATGAGTGAAACCGTCCTAGAAGTTCGCAACCTGCGGGTTCAATTTCAATCTGCGGATGCAGGCGATGTGTCCGCAACAGTCAAAGCTGTTGACGGTATTTCCTTTGAGGTGAAGCGAGGGCGAACTCTGGGAATTGTGGGAGAATCGGGGTCAGGAAAATCGGTAACATCCCTGGCCGTGATGGGTTTACTGTCTAGTTCCTCAACCAAAATTGAGGGCGAAATTTGGTTTTCTCCCACAAAAGACGGTGCTAGCAATCCGGCTGTAAATCTGCTGGAAATGCCCGACAGGGAAAAACAAACATACCGGGGCAGCCAGATTGCGACGATTTTTCAAGAGCCGATGAGTTCGCTCAATCCGGTTTATACGATCGGCTTTCAACTCACCGAAGCCATTTGTCTGCACCAAAAGGTGTCGCAGACAGAAGCGCGGCGCAAAGCTGCTTCTCTGCTGCAAGAGGTGAAGTTGCTAGCGGGCGACGAGGAACTCCGGCAGCGGTGTTTGGCTTTGCCGCAAGCAGCAGTTGGCGAGGACGTGAGCGATTTGATGCAGCTCGTCAACCGCCAAAAACAGGCTATGCTCGATCGCTACCCCCACGAACTTTCAGGCGGTCAAATTCAGCGCGTGATGATTGCAATGGCCATTTCTTGCAATCCAACTTTATTAATTGCTGACGAACCCACAACGGCCTTAGACGTAACTGTGCAGGCAACAATCTTAGCTTTGCTGCGCGAGTTGCGGGACTCTAGAGGCATGGCAATGATTTTTATTACCCACGATTTGGGCGTCATTGCTGAAATTGGCGATACGGTGGCGGTGATGTACCGAGGCAAGATTGTTGAGTGCGGTGCGATCGAACAAATTTTCAGCAATCCCCAACATCCTTACACAAAAGGTCTGTTAGCTTGCCGCCCAACTCTCGATCGGCAACTCCGCCGCTTGCCGACAGTTTCCGATTTTATGGATGTCACCACAAATGCTAGTGGCGAATTGGTAATTGTCGAGAAAAATACTGATTTAGACGGCGACAGCAGCGGGGGAAATCCCGCTTTTGCAACAGGAAAACCGCCTCGACTGCCGCATATTTCCGGGCCTTTGCTAGCTGTTAATAACTTGCGAGTTGGTTTTCCGGTGCAGGGAATGTTTGGCGAAACAAAACGCTTGTTTCTGGCGGTAAACGATATTTCTTTTGAGGTTTATCCAGGGGAAACTTTGGGTTTGGTGGGCGAATCTGGCTGCGGCAAATCAACTTTGGCGAGAGCTTTGCTGCAATTAATTCCGATCGCCAGCGGTAAAGTATTTTTTGAAGGTCAAGAAATTACGCCTCCTGCGAAAAGTAGTTCGGGATCGCAGTGGCTGGCTAATTATCGGATGCAAAAACAGTACGATCGCAAATTGCGGTGGCTGCGGCGCGATCTGCAAATTATTTTTCAAGATCCTTTTAGTTCTCTCGATCCGCGCCTGAATATTGGGGATGCGGTGATGGAACCGATGGTGATTCACAGCTTTGGGAAGAACCAGAAAGAACAGCGCGATCGCGCGGCTTATTTGTTGGATAGAGTGGGTTTGAATCCAGATTTTATGCGGCGCTACCCTCACGAGTTTTCGGGGGGACAGCGGCAGCGAATTTGTATTGCTAGAGCTTTGGCTTTGAATCCTAAGTTTATTATTTGCGATGAGTCGGTTTCGGCTTTAGATGTGTCGGTACAGGCGCAAGTTTTAAATTTGCTGAAGGAGTTGCAAACAGAGTTTGGACTGACTTATATTTTTATTTCTCACGATTTGAGCGTGGTTAAGTTTATGAGCGATCGGGCGATCGTCATGAACAAAGGTAAAATAGAGGAAATTGGCACAGCCGATCGCATTTACCGCCAGCCGCAGCAAGCTTACACGCGACAACTCATAGCTGCTATTCCGGCGGGGACTTTGGCACGAATTCGGGAACAGCAATTAGGGCGATCGGCTGCTGTGTCTCAATTAGCACCGCAGCCCGGAGTTCCTGCCGATGACTCGAAACACCGTTAATTTGTATCCTTCTGCTATTTTGCAAGCATTTATAACTTGCCTAATGTTGCATTCTATGTTGTAAATTGTACGCAATATTTTTTCATTTTATCTTCATAAATTATATCAATTCTGGTTGTAGCCGAATGATGTTGAAGGTTAACAGTTAACTGTTGACTGTCAACCGTCAATCGTCAACTCGAATTCACTATTCCGATGCTAAGCTGTTCTGCATTTAAACTACACAGTCAAAATTTGATAAAGTTCTTGTGGGGTGGGCCTAAGAGCCCGCACAAAAAATACAATTTAGATGTAGAACAACTTAACGGATTTGATATTATACCAATTTTTTATGAGGCTGCATAGAATTTCGATCCCCCCTAACCCCCCTGGTGGGAGGGGGGGACAAGATTCTTCTCAAAGTCCCCCGACCTAAGCTATGCCTTATAAGGATCTTTCTTA
>Ga0123337_10006923_pt1 | contig 10698 bp, 9 predicted proteins | sample frozenSSSSmetaG_FD_89792 | JGI IMG/M metagenome (GOLD analysis project Ga0123337, IMG submission 89792) | Glacier valley bacterial and archeal communities from Borup Fiord, Nunavut, Canada, to study Microbial Dark Matter (Phase II) -... | ecosystem: Environmental > Aquatic > Freshwater > Ice >...
CATCACCGCGGCCAAGGGCGGGGTGGTGGCGACGGGCATGACGGTGGGGATTGTCAGCCTGATGGCGTTTCTGGCGAGCCTCGTCGTCGACATGCCCTATGGCCAGATCTGGCTGGGACTGGCGCCGGGCGCGCTGGAGGGCATGGGCGCGCTGGGCATTGCGCTGGGCTATGACACGGCGTTCATTGCCGCCCACCATGTGCTGCGCCTGCTGATGCTGACGCTGGCAATTCCTGCCGTTGTGGTACTGATCCGGCGGCGCGAATCTGCCACAATTGGTGGCTAGATTCAGGCGAAATGGAGACCCTGATATGTTGCGAACTACTCTGGCGGCGTTGGCCGTGACCCTGCTGGCCACCGTGCCGTCCTATGCCGTGATGTGCCAGGACACCGGCAATGTGATTTCGTTCGAATATATGGACGGCGACCAGGTCAAGATCAACGAGGCCGATCGCAATGATTACGACATGACCGAACTGCGCCAGCGCGGCGTCGATGCGATACGCGTCGAGCGCTGGGGCAATTGCGTGCGGGCCTTTGTGCGCCTGGCCGACGGCACCGAAGAAATGCAGTTCTTCAATCCGGGCAGCTATACCCGCGCCTACGACTAAGCGGGTCGCAGACCCCTACCCTGATTGACCCGGTCGGCGCCCTACGCGCCGGCCGGGTTTGTTTTGAGACCTAAGCCAGATCGCTGATGGTGGCTGTGCTCGAGACATCGATGGCGATGAAGGCATAGCCATTGGGCCCGAGGCGCAGGTTGGCATCGGCCAGCACGGCGCGTTCGGAGACCGGCTCGAGCATGGTGCCTTCATGCAGGCCGCTGACCGCAACGGCCTGCTCATGGGGCGAGAGGTTGAAGACACAGAGCATGGCACCGGTCTCGGTGGCGCGGCGGAAGGCCAGGATCGGCTCGGCCAGGTCGAAGAAGCCGACATCGCCCAGAGCCAGCACGGGATGGGCTTTGCGCCAGGCCAGAATGGTGCGGTAAAAGGCCAGGGTCGAGCCGGGATCGGCCTGCTGGCCGGCGACATTGAGCATGGATTGCGGCGGCTTGACCGGCAGCCAGGGCGTGCCGGTGGTAAAGCCATTGGGCGGATTGCCCTCGTCCCAGGGGATGGGGGTGCGGCAGCCGTCGCGGCCCTTGTCCTGCGGCCAGAAGCGGATGCCGCGCGGATCGGTCAGTTCCTCAAACAGCAGCTCGGTTTCGGGCAGGCCCAGTTCTTCGCCCTGGTAAAGGCAGACCGAGCCGCGCAGCGACAGCACCAAAGCGGCGGTCTGGTCGGCCAGGTCGCGCGGGTTGAGCGCATGCTCGGCCCAGCGGCTGACATGGCGCGGCACGTCATGGTTGGAAAAGCTCCAGCAGGGCCAGCCATCGGGGCCGATGGCGAAGAACTTCTCGATGCGCGAGCGGAAGTGCTCGGCGGTGAATTCGTGGCCGAGGAAATCAAAGCCGTAGCACATGTGCAGCGTGTCGCCGCCCGAGGTATATTGCGCCATCAGCTCGACCGACTGGTGGCTGTCGCCGACCTCGCCCACCGAGGTGGTGCCGGGGAACTGATCAAGCAGGGTGCGGACGCGGCGCAGGAAATCGAGGTTTTCCGGCTGGCTCTTGGAAAACTGGTGGATCTGCATTTCGTAAGGGCTGGTGGCCAGCGGCAGATGCTCCTCGACCGGATTGGCCGGGTTGGAGCGCAGCTGCTGGTCGTGGAAATAGTAATTCACGGTATCGAGGCGGAAGCCATCGACGCCGCGCTCGAGCCAGAAGCGCATGACATCGAGCACGGCATCCTGCACGGCGGGATTGTGGAAGTTGAGGTCGGGCTGGCTGATCAGGAAATTGTGCAGGTAATATTGCCGGCGCGTGCCGTTCCACTCCCAGACGCTGCCGCCGAAGACGGCCGGCCAGTTATTGGGCGGGGAGCCATCGGGCAGCGGATCGGCCCAGACATACCAGTCGGCGCGGGCATTGGTGCGCGAGAGGCGGCTTTCCTTGAACCAGGCATGCTGATCGGAGGTGTGGCTGACCACCTGATCCATGATGACCTTGAGGCCGCGGGCATGGGCTTGGGCCACCAGGGTATCGAAATCCTCGAGCGAACCGAAGAGCGGGTCGATCTCGCAATAGTCCGAGACGTCATAGCCCATATCGGCCTGGGGCGACTTGGTGATGGGCGACAGCCAGATGCAGTCGACGCCCAGGCTGGCAATGTGGTCGAGCCGGGCGATGATGCCGGGCAGATCGCCGATGCCGTCGCCATTGCTGTCCTGAAACGAGCGCGGATAGACCTGATAAATTACGCCGCCACGCCACCATTGCGTCATCTGTCCGCTCCGTCATTGCTTTTCTGGGTCGGCCATCTGGCCGAATTTGGCGGCGAACCTATCTGTTCCGCGGCGCCAAGGGAATCCGTGCCCGACGCGGGGCAGCCGCCCGGACATGGCAGGGCAGCAGCTGCAAGATGACCCGGGCTTCAGGCCTGCGGATGGGTGGTGGCGAAGGCCGGCACGGCGCGGCTGCGCTCGGACAGCGCCAGCAGACGCGGCATGGTCGCGGGATCGCAGAGGCCGGCCACGGTGCCGAGGAAATCCACAGTCGCCACCACGGCGGCATCGGCGCCATTGGGATGGGTGCCGCCGAACCAGGCCGTGGCGGGGGTCTGCGTCTCGAGCGCGGCCAGACCCTCTTCGAGCTGGCTGCGCAGGCGGCCGACCCAGTCGGGCCAGACGAGGTCGGGTGGGCGGCGCTCGGTTTCGTAGACAAAAGCTACGCCCTTTTCCGCCACGGCATGGGCGAGGGCGATGACCTGTTGGCAGGCAATGCGCTGCGGGCCGGGTTCGGGCAACAGGCGATGGGCAGGCTCGGCAGTGGTTTCGAGATAATCGATGATGGCGTAAGTCTCGATGAGGTCGCCATCGGGGGAGGTCAGAACCGGCACGCGGCTGAGGGGATTGTGGGCGCGAAAGCGTTCGAAATCGGCGCCGAACAGCTCGACGGGACGCCGCTCGAAGGCGCGGTCCTGCAGGGTCAGCCAGATGGCGACGCGGCGGACGAAGGGCGAGCGCTTGCCGCCGTGCAGGATCAGCATGATCAGACCACCGCTGAGATGAGCGGCTCGCCGGCAAAGTGGGCGTCCAGATTGGCGACGACCAGGGCGCCCATGGCGGCGCGGGTCTGGGTGGTGGCGCTGCCCATGTGCGGCGAGAGCACGACATTGTCGAGGGCGAAGAAGCCCTCGGGCATGGCAGGCTCGTTTTCGAAGACATCGAGCGCGGCGCCGCCGAGGCCGCCCGACTGCAGGAGTTCGAGCATGGCGGGTTCGTCGACCAGGGTGCCGCGGGCGACGTTGACGAGGTGCCCCTGGGGGCCGAGGGCTTCGAGGACCTCGCGGGACACGATGCGCTCGGTGCCCTTGCCGCCGGGGGCGATGATGACCAGCCAGTCGCTGTCACGGGCCATGTCGACCAGGCTGTCGTAAAAGACATGCGGCTCGGATGGCTGGCGCTTGCGGCCATAATAGACCACCCGCATCTTCATGGCCTGGGCGCGGGCGGCGATTTCCTTGCCGATGCGGCCAAGGCCGAGAATGCCGACGGTCTTGCCGGTGAGTTCGGAGAACAGACCCATATTGCCCTGGGGCCACTTGCCCTGACGGACGAACTGATCGGCCTGGGGAATGCGGCGGGCCAAAGCGATCATCAGGCCGATGGTGAGCTCGGCCACCGCGTCGTTGAGGACATTGGGGGTATTGGTGACGCGCACATTGGCGGCGCGGGCGGCATTGGTGTCGATCGAATCGTAGCCGACGCCGAAATTGGCGATGAGCTCGAGCGCGGGGAGCTGGCCGATCAGCTCGGCGCTGACGGCGCCGCCGGCAATGGCGCGGATCGAAGGGGCATGTTCGGCGATGAAGGCCGCCCGGTCGGCGGCCTCATGCAGCTTGTGCACGGTGAAGCGCTCGGCCAGAGCCGCCTCGCAGGAGGCGAGCAGCTTGTGGGTCTGGAGGATGGCGATGGCTTTATCGGTCATTCGGCGGACTCGCAGCAGGAAAGGGTTGCCCAAGGCGGTACCATACAAGCGGCGGACAGTGGCGCAAATAGTTGGCCAAAGCGCGTGATCGGCTGGACGGGGCCGCGCAAACGTGTAGCAATGTGAAGGCGATGGGACGAGCCGCATAACCAGTCGGAGCACAATGGGCGATCAGCTGCCGTTTGACGAAATGTACGAAGCGGACGGCAGTGTCCGCGAACCCTATCGAGCGCTGGCGCAGTGGCTGGAGGAACAGCCCGACAAGGCGCTCAACCTGATGCAGTCCGACGCCGAGGCGATCTTCCGCAAGCTGGGCATTACCTTTGCGGTCTATGGCTCGGCCGAGGGCATCGAAAAGGTGATCCCGTTCGACGTGATCCCGCGCATCATCGCGGCGCAGGAATGGCGCAAGATGTCCAAGGGCATCGAGCAGCGGGTCAAGGCGCTCAACGCCTTTCTCTATGACATCTATCACCGGCAAGACATCATCAAGGCCGGCAGGGTGCCGGAAAAGCTGATCCTGCAGAACGCCGCCTTCTGCCCGGAAATGATGGGGCTGGAGCCGGCGCGCGGCGTCTATGCCCACATTATCGGCGTCGATATCGTGCGCACCGGGCCGGACGACTTCTTCGTGCTGGAAGACAATCTGCGCACCCCCTCGGGCGTCAGCTATATGCTGGAGGACCGGGAAGCGATGATGATCCTGGCGCCGGACCTGTTCCAGCGCCAGAAGGTGGCGCCGGTGGAAAACTATCCGGAAAACCTGCGCCGGACGCTCGAAAGCGTGGCGCCGGAGAATTCGGGTTCGTCGCCCAATATCGTGGTGCTGACGCCGGGCATCTACAATTCAGCCTATTTCGAGCACTCGTTCCTGGCCGACCAGATGGGCGCGACGCTGTGCGAAGGGCCGGACCTCTTCGTCGATGGCGGCAAGGTCTATATGCGCACCACGACGGGCCCAGAACGGGTGCATGTGATCTATCGCCGGATCGATGATGATTATCTCGATCCGCTGACCTTCCTGCCCGGCTCGATGCTGGGCGTGCCCGGCCTGTTCGACGCCTATCGCGCCGGCAATGTGACGCTGGTCAATGCGCCCGGGACCGGCATTGCCGATGACAAGGCGGTCTATACCTATGTGCCGGAGATCATCGAATTCTATCTCGGCGAGAAGGCCATTTTGCAGAATGTGCCGACCTATAACTGCACCGATGACGAGCAGCGCAACTGGGTGCTGGCCAATATCGGCGACCTGGTGGTCAAGGAAGTACACGGCTCGGGCGGCTATGGCATGATGGTGGGGCCGACCTCGACCAAGGCCATGCACAATGAATTCCGCAAGAAGATCGAGGCGCGGCCGGACAATTACATCGTGCAGCCGACGCTGGCGCTGAGCACCTGCCCCACCTATGTCAAATCGGGCATTGCGCCGCGCCATGTCGACCTGCGGCCCTATGTGCTGGTGGGCGACGAGGTGCGCATTACCCCAGGCGGGCTGACGCGCGTGGCGCTGGAAAAGGGTTCGCTGGTGGTCAATTCGAGCCAGGGCGGGGGCACCAAGGACACCTGGGTGCTGGAAGATTGACCATGCTGGGACGGACTGCACAAAACCTGTACTGGCTCAGCCGCTATGTCGAGCGGGCCGAAAACATGGCCCGCCTGCTCGAGGTCGGCTATCGCATGAGCCTGACATCGCGCCGTGAAGGCGGGGTATCGGAACACCTGGTCTCGATGATGCAGGCGGCCGAGGTCGACGAGGAATTCGGCAAGAAGGACCGCGTCGCCGATGTCGACACGGTGGCCCATTTCATGATGTTCGACCGGGACAATCCGAGCTCGGTGTATAATTGCCTGAGCTTTGCGCGCAGCAATGCGCGCTCGGTGCGCACCGCCATCACCACCGACATGTGGGAGGCGATCAATTCGGCTTGGCTCGAATTTTCCCAGATCAAGCCGCGCGATGTGCGCGGGGCCAAGCTGCTGGGCCTGCTCGAATGGGTCAAGGATATCGGGCATCAGTTCCGCGGCGCGCTGCTGGGCACGATCCTGCGCGATGACGGCTTTGCCTTCCTGCAGGCGGGCAATTTCATAGAGCGGGCCGACAATACGGCGCGCATTCTCGACATGAAATATTACGTGCTGCTGCCGCGCGCCAAGATGGTGGGCGGGGATCTCGACATCCAGCAATGGACGCTGATCCTGCGGGCGGCCTCGGCGCATCGCAGCTATCGGCATGTCTATCACGACCGCTACAAGGCGACCAATATTGCCGACTTCCTGATCCTGCGGCCGGAAATGCCGCGCTCGCTGATCTTCTGCGCGCGATATCTGGAAGACAATGTGGTGACGCTGAGCAAGCTCTATGGGCAGCAGCAGAGCTGCAATGAAGCGGCCAGCCAGCTGCGCGCCATGGTGGAAAACACCAATATGGAAGCCATCTTCGCCTTCGGCCTGCATGAATTCCTGACCGAATTCATGGCGCGGGCCGATCACGTGTCGAACACCCTGTCGGAGAGTTACAACTTTTATTGATGCGTATCACCATAGACCACCAGATGAGCATTACCCCGCCAGCCGGCACGGCCCATGCCGTGCTGCACCTGCTGCTGACGCCCACCAATGGCCCAACGCAGCAGATTGAGGACTGGACGGTGGAGATGGCTGGCATCGAGAGCGCGGCGGTGTTTGCCGATGCCTATGGCAACACAGTGCATCTGGTGAACCAGAGCCGCCCGGAAGGCACACTGGTGGTGCGCGTCAGCGGGACGGTGGTGACGACGGACCGGGCCGGCGTGCTGGGACGGCCGGGGGGCGAGCCGGTGCCGGCGCTCTACAAGCGGACGACGCCGCTGACCAAGGCCTCGGTGACGCTTTATGGCAAGTTTCGCGGCAGCAAGGACAGCCGCATCGACGTGCTGCATGCTCTGATGGCGCGGGTGGGCGAGACGCTGGGCGTGGACAGCGAGGCGAGCCAGAGCCAGATGTCGGCTGATGGCGGGCGGAGCCAGAGCCAGTCGAGCGGGGCGTCTCCCGCCGAGACCGCACCGCCGACGGCCAGTGCGCTGGTGCATCTGTTCATCGGCGGGGCACGGGCGCTCGACATTCCGGCGCGCTATGTGACAGGCTATGTGGCCGCCGAGCCGGATGGCGACGATGACCTGGTGGGCTTTCACGCCTGGGCCGAGGCCTATGATGAGGCGCTGGGCTGGATCGGCTTTGACCCGCTGCTGCAGATCTGCCCCAGCGACCGGCATGTGCGGCTGGCCGTGGGGCTGGACGAGAGCTCGACCGTGCCGATCCGCGTCGTGCCGGCCGGCGACGGGGTGACGACAATCGCGGTATCGGTCGAGACCGTCGGCTGAACGGGCGCAAACCCCTCAGCGGCATCAGAAGCGGTGGCGGATGCCGATGACCTGGGCGTTGGCGCCGTCGCCCATGCCACCCAGAGTGCCCCAGGCGCCGGAGCGGTGATGCAGCCGGACGAAGATTTCGGTATCGGGATTGTCGAGGCTGGCAAAGCTGATTTCGGGGGCGAGGAAGAACAGCACCGAGGGATCGCCCTGGCGCTGCTGGGCGCGTTCGGCCTCCTTGCCGATCGGGTTGGTAATGGCGCTCAGCCCGAAGGTGAAGGAGGGGGAGACGCGCAGGTTTTCGCCGAGATGGAAACCGTCATAGCGCGCCACCGCGCCGGCCCAGATCTCGCCACTGACATCGGTGCCACCGCGAAAGGCGACGCCCACCTCCGCACCCAGATGCCAATCGGGCAGCGGCTCGGCAAAGAAGTTCTGGTAGCCGGCGCCGAGCACGAAATTGTCTTCATAGCTGGCCGAGAGCGGCATGAAGGAGCGGTCGAAATAGGCGTCGGTATAGCGGCCGGCAAAGAGGAAGATCGCCTCATCGGGGGCCGGCTCCTGGGCGGAGGCCGGGACCGACGGCAGGCTGAAAACGGCCAGCAACGCACAAAAAGCAATGAGACCAGAGCGCAAAGCAGATCACCACTATCAATAATAGTGGCGGCTCAATGATTTGCGTGGCGCCGGGTTCCGCCGGGGGCGAAAATGTGATCGGCGCGGCTAGAGCGTGAGGATGTAAAGCCAGGCCGAAATGGTCAGCGCCGAGGCGACTGTGGCGATGAGGATGGTATTGGCGGCGACGCTGGTGCCGCGGTTGTAGTAGGTGGCAAAGACATAGACATTGACGCCGGCCGGCATGGCGGCGAGCAGGATGCCATAGCGCGCGATCTCCATGGGGACATGGAGCACCCAGATCATCAGCACATAGGCGATGGCGGGATGGACGATGAGCTTGATCAGCGCGGCGATCAAAGCCTGCTGCCAGTTGTCGGAGAGCTTGAACTCGTTGAGCGCGCCGCCAATGCCGAACAGGGCCGCCGGGACGACAGCCTGGCTCATCATGCGCAGGAAGGCATCGGCCGGCTCGATCAGCTGCAGGCCGGCAAAATAGCCGATCATGCCGGCGGCAATGCCCCAGATCAGCGGATTGGAGGCGACGCGCTTGCCGGCCGTCAGGAGGGTGCGGCCGAGCGAGGCGCCGTCGCGCCGCATCAGTTCCATGGTGACCATGCCGGTGGTGAGCAGGATGGCGCCATGGAGGCCAATGATGGAAAGCACCACGGGCAGGGCATCAACGCCATAGGCGCGCTGCATGATGGGCAGGCCGACCAGCACGGTATTGGTGAAGGTGCCGGAAAAGCCGACCGAGACGGCGATGCCGGGCGTGTTGCCGAAGAAGCGCAGGGCAATGACGATGCCCAGCACGAAGCAGAGCACGGCGCCGATATAGAAGGGGCCGATAATGGCGAGGTTGAAGGCGGAGGCGAAGTCGCTGGTGACCAGGGAATGGAAAAGCAGGCAGGGCGTCGCAAAATTGTTCACGAAAGCGATCAGGCTCTTGATGCCTTCAGCGGGGAACAGCTTGAAGCGCACGGCGCCAAAGCCAAAGGCCATCAGCGCGAAAATGGGCAGAATGACACTGATGATGGAGAGCATGGCCGAAGGGTTCCGGGGCCGGAAGACACCCTGCCCTACGCCGCGCCTGGGGCGGGGTCAATGCCGATCTGGTATGGTAGATTGGGCTCGCCGATGCCGCCGATAATCGAAACAGAATTGTTTCATTCCGAAATCAAAACGCGTACAAACGAAAGCAACACAAGGTGAGGTCCATGAGCGTGAGCGGTAGCGTCGACATTTTCGTCATTGGTGGCGGCATCAATGGCGCCAGCGTGGCCCGCGACGCGGTGGGCCGCGGCTATTCCGTGGCGCTGGCGGAGATGAACGACCTGGCCTCGGGCACCTCGTCGGCCGCGACCAAGCTGGTGCATGGCGGGCTGCGCTATCTCGAGCATTACGAATTCCGCCTGGTGCATGAGGCGCTGGCCGAGCGCGAAGTGCTGTGGGCGGCGGCGCCGCATATCATCTGGCCGCTGCGCTTCGTGCTGCCGCATCACAAGGGGCTGCGCCCCGCGGTGATCCTGCGGGCCGGGCTGGCCATGTATGACTATATGGGCGGGCGACGGCTGCTGCCGCCGACCAAGACGCTGGACCTGCGCAAGGACGTGACCGGCAAGCCGCTCAAGCCCGGCTACAAGCTCGGCTTTGAATATTCCGACTGCTGGGTCGACGATGCGCGCTTCGTGGTGCTCAACGCCCGCGACGCGGCCGACAAGGGCGCGGCGGTGCATGTGCGCACCAAGGTGACGAGCCTGCGCCGCGACGCGGGCGAATGGATTGTCGAGCTCGATGGCGAGGCCGGGCGGCAGACAATACGGGCGAAGCTGGTGGTCAATGCGGCGGGGCCCTGGGTGGACCAGGTGATCACCGGGGCGATGGGCAAGAATGGCGCGCATAATGTGCGGCTGGTCAAGGGCAGCCACCTGGTGGTGCACAAGCTCTATGAGCATGACCGCTGCTATATCTTCCAGAATGGTGACGGCCGCATCATCTTCGCCATCCCCTATGAGAATGACTATACGCTGATCGGCACCACCGACGAGGACTATGAGGGCGCCCCCAAGGACGTCAAGATTTCCGAGGCCGAAACCGATTATCTGCTGAGCGCGGCGAGCGAATATTTCGCCAAGCCGCTGACGCGCGACGATGTGCATTGGAGCTATTCCGGCGTGCGGCCGCTGTTCGACGATGGCGCCAGCGCCGCACAGGAAGCCACTCGCGACTATGTGCTCAAGGTCGATGGCGACGCCGCCACGGGCGCGGCGATCAATGTGTTTGGCGGCAAGCTGACGACCTCGCGGCGGCTGGCGGAATCGGTTCTGGAAAAGATCGAGGATGTGCTGGGCAAGAAGGGCGCGCCCTGGACCAGGAAGAGCACCCTGCCCGGCGGCGATTTCGAGCCGCTGGCCTTTGACGCGGAAGTGCGGCGGCTGGGCAAGGATTATGGCTGGCTGCCCAAGACGATGGCGCATCGGCTGACCCGGCTCTATGGCACCAAGGCGCGGGTGCTGCTGGACGAGCGGCAGACGGTAGAGAGCCTGGGCGTGCATTTCGGCTGGGATCTCTACGCCGCCGAGGTGGACTATCTGGTGGCGCATGAATGGGCCCGCACGGCGGAAGACGTGCTGTGGCGGCGCACCAAGCTGGGGCTCAAGGTGGGTGCCGAGGATACGGCGCGGCTGGAAGACTATCTGGGGC
>Ga0123337_10006925_pt1 | contig 10691 bp, 8 predicted proteins | sample frozenSSSSmetaG_FD_89792 | JGI IMG/M metagenome (GOLD analysis project Ga0123337, IMG submission 89792) | Glacier valley bacterial and archeal communities from Borup Fiord, Nunavut, Canada, to study Microbial Dark Matter (Phase II) -... | ecosystem: Environmental > Aquatic > Freshwater > Ice >...
ACCAGCACCATGGCAATGCAGCGAGCCAGTCCCACCAGAATCAAGCCGACCATATATTCAGGCTGATCCCGTAGCAGCAGAATCGCTAACACCCACATCAGCACCGGGCCGACGATCCAGTTCTGAAATAGCGAAAGCCCGAGAATGCGTTTGTTCGCGAAGACCTTCGGCAACTCCGCATAGCGGACCTTCGCAAGGGGCGGATACATCATGATGATCAGGCCGATGGCGAGCGGCAGATTGGTCGTGCCGACGGTCATCGGCGCGAAAAACGCGGCGGGATCGTGGATGATGAAATTCCCCAGCAAGACTCCCAGCGCCATGGCTGCGAAGATCCAGACCGTGAGGTAACGGTCCGTGAATGACATTTTTTTGGCGACGGCGTCGGACATGGCGTTGGAATGTTAGCAGCAGCCGGCCGGCCCGCATTTCCCACCGATGGCGGGCAGACGGTTGAGCGCGGGTAGGCCGCAGAGTTCTGGTGCGAGGCACTCGGTGTGTTTGTGCGCGAGGACGAGCACCACGGCGTCGTCGAGTATCTCGTGGTTGGAAAGGGTGTATTGGGAAATCACGCGGTCCTCGTATTCGATTTCCACCGGCACGGAGTCGTCGGGTAGAATGGACGCCGCCTTGGCGAGGATCGCTGCCATTTTGCCGGTTTCGATGCGGTGTTGATAGTCCTCGCCCACCCAGATTTGAAGCTGACAGGTGGTAGTGTCCCGGAGCGTGCCGCCGCAGTCGAGGAAGGTCTTTTGCAGGCGTCCGACTTCGGTCACGTGGAAGGAAACAGGCACTGCTCCACCGTCGGGCAGGCGGATGCGGAAGGAGAGGTGCGCATGCTGGGTGAGCAGGGATTTGAGTTCGGAGAGTATCATGGTTTCAGCGGTTTTCTAATGGATAGGTTTTTCGGTCCGGGGCAGCAGCTGGACTCGCGTTTGGCGAGACGGAGCATGGAGCGGTCGGCGTCGCGTTCCACCGTGCCGTCGTCGGACTCGCTAAAGAATTTCGCAAGCGTTAAGACGAGCTTTCGGTAATCGCGATGGATTTGAAAATACGTCCACTTTTCGCATTTCTCGCTCTCCAACAGGCCTGCCTTGCGAATGATCTGCACATGGCTGGACACCGAGGACTGCGGCATTTCGAGAATATCGGCGAGCTCGCAGACGCACAGCGCATTTTCCAGCACGAGGCGCACGATCCGCCAGCGCGTGGGATCCGCGAGTGCGCGGGTAAAAGTTACGATATTTTCCGTCACGGGATTCATCGTGACGGTAATAATCGTTATGTAAAGATCTGAATCGGGTCAAAATGAGCGCAGGGGCTTCTGCCCCCCGGCCTCGTCGCTACTGAGTTCGGGCGCTCGCTGGAAATCCAGATCGAGCACAGGGACGGCAGGGACCATCCACCCCAAGGGTTCTCCTGCAGGCTCGCCGGCGGTGGGGTGAAACGGGGCGTGAAGCTGGGCCTGACTGGCGCCCCGCGGGGAAAAGTGAAGAACAGCTTGGCGAGCATTCAGGTTTTCCGCGTCGGAATATTTATTTTCTTCACTCGCAACACCGGGAACTTCGTGTTGTTTTTTGGGCGTGTCTGCCGTCACTAATATTTCCACCTACCGCTTTGCGGAACTCACCGGTCTTAAGGACTTGCGGGAAAATCTCATCGTGGATTGCAAGGATTGGGGCCTGAAAGGGACCATCCTGCTCAGCACGGAGGGTATCAACCTGTTCGTCGCCGGGGCGGCGGAATCCGTCGATTTACTGCTCGGAAAGCTCCGGGCGATCCCGGGCCTGGAAGGCTTGGAGCCGAAAGTCAGCATCAGTGACCATCAGCCCTTCAACCGCATGTTGGTGCGCTTGAAAAAGGAAATCATCTCGTTCGGCATGGAGAGCATCCGCCCGGCGAATTACACATCGCCGAAAATCGCCGCCACGGAACTCAAGCGTTGGCTGGATGAAGGGCGGCCAGTGACGCTGCTGGATACCCGCAATGATTACGAGGTGAAGCTCGGCACCTTCAAAGGCGCGATCATTCCTCACATCAACACCTTCCGGCAATTTCCCGATGCGGTCCGGCAACTGCCGGAAGCGCTCAAGGACCAGCCCGTGGTGATGTTTTGCACCGGCGGCATCCGTTGTGAAAAGGCCGGGCCTTTCATGGAAAACGAGGGCTATCGGAATATCTATCAACTCGATGGCGGGATTCTCAAGTACTTCGAGGAATGCGGTGGTGATCACTACGAGGGCGAGTGCTTCGTCTTCGACCAACGGGTGGGCGTGGACCCCGGGCTCCGCGAGTCGGACTACGCGGTTTGTTTCGCCTGCCAAGCTCCGCTCGATGCTGCGGACCGGGAAGACCCGCGGCATGTCGAGGGCGTGAGCTGTCCGCATTGTTTCAAGAGTGCGCCGGAGCGCATGGCCGGACGGATCGCAGAATTGCATGCGGCGCTTGCCAAGATTTCCAACCCCTTGCCTGGCTCGGTGCCCGTGGAGAACCGCCGCCCGGTCAACATCCCCGCCGCGCACGACGGGCGGACCTTGCTAGAAGTGCTGGTCGATCTCTTCCCGCAGGTTTCTCCGGCGGAATGGGAGGCGCGTTGTGATGCGGGCCGCTTTGAAAACTATGGCGGCATCATCCGTGGAAAAGACCACCGAGTGCGCGGTGGGGAGAGGGTGGTGCAGATTTTCCCGCCCGATGTCGAGCCGCCTGTATCGGCGGAAATCACGGTGCTGCACGAAGACGAGGCGATCGTCGTGGTACAGAAGCCTGCCCCGCTGCCGATGCATGCGAGCGGGCGTTTTCACCGCAACACGCTTCAGTATATTCTCAATCAGGCTTACGCTCCCAAATACCCACGGCCGGTGCATCGCCTGGATGCCAATACCACGGGCCTGGTGATTTTTGCGCGGACCCGCCATTTCTGCCGCTTGCTGCAGCGTCAGTTTCTCGAAGGCTTGGTGGACAAGCGCTACCTGGTGCGGGCGCTCGGCCATCCCGAGCAAGATTCGTTTTTTTCCGAAGCCCCGATTTCCGCGGAGCCCGATGTGATGGGAACCCGGATGGTGGATGAGCTTGAGGGCCTGGCATCACGTACCGATTTCGAAGTCATCGAGCGCTGTGCGGATGGCACGACATTGCTAGAGGCGAAGTTGGGGACCGGACGCACGAACCAGATCCGCGTCCATTTGTGGCAGCTCGGCTACCCGGTGGTCGGGGATCCTGCCTATCTATCGGGCCAGCAGATCGGCGAGACGCAGACGCTCGATCCCGAAGCTCCTCCGCTCCAACTCCATGCTTGGAAACTCTCGTTCCAGCATCCTCTGAGTGGGGCAGTCATGAGCTTCGAAACCGAGCGTCCGCTCTGGTCTCGTTAGGAAATCACTTGATCATGTTGATCGAGGAGACGCGCTCGACATGGTCCCGTTCCGAGACGACGACGGTCAACACCCCATTGGGCGAGTCGGCGGCGACTTCCGTTTTCTGAGAATCGTGGAGAGTGACGCGCCAGTTGGTGAAGCTCTCGACGTTCCCGCCGCTTTCGCGGAATGAGATGGCGAACTGGGTAATGAAGCCGGTGACGAATTTTTGTTGCTCCACGCCGGAACTGATCGCGACATAGGCGGCTCCAAGGTTCTGGCCCAGCGAGGTGAAGACCGGCCAATCGATTTTATCCGCGACAGATGAATCCCCGCGGGCGAGTGATTCGAAAGTCGTCCGGGCGAACCGGACATCGCCGATGGTGGCGACTTTTAGTTTCGCATCGGTCATGGTGCGTTTCGACTCCCGGCAGTTGGAGGCCAGAAACAGGGAACTTATAACGGTGAGCAGGTAGATCGCTTTCATGGTGTCACGATCTCTATCGCAGGATGCATGCCCGCTTGGAATCCCTTTGAAATCAGGGGCTAAGGCGTCGTGCGTTTTGCATTTTGCCTTGGAATCGTGCAAATCGCCCGTTCAGCACGGGGAGGATTTCCGCCGCTGGAGGAAGAGGTCGATGCCGTCCACGAGGGCAAGCCAGCTTGCTTCGATGATGTTGTCAGAAACGCCGACGGTGCCCCAGGTGGATTCTCCATCCGTCGAGACGATCAAGACGCGGGTCTTGGCCGCAGTAGCGTCATGGCCATCGAGAATGCGGACCTTGTAATCGACAAGCGAGACGCCGGCGATTTCCGGATAGAAGGGGAGCAGCGACTTGCGCAAGGCAAGGTCGAGCGAGTTGATCACACCGTGGCCCTCCGCGACGTTGAGCTCGGCAGTGCCATCCACGCTAAGCTTTACTGTAGCCTCGCACACTGGCGGGTGCCCGTCGCGGTATTGGCGGAAGCTGGTGTGGTATTCGGTGATGTCGAAGGCCTTCAAGTAGGACCCAAGCTCGCGGAGAATGAGAATTTCTAACGATCCGCCGGCGGCTTCGTAGGAGTAGCCGTCGTTCTCAAGTTCTTTGATGCGGCGAAGAATGGCGCTGGCTTCCGGTGAACCTTTTTCCAATGGGATCCCTAGTTCGGCGGCTTTAACGAGAATGTTCGACTGGCCGCTGAGCTCGGAAACGAGGATGTTTTGCGAATTCCCGACGCTGCCGGGAACGATGTGCTCGTAGCTGCGGGCGAGCTTCTGCACAGCGTTCACGTGCATGCCGCCCTTGTGGGCGAAGGCGGTGCGGCCGATGAATGCGGCCCGCGCGAAATGCGGGTTGTTGGAGACGTCGTCGACGAAATACGAGAGGTCCCGCAGCTGCTCGAGGTGCGGGACGACCGGCATGTCCATTTTGAGCTGAAGGATGGGAATGACCGAGGTGAGGTTGCAATTTCCTGTGCGCTCACCATAGCCGTTGATGGTTCCTTGGATCTGGGTGGCGCCCGCTCTAACGGCGGCGATCGCATTGGCCACGGCGAGTTCGCAATCGTTGTGCGTATGGATGCCGATTGGGGTATCCGGAAGGTGTTTTTTCACCGCTTGGCAGATTTGCATGACCTCGGAGGGGAGGGTGCCGCCATTGGTATCGCACAAGATCAAACAAGCAGCGCCGCCGTCTGCGGCGGCTTGCAGGGTGGCGAGGGCGTGCGCGGGGGAGTCCTTGTATCCGTCGAAAAAGTGCTCCGCGTCATACATTACCTCGCGGCCGTGTTTGACGAGGTGGGCGACGGTGTCGCGGATCATGGCCTGGTTTTCCTCGACGGTGGTGCGCAGGACTTCGGTGACTTGGAGTTCCCAGCTTTTTCCGAAGATTGTGACCACCGGGGTCTCCGCTTCGAGCAGCAGACGGACCTGCGGGTCATCCTCGACCGGAGTGTCCGCCCGGCGGGTGGAGCCGAAGGCGGCGAGCTTGGCGTGGGTGAGCTTGAGGTGTTTCGCCTCGCGGAAAAACTCGATGTCTTTGGGATTCGAGCCCGGCCAGCCGCCTTCGATGTAGTCGATGCCGAACTCGTCGAGTCGCTTGGCGATTCGCAGCTTATCAAGGCCGGACAATTGGAATCCTTCGCCCTGCGTGCCATCACGGAGGGTCGTGTCGTAGAGATATACAGGTTTGGCGCTCATCGGCAGGGGCGCGCAACTTAATGGCCGCCAGCCGGATGGGCAAGGGAGAAGAGAATCGGAAAATGGCCGCCGCGAACTCTGAAAGATGCCTGAAAGAGCAACCGTTTAGGTGGGCCATTGGCACAGCGCGCCACTCGCGGGCTTACTATTTTTGAATATTCGATGATCTCCACGTCAGCTAAGCGTTCCATGCAAGGTTTTCGGGCCGCGCTCGTCGTGTTCTGCGCGGCGCTGGGTCCAGTCACCTCCGCGCCCGATTTCGTCCACGACGTCGCTCCGATTCTCAGCAAGAAGTGCGTGGAATGCCACACCGAGACCAAAAAGAAGGGCGGTCTCTCGATGAACACCGAAGAAAAATTCAGGGAAGGCTCGGAAAATGGCGCAATTGTTGATGAAAAGGATCCCGAGAAAAGCCTGATCCTGAAACTGATCTCGACCGATGATGACGATCTCCGGATGCCCCCCAAAGGCAAGCCGCTGAATGTGCAGCAGGTCGAAACAATCAGAACCTGGGTCCTCGCCGGAGCCAAATGGGAACCTGGATTTGCTTTCAAGAAACCCGCTTACGAACCGCCGTTGCGCCCGAGAAATCCCAGGCTTCCCACTGCGGTAGCCGGGCGTGGAAATCCCATCGACCGCATCATCGACCATTATTTAGCGGAAAACAAACTGTCACCGCGACCCACTCTCGACGATGCGTCATTTCTCCGGCGCGTGCATCTTGATCTCGTCGGACTGCTTCCGGATGTGGAGACTGTCCGGAAATTCAACGCCGATCCAGCGCCTGATAGGCGGGAGCGCATGGTTGATGCGCTGCTCGCGAACAACACGGCATTCACCGAGCATTGGCTGACGTTCTGGAATGACCTGCTTCGCAACGACTACGTCGGCACAGGCTACATCGATGGCGGCCGCAAGCAGATCAGCGGCTGGCTCTATCAGGCTATTTCCAATAATATGCCTTATGACGAGTTTGTCCGGCAGCTGGTCGCGCCCTCAGCGGAGAACGAAGGATTTGCCAACGGCATCAAATGGCGCGGCACCGTCTCCGCCGCGCAGATCACCCCGATGCAATACGCCCAGTCAGTGGGTCAGACGTTTCTTGGCATCAATTTGAAATGCGCCTCTTGCCACGACTCCTTTGTGGACCGTTGGAAACTGAGCGACGCCTACGGACTCGCCGCCATCTATTCGGATCAACCGCTGGAAATGTTCCGCTGTGACAAACCCACTGGTAAACAGGCCGTGCCCGCCTGGCTGTTCCCCGAACTGGGAACCGTCGATCCTTCCCTGCCCAAGGCGGAACGTCTAAAACAGCTCGCCGCCCTCATCACCCATCCGCAGAACGGGCGCACTCCCCGTGCCATCACCAACCGGATCTGGCAGCGCCTGATGGGGCGTGGAATCGTCCATCCTGTGGATGCCATGCAGTCGCCGCCGTGGAACGAGGATCTGCTCGACTATCTCGCGGTGCACCTGGTTGAAAACCACTATGACCTCAAGAAGACGATGCGACTGATCTGCCTTTCGCAAGCCTATCAGTCGCACTCCGAAGTGTTCACCGAGGTGCCCAAGGAAGCCGGGTACGTCTATCAGGGGCCTCGGCCGAAGCGGCTGACCGCCGAGGAGTTCGCGGACGCCATCTGGCAGATCTGCGGCACGGCTCCAGCCAAGATGGATGCCCCCGTGAGGCGTGGTGCGATCTCACAAGGGCCACCGCTTTCCTTGAAGGCGGAATGGATCTGGTCCGGTGCCGATCCGGCACCCGCAGGTGAGAGCCTGACTTTTCGGAAGTGCTTCGAACTCGCGTCCGTTCCAGAAGTCGCGGTGGCTGTCATTAGCGCGGACAATCGTTTCGAATTGCGCGTCAATGGCCTCAAGGTGGGAGCGGGAACGAATTGGCTCGAACCCAGCAAAATCCCGCTTAACGGCCTGAGGGCTGGCACGAACGAACTGCTGCTGGTCGTGACCAATGAAGGGGACCGGCCGAATCCCGCGGGGGTCGTCTTTCACGCCCTGATGAAGCAGGACCCGAATTGGGCGGAGATCATCAGTGACGCGTCTTGGGAAAGGACCGAAGCCATTCCGGATTCCAGCGGGCGCTTCACTACCCCACCCGTCCTCTGGAAGCCCGCCGTCGTGATCAATCCCGCCACTTGGAAAGCGGTCGCGACGGAGATCCCCGAACGGCTCGCTGCGTCAGTTAGTCCGCAGCCCATGGTGAGAGCGTCCTTGTTGAAAAGTGACCTGCTGATGCGCACGCTTGGCCGCCCGAACCGCGAACAGATCGTGACCACTCGACCCAACGATTTGGCCACCCTCGAGGCAATGGATCTCAACAACGGGACGATCCTCGACAACCGCCTGGCAGGAGGTGCGAAATCCCTGTTAGCCAGGAACTTCGCGTCATCCGGAGACCTCGCCACTTATATCTGGCGGGCCGCGCTCAGTCGGGAACCCACCCCGGAGGAACTCCAGCTTGCGGTTTCCCAGCTTGGTCCCAAACCGGAACTTGGCAGCGTCCAAGACCTGTTGTGGGGTGTCGTCATGCTCCCTGAGTTCCAAATCATTCGTTAGTCCGGACCTAGATCCCACCGCCATGCAAACGCTCCCACTTGATCCCGGACAACCCCGCCGTGATTTTCTGAAAAAACTTTCCGCCGCCTCCATTGCAGCCCTGATGGCCCGCGCGCCCCGCGCGGCGGCGGAGACGATCCTTCAACCAAAGGCCACCGCGGACGCCTGCATCCTGCTGTGGATGGGTGGCGGAATGGCAGCTCCGGAGACATTTGACCCGAAAGCCTATCAGCCATTCGTCAAGGGTACTTCCGTTTCAAAGATGCTTTCCACCTTCCCGGCCATCAACACGTCGGCGGATCATATCAAGATCTGTCAGGGGCTCGAAAAGATCGCCAAGGTGATGGACCGGGCGACACTCATCCGTTCGGCGGTGCAGGCGGATCTTGGGACGATCCTCCACTCCCGCCACCAATACCACTGGCATACCGGCTATGTCCCTCCGCAAACGGTCGCCGCGCCCCACATCGGGGCATGGATGGCTAGGGTGTTAGGTCCGCGCAACCCGGTGATGCCCGCTTTCATCAACATCGGCCAGCGGCTGGAAGGGGTAGGGGAGTCTGAAGAGCTCAAGGCCTTCACCACCGGTGGATTTTTTGGTTCGGAGTTCGGCCCGATGAATCTGCCGTTTCCCGCAGAGGCCATGCTCGCCGTGCGGCCGCCCAAAGGCATGGAGCCTGGACGATTTGCGAGTCGGCGCGCGTTCTTCAAAAAACTGATCGACAGCAATCCGCATCGGGATCTGATGTCGGACTATCAGCAGGAATCGATGCTTCGTTCCCTCGATAGCGCCCATCGGTTGTTGTCCGCCCCTGAGGCCAAGGCCTTTGACCTCGGCCTTGAATCCAAGGAAACCCGCGAGGCCTATGGTGACAGTCATTTCGGGCAAGGATGCCTGCTTGCGCGAAATCTGGTAGAAAACGGGGCCCGGTTTGTCGAGGTTACGACCGAGTATGTGCCCTTCCTGAACTGGGACACGCATGCGAACGGGCATGAGGTGGTGGAACGGATGCACCGCGAAATCGACTCGCCGGTCGCCCGCTTGATCCTCGATCTGGAGGAGCGAAATCTTCTCGATCGCACGCTGGTCATCATCGCCTCCGAGTTCAGCCGGGATGCGATGATTGAAGGCATCCCGGGCTCGAAGGCGGAGGATCAATCCAATGCGAAGTCGGACGTGCTGTTGGAGCCGAAGCATTACGGCCTGCACCGCCATTTCACCGGCGGCTCGTCGGTGGTGATGTTCGGCGGGGGGATGAAACGCGGCTTTGTCTACGGCTCGACGGCGGACGAGCGCCCTTTGATCGCGACTGCGAATCCAGTTTCCATCAGCGATCTCCACGCGACGATCTTCACCGCCATGGGCATCAGCCCGAAGACCATGTATGAGGTTGAGCAGCGTCCGTTCTATGCGACGCAGGATGGCAAGGGAATTGCAGTGCAAGAAGTTTTCGCCTGAAATCCCAAGCACTGCTTCTCATGAAAGCTCAAGGGGCCTTCGGCACCTCGATGTGCTTGAAGAGCCGGAAGAGGTCGCTGTTCGAGGTGAAGATGGTGGTGGTGTCCTTGTTGAGGGTCTTCTTGTAGGTATCGAGGGTTTTGACAAATTGATAGAAATCCGCGGCGGAGGCGTTTGAGTTGTAGGCGAGGGCGTAGATCCCGGTGGCTTGGGCATCGGCCTTGCCCTTGATTTCCTGCTCCTTGCGGTAAGCTTCGGACTGGATGGAGAGCAAGTCACGCTCCTTGCGGCCGATGATTTTCGCGGCCTCGCCGGCTCCTTCCGAGCGGAAGCGCTCGGCGATTTGCTCGCGTTCCGAGGACATCCGCTTGTAGATTTTATCAATCACGCCGGGTTTGTAGTTGATGCGCTTGAAGCGGACGTCAAGCAGCTCGATGCCCCAGGACGTGACCTTGGGCTGGGCAGCTTTAAGGATTTGGAGGTCGAGCGCGTTTCTGCCGTATTGGATCGGCGCGAGGATTCCGAGGTTCGAGTTCGCGGCGGCAAGGCTCTCGTCACGGGAGGGCTTGCGGTCTTTATCACTGCGGATGACTTCGATCAGGTCATGCGAGGCGATGACGTTGCGCGTCTCGCTGCCGATGATGTCGTCAAGCCGCGAAAGCGCGCTGCGTTCGTCGCGGAGTTTCTCGAAATAGGTCTTCGGGTCGGCGATCCGCCAGCGCGCGAAGTTGTCCACGGAGATGTAGAGTTTATCGCGGGTGGGCATTTCGGTGGCCGGGCCGTCCCATTCGAGGATGCGCTTTTCGATGCGGTTGACCTGCTGAATGAAGGGGAGCTTCCAATGCAATCCCGCTTGGTTGTTCGAGGGGTCGGAGTTGATCGTCTGGCCGACCGGTTTGCCGAACTCGGTGATGAAGACCTGTTCCGTCTGATCGACGGTGAAGGCCATGCTGGAGACGATAATGATGCCGACAAGGGCAACAAGGAGGATGGAAATGGTTTTCATAAAGTGGAAAATGTTGGGGGATTACTTGAGGTTCATCAGCGGGAGAAACTGCTTGGCGTCCTCGTCGATGATGATTTTCGAGCCGAGATTGGGCAGCACCTCGTTCATGGTTTCCAG
>Ga0123337_10006926_pt1 | contig 10690 bp, 10 predicted proteins | sample frozenSSSSmetaG_FD_89792 | JGI IMG/M metagenome (GOLD analysis project Ga0123337, IMG submission 89792) | Glacier valley bacterial and archeal communities from Borup Fiord, Nunavut, Canada, to study Microbial Dark Matter (Phase II) -... | ecosystem: Environmental > Aquatic > Freshwater > Ice >...
GGGAACGCTCCAGGACGACGACGAGCGCGGCGAGGAAGCACAGCAGGATCGGCCACATGACGGGGCCGCCGCGCAGGAAGAGATCGAAGACGAGGTTGGCGAAAAGAAGAGAGGGCATGAACGGAAAAGGCGGGCGGTATTATTTCTGAAGCGTGAAACGGATGGCGACCTCATAGGTTCGCGGAGAGCCCGGGGCAAAGCGCCAGCGTTCGCGCACCGTGCGAATGGCGGCTTCGTTGAGCAGTGGCCAGGGTGATGCGATGGAGGTTTCGGCGGTGGTTACCCGGCCGTCTTCGGCGATGTTGAGGCGCACGGTCACGGTGCCTTCCTGTCCCTGGCGGATCGCGGTGGATGGGTAGGGGGGGGCGAGCTGGCGACCTGCGCCCTGGCCGAAGACGAGTGGCTGGATGGCAGCATTTTTTGCGTCCGTATTGATTCGTCCTGAGGTGGAGGCTTGGGCGGCATCGCTAATATTCACCAATCCGGAGACCGGCAGAGGGAACGCGAGTGCCGCCGAGGGTTCGGCTATGGCGATGGAAGGCGCGGGTGGCGGCGTGGTTAATTTCTCTGAAGGACGGGGGGGGGCGGCTGCGATTAACGGCGGGCTGTTGTCGAGTTCGACGGTGATCTTTTCCGCAGCGGAGGGGGGCACTGCGGAGACTGGCGGCTGGGGGCGGGCGTAATGCAGGGAGTAACCGAGCGCGCCGACAATCAAGCACCCCGTCCACAACACGAAAGTGGTGATAGGGAGAAGGCCCACGGTGTGGGCAGGCTTGGCTGGCTGCACAGCGATCATGGGCGGACGTAAGCTTTGATTTCTTGTTTAAGGAGTCCTCTTTAAGAGAGCCGTAACGGCTACTCAGGAAAAAGGGATTGAAAAGTGGCTGCCCGACTAGGGATCGAACCTAGACTAAGCGAGTCAGAGTCGCTTGTGCTACCATTACACCATCGAGCAGTAAGTTGGGTATCGTGAAGGAATGCCAGAGGTGGCGTGCGCAAGGTCGAAGATGGCGTGCCATCCGTAGCTCGTAGAGCGAAGGATGGAGCCGGCGATGGGATTCGAACCCGCAACCGCCTGTTTACAAAACAGGTGCTCTACCATTGAGCTACGCCGGCGTGCAATCAGCCGACACGATGAAAACAAGAAATCAAAGAACGGCTACGACTAAAAACCTCTTCAAGCGTGAGCCTGAAGAGGAAATTTGGTGGTTCCCCCGGGACTCGAACCCGGAACCAATTGATTAAGAGTCAACTGCTCTACCATTGAGCTAGGAAACCAAAAACTGAGAGGTGAGAACACTCAAAACGCGGCGAGCCTTGTCAACGGCCTTTTTGGGTTTCGGATGTTTTTGTTTCACTCGATTTTTAGCCGATCGGAAAATGTGCCGACACGCTCTTTGTATTAGCCTCACGTTATAAGCTGGGTTAGCGGTGAATGAGTTTGGCGAAGTTTCCCCTTGCAAAGGGCGGGGGCTCTCTCTGTTTTCTTCCGCTCTCTCCATGCAAAAGACCAAAAAGTCCGTCGCCAAGCGCTTCAAGCTCACCGCAACTGGTAAGCTTATGCGCCGCACGCCCGGTTTTCGTCACTTGCTTTCCGCGAAGAGCACGAAGCAAAAGCGTCGTGCCTCCAAGGACAAGCTCGTGGCTCCAGGCCATGCCAAGCCGCTCAAACGCTGCTTGCCGTATGGCCTCTAAGCCAAGGGCATAAACCACAACCAGCCAGTCGGGTGAATCCTAACGAGACGACCCGAAGGCACTAAAAACACATAAAATAACATGCCTCGTGCAACAAACTCACCCGCTTCCCGTAAGCGGCACAAGAAAGTCCTCAAATACGCCCGCGGTTACTTCGGCAACAAGTCGAAGCTTTTCCGCTACGCCAAAGACGCTGTCCAGCACGCCTGGCAGTATGCTTACGCGGCCCGCAAGAAGAAGAAGGGCGACCGTCGTGGTCTCTGGATCATCCGTCTGAACGCCGCCGTTCGCGCCCATGACATCACCTACAGCCGTTTCATCGAAGGCCTCCACGCCGCGAACATCCAGCTCGACCGCAAGGTTCTGTCTGATCTCGCGATCCGTGACGAAGTCGCCTTTGCCGGCATCGTCGCTCAGGTGAAGGACGCGTTGAAGACCAAGGCCGCCACCGCCGCTCAGGCGAAGGCTTAACACTTCAAATCGCGAGCCTCCCTGGCTCGCTCCCAAGGAAAGGCGCGTTGCGAAACGCGTCTTTCTTCCAAGGACGGGCCTCCCACGAGGTGCCGTCCTTTTTTGTTTTCGTAAATCTGGAATCGCCCTCCGCCCCGCCGGTCAGTCTGATTCTCCTTTCTTCCATGCAAGACCAGCTCTCCGCCCTTCTCGCCAAAGCCGCCGCCGAACTTCCCGTCGTCGCCACGCGCCCCGACTTCGAAGCCGCCAAGGCCCGCTTCGTCGGCCCCAACGGCGAACTCACCGCGCTCATGAAGCAAATGGGTTCCGTGCCCAAGGAGCAAAAGCCCGTCGTCGGCAAACTCGTCAACGAGGCCAAGACCCAGCTCCAGTCCCACCTCGATGCTGCGCTTGCCCGCATCGAGGCCGCCGAACTCGCCGCGCAGCTCGGGCCGGCCGTCGATCCCACGCTCCCTTCGCCCGACCGTCTCCCCGGCACCAGCCACCCGCTCACTCTAGTCCGCGAGGAGATGACCCGCATCCTCCGCAAGGTCGGCTTCACCGTCGTCGAAGGCCCCGAGGTCGAGACCGAGTATTACTGCTTCGACGCACTCAACACTCCCGCGGACCACCCGGCGCGCGACGCCCAAGACACGTTCTACCTCCCCGAGACCGCCCGCTTCGGCAACGTATCCAAGAAGAACCCATCCGAGAAATACCTCCTCCGCACGCACACGTCCTCCGTGCAGATCCGCACGATGCTCAAGGGCAAGCCGCCTATCCGCATCGTCTCGCCCGGCCGCGTCTATCGCCGCGACACCACCGACGCCACGCACTCCGCCAATTTCCATCAACTCGAGTGCCTCTACGTGGACAAGAACGTCACCGTCCGTGACCTGAAGGCGCTCCTCGATTACATCTTCGCTTCTCTCCTCGGCAAGGACACCAAGACCCGTTTCCGCCCGCACTACTTCGGCTACACCGAACCCAGTTTCGAGGTGGATCTTTCCGCGACGCATCTGCCCAAGGTCAACAAGCCGTGGATCGAGATCGGCGGCTGCGGCATGGTCGATCCGGTTGTCTTCAAAGACGTCGGCTACGATCCCGAAGTCTGGAGCGGCTACGCCTTCGGCATGGGCCTCGAGCGCCTCGCGATGCTTCTCTACGGCATCGATGACATCCGCACCTTCTACCAGAACGACGTCCGTTTCCTCCGCCAATTCGCCTGAGCATATCCCGTGAAAATTTCCCGCAACTGGCTCCAGTCCTACGTCGATCTCGCCGGCATTGCCGATGACGAGATTTCCCGCGCCATCACCTTCCTCGGCTTCGAGGTCGAGCAGCTCATCCGCACCGGCGCGCCGAAGCTCGACAACGTTTTCGTCGGCGAGGTGCTCACCCGCGACAAACATCCCAACGCCGACAAGCTCTCCGTCTGCACCGTGGACGTCGGCCCCCTCCAAGGCGTGAAGCGCATCGTCTGCGGCGCGCAAAACTACACCGTCGGCGACCGCGTGCCCGTCGCCCTCGTCGGCGCGGTTCTCCCCGGCAACTTCGTCATCAAGGAATCCAAGATTCGCGGCGAAGCCTCCTCCGGCATGATGTGCTCCGCCAAGGAACTCGCCATCGCTGAAAACGCCGACGGCCTCCTCATCCTCACCGACCGTTCCGCGCCCGGCACGCCCATCAATGACGTGCTCCCGCCCGGCGACACCGTGTTCGACATCGAGATCACGCCCAACCGCCCCGACTGCCTCTCTCACCTCGGCGTTGCCCGCGAACTCGCCGCTTGGTTCAAAAAAGACCTCGCGTATCCCGCCGTCAGTTTCACGCCTGCTTCCATCGCCGCCGACTCGCGCACCGATCTCCTTAAGTCCATCCGTGTCGAGGCCTCCGAAGACTGCCCGCTCTACACCGCCACCGTCGTCACCGGTGTCAAAGTCGGCCCGTCGCCTGATTGGATTCAGCAGCGTCTCAGCGCCGTCGGTCTACGCCCGATCAACAACGTCGTCGATATCGGCAACTACGTGATGCTCGAATACGGCCAGCCCGTGCACGCCTTCGATTTTTGGAAGCTCGCCGGTGCCGAGATTATCGTCCGCCACGCCACCGAGGGCGAAAAGATCACCACCCTCGACAAAAAAGAACGCGTGCTCACCGCCGGCATGCTCGTGATTGCCGACGCGCAAAAGCCCGTCGTCATCGCCGGACTCATGGGCTCCGACAACTCCGGGGTGTCCGCCGACACCACTGATCTCGTCCTCGAAGTAGCCTATTTCAAACGCCAGTCCGTCCGCGCCACTGGCAAGCGCCTCGCACTCTCCTCCGACTCCTCCTACCGCTACGAACGCGGCGTCGACGTCCACTCGCTCGACGAAGCCGCGCACCGTTTCATCGATCTCATCCTTGCCCACGCCGGCGGAAAAGTCGCTGGTCCCATCCATCGCGTCGGCGCCGACATCCCGTGGCAGCGCGAAATCACCGTCACGCCCGCTTACATCAACGAGAAACTCGGCTTCGAGGTCCCCGCAACCGACATGCTGGCGGCCTTCGCCTCGCTCGAACTTAACGTCGTGCGTGAAGAGCCGACCGAAAATCGTGGTCCGGCCTGGACGCTCTCCGTTCCCAGCTGGCGTGACGATCTCGACCGCCCCATCGACCTCGTCGAGGAAGTTGTCCGCCTCTACGGCACCGAAAAAATCCCGACGTCCGTCATCACCGCCCCCGGTCTCGTCGGCAACGACGACCCCATCGTGCTTTTCAACCGCACCGTCTCCGCCGCGCTTGTCGGCCAGGGTTTCAACGAGTGCGTCAACTACACGCTCCGTCCCGCCAAGGAACTTGCCGCGTGGGCATCGTCCGCCGCCGTCGCCGACCTCGCGCTCGCCAATCCCTTTGTCGAAGACCAGTCGCACCTGCGCCCCACGCTCGTCTCCGGCTTGTTGGAATCGCTGAAACTCAACCAGTCGCGCGGCGTCGCCGTCTCGCATCTCTTCGAGACCGGCCGCGTTTTCCTTGAACGCAACGGCCAGCTCTCGGAGTGCGTTGCCGCCGCCTTCATCATCGCCGAGGAAACCGGCGAACGCACCTGGCGCACCCGGGAGTCCGCCGACTTCTACACCGCCAAACGCCATACCGAAACCATCGCCGCCGCCGCCGGCATCGAACTCTCGCGCCAGCCCACCGCGCTCATCGCCGCACCCGCGTTCGGTTGGCAGGAAGGCCAGGCCGCGACGGCCGGTGACATTAAGCACGGCTGGACGTCCACTTTCGGCCTCGTGAGTCTCGCGCACCTCAAGGCCCTTGGCATCACCGGCAAAGTTTACGCCGGATTTTTCGCCATCGTCTCGGAAAAAGTCACCGCCGACGCCGACCGTCGCAGCTACAAGCCCTTCAGCCTGCAACCTGCCGCGCTCCGCGACCTCGCGCTCATCGTTTCCGAATCCACGACGTCCGCCGAAGTTCAAAAGGTGCTCACCAAAGTCGCCCGAGCCGCTGTCGGCACGGCCTTCGCGCTCGAAGCCGTGAACGTGTTCGACGTTTACCAAGGCAAAGGCATGACCGAAGGCACCAAGAGCCTCGGCTTCTCGTTGGTGTTCCGCGCTGTCGACCGCACGCTCACTGACGACGAGGTCAACGCAGTCTTCACCAAGATCCAAGACGAACTGCTAAAGACCACGTCTTACCAGATCCGCAAGTAATTCTGAAATGTAGGAGCGGCTTTACGCCGCGATGGTTCGACCGTGGGAGCGAGCTTGCTCGCGATGATCGGAATCGCGGCGTAAAGCCGCTCCTACATCAAACCTCAGAAAGGCACGTCTTCGCCCTGCACTGTCTCGCCGTCCGGTTCGGATAACGGCGGACCATCTTCATCTGCAGCCGGCGCGTCGGGTGCGCCTCCGACCGACTCGATTTTCCAAGCGTTGAGGTTCACGAAGTAGCTCTCCTTCCATTCACGACCGCGCAGGTCGAAAAAGACCTTCGCTTTCGCGCCGGGCTTGAGGGCGGCGACGAGCGCGACCTTGTCCTTCACGCACTCGAACTTGATGTCTTGGGGGAATTTGCCCGCTTCGATGGTCAGCACGAATTCGCGCTTATTGAAGCCGCTGCCGAAAGTTTGCTCTTCGAAGACTTTTTTAACCGTGCCGGTGATCTCAAACATGGGTCCACCATGAAGCATTCGGGCGGACGGGGGCCAGTCAGTTTTACGGCCAATTTCTAGAGGCATGGCTTGCACTGGATTGAGCTTTAATCCGAATGTAGGAGCCTGCTTGCAGGCGATGGTTTTGAAATCGCCTGCAAGCAGGCTCCTACATTCTCAATCCATGTCCGTCCCCGAAGACCTCAACATCGACCGCATCGCGAACCTCGCACGTATCGCGCTCACGCCCGAAGAGAAAGCCAAGTTCTCCGCCCAGCTGGCCGATGTGCTGACCAACATCGAGAAACTCAAACAAGTCGATGTCACCGGTGTCGAACCGACGGCGCACGCATTTCCCGTTTACAACGTCTGGGCCGAAGACATCGCCCAACCGGGTCTCTCCGTTGAGGACGCGCTCCGCAACGCCCCCGCCAAGCGCGACAACATGATCGTCGTCCCCAAGGTCGTCGAATGAGCACCGCCGCCATGTCTTCCGAACTCTTCAATAAACCCATCTCCGAACTCGCCGCGCTTCTCGAAGCGAAGACGATCACCTCGGTCGAACTCACCCAGGCCGTCATTGCCCGCACGCAGGCCGTCGAGGAACGCGTCAAGGCTTTCAACTCCTACGATACTGCGGACGCCCTCGCTCAAGCCACCGCGTCCGATGCCCGTCGCGCCGCCGGCCAATCTCTCGGCGCCCTCGATGGCATTCCCATTGGCATCAAAGACGTCATCGCCGTCACCGGCCAGCCACTCACCGCGTCGTCCAAGATGTTGGCCAACTTCGTCTCGCCCTACGACGCGACCGTCACGCAGAAGCTCAAGAACGCCGGTGCGGTCATCTGGGGGCGTCTCAATCTCGACGAATTCGCGATGGGTTCCTCAACGGAGAACTCCGCGTTCCACACTACTCGCAATCCCTACAACCTCGATTGCGTCCCCGGCGGTTCTTCAGGTGGCAGTGCCGCCGCGCTTGCGGCCGGCGAAGCCATTGCCACGCTCGGCTCCGACACCGGCGGTTCCATCCGCCAGCCTGCCGCTCTCTGCAACGTCGTCGGCCTCAAGCCTACCTACGGCCTTGTTTCGCGTTTCGGCTTGATCGCCTTCGCCTCGTCGCTCGACCAGATCGGGCCGTTCACCCGCACGGTGGAAGATGCCGCGATTCTGCTTCAGGCCATCGTCGGTCACGACGAACGCGACTCGACCTCGTTCAAAACCGAGATCCCGGACTACCGCGCCGCGCTGAAGACCAAAAAAGGCCCGTGGAAGCTTGGCATCCCCAAAGAATACTTCGGCGAAGGCCTCGATCCCGAGGTCGCCGCCGCCGTGCAGAAAGCCATCGATTATTACAAGTCGCTCGGCTGTGAAATCCGCCCCGTGTCGCTCCCGCACACCGAGTATGGCGTGGGTGTTTACTACATCATCGCGACCGCCGAATGCTCCTCGAATCTGAGCCGCTACGACGGCATCCGCTACGGCCACCGCTCGGCCGACGCCAACGACATCGTCGATCTCTACTTCAAATCCCGCGCCGAAGGATTCGGCCCCGAGGTGAAACGTCGCATCATCCTCGGCACCTACGTGCTGAGCAGCGGCTACTACGACGCCTATTATCTGCGCGCCCAAAAAGTCCGCACGCTCATCCGCCAGGACTTTCTCAACGCCTACAAGGAGGTTGATGCGATCATCACACCGACGACCCCCACGCCCGCCTTCAAACGCGGTGCCAAGGCCGACCCGCTGGCGATGTATCTGTGCGACGTTTATACGATCGGCGTGAACCTCGCCGGCCTGCCCGGTATAAGTGTGCCGTGTGGTTTCTCGTCGGAAGGCCTGCCCATCGGCATGCAGCTCATCGGCCAGCCGTTTAAAGAAGCGGATTTACTGGCCATTGCGAATGCGTATGACTCGGCGCACGACTGGTCGAAACGGACTCCAAACCTCTGATTTTTGCCACAGAGAGCACAGAGTTCGATCCAGAGTTCACGGAGTTCGACCCACATGAATACTGAGACACTTACCGAGCAGATTATTGGCGCGGCAATTGAGGTTCATCGCGAGTTAGGGCCAGGGCTGTTGGAGTCAGCTTACCAGCGTGCACTCGCCTACGAACTGACGCTGAGGGGCCTTAAATTTGAAGAGCAGAAACTTTGTCCCGTGCGTTACAAGGATCTGCTCATCGAGGATGCTTACCGACTCGATTTTTTGGTAGGCGATCAGGTTGTGGTCGAGTTGAAGACATCGGATGCCTTGCTCGATGTCCACGAAGCCCAAGTCCTCACTTATCTTCGCTTCTCCAGCTGTCGCAATGGCCTGCTCTTTAACTTCCGTACCACTTGGCTCACTAAACACGGCCTTCGCCGCCTAGCTCTGTGAACTCTGGATTGGAACTCTGTGCCCTCTGTGACAAAAAATCCGATCCGATTCCGTCTCCTCCGATACTCTCTCTTAAATGAAATACGAAGCCGTCATAGGTCTTGAGGTTCACGTCCAGATCAAGACCAAGTCCAAGATGTTCACCCGCGTTGCCGCCGGTTACGGGCATCCCGCGAACACGCTCACCGATCCCGTCGTTCTTGCGCTCCCTGGCGTCCTGCCGGTGATGAACAAGGCTGCGCTCGACGCCATCATCAAGGCCGGTCTCCTCCTTGGCTGCGACATTGCGCCCGTCTGCAAGTGGGACCGCAAAAACTACTTCTATCCCGATTCGACGAAGAACTACCAAATCTCCCAGTTCGACCAGCCGATCTGCCTTAACGGCTCCGTCGAAATCGAACTGCCCGGTGCCGCCCGCAACATTCAAGGCGAACATAAATCCATCGCGCTCACCCGCATTCACCTCGAGGAAGATGTCGGCAAGCTCAACCACGAAGCCTTCGATTCGTTGGTGGATTACAACCGCGCCGGCACTCCGCTCATGGAGATCGTCTCCGAACCGGTCATCAAATCCGCCGAGGAAGCCTACGCTTATCTCACGTCGCTCCGTGCGACCATGATCTACGGCGGCATCTCCGACTGCGACATGGAGAAGGGGCAGCTCCGCTGCGACGCCAACATCTCCATCCGCCCCGTCGGCGAAACGAAGCTCGGCACCAAGGTTGAGCTCAAAAATCTCAACTCGATTTCCTATGTGCGCGACGGCATCGCCCACGAAATCCAGCGCCAACTCGCCGTGACCCAGGCCGGTGGCACCATCGTGCAGGAAACCCGCGACTACGACGGCCAGACCGGCACCAGCCAGTCGCTCCGCTCGAAGGAAATGGCGCATGACTACCGTTACTTCCCCGATCCTGATCTCATGCCCGTGAAGGTGGACGCCGTGTGGAAAGCCCGCATCCAGGCCGAGTGCCCCGAGCTGCCCTTCGCAAAGCAGACCCGCTTCCAAGCCGACTACGCTCTGCCTTACACGCTCACGTCCGTCCTCGTGTGGGATAAGGCGCTGGCTGACTACTTTGAAGAAGCCGCCAAACTCGCCGGCCCCGGCAAGGCCCAGGCCGTGGGCAACTGGATCGTCAACGACCTCCAACGCGAGCTCGGTGCCGCCAAGCTGGACCTTGCAGACTCCAAGGTGCGCCCCGCGCACATCGCCGAGTTGGTGAAGCTCATTGACGCCGGCACGTTGCTCAACAACACCGCCAAGGAAGTCTTCATCGACATGGCAGCCACGGGTGAAACGCCCGCCGCCATCGTGGCCAAGAAAGGACTCGCCGCCGCGCCGACCGACAGTGCCGAACTCGAAGGCTGGTGTCGCGACGCCATCGCCGCCAACGCGAAGTCCGTCGCCGAATTCAAGGCCGGCAAGGAAAGCGCGATCAACGGCCTCAAGGGACCGATCATGAAGGCGTCGAAGGGCAAGGCCAACCCCAAGCTCGTAGACGAAACCCTCCGCCGGCTGTTGGCGTCTCTTTAAGGGTTACAGTCTTCTGGACGGCGGCGGTTCCGGTGGTTAGTCCTGACCTCAGGCTTCCAATCCAACCGCGAATTCCCATGAAAATCATCCCTCTTCTGGTGTTGTCGGTGGTCGGCACTCTGCCGTTGTTGGCGGTTCATAAAGGCGATACTTATGAGCAGGTGATCGCTGAGAAAGGCGCTCCTGTCTCCAATCTTCAGGCGGGTGAAACCGTGATCCTGAGTTACCCCGATCAGCGTATTAAACTGAAGGCCAACGTCGTGGTTGATGTGAATTCGAAATTGCCGGCGCCGGCGCTTGCACAAGCTGCTCCGGCGGCCACGCCAGCCGCTCCGGCAGTCGCGCAAGCCGCGCCGGAGGCCGCCGCCGAAGCCACGGCTGGCTGGACGACTGATTACGCCGGAGCGTTGAGTCAGGCGCGCCAGAAAAAAGCCAAGGTGTTTCTGTTCTTCACCGGTTCCGATTGGTGCGGCTGGTGTAAGCGTCTGGAC
>Ga0123337_10006928_pt1 | contig 10688 bp, 9 predicted proteins | sample frozenSSSSmetaG_FD_89792 | JGI IMG/M metagenome (GOLD analysis project Ga0123337, IMG submission 89792) | Glacier valley bacterial and archeal communities from Borup Fiord, Nunavut, Canada, to study Microbial Dark Matter (Phase II) -... | ecosystem: Environmental > Aquatic > Freshwater > Ice >...
AGGACTTCATCGCTGGAGGCGGCGCTGGCGGCGCGCAGGTAGGTTTCAATGGCGGCGTTGTTGTATTCCGCAGCCTTTTTCGGATCGGGGTCGTTGGAGGCGAGGGTTTTTTGGATGTCGCCTTTGAGGGAAAGCACTTCGGCGAGGAGGCCGTCGGTGGGGAAGCGTTTTTCCCAATCGTCGCAGGCGGTGATCGCCTTTTGATATTCCTGAAAGGCAAACTGGCAGACGGCCAGGCGGTAGTAACCGTCGGCCAGATAAACGCTGGAGGGGTTGTTCTCGACGAAGGTCTTGATGGCCTTCTCGGCTTTGGTGTAGCGGTCGGCGTCATTTCCATCAAGGAACCACGAGATGGCGGAGCGGTAACCGGCGTTGTCGGCCCATTCGCCCTTCGGGTATTCCTTGGTGTAACGATCAAACAGCTCTCGGGCGCCCGCCCAATCCCGTAGCGAGAAACGAGTGCTGCCGAGCTGGAAGATCACGCGTTCCAGCATCGGGCCTTGAGTGCCTTGGATGGCGGAGCCGAAGAAAGCGGCGGCTTGGGTATCGTCCTGCAGCTGGGCCGCTATCTGACCGCCGACGGCGGCGACTTCGGGGGCGAAAGGGCTGGTGGGGAATTCGTCAATGAAGCGCTGGCAGAGGGCTTGGGCCTCGGGGAGGAGATTGGCGTTTTGCTTGGCGTAGACGAGGCCGCGCAGGGCGTAGACGCGGTCGGGAGAGGTCGGGAAGCGCGAGAGGATTTCGTTGTAGATGACGATGGCCTCCCAAGGCTGCGAGAGCTCCATGTAACACTGGCCCTGGCGGAGCAGGCGGGGGATGTCGAAGGTGGGGTTGTCCTCGACGGATTTCAGGGCGTCGCGGGCGTCTTTGAGGCGCGAGGCGAGGGCGTCGCGGTTGGCTCCGAGGGTGGACTCGGCGCCGGCCGAAAGGCTGGCGGTGGCGGTGGCCTGCTTGAGGAGACGATCAAGTTCCACGATCCGGCGGCGCTGGCGGTCAATGATCTGGTCGCGCCAGAGGGCGGTCTGGAGGAGTTCAAGCGCCTCGGCGTTTTTTTTCTCCTCCATCAGGGAATCGGCGATGTCGAGGGTGAGGCCGAGCACGGCGGCGTAGTTGTCAATGCCTTGGGATCCTGCGCGGCTGCGCAGGTCGCGCAGGGAGGCGATGGCGGCGAGGGCCTCGGGCATGCGTTTGGCGGCGATCAGGGCCTTGGTCAGGCCGGCGCGTGCGTCGTTGATTTGGGAGCCGTTGGGATAGGTCCGGAGATACAGTTGGAAGGAACCGATGGCGCCGTCGTTGTCGCCTTTGCGCAGCTTGGCGCTGGCGATCGTGTAATAGATGGGCTCCAGCACCGGGCCGGGCTTGGCCAGCTTTATGACCTGCTCGAAACTGGTGATGCTGGTGTCGTAATCGCCTTTGTTATAGGCGTCGGCCCCCTTTTTGAAAAGCGTATCAAGAGAGTTGGGCGCGGGGGCGGTGGGCGCGGGCGTTTGCGCGGGCAGGGAGTTGAAGGCGAGCGCGGCGCACGCAAGGGTGACGCCGTGGCGGATCAGCTTCGAAAGCGCGCGCGGGATGGGGACGGGTGGGGAACTGAATCCGGACATTTAGGGGATAAATGGGGGCACTAACGGGGACGAAGAACGGTAGACCTAAGGGGTAGTCGGCAAGCCTGCCAAGCCTGCGCTTCGCTTACAAAGTTATTTTCATGGTTAACGTCCATGCTTAAGGGACGCAAGACTCTGGCGACTGGGGGCGCGGTCGATGAGGAGGGCTTCTTTATTGACCGGCATGCAGGAGGCTCGGGCTCAGACCTTGTCCACGATCTTGTCCGCGAGGCCGTAGGCGATGGCTTCGGAGGCGTTCAGGTAGAAATCGCGGTCGGTGTCGCGGTTGATGATCTCGATGGGCTGACCGGAGGCGTTGGCGAGAATCTGGTTCAACTCGGCGCGGAGTTTTTCCATTTCCTTGGCCTGAATGTTGATGTCGGTCGCGGGACCAACCATGCGGCCGGAGATGAGGGGCTGATGGATGAGGACGCGCGAGTGCGGGTAGAGGAAGCGGCGACCTTTTTTGGCGCCGGACAGGAGGATGGAGCCCATCGAGGCGGCCATGCCGGTCACGATGACGGTGATGGGCGAGGTGATGAGCTGCATGGTGTCATAGACGGCCATGCCGGCGGTGATGGAGCCGCCGGGGGTGTTGATGTAGAAGTAAATTTCCTTACCCGGCGCGATGGCTTCGAGGTAGAGGAGGCGCTCGGTGATGTCCTTGGCGGTCTCGTCGGTGACGGCACCCCAGAGGAAGATCTTACGTTCATCGAGGAATTTCTTCTGGATGAGCATGGCGATGGGCGCGGAGGATTTTTTGGCGGCCGCATCGGCTTCCTTGTCGTCGTCATCCTCGTCATCGTCGAGGCGGGGAAGAGGGGCGGACAGACCGGGCTGGAGATTGTCGAAATGCATGGTGAAAACACGTTGCGCGTCGTCCGGCGCTTGGCAAGTGCCGAGGCGAATCTGGCGCGCGAGGAGAGTAATGGGGCTTGTTGACGGGGATGGCCTGCGGTTTGCTGATGTCAGCAATTATGGCGCGCACTTCCGGCCCCCGCTCCTGTTTTTCACCGGCCATCCGGCTTTTGAATCAGCTCACGCTTCCCCAGAAGTTTGCGCTCATCAGCTTTTTCTTCGCGGTGCCGTTGGTGCTGGTGCTGTCTTTCCTGAGCACGCGCATCCAGCAACAGATCAGCGTGGCCGCGCTGGAGGCGGACGGGGTGGACTACCTGACGCCGCTCAACGCGCTGCACAACGAGCTTCCCCAAGCCATGTCACTTGCGAGTGCATACCTGCAAAAACAGGGCTTCGCGATGGAGCATTATCCGATGCGGCAGACCGAGGTCGACCGGCTTATGGATGCGCTCGGAGAGGTCGACCAGCGCACAGGCGGAAAATTACACACCACGCAAAGGTTTCGAATCCTGCGGTCCTCGTGGGAGGACGTGAAGGGCCAGCTGCCCAAACTTTCGCCCGAGATCAGCGACGATCTGTTTCGCAAGCTCATCACCGACGTCGAGGACATGATGGCGTGGGTGGGCGACCAGAGCACCCTGATCCTCGATCCCGACCTGGATTCGTATTACCTGATGGACGCGATCCTTCAGAAGCTGCCAGAGAGCGCCAACCTCGTGGCCCGCACGCGCCAGTTGGTGGGGGCGCGCAACACGACGGGAGGATTGACGGAGGTCGATTTCAGCCAACTCAACTCCCAGGCCGGCCTGTTGAGCTTCAACTTGGAGAAACTGCAGCGCGGGTTGAAAGTTTGCTTTGCCAACAACGCGAGCCAGACGGTGCAGCCCGCGCTCGACCAGCCGATGGTGCAGGTCATTTCGTCCACCGAGGCGTTGTTGCGCGAAGTCGGCGAGACCACCACGGCCGGCGGTCGCCAGCACTTCAGCGCCGACCAGTATCAGAACGCCACGGCCGCCGTCCTCACGAGCAACGCCCGGTTGTGGGACCGCGCCGCGCAGCAGCTCAAGGTCGTGATCGAATTCAGGATAGCCTCGCTGCACCGGCAGCTGGTGGTCCTCCTGGCCGTGGCGCTCGTGGCGATCCTGGCGGTGACGTATCTCTGGATTTCCTTTTATCGGGCGGTGATGACGACCGTGCATTCGTTGAAGGATGCGACGGAACGCATGAAGGCGGGCGATGCGGACTTCCGTGTGCAGCTCGAAACCCGCGACGAGCTCGGGCAGATCGGCCATGCGTTCAACGAAGTCGCCGGCCAGCTCATCGATGCCGGCCGCAACTACCGGAGCATCTTCGACGGATCGGTGGACGGCATCTTTCGCACGAGCCTGGAGGGCAAATACCTCGAGGCCAACAACGCCCTCGCGCGCATCTACAAGTATGCTTCGCTGGAGGATTTTCTCGCCCACATGGTCACAGCCACGACGATCTACGTGGATCCCGAACGCCGGCGGCAGTTTCGAGAACTGATCGAGCGCGACGGTGTGGTGACGGATTTCGAAGCGGAGGTGCATTGCGGGGATGGCTCTACCACTTGGATTTGTGAGAATGCCCGCCTGATCCGCGACATCGCGGGCCAGCCGTTTTGCTACGAGGGCATTGTGCGCGACATCAGCAGCCAGAGAAAAGCCGCCACCGCGCTCCGGCAGGCGACCGATGTCGCGGAGGCCGCCAACCGCGCGAAGTCGGATTTTCTAGCCAACATGTCGCACGAGATCCGCACGCCGATGAACGCCATCCTCGGCTTTGCGGAGCTGCTGAAGGGGCTGGTGCCAGACGCCCGCGCACAGAGCTATGTGAAGGCGATCACCTCCAGCGGCCAGACGCTGCTCGTGTTGATCAACGATATCCTGGACCTTTCCAAGATCGAGGCGGGCAAGCTCAAGATGGAATACGATGCGCTCGACGTGGGCGTCGTGCTCCGGGACGTGCGGCATATTTTTTCGCAGAAGGCCGAGCAGAAGGGGCTGGATCTGAAGGTGGAGGTTTCCCCCGCGCTGCCGCCGGGTCTGTTGCTCGACGAGGTTCGCCTGCGTCAGATTCTTTTCAACGTGGTGGGGAACGCCATCAAGTTCACCGAGCGCGGGCACGTGACGTTGCGCGCACTGCCGGGCGAACTCGGCAAGGACGGCAACTCCATCGAACTCATCCTTGAGATCGAGGACTCCGGCATCGGCATCTCGCCGGACGAGCAGCAGCGCATCTTCGAGGCGTTTGCCCAGCAGACCGGCCAGAACACGAAAAAATACGGCGGCACCGGGTTGGGTCTCACCATTACCCGGCGGCTGGTTGAGATGATGAACGGCAAGGTAACCGTCCGCAGCGAAGAAGGCGTGGGCAGCACGTTCCGTTTCGCGCTGCCGGACATCAAGATCACCACCGCCGCGACCGGTATTTCGGCCCTGGCGGGTGAGCAGGTTTATGACTTGGGCGATTTTGAGCCGTGCAAGATTCTGGTGGCGGACGACATCGTGATGAACCGCGATCTGATCCGCGCGTTTCTTTTCGACACGGGGCACACGCTGATCGAGGCCGCCGACGGCCGCGAAGCGCTTGAGCTGGCGCGTCGTGAGCGACCCGACATCATCCTCATGGACGTCCGCATGCCGGTGATGGACGGCGTGCAGGCTTCCCGCGCGCTCAAGGGCGACGACACGCTCAAGGCCATCCCGATCATCGTCATCACCGCCTCGGCCATGCAAAGCGAGGAGGAGGTGCTGAAGAAAATTTGCGACGGATTCCTGCGCAAGCCGGTGAGCCGCGTGGATCTGGCGGCGAAGATGCGGCCCTTCTGCCGGACGCGAGCGGACCGGTTTGTGTCCCCATCCACCACCGTCGCGCCGGCGGCGGTCAAGTCCGGCCTGGATGTGACGGCGATGGAAAAACTGCCCGGCTTGCTGCGCGCGTTGAAAGTCAGCCGTGGGCAATGGCAGACGCTGGTGCAGGCCCCGCTGGTCAGCGAAGTGGAGCAGTTCGGCAAGGACCTGCTGGCACTGGCCGACGAGCACCGAAATTCGCTTCTGCTTGATTATGCGGAAAAGTTGACGGGCTGTGCCTCGATGTTCGACATGGTCGGCATGGAAACGGCCTTGCAGGAGTTCGACGGATTATTTGCAAATCTCAGCCGTATGGTTCCGGACGCTCCATGAACACCGACTTCATTGATCAACCTCCTTCTGCGCAAAAGGCGAAGCGCCTTGTGCTGATCGTTGATGATAATCCGGAGAATCTCCAAGTGCTCGCCGGGCACCTCAATGAGGCCAGCTATGAAGTGTTGGCGGCCAACAACGGTCCGAGGGCGGTCGCGCTCGTGCGCAATCGCAAGCCGGACCTCATCCTCCTCGACATTCAGATGCCGGGGATGGACGGCTTCGCCGTCTGCCGCGAAATCAAAAAGGATCCGGACATGGCGGACATTCCCGTGATCTTCATCACTGCCGCCCGCACCGGCACCAACGATGTGCTCGAAGGTTTCCAGGTGGGCGCGGTCGATTATGTGACGAAGCCTTTCAACTCGCTGGAACTGCTCGCGCGGGTGCGCACGCATATCGAACTCAAGTTGGCGCGCGACCTGATCGTGACCTACAACAGCCAGCTCAAGCGCCTCAGCCGGCACCTGCAAAAGCTGAACACGGACAAGAACCGGTTCCTTGGGATCGTCTCGCATGACATCCGCGGAGCCTTCAGCAACGTGGTCGCCGTCTCCCGCATGTTGACCGATGGTGATCCGATGGATGAGAAGGAGTCCAACGCGTTGCTGACCGATGTCGGCATCGAGTCGGAGCACATGATCACGCTGGCGCAAAATCTCCTGAATCTCGACGCGATCGAGCGGCAGGATGTGCATCCTGCGAGCGAACGGGTGGAGGCGCGCCCACTGCTGGAGTTCGTGCTTCAGTCCCACCAACTCGCCGCGAAGGCGAAGCGCATCGGATTCGTGCTGGAAAGCGACGACGTGCCGGTGAGAGGAGACCTCACTTCATGCCGTCAGGTGTTGACGAATCTGGTTTCCAATGCGGTCAAGTATTCGCCCGCGGGGACGACGATCCGGATGACGTCGCGCCGGGATGGTGCCTGGGTGCACATTTCCGTGGGCGACGAGGGGCCTGGATTATCGGCCGAGGACCAGGGGAAACTTTTTACGCCCTACATGCGGCTCACCAGCAAGGCGACCGCCAGCGAGCATTCGGTCGGCCTCGGGCTTTCCATCGTAAAGCTCATGACCGAGGCGATGGGGGGGGCGGTGACCTGTCAAAGTGAGCCGGGGCGTGGCGCGATCTTTTCAGCCACGCTGCCCGCGTGGATGGACGTCTGAGGGTGTTTTTACACCAGATTTTTCAGCTGGGACTGCCAGGGTTTTGGCATTCTGGAAGGCGGTCAGAGCTCGACATGCCCGGCCAGCTCTGACCTGAGCACGGCCACGAGTTCGGGATCATGGGCGGCGGGGTAGTCGTCGGGAATGCGCAGGATGACGACGGATTTGCCGGCGATTTCATCGGGGAACTTTTCTCGGAGGCGGTCGGCGTGTTTGCGCTCCATGCAGAAGATGACGTCCGCCCAGCCGAGGTGGCAGGCGGTGACCTTGATGCGCGCGCCGTTCTCCGTGCCGGCGGAGCGGGCGGAGTAGCGCGGATGGTTTTTGAAAAGCGCTTCGGCAGTGGGCGACCGCCACTGGTTGCGCGAGCAGAGGAAGAGGAGCTTGGTTTTGAGCAAAGCTTATGGGGAGATCAGCGTGATCTTGGGGAAGTAGGTGCGATAGCGGGTCGCATCGCGCGTGAGCAGACGCATGGCCTCGACCTGCGCGTGGGCGCCGATGTAGAAGTCGGGAAGAGGAGATCGTTTGGTGCCGCCGCTCCGGCGGTAGGCGATGAAAGCCTGGGCCGCGAGAAAGCCGGCCTCGTAGGGAAGCGGCAAGCGCACCAAGTCATAGTCGCGCAAGGCGCGTTCCAGCGCGGAGGCCGTTCGGTAAAGAGGGGCAAGTTCGGCGTAGATGAGCGGATTTATCGCCAATTCCTCCTCGGCGGCGGCGGCAAGCAGCCGTTCTTCGGACCAGGAGCGCCATTCCGGATCGTCGGTGAGGACGTCGATAAGGACGTTGGCGTCGACGAGGATCATTCCTTATTCGCCCCGGGTGAGGCGCATGACCTCTGCGGTGGTGAGTCCTGTTTCGGCACTGCCGCGGGAACGCCGCAAGGCAGCCTTGAGACGTTGCAAGCGCGGAGCCGCCGCAGGTTTGATCAACACGCCGCCTTCGGCGGCTTCAAACGTCACTTCGGTTTGAGCGGCGAGCCCGTAGCGCCGCCGGAGGGCCTGCGGTATGGTGACCTGGCCTTTGCTGGTGAGTTTCATGAGTAATACTTTTGTTTAAAAGTATTACTTTGTCAAACTTCTGGACGATGCGCGGGGCTTTGAGTTTCGACGCTTACGAGCCGAGAGGAGGGAGTGGTTCGCGGGGGCCAGTGAAGTGCGGCTGGGTGTGCCAGACATAAAGATCAAGGACCGCCACGGTGCGGGAGGCGACTTCGCGTAATTCGGTGCGGATGGAATAACGAAACCCGACGTCTCGGGCGCAGAAGCCTATCGCATCGAGGTCGTTGGCCCGGGCCATTTCGAGCGCGCGGACGTTGTGGAAGCGTTGGGTGATGATGATGCAGGCATTCAGGGCGAAGACGCGGCGGGCGCGAATCACCGAGTCCAAAGTGTGAAATCCGGCGTAGTCGCAGACGATGGCAGAGGCGGGCACACCGCGTGCGATCAGGGCCTCCTTCATCATGGTTGGCTCGTCATAGTTAGGGCGGCTATTGTCGCCGCTTACAAGCAGGCGGCGCACCTTGCCTGCGTGGTAGAGTGCGGCGGCGGCATCGATGCGGTTTGTGAAAAAAGGATTTGGGGCTCCGTTGCGCAACGTGCTGCTCGAACCCAACACGAGGCCGGTTTCGCGCGCGGGCACGTCTTCGATCCGGGTATAGAGCCGGTCATTATTGGCGTGCATAACGTGGAGGTTTGCAAAGACCACGAAGATTAACCCGATCACTAACAAAACGGCGACGAACAGACGGAGTCGGCGGGAGGATGAAATGCGGCGCAAACGTGTGAAGAGGGTCAATGTTTCCAAAAATTATGAAAGTGATGCACGGGGCCGTGGCCGGAGCCGACGCTCAGTTCACCGGAGGAGGCGATGGCGGAAGTGAGGTAGGCTTTGGCGGCGCGGATCGCATCGATCGGATCGGCGTGCTGAGGAAGCAGTGCGGCGATGGCGGCGGAGAGTGTGCAGCCGGTGCCGTGGGTGTTTTTGGTGACGATGCGGGGCGAGCTGAGTTCGATCTGCTTCGTGCCGTCGTCGATTACATCGATGCTTTCGGCACCGTCGAGGTGGCCGCCTTTGAGGACTACGATGCGCGGACCGAGGGCGTGCAGTGCGCGGGCGGCGAGGCGCATGTCGGCGAGGGTTCGGATGGGTGGGCAGTTGAGGAGAACCTCGGCTTCGGGGAGGTTGGGCGTGATGATCTCGGCGAGCGGGAGAATCTCGCGGCGTAACGCGGCGACCGCGTCGGGCGAGAGGAGGTGATGGCCGCTTTTGGAAACCATGACGGGATCGACGACGAGGCGGCGGACGGCGTGGCGGCGCAGGGCGGCGGCGACGGTGGTGACGACCTCGGCGGTGCCGAGCATGCCGAGCTTCACGGTGTCGATGCGGACATCGGCAAAGAGAGTGTCGAGCTGTTGGGCGATGAATTCGACGGGCACGGCCTGCACGCCGGTGACGCCTTGGGTGTTTTGCGCGGTGAGGGCGGCGACGACGCCGGTACCGTAGGCGCCGAGGGAGGAGAACGTCTTTAAGTCGGCTAGAAGGCCGGCGCCACCCGAGGGATCAACGCCGGCGATACTGAGAACATTTGGAATCATGAGCCGGACTGAAGTTGAACCACGAAAACCACGAAAGACACGAAAAGAAGATCACCGTGTTTCAGGCGGGCGGACAAACGAAGGAGCGTTAAAATAGATTGAGGTCGGGCACAAAAAGGCCCGGACCGCTGGTGGTCCGGGCTCCACTCGCTGGCGCTCGCGGCTACGTTTAGATCAGGCCGAGCTTCATTTTGCCTTCCTCGGAGATCATGGATTGATTCCAGGCTGGTTCCCAGGTGATGCGGACGTCGGCGGTGGCTACGCCGGGGACGAGGAGGATTTTGGTCCGAGCGTCTTCGGCGATGGCGGGGCCCATGCCGCAGCCTGGGGCGGTGAGGGTCATGGCGACGGCGACCTTGTAGGCGGGCGCATCGGCGGGGTTGGGCGCGGGCTGGGTCTCGATGTCCATCGAGTAAACGAGACCGAGGTCGACGATGTTTACGGGGATCTCGGGGTCGTAGACTTTCTTGAGTTGGTCCCAGACGGCGACGGGGTCGGGCGCGCCGTCGGCGAGGGTTGCGGCGTCAACCGCATGGTCGACGATGGCTTCACCGATGGCGTCACCGTCTTTGCCGTCGATGCGGTAGAGGCCGCTGTCACCCTGCACGGTGTAGGTGCCGCCGAGCACCTGGTGGATGAAGACCTTGTCGCCGGCGAAGAGGGTGTGCTTGTCGCCGCTGGGGATCTGAGTGACGACGATTTCGCGGGAGAGGGTGCGTTCTTTGGTGCTCATGGGATGCTTGGAAGTAGCGAGTAGCGAGTAGTGTCGGCGGAGGGGATCGAGTGGTTTCATATGCTCGCTACTCACTAGCCGCTACTCGCTACTTCATTTTTTGAACTTGGTTTTGATGAGGGCGATCAGCGCGGTGTGGAGATCGTCGTTATCAAGCTTGCCTAATACCTCTTCGAAGAAGCCGAAGACGAGGAGTTCGTGGGCCTTGGTGGGATCAATGCCACGGGCCTGGAGGTAGAACTTCTGCTCGGGTTCGATGCGGCTGGTGGTGGAACCGTGGCTGCACTTCACGTCGTTGGCCTGGATCTCCAAGCCGGGGAGGCTGTGGGCCTGCGCGGTGTCGGAGAGCATGAGGTTGCGGTTCTTCTGGTAGGCGTCGGTCTTTTGAGCGTCGGGTTCGACGATGATGAGGCCGGAGAAGATCGTCGTCGCGGTGTCGAGGAGGACGTTTTTGTAGAGGAGGTCGGACGTGGTGCGCGGCGAGACGTGGGTCTGGAGCGTGCGTTGGTCGAACTCCTGGGTGCCTTCGGCGA
>Ga0123337_10006933_pt1 | contig 10682 bp, 7 predicted proteins | sample frozenSSSSmetaG_FD_89792 | JGI IMG/M metagenome (GOLD analysis project Ga0123337, IMG submission 89792) | Glacier valley bacterial and archeal communities from Borup Fiord, Nunavut, Canada, to study Microbial Dark Matter (Phase II) -... | ecosystem: Environmental > Aquatic > Freshwater > Ice >...
ATTGTACCAGAAGTTATCTTGTATGATGAATCTATAAACTGAGTCATAGATTCTAAACTCTTGTATCCAATTACTCTATATTCTCCAGCTGAAGCAATTGAAACGCCTCCTCTGATTCCCATTTGTGGTCCGCCATTACCAGTTGTAGTAGTTGCAACAGTGTCAGATACCTTTGTTAAAGTATTTGAATCCATATTTGTTTGTATAGATAACAAGTAACTTTTAACATAATCAGAAACTCCATATGTCATAACATTTTCTGCTGTAATATTTTGTACGTTAGACATAAATTCCTTTGGATCAAAAGTAGCAGTTCCTGACGTACTACCCTTAGCATTATTTCTAAGTGAACCTCTATCTAATGAAAGCTCAGCTGTTACATTATATGAATCTAAATAACTTTGCTTAACCTCATTTGCAGCGTTTTTAATTGATAATGCGATACAACTAGCTGTTGCTACAACAACAATTATTATACCTATTAATATATTTCTTATCTTGGATCTTGTGATACTTTTAAATGCATTTTTAATAATATACATAAAAATCCTCCTTTACGATACCATTATATTTGACTTGTGTGAAAGTTTTATGTTTGAAATGTGAAAACTGCATGAAATAGTATATATTTACTACTTCATGCAGTTAATTATTTATGTTTCTATTTAATATTTTAAATGATCTCTCATACTAGAGTTATATATTTATATAAATTTCTTTATCTCTTTTTTACAAAATTCATATTTTTTTCCACATCTATTACATACTATCTCAATTGGTTTATCAAATTCATATGCATCAACCAGTTCATCTTTATCTAATGTAGATAGAATGTTATAAAAAAAGTCTTTAGAACAATTACAAAAGAATTGAATTGGATCTATTCCTAAAATTTCAATATTTTCAAATAGCAAGTTAGGAATATCTTTGAAATCCTTGTTACTATCCAAAGTATATAGAAGTAACTCATTATCAGAGATTATATTTTTTATATTATCTATTAGTTCAATTGGAGCTCCTGGAAGTAGTTCAACATATATACCTCTACTTAAAACTATTTCATTACTTTCATTCAACACTATATTTAAAGAAAATAGCGCAGATGTCTGTTCACTTTGCTCAAAATAATATGAAAAATCATCAACTATATTTCCATATTTCATTTCAGTAACACCTGTAAATAACTTATCCATACCTATATCTTTTGTTACTTGAATATATCCTTCGCTTCCTATTAATTCTTCAATTGATATATTATCTAAAGAAGCATTCAATAGTTCATCATTAATATATCCACGAACATTACCTAAAGAATCAGCATCTGCAAATATTTGATACTTTCTATCAGTAGGATTAATTGTTAAACTAATTCTCTGGTCACTCTTTAAATTTCTAGATATTAGACTTGCAATTGAAACTGTTCTACTAAGAACAATTTTTAAAAGTTTATCCATATTTTTATTTTTACAAAGCTGCATTATTATATCAGTATTATCAATAAACATTATACGTACCTGCTTGTTATATGCTAATGTATTTATTATATAATTTTTCATATTTTACTTTTTTCCTTCCATTAGTAATTCATGTAGATGCTGCTATTACTTTAACTCAACAAATGCGCCCATTGTAGCATAATCAGTTTCATTTTGTTTTTTAAATACTCGATATGAAAAACAAATATCACTATTACATACTGTACATATATTTGACAATGCTATATTATCTTCTTTAAGTCCTAATTGAATTAAATCTTTTTTTATTACATACGGTAAATCAATAAAGAATTCACCATTTTCTTTATTAGTTATATATTCTTTTTCATTTGGCCATATATCAGTGAATTGTTTTTTAAACTCTAAGTTTGAAGAACAAAAACAACATTTGTTAATGCTTGGGCCAATACATACAATTATATCTTCATAGTTACAATCAAATTTTTTATTCATTAACCTTATTGTTTTCAAATATATTTGTTTAATTGTACCCTTCCATCCACTGTGTACATTTGCTACAACATTTTTAATCGGATCATATATAACAATTGGATTACAATCTGCAGTTGTTATAACAGTAGCAATACCCTTTTCATTTGTAAGATAACTATCAAATTCTTCATCGTTTAATTTTTCTATTTCATATTTTATTTTATTATTATTATCTAAAATTAGTATATTATCTGTATGATATTGAATAGCTTTATGTACCTTACTTAAGTTTAATTCTTGTTTCACTATTTCAGTATTTTTAAATACATTTGCTTTAGAATCATTACCTAATATTCTAAAATTAAGTGATAAATATATTCCAGTAGATACACCACCATTTTTAAAAAAGAATCCATGAGTTAATTTATTACTATATTTATTTAATATATTAAAAGTAATATATTCTAAATCACCTTTTTTAATATGTGAAATATCATTATTAGTAAAATCATTGCTCATATATTTCAATCTCCTTACCAAGTTTAAATGAGTAAATATATACTTTACTTACTTTTATAGATGTTAGTTTTTCTATTGCCTCTTTATATATATCAAGTTGTAATTTATATCTAGTTATATATTCTGATTCAATCAATAAATTATCTGTTTTAAAATCTATTAAAGTATATGTGTTATCATTATTTAAATAGTACATATCAATTACACCTTGAATTATACTCTTAGAAAATCTTTCATCTTTTAAAACAAATTCAACTTCTCTTTTAACATTACTACTTTGTTTTATTTCTTTACCTGTTTTCGAATTTAAGAACTCATATATAATATTAACATTTATTTGTTTTTTATCATTTAAATTTATAATGTTAGTAACTACTAAATCATCAATATATTTAGATATATCTTCTTTTGTATTAATATGTGCAAAATCTAAGTGCTCTAATATAAAGTGAATTAAAGTACCTTTTCTAACTGCTGTATATTTCAATTCTTTATTTTCTAAACACTCTGGAACTTTTAAAATATTTGAATCACTTACAATGATATCATCATCTTCATGACTATTCTTTTTAAGTTCACTTACACTTATCTTCTTACTTGCTATTGTATCTTCTATATATTTATATTCAAATTCTATGTTATCTTTTAATACTTGTACTTTATCTTCTATTCTGCTCTTTTCATTTACATCTTTTAAGTCATATCCATCAGATAAAACATTGCCAATATTGTATGAATTGTTTTTTTGTATGTTAACAATATTATCAATATTATCTTTACTTTTAACGTCTATTACATTTATTTTAAACAAATTACTTTTTTGCTCTTCGTCATTGTTTATATATTTATGTAGTCCCATTAATATATTATCTATATATGTACTGTTTTTCTTTATTAAAGTAGTATAAATTTTACCTTCTTTGTACATTAGAAACATAGATGATATTTTTTTATTATAATCTTTCATTGTAGAATATATAATTAACTTTTCTTTAGCACGTGTTAGTGCAACATATAACATTCTAAGTTCTTCTGATTTCATACTTCTAATCATACTAGTTTTAATTCCTTCTTTTATAACTGAAGGGTATGTTATATTAGTATCTTCACTTACTACATTTATACCAATACCTAGTTTATGATCTAGAACAATTGCTGAAGATATATCTCGTGTTATATATTTAACATTTGTACCTGCAAGTATAACAATAGGAAATTCTAAACCTTTACTTTTATGTATAGTCATAATTCTTACAACGTTTTCATTTTCACCTATAACTTTAGCAGTTGTAGCGTCACCTGATGTTTTTTCTTTTAGTGATTCTATGTATGTTATAAATGTGTATATAGAAGAGTTTACATCAAATCTAATAGCTACATCAATTAGGCTATCTAAATTTATCTTTGACTCATTAGATTTACTAAATAACAGCACTTGATTATATAAATTTGTTTCTTTATATATTCTAGCTAATAATTCAGCAACGTTATATATTTCTGCATATTCTTTAAATTGATTTATCAAGTTTAAAAAAATTTTTACCTTATTTACTAATTTAATATCTTCATCATCTGGTATATTTTTTAAACAGTTATACATAAATTCTTTTTTACTATAATTTTTAATTTTATATATTTCATCAAGAGTAAATTTTCCTACTATACTGTACATCAAACTTACAATTTCTATATCTTGAAGAGGATTATCTACTATCTTTAAAAAAGATAATACAAGTTTTATTTCATCATTATCAAATAGATTTACATTACTGTCTGAGAATGCCTGTATATTATTATCTTTTAATATTTTAGTTAGTATATTTCCCTTATCTTTTATATTTCTAAGTAGTATAACTATATCTTTGTATTTAGCATCTTCAAATATACCTTTTTTCATGTTATATACTTGAAATGGATCTACATTAACTAAGTTTTTTATTCTTTCAGCTATATATTTAGCTTCAATTTCAAAATCCTTTAGTTCACCTATATATTCTAAAGATTCATTGTTTTCATCTTCACTATCATCATCATCTTCTTCTATATCTTTTACATCTAATATATTTATTTCACTACAATAGTCTGTATTTTCATTTTCTATATATCCTTCATTTCCAAATTCAAGCATTTCATTAGTTAGGTAATCACAGTCACCTATATCATTACTCATTATCTGTGTAAATATATAATTTATACTATCTAAGACACTTTTGCGACTTCTAAAATTCTTAGCTAGTATTATTTTAACTCCATCACATTCATCAGGTATTTCTTCTTTGTTATTAATTAAAGGATATTTCAAATATTTATGATTGAATATTTCTGGCATAGCCTGCCTAAATTTATATATACTTTGCTTAATATCCCCTACCATAAATCTATTATTTCCATTTGACACGCTATTTAGTATAGCTTCTTGTACAAAACTTGTATCTTGATATTCATCTGTATATACTTCTAGAAACTTTTCCTTGTATTTTTTTGCTTGATCAGTTGATATAGATTCATATTTATCATCAACTAATTCTTTACTAACTAACACTTTTAGAGCTAAATGCTCTATATCATTAAAATCTATATAATTAGCTTCTTTTTTTAAGTCTTTGTATGTAATATCACATTTTTCTAAAAAGTAATATACATATTCTAAATACTTATATGTATTTTTCAAATCTTGTAATATATTAATACTTTTAGCATATATATTATTTTTCATTTTAGATACTTCTTCTTTAATAACCTTATCTCTAAACTTTTTTAATTTATCTTTCAAAATATCATTAGAAACTTTAGAAGATGGAAATCTTGCATAATCTATCATATTAATATTTTCATATAGCAAGTCCCATGAACCATTACTACATTTAATACATCTATCAATATTTTCTAAATCCATATTTAGCATTTCTACATATTTAACAAATTCATCATTATTATAAATTTCTTCAGTCATTTTTTTAATCTTTTCTGCAATAACAGATAAATCAGATATAACTGTATCATATATTTCTTTTCCAAAATCTAAAGTATATAAATCAATACTTAAATCTTGTATATTATATTTATTTATTTTACCCAATAACCATTCAAGTGGATATTCAAAGCTATTTATGTATGAGTATATTTTAAACATATACTCTAATAACTCTTCATCTTTGTTATTAAACAAATTTAGTATGTTATATAACCCAAAAACGTCTTCTTTATGACTTGTATAAGCATTCTCAAGTTCATTATTAAATGCATTTGCTTTAAGTAATTTTGACATAGTATCATCACATATAGAAACATTAGGATCAATACCTAAACTATAAAAATTTGAATGAATCACTTCCAAACAAAATGAATGTATAGTAGTTATAGTTGCTCTATTTAAGTACTCTAATTGTTTCTTCAAAAACATGTTATTTTTATCTTCATCAATAGCTTTGTATATAGCAAGTAATAATCTTTCTTTTAATTCCACTGCTGAAGCATTTGTGAAAGTTACAACTAATATTCTATCTATATCTATATGAGAGTGTATAACTTTAGATACAACTCTTTCAACTAAAACAGCTGTCTTACCACTTCCTGCTGATGCAGAAACTAATATATTTCTACCATCTACATCAATAGCAAGTTTTTGCTCATTAGTCCACCTTTTCTCGTCCATAACTTTCACCTCTTGCAAGTATTATATCATAATTTTTTTCAATTTAAAAGAGTATTAGAAAAACATAAAAAAATAGTTCAGAAAATCTGAACTATTTTTCTTTACATACCTAATTTATACTTTTCAATAAACCGTTTTGCGCCAACACCTTTTGCATCAGAACGCTCAATTGCATTCCATATTGCTCTTTCTACACTAGATGCAGTAACTGAAAACTTTTTTGAAATTACAGGATATACATCTTTTGATAAAGAATATCTTTTTTCATTTTCAAGTTTTTTACAAACAATAGTTATTGCCATAATAAGATAATTGAATCCACCTGCATTAAGAGATATTTTGTTATTTAATAAGTAGTCTCTTATACAAGTACTAGCACCTTCTTTTTTGATAATTTTATCCTTATTTGAAGTTATATAATAATCCGCCTCTTCTCTGTTATTTGTAATCCAAATTGAAACATCGCTCTCAACAAATATAGATACAACTTTCTTTTCTAACATATTCTTTCTCCTTATAAAAATTATTTTATAATCTACAGATTTTTTAATAGTAATATTATACACTATATCATACCAAAAGTCAATTATTATGTAAATTAAAATGCATTTTTATGGTAATAGCAAAGAGTATGTTACATAAAACATACTCTTTGCTATATTATATTTTTATCTTTTTTATTCTTGTACTAATTTAGAACCAAGATGTTTTCCACCTAATAAATGAAAATGTAAATGATTAACTACTTGACCACCATCTTCACCACAATTATTAATAACTCTATATCCTGCTTCATCTACTTTAACTATTTTAGCAACTTCTGCAATAGCAATATATACTTGTTCTATATATTTACTGTTTTCAGAATTTATATCATTAATACATGAAATATGTATTTTAGGTATCACTAAAACATGAACTGGAGCTACAGGATGAATATCTTTAAAAGCTAAAACACTTTCGTTTTCATATACCTTCTCGCATCCAACTTCACCTTTTATTATTTTACAAAATAAACAATCTTCCATAATTCCTCCTATAAATATATTATTACTTTACAAAAACAGCTTTAATTCTTCTTACGCCTGAGGATACTGCTTCTTCTTTAAGTATTTTAATGTGTTCTAATTTAGATGTGTTATCTACATGTGGTCCTCCACATATTTCTTTTGAAAATCCATCTATTGTATATACTTTTACAGTTTCCCCATATTTGCTACTAAATACACCTTTTGCGCCAAATTTTCTAGCTTCATCTAATAACATTTCAGTGCACACTACTTCTAATTTTTTATCAATTTGTTCATTAACCATATTTTCTACTTGATCTAATATTTCTCTTGTAACCTTTTCAGGATTAGAAAAATCAAATCTTATTCTTTCAGCAGTTATATTTGAACCTTTTTGTGATATGTGCTCTCCTAATATTTTTTGTAATGATTCAAGTATTAAATGTGCTGCTGTATGATATTTTGTAGTCTCTTCACTATGATCAGCAAGTCCACCTTTAAATATACCATCTGAACCTTCACGAGATTTAGCTTGATGTTCTTCAAAGCATATTCTAAAACCTTCCATATCAATACATAGTCCATCTTCTTTAGCAAGTTCATCTGTAACTTCTGGTGGAAATCCAAATGTATCATATAATCTAAATACCGAAGTTCCATCAATCATATTTATATTTTCTTCTTTTAATTTATTAGTAACTTTTATGAATTCTCTTTCACCACTTATTAGTGTATTCATAAATCTATTTTTTTCTTTATTTATTTCTTCTAATATATTACTACGATTAGTATCTAATTCTATATACATATCTTTTAGATTATCAATAAGTATTGTGCAAACATCAGATATTTTATCTGGATTAAAACCAATTTTCCTCATATGCCTAATAGTTCTACGTATTAATCTTCTTAATATATATCCTTGACCAACATTACTTGGAAATACAGAGTCACATATAAGTAGTGCTGATGCTCTTAAATGATCAGCAATTATTCTAAGTGAAGATTCTTCTGGATTTTCACTCATTTCACTTACTTTAGCCATAATTGGCATAAATAATTCAGTTTCAAATATATGATTTTTACCTTGCATTAAAAATGTAATTCTTTCAAGACCCATTCCAGTATCAACATTCTTTTGAGCAAGTTGTTTGAACTCTCCATCTTTTGTTTTATTGTATTCCATGAATACATTATTCCAAATCTCTATATATTTACCACAATCACATGATGGATTACAAGCATCACTACATTTAGGTGTGCCCATATCTAAAAATATTTCCGTATCCGGTCCACATGGTCCAGTTTGACCTGCTGGTCCCCACCAATTATCTTTTTTACCAAAGAAAAATATTCTAGACTTATCTATTCCACATTCTTCCCATATTTTAGCAGATTCTTCATCTTTTGGAGCATCATTATCACCCTCAAAACATGTAACTGATATTCTATCAGCGGATATATTTAAAACCTTAGTTAAAAATTCAAAACTGTATTTTATTGAATCTTCTTTAAAGTAATCTCCAAGTGACCAATTACCTAACATTTCAAAAAATGTTAAATGTCTATTGTCTCCTACTTCATCTATATCATCAGTTCTTAAACACTTTTGAAAATCTACAAGTCTTGTACCTTCTGGATGAGATTCACCAACAAGATATGGTACAAGAGGATGCATTCCAGCAGTAGTAAAGAGCACAGTAGGATCGTTCTCAGGTATAAGTTTTGCGCCTGATATTATCTTGTGACCTTTACTTTCAAAAAAGTTTAGATATTTATTTCTTATTTCTATTGCTTTCATAATATTCTCCTAACCACTAGTTTAATTCGTTAAATCGTTTCATTCCCCAGCTTTTTAATATATTATATTGTAACACAATAATAGCACAAAGTAAAGCAAAAACAATCAAAATATATGTGTCAATAGACATCTTTAAAGCCACATATAAGCCTCCTAAGGCTAAAGCTAAGATCAATGGTACAAATATTCCTAAAAAAACGCTAAAACTCTGTTTTACAACATGTGTGTATGATACAAAATCAAGTCTTGGAAACTTTAAATTTATTATAACTCCAAACATTGAACATGCCACATTTAATATGATAGTAAATAATATAGCAGTTAATACTTGTAATATTGTTAATTTAAAAGATATTGCAAATATTATTATATCTATTATCATTAATGGTAATACAATTATCATATTTAAAATTATCTTACTCAAAAATATATCTTTAGTTTTAATTGGCATTGTTTTAAGTATCCAAAAGTTTTTACCTTCTATTGAAATACTACAAGCAGAAGTACTTGACAATGGTACACTAAAAGCAATTACCGCTATAACCAATAAATAAACTGGTAATGCTGTTATATCTATTTCCATCATTTTAAGTAGAGCTTCTTTATCATAAAATAATGTAGCTATACTTGCAAAAAACATAAGCACAACACCAAAAGAGGTATTTAACACATATATAGGTATAGAAAAATACATTTTGAGTTCTTTTGCAACTAAAGTTGCTAAAGGACTTTTATTTTTATGATCTTTTTCTATATATTTCTTTTTAGTATTCTCTACTTTTAAATTTTGTAGAATCTTAACATATGAATTTTTGAATATAGTTATGAATAACGCTATTGAAATTATATTAACAAAAACATATATTAATAAATCTTTAAAACTATATTCTGATATAATAGCCATAAAACTATTTATTAAGAAACCTACATTACTAAGTAACTTATTTACAAGTTCTATGTTATTTACAAATTTCATTGCTAAGGTTTGTACATTAAAAGATACATACATAATTAAAAGTACTGTTACATAAGTTAAAATTGTTTCAAATATCTTTTTATTATTCACTTTAGAAGTTACATAGCCAATTAAGTATCCAAATATACATCCTAGTACAGTTGGTAAAAGTGGTATAAACAGATAAGCTAAAAAAGCATATATATAATATGTCGTACTAAGTTTAAGTACAAATCCATATGTAATAAATGCGGGTACAAATATAATTGTTGTAACTATATAACTCAGTAGTGTTAGTACCATAACTTTACTAGTAAGTATTACACTAGGTTTTATAGGCATAGCAAATATATTATCATCACATCCAAACAAATATGATTTTGCTCTATATACTGTGCTATAGAAAATAGTAAATCCACATAAAAAATATACAATTGGTAATAGATATTTTTCAATACCATACGTCATAAAAAATTTAGTACCCATATATGTATACATTCCAACTTGACTTAATAAAGATATTGCTAGAATAAAAGCAATTACAATAATTCCCACTCTTTGTAATTTACTTTTATTGTTTTTTAATTTATCAAGAGAAAAAGTTCTTATTAAGTCAACTTTTAGAAGTAATAGTAATTTTGACATATTACTCATCTCCTAACGTAGCCATAAATACATCTTCAAGAGTTCCTTCTTTTATTATGTCTTCGATGCTACCCATTCTAACAATTTTTCCTTTATTTATAATTGCAATTTTAGTACATAGTTTTTCAACTACTGCTAAAACATGTGATGAAAAGAATATACTCATTCC
>Ga0123337_10006935_pt1 | contig 10680 bp, 6 predicted proteins | sample frozenSSSSmetaG_FD_89792 | JGI IMG/M metagenome (GOLD analysis project Ga0123337, IMG submission 89792) | Glacier valley bacterial and archeal communities from Borup Fiord, Nunavut, Canada, to study Microbial Dark Matter (Phase II) -... | ecosystem: Environmental > Aquatic > Freshwater > Ice >...
GACGATGTTGGCGGCGATCAGGACGACGAAGCCGAGCAGGCCGAGGCGCTTCCAGGAAATCGTGGTGATCCAGTGCGCGGCGCCGGCGTTGAACGTGCGCAGCCAGCGGCCGAACTCGCCCAGACGGACGGTCGCGTCGCTGGCGAACAGACCGAATTCCTCGGTCCAGTTTTTCTGACGGCGCGAGACGTCGCCGTCGGGGCGTTCGGGGGTGGCGTTCATGGGTCGGTCGGGTCGGGCGCACGCCGGACATCGGCACGCAGGTCCGGCGGGTCGCCGAACGAATGCCGAAGCTTAGTGGCGTTTCGGCATCGGTCTCCGCCCGGGCGATGCACCGTGCGAGAGCCCGACGAACTGCAGCAGGCGCGGACCGGACGGCGCCTTTGCGCTAGCCGTTGGCGACCTTCCGCGCTGCGGGCCGACGCCGCGTCTTCTTGGCCGCGGCCTTCGGAGCGGCCTTGCGCGCCACTGGCGCCGCCTTGGCAGGCACCGCCGGCGAACCGGCCAGGGCCGCCTGGGCGACCTTCGAGAACTGGTCCTGCATGAAGCCGAGCCAGTTGTTGGCAGCCAGGCCGGCGAGCAGGGGGTTCGCCGCTGCCTTCGTGTCGCCGGAAGTCGTGGCGGGCGCCTCGACCGCTGGCGGCAGCTCGACCGGTTCCGGCGCGGGCGGCGGGGTGGCGGCGACCATCGGCGCCGGACTCGGCCAGCCGCTCGGCAGTCCGCCCGCCGGGGCCGTCGCGGTGGCAGGCTTCGGCGCGAACGTGCCTTCGGCCATCACCGAAAACGAATGGATGGCCGCGATCGTGTTGCGCTGGACCTCCAGGCCCTGGATGGTCGCCCGCAGCATGCTGACGTTGACCTCGAGCCACTTCTCAGCGGCGCGCAGGTCCGACAGGCGCTTGTCGAGTTCCTCGACGTCGACCGTCGGCACGAGGAACCCCGGCAGCGCGTTCCCACCGGGCAGGTTGCTCCAGAACTGCTTGAACAGGTCCATCCCCTGCGCGAGCGGCTGCGACGCCGGGGATGCGGCCGGAGCCTGGGAACCGAACAGCGTGAACGGCAGCGCCGAGGGATCCGGCCATGCGGGCTTCGCGGGGTTGCTCATTGCCGCCTCCTGTCGTCGCGACGCTATGATGTGCCGGCAGTGCGACGGGCCTCCCCGTGCGCCTGCGAGACCGGTGCATCGCTCCCGGTGTCCGCGCGAGTATGACAGGCGACATCTGCGCGACGCATTCTCCGGACACGCATCCCGGCTCATCCATGTCTCCGGCCTCCGACTCCCCCCTGCCCCGCCCCGGTCCCCGGCGCTACGGACGCTGGCTGGCGATCGTGGTCGCGTCGCTGCTGCTGCATCTCGCCGCGTTCGACCTGCTGCCGCACTGGACCGTCGCGTCGACCGACGACACGGTCGGCAACGAACCGCTTCGCGCCAGGCTGCTGCCGCCGATCACGCCGGACGTGCAGACGCCCGCACCGGCGCCCCTTCCCGAGCAGAAGCCGATCCGCAAGGCGGCGCCGCGCAGGTCGACTCCCGAGTTCGTGCCGGAATCTCTCGAGCCGGTGCCCGAGGTTCGCGCCGGCCTGCAGTCGCCCGGCCGTGCGCCGTCGGCACCGGCCGTCGCCACGCCGCCCGCAGCCGTCGAAGCCGCTGCGCCCGCTCCCGTCACCCCGCCGGCCCCGGCACCTGCCCCGCCGCCGGTCGCCGCGGTCGCGCCGCAATCCGCGCGACTGTCGTACAAGGTGATCTACACGGACCAGAAGAACGCGAATCCGATCCAGTACAACGGGGTCGGAACCATCGACTGGACGATCGCCGACGGCCACTACCGCAGCACGCTGCTGGCCACGGTACCGATCCTGTTCATCAAGGTCGACGTCCTGGCCGCGCACAGCGAGGGCAGCGTGACGTCGTCGGGCGTCGCGCCCGATCGCTACACCGAGTCGCCCCGCAAGCGGCCCACCGTGGCGACCAACTTCAATCGCGACGCGCGCCAGTCGATCACCTTTTCGGCGACGCAGGCGAGCGTGCCGCTGGTGCCCGGCGTCCAGGACCGGCTGTCGCTGCTGTTCCAGATCGGCGCGCTGCTGCTGGCCAACGGCCAGCAGGCCATCGCCGGCGGCCACATCGACATGCCGGTCGCGGGTGTCCGTGGCGACGTGGAGAACTGGACCTTCGAGAGTCGGGGCGGAGAGTCGATCGAGACCGCCTCCGGCCCGTTGTCGACGACGCACCTGCGGCGCACGCCGCGGTCCGGCTCGAACGACCGGACCATCGACGTATGGATCGCGCAGTCCGACGGTGGATATCCGGCCCGCGTCCTGTACACCGAGCCGAACGGCAGCACGGTGGAGATGCTGCTGGAGAAGATCGGCGCCGTGCCCGAATGAGCGCGGCGCCGTCGAACGTCAGGCCGCGCGCGCGCGGCTGATCTCCTTCACCGGGGCCTTGAAGATCGACACCAGGTTCTCGCGCAGGGCGGCCGCCTTCTTCATGTTGGCCTCCTTCACGTGGCCATAGCCGCGGATCTCTTCCGGGATCCGCGCCACCGCGATCGCCGCGTCGAGGTTGGACGCGTCGAGCTTGGCCAGCATCATCGCGACCGTCGACTCGTACTCGGTGATCAGCGCGCGCTCGGCCTGCCGTTCCTCGGTGCGGCCGAACACGTCGAGCGCCGTGCCCCGCAGGCCCTTCATCTTCGCCATCACGCCGAAGGCCTTCATCATCCACGGGCCGAACTGCTTCTTGACCAGGTGGCCCTGGTCGTCGCGCTTCGAGAACATCGGGGGCGCGAGATTGAACTTGATGCTGATCGGTCCGTTCTTCTCGTCGGCCTCGAACTGCGCGTGCACCTTCTCCATGAACACGGGGTCGGTGTAGAGCCGCGCGACCTCGTACTCGTCCTTGTACGCGAGCAGCTTGAAGTAATAGCGCGCCACGGCTTCGGTCAGCGGCAACGCCGGCCTGCCCGTCGACGAACCGGCCAGCCGCATCTCCACGTCGCGGGTCTTGTCGACCAGCGCCATGTAGCGACCCGCGTACGCGGCGTTCTGGTAGCCGACCAGGAACTCGGCGCGCCGCGAGATCGTCTCGTCGAGGCTGCCCGACAGCTTTTTCGAGCCGTCGCGCCGGATCTCGACGACCTCGGCCGGGAACGCGACGCGCTCCACCGCCGCCCGATCGTGCGCGGCGCGACGGCCCCACGTGAAGGCCTTCTTGTTCGCGTCGACCGACACCGCGTTGAGCTCGATCGCGCGCACGATCGAATGCTCGGTCAGCGGGATCCAGCCCTTCTGCCACGCATAGCCGAGCATGAACGGGTTGGTGTAGAGCGCGTCGCCCATCAGCGCGACGGTGAGCTTGTTCGCGTCGATCAGGTCGCAGTGGTCCTCGTTGCCCGGGCGGTCGGCGCCGAGCGCGTGCCGGATCTCCTGCGCAAGGTTCGATCCCGGGAATTTCCAGTCGGGGTTGCGGACGAACTCGGCGGTCGGCACGTCGGACGTGTTGACGACCGCCCGGGTCTTGCCCGACTGCATCTTGGAGATGGCTTCGGTGTTGCCGGTGACGATCAGCTCGCAGCCGAGGACCAGGTCCGCTTCGCCGGTGGCGATGCGGGTGGACTGCAGCAACTCCGGCGTCGCCGCGATCTGCACGTGCGATGCGACCTCGCCGCCCTTCTGCGCGAGGCCGGCCATGTCGAGCACCGACACGCCCTTGCTCTCGAGGTGGCCGGCCATGCCGAGCAGCTGCCCGATGGTCACGACCCCGGTCCCGCCGACGCCCATGACGAGGATGCCGTAAGGCCGCGTGACTTCGGGGACGACGGGCTGGGGCAGGTCGAACAGGCGATCGACCTCCGCACCGGCGGCGCTGCCGCCCTTGCCCTTCTTCACGCGGCCGCCTTCGACCGTGACGAAGCTCGGGCAGAAGCCCTTCACGCAACTGAAGTCCTTGTTGCACGACGACTGGTTGATGACGCGCTTGCGACCGAACTCGGTCTCGAGCGGCTCGACGGACAGGCAGTTGGACTGCACCGAGCAGTCGCCGCAGCCCTCGCAGACCAGGTCGTTGATGAACACGCGCTTGGCCGGGTCCGGGAACAGCGGCTTGCCGTCGACGATCTTCTTCCGGCGACGCCGCTTCTCGGACGCGCAGGTCTGGTCGTAGATCAGGATCGTCGTGCCTTCGATCTCGCGCAGCTCGCGCTGGAGCTTGTCGAGCTCGTCGCGGTGGTGGACCGTGACGCCGTGCGCGAGATGGTTGTCGTGCATCGGACCGAGCGCCTTCGACTTCTTGCCCGTGGCGATCGCCATCGAGCCTTCCTCGTTCTGGATCACGCGCTGGCTCGGATCCCAGTGGCCGTCGTACTTCTCCGGCTCGTCGGTGACTACGATGATCTTCTTCGCGCCCTCGGCCGCCATCTGTCGCGAGATCTGCGGCACGGTCAGCGAGCCGTCGGTGGCCTGCCCGCCGGTCATCGCGACCGCGTCGTTGAACAGGATCTTGTAGGTGATGTTGACCTTGGCCGCGATCGACGCGCGGATCGCGAGGATGCCACTGTGGAAGTAGGTGCCGTCGCCGAGGTTCGCGAAGATGTGCTTCTCGTTCGTGAACGGCGCCTGGCCGATCCACGGCGTGCCCTCGCCGCCCATCTGCGTGAAGGTCTCGGTGCGGCGGTCCGGCATCCACACCGTCATGTAGTGGCAGCCGATGCCGGCCACCGCGCGCGAGCCTTCGGGGACGCGCGTCGACGTGTTGTGCGGGCAGCCCGAACAGAAGAAGGGCTTGCGCTCGGTGATGACGCGCGGCAGCGCGAGCGCCTTCTCCTTCGCGTCGATCACCGCGAGCCGTGAATCGATGCGCGAACGCACGTCGCGCGGCAGCTCGAAGTTGGCGAGGCGGCTGGCGATCGCCTTCGCGATCTTGGCGGGCGACAACTCGTATTTCGCCGGCAGCAGCCAGTTGCCCTGCGGGATCGCCCACTCGCCGCCCTGCTTGTCGTCGAACTTGCCGAAGACGCGGGGCCGCGCATGCTCGCTGAAGTTGTACAGCTCCTCCTTGAGCTGGTACTCGATCATCTGGCGCTTCTCTTCGACGACGAGGATCTCCTCGAGGCCGGTCGCGAACTCGCGCACGTGGTACGCATCCAGCGGCCACACCACGCCGACCTTGAACAGGCGGATGCCGACCTGCGCGCATTCGGCTTCGCCGAGACCCAGGTCCATCAACGCCTGGCGCGTGTCGAGATACGCCTTGCCGCTGGCCATGATGCCGAAGCGCGCATGCGGCGAGTCCCACACCGTGTGGTTGAGCTTGTTGGCGCGCACGTACGCGAGCGCGGCGTAGAACTTGTAGTCCATCAGCCGCGCTTCCTGCTCGAGCGGCGAGTCGGGCCAGCGGATGTTCAGGCCGTCGGGCGGCAGGATGAAATCTTCGGGCAGCTTGATCTGCACGCGATCGGGATCGACGATCACCGAGGCCGACGCCTCGACGACGTCGGTGACGACCTTGAAGCCGCACCACAGGCCCGAGTAGCGACTCATCGCGTACGCGTGCAGGCCGAGGTCGAGGTACTCCTGCACCGTCGACGGGAAGAACACCGGGATGCCGCAGGCCTTGAGGATGTGGTCGGACTGATGCGGGAAGGTCGACGACTTCGCCGAGTGGTCGTCGCCGGCCAGCACCAGCACGCCGCCGTGCTTGGACGTGCCCGCCGCGTTGGCGTGCTTGAACACGTCGCCGCTGCGGTCCACGCCCGGGCCCTTGCCGTACCACATGGCGAACACGCCGTCGTACTTGGCCTGCGGCGTCATGTTGACCTGCTGCGAGCCCCACACCGACGTCGCCGCGATGTCCTCGTTGAGTCCCGGCTGGAACGCGATGTGGTGCTGCTCGAGATGCTTCTTGGCCTTCCACAGCGTCTGGTCGACGCTGCCCAGCGGCGAGCCGCGATAGCCGGACACGAAGCCCGCGGTGTTCAGCCCCGCCTTCAGGTCGCGCTCGTGCTGGAGCATCAGCAGGCGCACCAGCGCCTGCGTGCCGTTCATGTACGCCCGGCCTTTTTCCAGCGTGTACTTGTCGTCGAGCGTGACTCGGCCGAGGGCATCGTGCAGCTCGGGGGTCAGGTGATGCGGGGCGACGGGCGCGTTCATCCGGTTCCTCAAAAATCGTGTTTTCGGGAGTGCGGGACGCAGGGTGGCATCCGGCAGAAGCGACCCGTGTCTTGTGAACGCGAGCCGATGGTGGGTGTGCGCGAGGAAATGGCGCGCGCGTCGGTCCGTGAGAGGACCGACCGCCGAAGTTAGCAGAAAGTGCCTGAGGCTTCAATCATCTGCGCCGAGCACCGCTGCCATCCCAGTCGAAAGTCAGCACGGTCCTTCGCGTCACCAGCGGCGACTTCCTCGAGCAGTTCGACTGCTTCCTGCGGCGGCCAGCAAGACCGCGAAGCACCGCGCAACCGCGACTGCAGGCGTCGTCAGGACCCGACCTGCCTGTCCGCCTTGTCCTTGAAGAATCCGTAGATGCCATCGGCGCCCATGCTGCGCGCGTCGGCCAGCTCGCCAGCCCGGGTCTGATAGACGACCTCGTTGGTCGGCGTGACGACCACGACCGACGGGATGCCCTTCTTGATCGGCTCGCCGTAGAGCTTCACGAAGTCGAGGTTCTTGTCGAAGCGGCCGACGTCGACCTTGACGACTTCGTAGCGTCCCGCGACCAGCGATTCCGTCTTGCCGCCGGCATGGAACTCGCGGTCGAGCTCGCGGCAGTCGGGGCACCAGTTCGCGCCGAAGACGACGAGGACGCGCTTGTTCTCCTTGCGCGCCTTCGCGAGCGCGGCCTGCAGGTCGCGTTGCGGGTCGGCCGATTCGTCGTAGGGCATCGCGTGCTGCGCGACCGCCGAAGCCGGCGCCGTCTGCGCGTTTGACTTCCACGACGACACCGTGGCGACCACGGCGCACGCCGCGGCGATGCCGATCATCAGCCAGCGGTTCGGACCTTCGGGTTCCTGCTTCATGACTTGCCTCCGGGGTTCGCGACCGACGCACGCTGCACGTCGGCTTCGCCGTTCGACAGGAGGCGCTCGCCGGCGACTTCCAGCTCGCGCACCTGCCCCATCGCCGGCATCAGCGAACCGACGACCATCCCCAACAGACTCATGATGAGCCCGAGAAGTTGCGGTGGCAGCGCCGCGTCGGGATTGGTGGTCTCCATGCCGATCCACGACACGAGGCCCAGGCCGATCGACAGCATCGCCCCCTGCGTGTTCGCGCGCTTCCAGTACAGGCCGAAGACGAGCGGCACGAAGGCCACCACCAGCGTGACCTTGTAGGCGTTCTCCACCATCGAGTAGATCGGCAGGTTGGAGCCGACCGAATACAGCGTGACGAGGATCGTGAAGCACAGCACCACGATGCGCATCGTGCGCAGCAGGTTGGCGTCCGTGACGTTCTTGAACGCCGGCTTGAGGATGTTCTCGGCGAAGGTCACCGACGGCGCCAGCAGCGTCGCCGACGCGCAGCTCTTGATGGCCGACAGCAGCGCGCCGAAGAACATCACCTGCGCGAAGAACGGCGCGTGCGTGAGGATCAGCTGGGGCAGGATCTGCTGCGAGGCCTTCTTGTCGTCGCTGGCGAGCAGCGGCGCGACCATCTGCGGGTCGATCAGCGTCGCGGCGTAGGCGAGGAACATCGGGATGAACGCGAAGCAGAAATACATCACGCCGCCCAGCACCGACGCGCGGCCGGCGATCTTCTCGTTCTTGGCGGACGCGACCCGCTGGAACACGTCCTGTTGCGGGATCGAACCGAGCATCATCGTGAACAGCGCGGCGACGAAGCCCAGCATGGCCGTGATGTTCCAGCCCGGCCAGAAGTTGTCGAACTTGCCCGCGTCGATCGCGTGCTGCACGACGACGCCGACCCCGCCCGCCTGGCCGCTGACCTCGCTGCCGATGTAGAGCATGCCGACCACGATGATGATCATCTGGATGAAGTCGGTGATCGCCACCGACCACATGCCGCCATAGATCGTGTAGATCATCACCGTCGACGCGCCGATGATCTTGCCCCAGGTCTCGCTGATCTCGCCGCCGGAGACGACGTTGAACACGAGTCCGAGCGCCGAGATCTGCGCGCCGACCCACCCGAGATACGAGATCACGATCGCCAGCGCGGTCAGCACCTCGACGATGCGGCCGTACTTGTTGCGGTAGAAGTCCCCGAGCGTGAGCAGGTTCATGCGGTACAGCTTGCGCGCGAAGAACAGCCCGACGAGGATCAGGCAGAGCGATGCACCGAACGGATCGGTGACGACGCCGCCGATGCCGTCCTTGAGGAAGCTGGCGGGGATGCCGAGCACGGTCTCGGACCCGAACCAGGTCGCGAACACGGTCGCGGTCACGACGTACATCGGCAGCGCGCGGCCCGCATTGGCGTAGTCGCCCGAACCCCGGACGAACCGGCCGGCGTACAGGCCGATGCCGACCGAGATCACCCAGTAGATGATGACGAACCAGAAGAGATTGCTCATGCGCCGCGCTCGCGTGAAACGGGGCCGCGGTGCGGTGTCACCGGGCCCCATGTTGCAAAGCGGGAAATTATAAGAGCCGGTTCCCTCGCAGGGACGCGCCGTCAGACGATCTGTTGCAGATCGATCACCACGGCCAGCCGCCGTGCCACAGCAGCACGGCCACGATCGCGATCAGCGCGGTCAGCAGGAGGCTGACGATGCCGAATCCGACCGCGATGGCGTGGCGCGTGCGGCGCTGCGCGGCGACCAGGTCCGCGACCGCGGCGGCGAGCGGATTCTCGGCCTCGTGCGCCAGCACGCGATGCATCAGCCGCGGCATCTGCGGCACGAAATTGGCGAACTGCGTCGCTTCCTGCATGAAGCGATCCTTGAAGCCGCGCCAGCCGAGCTGGTCGCGCATCCACTTCTCGAGGAACGGCGCGGCGGTCGACCACAAGTCGAGATCGGGATCGAGCTCGCGACCGAGCCCCTCGATGTTGAGCAGCGTCTTCTGCAGCAGCACCAGTTGCGGCTGAATCTCGACGTTGAAGCGCCGCGACGTCTGGAACAGGCGCAGCAGCACCTGACCGAGCGAGATCCGCGACAGCGGCAGATCGAACACCGGCTCGCAGGTCGCCCGGATCGCCGACTCGAGCTCGTCGACGCGCGTTCCCTTCGGGACCCAGCCCGACTCGATGTGCAGCACCGCAACGCGCTTGTAGTCGCGCAGGAAGAACGCGAGGAAGTTCTGCGCCAGGTAGTTCTTGTCGTAGTCGGTCAGCGTGCCGACGATGCCGAAGTCGACCGCGATGTACTTGTTGAAATCGACGCCCGAGTCGCCCACGTAGATGTTGCCCGGGTGCATGTCGGCGTGGAAGAAGCCGTGCTTGAACACCTGCGTGAAGAAGATCTCGACGCCGTCGCGCGACAACTTCTTGAGGTCGATGCCGGCCGCGCGCAGCTGGTCGATGCGTCCGATCGGGATGCCCGACACGCGCTCCATCACGATCACCGACTCGCTGCAGTAGTCCCAGAACATCTCGGGGATGTGCAGCAGCTTGGAGCCGGCGAAGTTGCGCCTTAGCTGGCTGCCGTTGGCCGCTTCGCGCATGAGGTCGAGTTCGTCGTGCAGGTACTTGTCGAACTCGCCCACGACGTCCTTCGGGCGCAGCCGCTTGCCGTCCGCCGACAGCTTCTCGACGAGGCCGGCGAGCGTGCGCAACAGCGCGATGTCGCCGTCGATCGCGCCGCGCACGTTCGGCCGCAGCACCTTGACCGCCACCTCGCGCCGCAACCCGTTGGCGTCGGCCCGCAGCGTCGCGAAGTGCACCTGCGCGATCGACGCCGACGCGATCGGCTCGCGGTCGAAGGTCGCGAACAGCTCGTCGGGATTCTTGCCGAGCGACAGGCGGATCTGGCGGATCGCGAGTTCCGGGTCGAACGGCGGCACGCGGTCCTGCAGGTGCGCGAGCTCGTCGGCGAATTCGGCGGGCAGCAGGTCGCGGCGCGTCGACAGCATCTGGCCGAACTTGACGAAGATCGGGCCGAGCGCCTCGAGCGCCTCGCGCAGACGCTGCGCGCGCGGCGTCGTGAAGTCGCGGCCGAAGCGCGTCCAGCGGATGCCGCGCGACAGCCACGGGCTCGAGATGCCCCCGGCGAGGATGTCGTCGAGACCGAAGCGCCAGAAGACGCGCGCGATGATGAAGAGCCGGAAGAGCTGCATCAGATGCGGATCACGAGAGGAGCCGTGCCGCCGCAACGCATGCGGCGTCGGCCGGCGACGGACCTCAAGCGCGGGGGGCCGCGCCGGGCGTCAGTCGATCGAGCCGCTTCTCGAGGCGGGCGAGATCGTCGCGCAACTGGCGCACGCCGTCGGCCAGCGTCTGCACGGCACGCGGCCGGACGAGCTGCGGGTTCTCTTCGAGCAGATATTCGGAGACGTTGGCCGCGACCCGCTCGTTGGCGCGCCTGACCTCGCCCGACATGCGCCGCGCGGTGGACACCATGCGATGCGACGCGGCGTCGCCGACGACCTTCGACAGGTCTTCTTCGACGTCCCATCGCAGGTTCTTGGCCAGCAGCGAGACCGCCTGCGCGAACTCGGCGTCGCCTTCGAGGCGCATGTCGCGCATCACGGCGTCGCTGCCGCCGGTGAGCATGCGCGTGACGGCCGA
>Ga0123337_10006936_pt1 | contig 10679 bp, 4 predicted proteins | sample frozenSSSSmetaG_FD_89792 | JGI IMG/M metagenome (GOLD analysis project Ga0123337, IMG submission 89792) | Glacier valley bacterial and archeal communities from Borup Fiord, Nunavut, Canada, to study Microbial Dark Matter (Phase II) -... | ecosystem: Environmental > Aquatic > Freshwater > Ice >...
GGTTTCTGTCGATAGTGAAGGTAAGGTTCAGATGCGGGGAATCTCAGGTGTAAAATTTCTAATTAATGGTAAAACTTCTTCGATGCTGGACCAGAATGCTAAAGAAGTACTTAAAAGCATGCCATCAAATTCGATTAAAGATATTGAAGTAATTACCAATCCATCGTCGAAATATGAAGCTGAAGGAAACGCCGGTATAATCAATATCGTAACGACACGCAGAGCAAACGATGGCTTTAATGGCAGCTTTAACACAAGTGTAACTTCCCGAAAAAGCTATAATGAGAATCTTTATTTTGCTTCAAAAATCAATAAATTAATCTATTCGGTTAACCTATCATTGAACCACTGGAATAGCGAGGATATTTTTAATGAAAGTTCGCGTGAAAATTATGTCAGCACCTCAAACCGATATTCTGAGAAAAGATGGTTTGGCGACGGTAGTTCAAACTGGAATACAATCAATACAGATGCAAGTTATGAAATCGATTCTCTAAACCTCATCAGTCTTTCACTGTCAGGAAGACTGGGGGAATATAGTAACCACGGACATACCGAAGTTGCGGATTATGATCTTAACCATTCTCCCTCCATGGGTTTTCAGAATTGGTTTAATAGCGGCAGTCATTTCAATTTCCTTTCCGGAAATATCGATTATCAGAAATTATTCAGGAAAGACGGAAACATACTTACATTTTCCTATCGCTATGATTATTCACCCGGAGACCAGTGGAGTGATAACAATGTTCTGGAAGTCCTGAATTTTACAGGTTACCATCAGAAAATAAGTTCCGATAGAAAAAACAATGAAGGTACTTTGCAAATTGACTATGTCAATAAAATAAACAAAAAACATCAAATTGAAGCCGGCTATAAACAAATCTGGAGAACTGGTACAACCAATTCAGATTATTTAATTTTTGACCAAATACAAAATAATTGGATTCAGGACGATGCAAGAATGAATGATTTGGATTACAGGCAAAGTGTTTTTGGATTTTATTTTCTCTATGATTTGAAAATAGAAAAAGCAGCGTTCAAAGCAGGGGTAAGAGCTGAAAATACGGTTAACCATGGATTTTTTAAATCGCTGAAAGATACAACCTTTACAAACCGAATGTTCAACCTGGTTCCGTACCTGCTCTTTTCAACCAATTTTGAAAAAGGGAATAGCCTTAAATTTTCGTACACTCAGCGACTGGCCCGACCTGGAATATGGAATTTAAACCCTTTCCGAAATGATGCTGACCCTCAAAACATAAGGACCGGAAATCCAAAATTGGAGACTGAGGTATCGCACAACTTTGATTTTTCGTTTAACCATTTTTCACAAAAATATAATTTCAGCATAAACATAAACGGCGCTTTTTCCGGAAACCGGATTGTCAATTTTGCATCGGTACAGCCTAATGGTGTCAGACTTTATACTTATGATAACATCGGCGACGATCGCCTGTTTGGTGCCAGTATTTTTGGTTCCTCACAGCTCACCAGGAAATTGAATGTCAACACAACTATCGCCACAAACTACCATGATATCAACAGCACGAATAAGGATGGAATACCCAATGCAGGTTGGCACTTTAATGCGAAAATTGATCTAACTTATAAACCGGGCAGCCTTTCAACTATTTTGTTAGGAGGAGGAGGTGAAAATGGTTCGTTATATTTTCAGACGAGGAATCGGGGATATTACTGGTCGTATATAAGCTATCAGCAAGATATCCTGAAGAAAAAATTAAAACTGGAAGCCCGGATTGACAGCCCTTTCGAAAAATACATGCATAACAAAGGTGAATCTTTTAGTAAAGATTTTTTTGAAAAGTTTAATGCCCGCTATCCATCAAGGACCTTATCCATCAAAGTTTCATACAACTTTGGGTCAATGAAGGACCAGGTCAAAAAGTCAAAAAAGAGTATCCGGAATGACGATTTAAAACAACAGTGAAGAAAGCAAAACGCAGCATTCAAATTGATGATTTGAAACAAGGATGAAGTTCCTGATCGTATATTGTATTTGTCAAATAAATGAATTTCTGGGCACCTCTGGTTTAACCGGAATTTCGAGTTTCAATCCGTTCCAGTTCACTTTCATTAAGCCGTATTTTTCAGAAATTTCCGCTTTTTTTTGATCTTGTTTTTGATTTTAGGTTATCTTCCGGAAGGTAAAACTTCAGGTAATGGTTGATTGACTGTAATTCTGGTCTGGCTTTGATTGCGGATAATTAGAAAAACATGCTTCTTCTCAGTTTTCGATTTAGTAACGGCATACTCCTTCAGGTTTTGAATATTTTTTATTTTGAATCCATTGATCACCTGGATCAGGTCACCACTTCGGAAACCAAGTCTTGAGGCTGCAGAATTCACCGGAACAGTTGTCAGTGCAACTCCTCCTGAATCGAAACTGACACCAAAAGCTGATAATTCATCCCCAACCGGTTCTTTCAGCAAGATATCCATCCACGTAAAGATAGGTTTTGATATCACCTCTTTTTCTTCTTCAATTTTGATTGCCAGAACAGGGATTTGGGGTGTTTTGGCAATGGCCTTCAGCGAAGGTTTAGTTACGCCAAACTGATCCATCGGGAAATTGACAAATCCCGTTTTCAATGCTGGTGAGCCCTTTTTTACCCTGAAATCACCCATTGCCGGATCAATAAATAGCGGGTCGCCATTGAGGGAATTCTTGTCGCACATGTTGGCTGAGAATCGATTCATCACCGCTTTACCTGCAACATAGAAATTGTAATCCAGCTCCTTGCCCCATTTCCCATCACTGGAAATGGATCTGTTCATAATCGCCGGTTGGTAGGCTTTGAAAACGATGTTGCTTTTAAATACATCGCCACTGTTCAAATACCAAACGTGCGGATGCAATCCATTATTAATGACGATATTATTCGTAGCCACACGGTTATATCCCTCTCTCATTTTCAAACCACCGTTGAGCAAAAGATTATTTGATATGCGGTACCAGGTCGATCCGTCATCCAGGTCGATGTCCCAGCCATGATCGCAACGCCAGCGACTGTTCCGGATGATATTGGGTTCAAGCATATCCAGAAATGGCAAACCGGGTTCTTTGGCTACTTCGGGAACCGTTTCGTTGATATCAGGTGTCCAGAAGCGGTCGCGCCCCCAGGAGTTGAAACTGCCATGATCACCCGTTTCGAGAACGGTATTGAATACATCACAATTTTCGATGATATGTCCGCCGAAAGTTCCTTCGTTGATGTTGATACCAGCCCTTGGTACATCGTAAATGGAGCAGTGGTTAATCCTGATTTTATGCGACATGGAGATATGTACCGGGGCAGTTTGTTTTTCGTCGCGCCCGGTCATGGTAATCAGGCAATCTTCCACGAGGCAATCTTCCGGGTAATTATCCCCTTTGGGGCCAGGGGTGCGGTCGATATTTTGGAAATTCTGTTTCCCGTATCTGAATATCGGGCTTCGCACGGTGGCCGGATCGCCCACAAATGCAATTCCATTTGCTCCGCTATGGTGAATGTAGCATCCCCGAATGGTGATTCTTCGGTTGTAATTGTTTACAAAAATGGTGTTTCCGCCTACCTGGTCAAACTCGCAATCGGTAATGGTGCAATCTTCGGCACCATTGTACACTACTGCACCTCCACGGTAAACGGTCCAGTCGGAACGCAATAACTGCTCTTTGTTGTCCATAAAGGAACGTGCCGCATGACGGAAAACAAAACCTTTAAGATGAACCGATTTTACCGGGTTTTCATTTGAAGCGTTGAATTCTATCAAATGCCTCAGACGGACGATTTCCACTTTGGCCGTTTGAAGATCAGTTCCTGGTTGAGGCATAAAATAAAGCTTTCGCTCTTTTAGATTGTAAAACCATTCGCCGGGTGCATCCAGTTCTTCAAAAATATTTTCGACCATCCGGTAAACGGGATGCATCTTCGAAGGACGGTTATTCTGCCAGCCACCTTCATAGTCCAATGTTCCGTCTGCATTTTTCCCTTTAATGATCCAGTGCATATCGCCCCATAAGGCAGACTGCATCGCATGGATGTAGCCACCTTCCGGATTTTTCCATCTGGAAATTCTTTCCTTAGTCAGCGGATCGTTGGCGGGGTCGGCTGTAGGTTTATGGTTAAGTTCCCAGGTATCGAACACGTTTTTCCCGGACACTGCATTCGGGAACCTGGCCATCCGCTGGCGTTTGTCATTGATGTACAACTGATCAATCGTTTGATTTCCGGGAACTGAGGCAATGAATATTCCATTTTCAGGGGGGCTCCATTTAAGATTTAGCAAACTTCCGCCGCTCAGGATTGCGTCACCATCAACTTCCGATCTGTAAGTTACTGTTTTTGAAGATGTTTTGCTGTCTTCAGCGGTAAAAATTGCGGTCTCCGGCAGATAGTAAACCCCTTTGGCAAAAACCACCTCTGCAGATTTTGTTTTGGAAATCTTACGTGCTAATGTTTGTGCTTTTAAAAAGGATGCCACCGGTTTCAACTTGGTTCCGGGATTGCGGTCATTTCCAAGCGGGGAGACAAAGATTGTTTGCGCCCATAAAAATGAAGGTACAAAAAACAATGCCATCATTAGAAGCAGATTTTTGCAGTTGAAATTTTTGTTCATTATTTCTGTTTATAAATCCTCACGTAATCAACTTCCATTTTTGTTCCATCAATGGCATCAGTAATTTTTCCGGCCCAGGGAAGAATGGCTAAACTTAACCAGACAGGAGCAGGAGAATAGCAGAATTCGTTCTTCTCTCTCCGGATTTCCTTCCCGTCGAAATAGAAAACCAATTCATCTTTGCTCCATTCCAAACCATAGGTGTGATATTCTTTTGCAAAATCTAAATTTTCAAAATGAAAACCTTTAGAGGCTGATGAATGAGTCTTTTTGCCGTTGACTTCAGTCACATCAGACCAGTTATGGATATTGGTGTTTACCGAATTGGGATAATGCCCTTCGTTGATGTCGATTTCGAAAAGCTTACCTTCGGTTGGAGTAATTCCTTTCATCATCAGCCAAAATGAGTTGTTGGTTCCTTCGGCAGCAGCATATTTGTATCGGCACTCGAAATAGCCATACTGAAATTGTTCTCTGGTCCAGATATTTCCCGAAGTCCAATCCTGTCCGCCCCGGTTTTCCTTGCGGTTAATGAGGTTCAGGGTGCCATTGCTCACCACCGCATTTTCGCGCCAGCGGCTGCACAAAATATGTCCGCTTGGCCCGTTTTGAGATTCCCATTTCTGATCCAGCAGTGAATCAGGTTGGTCAAACTCATCGCTCCACACCAGTTTCCATTTGTCACCACCTCCCGGCAGGATTGATTGAACTGACGTTTGTCCGGCAGAATCAAATGATACGATTGATCCTAAGAAAATGATCGTCAGGATACTAATTATTTTTATCATAATTAATTAAATATTTTATTTAATTGTTTCTACAACAACTGGCCCTATCAGGCCGGAAGGTACCAACACGTCATCGGCTTTCCAGAAGAGGCGGGCTGAAACATTGGTTTTGCGAACTGCCCCGGGTTGTTCATCGCCAATAAGCTGGTTCCACCATTGGTTTATAATATCGATTTCAAGTTTGTTTTCTCCTTTTACCAGGTAGTCCGACACATCGACCCTGTAAGGATAGCACCACAGGGTGTTGACCACTTTGCCGTTAAGCCTGATTTTGGCCAACGATTCTACTTTGCCCAGATTGATGTACCACGTGCCCTGCAGTTTTCCTCCGAAATTAAAATCGATGGTGTAAGTAGCAGTTCCGCAGAAATATTTGATTTCCTTTTCACTGCGAGAAGTCCAGTCAGCCAGTTGGTCAAAAGTTTTGTTAAAGGGAGGATTAACACTACTTGCAAATGTTACGTTCCACTTGCCGGAAATGGTTTGCGTTTCGGTATAAGCCGCGAAATTTTTCTTGGTTGTATCCGAAGTTTGGGTCTTATTTCGGAATACGATAAAATATGAACCGGCTTGTGGAAACTCCAATGGAATAATCGTTCTTCCGTTTTTTACAGCGTACTGGTTAAGTATTCTTTTCTCACCCGTAAGTGGATCCCAGAGTTCGGGCTGTTTATTTGCCACTCTGAAAGAAATTTCGGCCTTGCGTGGCTCGTTTTTCTGATTGGCAATAAAATAAATATCCGTATCTGCTTCTTTTCGGTGGGTAAAAACAAAATCGGCAGGCATCTCTGCATCGGGAGTCAAGTTAATGATCGGGAACAAACCGGTGAGACCCTGACCAAAAAACAGTTGACCTTTCCCATAACTGTGCTGCATGATATTTTTACCGTCAATATCTCCCCAAAGACGGTTGGCCAAATTTCGCACTGTATCATCGCAACCGGGAAAGCCTTTCAGACCTGGCGATTGCAGGGGTTTCGGTCCGTAAACGATTAATCCTGCATGAACAAACTTCTCCAGTTTCTGAAGAAATTCGGGACGCATTCGTTTGCCTGGGGGCAGAATCAATACCTTATATGATGCCCCGGAGGGTAATAGCAGCCGGCCGTTTTCAACTTTCGCAAGGTTAATCAGTGCGTCGAAATTGATGAAGTCCAGATCATAGCCCTGTGGCAAGGGATAGGACAAGACGGGCTTATCGCACGGCACATCATCACCGATATAAAATGCCAGATCGGTTTGTCGTTGACCTCTTTGCAAAAGTGCCGATATCCGTTTTATGTAATCGACATAGGTTTTTGCATCCTGAAACCAGTTGTTGTTCCGGTTGAACTCTGTACCGTACCAGGTGTTAATACCGGGTTTATTGTCGTTGGGTTGAAGAACAGAAACATGAAATGTAAAATGATTCATGCCCTGGGTGAAAGCCCAGTCGCCAGCTATTTTCAAATCACGTGGAAGCATCTTGTACAGATAAGTACTGCCGGAAGTAAATGCTTCTACGGATACAATCTTTCTTCCATATACGTTGGCAACCGAAGAAGCTGCCCTGCAAGTGGAAAAGTGATCACCAGGAGATTCTGATACCCAAAATTCGCCTGCAGGCACATCGGTATATTTGCCCAGGTTGAAAAATTCTCCGGGAAAACCGTGGCCGGCATACGGTTCGTGCCAAAGGGTTAAACCATTTTCCCTGCTTTTTTCACGAATCGTTCCTGAGAAGTTTTCAGGTATAAGATCTGCCACCAACCTGCGTAAATCCCATAAAAAACGGTCGGATTGTTCGGGGCTTTCAACGACATGGCCTTTGAGAACAGGCGTCCAGGGCATCGGGTCGTAACCATAGGCGGCTTTAAATTTTTGAGCAAATCCGTCGGTCCAGTTGGCTGAACCCTGTTCGTAACTGTCAAGCACTATATTGGTCAGTGTTTTTCGCTTTTCGGGCGGAATCCGTTTCAAGATCTGACCAATATAGGCATCGAAACTTGCCTGGATGGACGTTTTGCTCATGATATCTGCAGCAAAACCCATGACCTCGCCGGAAGGAACTGGATGAATCTGAACCCCGGTCTGGCTCATGCCCGAATGTTGTATGATCCATTCACCTTCCGGAACATCCCAGGTTAGCTTTCCGCTGGCATCCCTATGGGAGGTAATATTGAGTACTTCGTCTTTTTTTACTGCATAACCGGGTTCGTTAATTTGAATGATGTTTTTTTCATAACCGGCTTTATTGGCCAATTGTTTTTCTGCATAGTTGTTCAGCCGTTCCGCGCCCCAAAGTTTTATTTCGGCAATACGACCCTTTTCAACATTTTTTGCAGTTGCCGGTGATGAAGGTTGGAAGGTCCCGTTTTCATTTTCGCTTAAGGTAAGCCTGAATTTTTTAGAGCTTACAGCAGGAAAGGATTGGGAAACAGGAGCAAATGGCAGAAATCCTGAAGCGATAATCCTTGTTTCACCGCGATTGATCCTGCGTGACACTATTTTTTTCCATTCACCTTTTGTATTTTGATATTCCAGCTTACACCAGGCATTGAACGGAATATCGACCGGGACAATTTCCAATGAACGAATGGTAAATGATTCTTTCAGATTCAATTCGACGGAAACGGGTAAAGTATATAATGAGGTTTTTGTGGCTTCGTCACCATCAAACATTGCCTCGATGCCATCTGTTTTAGGATTTGAAGATATGACCGGTTTCCTGGAGGAGATCAGATCGGCACTTCCATTGGGTGCCGGAAATGCCAGGACTCCCACTTGCTGAAATTTAAATGTCGATTTGTCTATTTCATACTGGAAAGAAAGTGAAGACTGCGGAACACGTTCTGTTGATTTGTAATCAGGCAGCTGCATCACCAGTTTCTGAGGTCCCTTAACCGTGTATTCGTGGATGTCCAGATAACGCATGGCCTGTTCCGGCTTTACCCACACACCGCCGGTTCCGCTCCAACCCGGCGAATTGAAAAGGTTAACCTGGATGCCAAGACGTGCAGCCTCTTCCATTGCAAAAGTCATGCAATCCCACCATTCGTTGCTGAACATGGGTATATTCCCCACAGGAGAATCCTTGTATCCGATTTGGGCAATGTTTACCCCACCTATCCCAATTTTAGCCATTGCTTCGAGATCCTTCCTGATGCCTTCTTTTGAAATATTGTTGCTGATCCAATACCAGTATACGGAAGGTCTTGAGGAAGGAGGGGGGTGAACGAAAACCTCATCCAAAGAAGGCGTTGTAATCGCTTGCTTTTCATTTTGCGAGAAAAGTGCTGTGGTGAAAAACACAAGCAATATGCCTGACAGACACCTTAAAGTTTTAAACGACATTAGCTTAAGTTGAAGCGTTTTCATTGGATAATAATTTTGTTTATAAAAGTTCGTGAACAATACCCTTTTTTTTGCGATTCAGTCAATATTGGGTGTAAGTATCTCACTCCCCATACAGGAGAATAGATTTCCAACTTTCGACCTCTTCTGCATAAAAAAATCCTATCTGTTCAGGACTGATTCCCAATAGCTTACAATTTCTTCATCTGATGAATTGATGTTTAGTCCCAAGCCACTCATTTGTGATTGATAATTGTGCGCTGCGCTCTCTCTTGCTTTCTGAGTGGTCGCCTCTTTTTCCAAAATCATATTTTTTTCAAATTTATTCATCTCCGCAACCAACGTTTTATAAAGTGATTGTTTTACGATGACATGTTGTGGATCATCTGACAGATTGTTAAATTCCATTGGATCGCTCTTCAAATCATACAGCTCAACCTCAGATTTATGGGCAGCCATAAACTGATCAAAAGGCTGAATTAATTTCCCGGTACGATATAACAGACAATAAAGAGCATAAGCCGGATATCCGGATTTTTTGTAGCCGCTCATCTGCATCCAGGGAACTTCCGGCATACGGTTCCAGATTAATTTATACCTACCGTCCGAAATGCTTCGGATGTCATCCAAAGCTTCACCACTCCGTTGGCGGAAACCAAGGATGTATTTACGTTTTGCGGTATGTTCTCCGATAAACACATTTCCCTGCATAGCTCCGGCTATCGGAATATTGGCGACCGCCAATGAAGTTGCCGAAACATCTATCAGACTTACTAATTGATCATCAACCTTACCCGGTTCCAATTTTCCCGGCCAACGGATAATTAAAGGAACTTTTAAACCCCCTTCGTATAAAAACTGTTTGTCACGGAGGTGCGGACGGCCATTGTCGCCAAATAGAATAACAATCGTATTTTCCGCCAGACCTTCTTTATCCAATCGGGTCAGAATTGTAGCGACTATTTTATCACATTGTTGAATACTTTCCAAATACATGGCCCAATCTGCCCGAAGCAAAGGATGATTGGGGTAACATGCCGGTAAAAGAACGTGATCAGGATTTACCGGGTTTTCAGGATCATGAATAAATGGGCGGTGCGGATTAAAGATTTGCACCTGAGCAAAAAAGGATTGCCCTGCCGACCGTTGTGACCAGTCAACTCCGTCGTAAAGGTATTCTGAAAGAAAATTATAGTCTTCTTTTCCTCTTTTCGATAAATCTGCATTTCCATTCGTACAGAAATATCCTGCTTCCTTGAAATATTCCGTTATCGGATGGATGCCTTCTGGAAGTTTTGTCATATCAATGGTGCGGTGATCCAGACTATTCACACTTGAAGGATACATTCCTGTGATCATAGATGATCGGCTCGGGGAACAAATAGGAGCTGTCGCATAGGCCTTTGTATATCGAATACCCTGACTGGCAAGTCTGTCTATATTGGGTGTTTTTACATCCGGATTTCCATAACATCCCAATTCGACTCCCAGATCATCTGCAATAATCCAAAGAATATTTGGTCGTTCAACGGCCTGACCTGCAGAAAAAGTTAAACCGAACATAAGGGATATAAATCCTGTTTTCATATGTTTTAAAACTGTAACGTATTAATAATCAATTCATATTTTCAGAACCCTATTATGATATTTTCAAAATCATTCACTTCAACGTCTTCTTTTTTTGTATGAAATGATTCAGGTTCCAGTCATCAAGCCAGGTAACCGACATTTTGCCGTTTGTAAAATCAATGGGTAGCCAAATGTATCTTCCGGTGATCGGGTTTTCAGGTTTCCAGATGTCGAACATGGCAATATACGCATTCGCTATTCCATGAACCGGAATGATATACGACGACTGTCCTCCGTATGTATTTTCAACACCAAGACTATCTATATTGTTATAACCACGGCATGGATTTCCATGATATGTCCATTTTCCCA
>Ga0123337_10006938_pt1 | contig 10676 bp, 7 predicted proteins | sample frozenSSSSmetaG_FD_89792 | JGI IMG/M metagenome (GOLD analysis project Ga0123337, IMG submission 89792) | Glacier valley bacterial and archeal communities from Borup Fiord, Nunavut, Canada, to study Microbial Dark Matter (Phase II) -... | ecosystem: Environmental > Aquatic > Freshwater > Ice >...
GCATAGGCTGATGCCTGTACAAATTCAAATCCAAGTATGACCACAAATGCCAGCACAAAAAAACTTCCCGTACCGGGACCAAAAAAGCCATCATAGAATCCAATAATTAATCCGATATCTGCCCCTAATATCATTTGATGAGATAGTGAAAGCTGTTTGGTTGCAACTTTGCCAAGATCTTTCTTGATAAAAGTATAGATTGCAATCGCAATTAAAATAATAAGGATGATTGGCTTAAGTGTTGCAGGATTGATGATGCTCACAATTTTTGCGCCAAAATAAGAGGCTACAAATGAGGCCAGGGAAATCGTGATCAACAGCTTCGCGTTAAACCGGATACGACGCGCATATTGAAAAGCGGCCATCGATGTTCCCGATAACGCTGCAATTTTATTTGTACCGAAAATGGTTGGCAGGGAGGAATTTGGTAAGGTTACCAATAATGCCGGAAGCTGGATAAGTCCTCCACCCCCAACCACCGCATCGATAAAGCCGGCAATAAAAGCCAGGGTGGATAAGATAATTAATGTCAGCAGGCTGTAATCTGAAAAAATACCGGAAATATCCATTCGCAGGTAAAGCTTTAAAAATAGTCAGGTTGCAAAGCTATATTATCTTTCACTAAGGTCAGGTTTAAATTAAAAAAGATTAAGATGCAAAATTTCGACCCAGGAAAAGGGACTGTGGTACTTTTTACCGCGTATGCGGTTACAGTATTGTAGTAGAATGAGATAAAGTTACCGTGGCGCATCTACCGGCGATAATTGAAAATATATGAGTTCTTTGCGCCACGAGCAGAAATCATCAACATATTATTTGCAGGCAGGAACTGTCTGAATCTCTTTCTTATTTGCAAAAAAGTCCTCCCATACCTTGGTATCCCAAACCGGACGGTTCCCCTGTTCATCAAAAAGATGGCAATACATACACGACCAAATTCCACAGTAAACATGATAATATTTTTTCCCGTTATACTCGATGATCGTGACATCGGTTATTGCACACAGGTTCTGCTCCGGAATCAGTTCTGTGATTTTTAACTGAAGCCAGACGGGAAATTCTTCGGGACCGGTGATCAAATCTTTTTTGTCACACGAAAGAATGCCGGCTAAAAGGATTATAGTGGTAAAAAGGATCAGCCGTTTCATCTGTAAATAAATTGTTTTTTAAAGGTCAGATGGAATAGCCATGGTGATATTTTCATTCAAGTTTGTGATTTCTTAACCATGGCTATTTCATAAAACAAAAATTTATGCAATTTACAAAAATCAGTAAAAAGATGTAAAATATTTACTAAAATATATATGCAACATCCGCGATTTCGAGCAGTTGCCGGTTATTGCAGATTACTATTTTTCGACCTTGAATCCTGATCAGGTTTTCTTCTTTAAATTCGTGCAATAACCTCACGAGTGTTGCCACTGCCGTACCCACAATGCTGGCAAAATCGGCTCTGGTCAAAACAATTTGAATTTCATTATTTTCATCAATATTATCTTTAAATTTCTCACCGAGGATCAGCAAAGTGAGCGCAACTCGTTCCCTGACTGTTTTCTGCGTAAATGTTGCAATGAAATTGACGAGTACGCCAAACTCATGGCTCAGGTTTTTGATCAGCATTTTTGATAATTCGTCATATTGATCAAGCAGGTTCTGTAGTTTATCTTTCGATATAAACCCGATTGTTGTGTCGGTTAACGAAGATGCAGAGTCAGGATATTGCTCTTCGCCTAAAAATGCGGCATAACCCAGTAGTTCCCCTTCGCAACAGATATAAATAATTTGTTCTCTGCCACCATTCAGTGATTTATATTTTTTGACCTTCCCTTTCTTGATAAAGTATATACCAGCCGGGTATGTCCCCTCGGTAAATATATTCTGCCCTTTCTTCAACTGTTTAAAAATCATCTGGCCTAAAAACACCTCTTTTACATGATCGGGCAAATTGGAAAAAGCAGTATTACTTTTAAAAATGAATCTTTCTGCTATATTATCTGACATGATTGACATTGCGGGTATTTAGAATACAAATTTATCACAAATAAATGACATAAATCAATTTTTTGATTGACCTGTGCAAAATATTTACAGCTGATAAATGCCTAATTTTGCAGACTCTAATAATTTGGTATTTTTTGATTAGAATATGGGAATAACGCAATTAATGGGATGGATGGCCCTGGTGCTGATAACAGGATTAATTGGATTAATTTTTGTGAAAGTGAGATACCGGCCATTTCTTGCTTTTTTAATCGTACTCGTCAACTCTGCCTTATCTTCAATTCCTTCAATATTGGCATTAACGGTTGGGCCACAGATGGGTGCGTTCAATATTGCCCATTTCCCCGCAGATATTAATGTGAGTATCGACAGTCTGTCCGCCTGGTTTATTCTGATCATTAATTTCACATCAATCACAGGCATATTATATGGAAGTGGTTATCTGAAAGCCTATTCTCATTTAAAAACGAATCTTGAATTGCATTGGGTGTTCTACGTTCTATTTCACCTTTCAATGGTTTGGGTGTGCATGTTCGACAATGGCATCGGTTTTCTGATTGCCTGGGAAATCATGTCGCTTACCTCATTGATATTGGTCATATTTGAATACCAGGAAAAGTCAACGTTAAAAGCAGGGATTAATTATATGGTGCAAATGCACCTGAGTGTAGCATTGCTGACGCTTGGTTTTATCATGCTCTATGTCAATACAGGGTCGATCAATTTTGAGGCAATCGCTCAAATGCCGTTAAATAAAAATTCGGTTTGGGTATTTGCTTTGCTCTTTTCGGGATTTGCGATAAAAGCGGGTTTTATTCCTTTTCATACCTGGTTGCCTCATGCCCATCCGGCTGCCCCATCGCATGTTTCGGGGGTAATGTCAGGTGTTATTGTCAAATTGGGTATTTACGGAATTTTCAGAATCATCATGTACCTGCGTCACGATTGGTTGCTATTTGGAGAAGTTATATTAATTCTGTCGATATTGACTGCTCTTTATGGAATCGCCAATGCAGCCGTAAAATTTGATTTTAAACAGATGCTTGCCTATTGTACCATCGAAAACATAGGAATTATTGGGATTGGAATAGGTCTGGGATTAATGGGAATCGGTAATGGGGATAAAACAATGACCATACTCGGATTTAGCGGAGCTTTGTTGCACACGCTGAACCATTCGTTGTTCAAGTCGTTGTTATTCTTTGGTGCGGGAAGTGTTTATCAGCAAACCCACACGCGTAATATCGAAAAGCTAGGTGGTTTAATTAAGAAAATGCCAATTACAGCCGTACTGTTTCTGATCGGGTCAATGGCTATTGGCGGAGTACCCCCGTTTAACGGATTTGTCTCGGAGTTTATTATATACACCGGGTTATTCAAAGGATTACTTGGTTTTCAGGGGATTTCGCAAACTATTTTGCTTGTAATGACAATAACGGGCCTGGTAATTGTAGGCGGAATGTCGCTGATTACTTTTACAAAGACATTTGGGGTTATTTTCCTGGGAAATCCCCGCGAAGAACTTCATCATGAACCAAAGGAAGCATCATTTATCATGTTACTTCCGCAATATTTCATTATTGCAGCAATGCTGTCTGTCGCAATTTTTCCACAATTTTATTTCGCCTACGCCAATAAGGTTGTATTCTCCACATTCGCTTCAGAATTACCGGGATCTGCCATTTCTTTTGCCCCTATGGTCGAAAATATTGCCGGCATCGGAAAGGTTAGTATGATTTTTATTGCATTGATGATATTTATTTTCGGACTTCGTTGGTTAATTGTGCGAAAACGAACTGCTGTTGCCTACGAGACATGGGGTTGCGGATATATTGCTCCCGTAAGAAAAGCACAATATACAGGCCGGTCATTCACGCGATCGTTTGGTTTGCTATTTAGCTTTCTGGTAAAGGAAAGGCGGAAAGTTGAAAAAATTCCGAAAGAAAAGCTTTACCCCGGCCAATATAATTTTTCGACACATCGCTACATTGATATGCTCGAAAATTACCTTGTCTCACCATTGGCCAAAAGGTTGACTTTTACTTTGAATTACTTTCAATTCATTCAAAATGGGCAAATACAATCCTATGTTCTTTATGGACTGTTTTTTATAATTTTGATTTTTCTGGGAACTGCTTTAAATTTTATCTATTAATTTAATTAATGGGAAAGACGCTGGTTGAAATAATTAATCTGCTTGCAATTATTGCCATTGTGAGTATCCCTTTTTTGAAAACAAAAGGAAGGGGTATTCTTACATTGGGAATAATTACGCTTCAGGTTATAATCAACTCAATTTTGGCTTTTTCAATATTTGCCAATGGTCCGCATGAATATTTTTACCCCGGATCAATTGTGACTGGCGCTATCCCGGTACGAATCGATTATTTGTCGGCCTGGTTTATACTTGTGATCAGTTTTACTTTTTTGACCGGAGCGTGGTACGGCATTCAATATATGAAGAAGTATATCGACCAGCCTGACAATTTAGCACTTCATGCTACGGCATTCCTTTTGCTTTACACCTCACTGATTGATCTTTGCCTTGTTCAGAACAGCATTGCATTTCTTGTAGTCTGGGAGATCATGGCACTCTCTTCATTCGTTGTGGTGATCTTTGAACACTATAAAAGAGCAACTTTAAAAGCTGGAATTAACTATTTGATCCAGTCGCATGTCGGGATTCTTTTCTTAACGATTGCCTTCATGTGGGTAAAGGTCAAAACCGGCTCATTCGATTTCGATGCAATTGCCTCGTTTACCTCGTCTCAAAGTACGGGGGTGCCTCTTTTTATCATGTTCTTCACCGGTTTTGCCATTAAGGCCGGATTTGTCCCTTTTCACACCTGGCTGCCATTGGCTCACCCTGCAGCACCTGCACATATCTCGGGAATCATGTCAGGAGTGATTATTAAAATTGGTATTTATGGTATCCTGCGGGTATTGGTATTGATTAAGGGCGACATGGTAACGATTGGTTATTTTATATTGTTTGTTTCTGTAATCACGGGCCTTTATGGTGTGATGTTAGCCATCGTACAGCATAATCTGAAAAAATTACTGGCTTACCACAGCATTGAAAACATCGGGATCATTGGTATTGGTATTGGATTAGGGGCTCTCGGGCTTGGAAGTAATAATCAAATACTTGTTCTTACCGGTTTTGGAGGGGCGCTGCTTCATGTCCTGAATCACTCACTATTCAAATCCTTATTGTTTTTTAGTGCTGGAAATATATACCAGGCTGTGCACAACTTAAATATTGAGTCGTTGGGAGGGTTAATAAAAAAAATGCCACATACGGGTTATATGTTTTTAATCGGATCGCTGGCCATTTGTGGCTTGCCTCCGTTTAATGGTTTTATATCGGAGTTCTTTCTGTATAACGGACTGTTTCATGGATTAGTATCCAGTAATTTTGAGTTTATTCTTGCCATCTTATCTTCCATTCTGGGATTGGTAATCATAGGCGGACTTGCATTGATCTGCTTTACAAAGGCATTTGGCATCGTTTTTTTAGGCACTCCGCGTGATGAACTTCATGAAGAAAAAAACATCGAAATACCGCAGCGAAACTGGCCGATGTATCTGATTGTATTTGCGATCATGATCATAGGGCTATTCCCGCTATTATTTAATTCTTATTTACTAAATGTAGTTGGGTTATACCTGCCAGATATGGATCAACAGGTTAAATTGCAATTCGGGAAAACAATCACAACATTATCAATTGTTGGTTGGTATTCTTTGGGATTTGCCGCCTTAGTTTCGTTGATATATTTTCTTAAACTATTGATAACCAGAAAACGAATTGTCAGTCAGGATGCGACCTGGGGATGCGCTTATACAGGAAAGAACACCAAAATGCAGTACACGGCATCTTCGTTTATCCGCTCTTACCGTAAACTGGCAGAACCTGTTCTTTCAATAAAAAAGGAGAAAGCCGAAGCAACAGGATTGTACCCGCAAAATATCATGCAAAAAACGCATGCCCACGATAAAATAGAAACATGGCTGATCGATAAACCATTGCTTTTGTTCCGAAAAATCTTAAGCTCTTTTGTTTTCCTTCAAAATGGAAATATTCAGGCCTATATACTTTATGGATTTGTTTTTGTGAGTTTAGCCCTGCTTATGCCCTCTTTAATCGAAAAGATTGTTGTGATAATTAAATTTTTAAACCAATTATAATATGGTCAGTTTATTACTCATCCTATTAATAAGCTTGTTTTTTTCGGGTTTTATCATCCGTACAAAAAGCATCCTCTCCGGAAGGAAAGGGCCGGGAATATTTCAGCCAATGCTCGATATTTTCAGGTTATGGAAGAAAGGCTCGGTAGTCAGCACCACGACCAGTTTTATTTTCCAGATCGCACCAAGTGCCTATTTCGCTTCTGTATTGATGGCCATACTGATGATTCCCCACGGAGGTAATCCCGGATTTATTTCATTCGACGGCGACTTTATCATGTTTGCTTACGTACTGGCTTTTGGTAAATTTTTAATGATCGTTTCGGCACTTGACACAGGAAGCAGTTTCGAAGGGATGGGTGCAAGCCGCGAAGCGCTCTTTTCAATGCTTGTTGAACCCGCATTCTTTATTTTACTGGGATCATTTGCGCTATTTACAGGTCACACCTCATTTCACGAAATATTCAGCACTTTACACTATGGTTCGCAGATTTCGTATTGGTTAGGAGCATTGGCTTCTTTTGTTCTGGTCTTAATTGCCATGATCGAAAATAGCCGGATGCCGGTCGACGATCCGAAAACGCACCTTGAACTCACGATGGTACATGAAGTGATGATCCTGGACAACAGTGGATTTGATCTTGGCACCATCATGTACACCACCAACCTGAAATTTGCCATGTACGGAGCAATCATTTCAAACTTCTTTATTGGTGTTTTACCATTGGAAATATCGATACCGATCTTTTTTGCCATTCAGATTGGATTTGCCATTGCTGTTGGATTCATCGAATCATTTATGGCGCGGTTCAGGATGGGGCATAACCCCCAATTCATTTTTATTCTGACATCAGTATCCTTATTGATATTCTTTGGAGTGCTGCTGGTTCTGGGAAAATTTGCATAAAATAGTAGTTGTATGACAGATATACTTTTAATCGCCTTAGCCATGTCGCTGCTTTACATCAGTATTGCAAACAGGCTTTATACTTACCTGAACATTTTGGTTTTTCAGGGGTTCATCCTCTTTGGGGTGACCTATCTTACACTTACCAGGATAAGTACGATCAACCTGATGCTCATCATGCTTGAAACGATTGTTTTCAAAGCTGTTGCAGTTCCCTGGTTTATTAATTATGTCATCAGGCGAAATGGTATAACCCGCGAAGCAGAGCCTTACCTGCCCAACTTCGTTTCGCTGATTATTGTGACATTTATTACCGTGTCAACGATCATTTTATCGAGTTCCATAAAAGATCCGAACCTCGACAAAACCTTTTTCGTGGTGGCATTATCTACCATTTTCACGGGACTTTACCTTATTGTGACGCGGAAAAAAATTATTACACATGTTATCGGTTACATCATCATCGAAAACGGTGTTTTTGTGCTTTCATTGGCTGTTGGGAACGAAATGCCGATGTTGGTTAACCTGGGTATTATGCTCGACATTTTTGCCAGCGTACTTATTTTGGGTGTTTTCTTTAATCGGATTGGCGATTTATTAAAAGATCCTGATATCGACCATTTACGTAACCTTAAAGACTAAAGATTATGATTGGGATTTTTTTAACAGGGGCTTTAATCATTAGCTTAGGATTATTTTTTAACCGGAATAAATTTATTAACTATTCATTGCTTGTTGTGTTTTCAGCATTACTGGTTGTGTTTAGTTTAGTTGAATACAATCAAATAAATATTACAGAACTTGAATTTTTTAAGCCGGATGCGATAGGCGTACTTTTGTTGTTCGCATTATGTCTTGTTTCAATTCCTGTCATCATACATGGATACCGGTATATCGAAAAGCATAATGTGGATGAAACGCCCAAATCGAGAGGATTATTTTTCGGGGCTATGGTGGTATTGATATCCGCTTGCAGCATTGTCCTTTTATCGGGACACATTGCTGTAACCTGGATTTTTATAGAAATCACAACCCTTAGCGCCTCTGCCCTAATCTATCACCACCGTAATCTCCGGGCTCTCGAGGGCGTTTGGAAATACGTCTTCATTTGTGCCATTAGCATCACCTTTGTCTATATCGGGATTTTGTTCCTTAGTTTATCGCTTAAAGATACGGGTATAGAGGATATGTCGTTTGATTCCCTTTACGCGAATGCCGATAAGTTAAATCCGTTTTGGCTGAAGCTGGCGTTCCTGTTCATCTTTACCGGTTTTACCGCCAAGCTTGGTTTGGTCCCTATGTATACCGCAGGTATCGATGCTAAAGATAAAGCCCCTGCTCCTGCCGGTGCGTTGCTTTCAAGTATTTTAATGAATGCCGGATTCATCACCATTTACCGGATGTATGCCGTATTGACACGCACACCTCTTCAACACTGGGCAGATACCATCATGATTATTGCAGCTTTGCTTTCAATATTTGTAGCTACCGTTTACATGACCCGGATAAAAAACATCAAACGAATGTTTGCCTATTCGAGTATCGAACATATGGGGCTTGTCATTCTGGGGCTTGCAGCCGGTGGAATCGGGGTTTATGCGGCTATTTTGCATATATTCCTGCATACTTTGGTCAAACCAACCTTGTTTTTGCAATTCAATCAAATTTATTGGGTTTATCAAAGCAAGAGTATTTATGATGTCGGAAATTATTTCAAGTACAATAAAGTTGGTGCAATACTTTTACTGCTTGCGTTTATATCGGCTACCGCCATGCCCCCTTCCGGCTTGTTTATCAGTGAATTCATGATTTTTCAATCGTTGTTCGAAGCTCATTATACGATTATCCTGCTCGTTGTTCTGGTCCTTCTGACGATGATCATCTGGGGGTTTGGGACAAATATTTTCAAATTGCTGTTTACACCTCATCCGACAATTGATGAAACCAAAATACCTCATATTTCCCCGTGGGAATCGTTAACACAGTATTTATTACTGGGATTGGCTGTTTACCTGGCATATAACCCGCCGGTCGAATTTGTTGCACTATTAAAGGATGCTGTTAAATTAATACAATGACAATAAAATACAACAACCTATCAAATAATCAGGCAATTGATCTGAAAGATATTCCCGTACACGACTATGAGTTGTTTGCAGCGGTAAATCTTGATCTGATGAAAGGCAATCCTGCGAGGCATTGCGTAAGCTATTTTGGTTATCCCAATGCAGGTAAAATCAAATTGATTTGTTGCATCGCCGATGACGATATACACCAAATCCTGGTTTCTTCATGTTTGATTGAAAAGAATATTATAATACCCTCATTTACTGCACAAAACCACAACTTTGAGAAGTTCGAACGCGAAATACACGAAAATTTCGGAATAGGATACACTGACCACCCCTGGTTAAAACCGTTGCGGTACGCCAATAACCGTGCGGATAAGAATCAAAGAATTGAAAATTATCCGTTTTATCAGGTTGATAGCGAAGAGCTTCACGAGGTAGGTGTTGGTCCGATACATGCCGGGATTATCGAGCCGGGGCATTTCCGTTTTACCTGTAACGGCGAGCAGATTATGCACCTCGAAATTCAAATGGGCTACCAGCACAGGGGGATTGAACAATTGTTTCTTCAGAAGAAAAAGCTGTTGGAACGCACCACCCTTGCCGAAAGTATTGCCGGCGATACTGTTGTAGGGCACACCACAGCTTTCGCAAACCTGTGGGAAAGCCTGTGCGGTTATGCCCCCGATCATTCGCTGCAATATGCGCGCACGATGGCATTGGAGCTCGAACGTCTGGCCAATCACACAGGCGATCTGGCAGGCGTCTGCGCCGATATCGCTTACCAGTTGGGCAACTCAGTTTACGGAAGATTACGCACACCAATGGTTAATTATTTCCAGGAATGGGGTGGCAACCGCCTTGCTAAAGGGCTCATCAGGGTTGGCAAAATTAATTTCCCGTTCACACAGGAACTTGCCGAAAGACTTGCCGAGGTTTTTAAAGCCTACGAACCCGATTTTAATGAGATTACAAGAAAACTTTTCAACCTGCCAAGCGCATTATCCCGTATGGAAAAAACCGGGGTTGTAACCTATGATGAGGTTCTTGAAATAGGGACTGTCGGAATGGCTGCACGCATGAGCGGACTGAACAGGGATATTCGTTTGTCTCACCCGCATAATCTTTACAATACGATCAATCATAAGCCTGTTATCAAGCATCATGGCGATGTCTATTCCAGGGTGCAAATCAGGAAGGAGGAGGTAAAACAATCGATCTCTTATATCAAACAATTGCTTCAAGATGTTCCTGAATTTAAACAACCGGAGAATATTACGTTAGTGCCTCAAAATGACAAATTTGTTCTTTCGTTGGTTGAGGGATGGCGGGGTGAAATATGCCATTGTGCAATTACCGATGAAGCCGGTAATTTGATCGTATACAAGATAAAGGATCCATCGTTCCATAACTGGATGGCGCTGGCCCAGTCGGTACGGAACAACGATATTTCCGATTTCCCGATCTGCAACAAGAGTTTTAGCCTTTCATACAGCGGGCACGATTTA